>Ga0208195_1000231_pt1 | contig 77715 bp, 66 predicted proteins | sample AD_UKC077_MetaG_FD_184441 | JGI IMG/M metagenome (GOLD analysis project Ga0208195, IMG submission 184441) | Active sludge microbial communities of municipal wastewater-treating anaerobic digesters from USA - AD_UKC077_MetaG (SPAdes) (version 2) | ecosystem: Engineered > Bioreactor > Anaerobic >... | reverse complement strand
TTTTGCCTTCCCTGGTTTCTATCTCTTCGTCGATATCGACCAGCTTTCTTTTCGTCAAGTCATGAAGATGCCTGCCTATAGCGGTCTTTCCACAGCCGGGCATTCCTATCAGGACTATGTTTTTGGTCTGTTTTTCGATCTTTTCGGAAATCACTTCGGATGTCTCATGCGGGATGGCAATGCCCGTAAAAAGCTCCGAAGCACGCCTTGCCTGTTCAACAAGCATCAGCAGACCTCCGCGAAATTGTATCCCAAGCCTTTCAGCCTGCAGGATAAGCGCGGTTTTAGCCGGATTGTATATCAGGTCCGCAAGGAATTCGCATTCCGTGAATATACCGAGATCGACCGGAGATATTCCGTTGTTCGGGTACATCCCGACCGGCGTCGTGTTTACGATAATGGCAGCATCAGTGTGCTCTGAAATATTTTCGTAATTTACGGGTCCGCTTCTTGAGACAGTTATCAGAGGATCTGCCCCCAGGTCAGTGAGGACCGCTCTGACCGTTTTTGAGGCCCCGCCTGAACCGAGGATCAGTGTCTTTTTGCCCCGTATATTCTCCTTTACAGGCTCCATCATCAAAAGAAAACCATCGTAGTCAGTGTTTTCACCAAAGTATGAGCCATCCGGATTTTTCAGCATGGTGTTTACGCTTTCGATGGCAAGGGCCCTCTCTGAAAGTTCACTGCAGTAAGGAATAACTTCCTGTTTGTAGGGTATAGTCACATTGAACCCGTCAAGGCTGTTGTTCTTTATAAAATCTTCCAGACCTGCAGGGGGTACCTGGCAAAGCTCATAGGGATAGCTGCCAAGCATCCAGTGGATAGAGGGCGAGAAGCTGTGTCCCAGTTTTTCTCCAAGAAGCCCGAACCTCTTCACTTTAAACCACCTCCGTATAGCTCCCAAGGTATTTGAGCATCTTGCTGCTCTCCTCGAACCTCACAAGCATCTGCATGAAGTTATCGGAGTATATGGATGTCGACAGGTCGAAATAGAACATGAACTCGAAGTCGCTGTTTGGCAGAGGTCTGCTCTCAAGTTTGTTTATGTTCACTCCAAGGGCGTAAAGGCCGGAAAGGGCATGGTAGAGAGAACCGGGCTTATGCGGCAGGACCGCCATTACGCTCGTTTTGTCAGCACCGGGATAGATCTCCATTTTTTTTGATATGCAGATAAACCTTGTATAGTTGCCCCCACGGTCCTGGACAGAGCTCTTCAAAGTATCAAGGCCGTAAAGTTCGGCGCAGGATGATGAAGAGAGTGCAGCAGCATCCTTTCTTCCCGACTCGCATAGCATTTTTGCAGCCGCCGCTGTGTTCTCACATGAGGTAATTTTTACCCTTCCCATGGATTTAAGGAAATCTCCGCACTGAGCCAGGGCCTGTTCATGGGAGAATATTTCCTTTATGTCCCGGATCGTTGTACCTTTATTCGCGAGAAGACAGTGATCTACCTTGATGCGCGTGCTCCTGACGATGCTGAAATCATACTTGATCATGAGGTCGTATATTGCGTTCACTGATCCCGCTGTGCTGTTCTCCAAAGGGAGTATCCCGTAGCGGCATAGCCCCTGGTCGATAGCTGAAAATACTCCCTCAAAGGTCGAAAAGTACATGATGTTCGGAGCACGGAACATCTTATCACAGGCGATTTGAGAGTAGGCTCCCTCCACACCCTGGCATGCTACCAGAGGGGCGTCCGGCAGGATTTTAGGAGTTTCAGCTATAGCAGCCTCGACCCTGTCGGAGAGGTCTGATCTGGTGTCACAGAGTCTGTGCTGATGAGCTCTGCCAAGCTCAAATAATGTCAGGTAAAGGGTCCTCATATAGGGCTGCATCTCCGGCGATGCTTTCTCCATCACCGAGGCCAGCTTCTCTCTCTCCCTCTCAGGATCCCTTATGGGAAGCCCCTTTTCCTTTTTGTAGACAGCGATATCCGCAGACACCTGCATTCGTTCAAGAAAAAGCTGCGTAAGCTTCTCGTCTATCTCGTCGATCCTCTTTCTGTGTATTTCCAGGCTCATCTGTTGTTTTCCCCCTTACGGTGTATTCTTGATCCAAGCAGTGAATCATATATCGCTAATGAAGCTGCAGATTCAACACAGGGAATGGCCCTGGGAACTATACATGGGTCATGTCTTCCTTTAATGCTGATTTTTGTCTTTTCTTTTGCTGAAAAACTTACAGTTTCCTGCTCTATGCTGATCGAAGGAGTCGGTTTTATTGATACCCTGAATATCAGAGGCATACCTGATGTTATCCCCCCCAGGATACCGCCGTGGTTGTTGGTCAGAGTCCTTATCATTCCGTTTTCCCAAGTGAAAGGATCGTTGTTGGCACTCCCCATCGACCTGCTTCCGGTAAAACCGCTGCCGAATTCAATTCCCTTGACTGCAGGAATTGCAAATACTGTACAAGCTATCATGTTCTCCATTCCATCGAACATGGGATCGCCCACCCCTGCAGGAAGCCCTATCGCCGCGCATTCAATTACTCCGCCGACAGAATCTCCCGCCTTCTTCGCCGCACTTATTGCGCTTTTCATTATCTCTCCTGCCTCAGGATCGTTTACCGGGAAAGAGCTAGCCCTCAGGCGGTCAAAATCTTCCTCAGACACGTTTACAGGGTCAAAGGAGAAGTCCCTGACGCCTGCTATCTCGCATATGTGGGCTCCTACTTTTATCCCCTCTTCTTCAAGAAGCTGGAGCATTATTCCTCCCGCAATACAAAGAGGAGCTGTCAGCCTTCCGGAAAAGTGGCCGCCGCCGGAGTGGTCCTGTGTTCCGTTATACTTCATCTGTGCTGTGAAATCAGCATGCCCGGGACGCGGCTTGTCTGAAACCTCCGAGTAATCTCGTGATACTGCATCGGTGTTTTTGATAACTGCCGCAAAGGGGGCACCACACAAGACCCCGTCCTTCAGGCCGGAGAGTATAACGGGGGTGTCGCTCTCGGAACGTTGAGTCGAATATTCGTTTCTGCCCGGCGCACGCCTTGACATAAATTGGCCGAGCTTTTCCAGATCAATTCTATGCCCGGCCGGAAGTCCATCAATTACTACTCCTATAGAAGCCGAATGCGACTGTCCGAATATTGATACATTGATGTTTTTTCCAAATGACGAGCCCATATTACTGCTCCTTTCTGACGATCCCGCCCAGAGCGGCGAGATCTTCAAAGAATCCGGGGTATGACTTGCTTACTGACTCTGCTCCATTAATAACGATATCATCGAGTGATATTACGGAAGCAAGCGATGCCATCATTGCTATCCGGTGGTCGCCGTGAGAGTTTACCTCTCCGCCGGCAAGAGGCCTTCCGCCTATTATCCTGAGAGAAGAGGCCTCCTCAAATATTTCTGCTCCCAGCCTTCCGAGCGTATCGACAACTGTATAGAGCCTGTCGCTCTCCTTGAGGCGAAGCCTTCCTGCATTGAATATTTCTGTCTCTCCTCCCGCGGCGCATGCCATCAGAGCTATCGGAGGGACCAGGTCGGGTATATTACTTGCGTCTATCCGTACCGGCTTCAGGGTCCCGGCATTTACCCTCACTGAATTTTCTTCGCAGATAACTTCTGCTCCCATCTCCATGAGCACTCTTGTTATGGCTCTGTCTCCCTGGCAGGAATTAATATTTAAGTCCTCGCAGGAAAGACTCCCTCCGCAGGCAGCTGCCCCGCAAAGCCAGAAAGCCGAATTAGACCAGTCACCCTCCGTTGCGATGCTTCCCGGGGAGATAAACCTGTCTGTCCCTGATATCTCTATCGAACCCTCTTTTACTTGCGTCTTCATGCTAAAGGTTTTCAGAACATCCAGGGTCATATCTATATATCCGCCGGACTCCACCGGGCCTGATGTCTTTATCCTGCTGTCTTTTTCAAGAAGCGGCAGGGCCATAAGAAGCCCGCTTATGAACTGTGAGCTTACATCACCGGGAATTTCGAACTCCCCGGCTGTCAGCCTGCCGGAAAATGAAACACTTTCACTGCCTTTGCCCTCTATGGATATCCCGCCTCTTTCAAGGGCCTCCCACAACGGGGCCATGGGTCTCTCAGCAAGCCTTCCCCGAAGAATGAATGTCGGTTCTGCTCCGAGCACCGCTGCCACAGGAGAAAGAAACCTATATGTCGATCCGCTCTCTCCGCAATCAAGCACTGCGCCTCTTTTTGGCGAAGTTATGGGTGTGACAGAAATAACACCGTCATTAAAATCTATGCTCGCACCCAATGCTGAGAGACATCTCACAGTTGCACTGATGTCCTCTGAGATCACCCTGCAGCAGATCTTCGTTTCCCTTTCTGCAAGGGCAGCGCAGATCAGCTGCCTGTGCGCGAAGGATTTTGACGGTATTGCCCGTACGGTTCCTTTTACCACTGAAGGCCGGACTGTGACTTTCATTGCCCTCTGCCCTCCTTCAAGGCGTTCTCCATTACTGATCCAAGATCCTTGACCGGTGTTTTTTTCAGGACGCAGCTTCCGATCTCTTCCGGCAGGACAAGTGTTATCTCTTCCAGCGATCTTTTTTTGTCCGAGATAATCGCATTCAGAAGTTCAGTCCCACTTAGACCCGTTTTGTGCGGAAGTTCGAATGAGGTGAGCATATTTTCGATCTTTCTGCAGCAATCTGAACTGCATATACCCATCTTTTCTGCAATATGTGCAGCCATCACCATGCCGATGGCAACCGCTTTCCCGTGTGTTACCGCATAGCCGCTGCACTTTTCTACAGCGTGTCCGAAAGTATGTCCAAAGTTTAGGAGCTGTCTGGGGCCTGTATCTAACTCATCCTCATATACAAGCCTGCTTTTTATCGTAAGACAGCGTTCGATGACCTCTTCCAGCTGAGGACCCAGCGGTACTTTGAGCATATCAAAGAGTCTTCTGTCAGCAATAACACCGTACTTGACCACCTCAGCGCACCCATCCCGGAAAATATCATCCGGAAGAGATGAGAGGAGCTCAGGATCGCACACAACAAGGTCCGGCTGGAAGAAAGTGCCTGCCTGGTTCTTTCCGGAGTCCAGATTTACAGCAGTCTTTCCCCCGACCGAAGAATCGACCATGGCAAGCAGCGTCGTCGGTATCTGGACAAAGCGTATTCCCCTCAGGTATGTCGATGCTGCGAATCCGGCAATATCTCCCACCATGCCTCCACCCAGAGCAAAGAGTGTGTCGCTCCTGGAAAGTTTATTGTCAGAAAGAAAACCCAGTATCTTTATGTAATTTTCAATGTTCTTGGAAACCTCGCCGTTTGGGATCACATGCCGGGATACAACGAAGCCTGCACTTTTGAGAGACACTGTGATCCGCTCAGACCAGAGGCGGTCCACCTTGTCGTCAGTTATTAGTGCAGCCTTGGTCGGTCCGGTCAACTCTGAGGCGAGCCTCCCTGTATTACATGAAAGACCAGCTCCTATATGTATCGGATATCTCTTTCTTCCTGTATCAATGGTAACCTTCCTCACTGTCCATCGACCTCTTCCTTGGCCTTCTTGCCCTCTGAAAGAAGATCGCGGAGGGCCGGAAAATCTTCGGCATCGAGCGCATCCCTGTATTTGGAAAGGGAGGAGATAAGGAAATCAAGTTCACGGAGCAGGTTGTCTTTATTGTTTATGAAGAGGTCTGCCCACATGCCCGGATCGAGCCACGCCACCCGTGTGAGGTCTTTGTAGCTCCCTGCTGAGACTCCCTTATGCTCCCTCGCGGTCGGACTCTTGATATATGCGTTTGAAACGACATGGGCGAGCTGTGAGGTGAAAGAGACAATGTTGTCGTGCTTTTCAGCGGTCGTTACGTGGAGGAACCCGAACCCTATCGGCTCCAGCACTTTTTTCGCCCTCTCAAGAAGCTGTATGTCGTCAAATACATGCGGGACAAGCACCATAGGCGCGCCCGTAAAGAGGTCATCACTGCTGTTGGCAAAGCCTGACTTGTGGGTACCCGCCATGGGGTGACCTCCTATGAAGGTGAATCCGTGCTCCTTTGCAAGCCTGAAGCCCTCACCGCATACGATCCGCTTTGTGCCGCAGCAGTCTATCACCAGGGTCTTTGGAGATATCAGCGAGGCATGCTCATTGAGGAATTCCACTGTATCCTTTGGGTTGATAGCGATCAGCAGAGCTTCGCACTCACCTATGTTGTTTTTGTCCATAGCAGAATCGACCGCTCCGTAAATTCGTGCAAATTCGACCACGGAGGGAGCCTTATCATATCCGAGGATCACGTGGTCCGAATTTTTTTTGTAGGCTTTGGCAAGGGATCCGCCGATAAGACCAAGACCAACTATACCTATCTTCATGATATGACCGCCTCCCTTATTTTGTTTACTTTTTTGACGAGGGACTCAAACTGTTCCGGCGTCAGTGACTGGGCACCATCACAAAGGGCATGCTGAGGGTCGTTGTGGACCTCGATCATAAGACCGTCTGCTCCGGCAGCAACAGCCGCCATCGCCATAGGCTCCACCATTCTTGCAAGACCGGTCGCATGGCTTGGATCAACAACTACAGGCAAATGAGTCAGTTCGTGGAGCGCAGGGACTGCGGAGAGGTCCAGCGTGTTTCTTGTGAAGGTCTCGTATGTCCTTATGCCTCGTTCACACAGGATTATCTTTTCGTTACCGCCGGACATAACATATTCTGCACTCATCAGCAGTTCCTTAAGTGTGTTGGCGAGCCCCCTCTTGAGAAGGATCGGCTTCTTTGTCAATCCAAGCTCCTTGAGGAGGTCAAAATTCTGCATATTTCGCGCGCCTACCTGTATCACATCTACATCCTCAAACAACTCGATATCCCTGACGTTCATGATCTCGGTAACTATAGGCATGCCTGTTCGTTTTCTCGCTTCGAACAGGAGCTCCAGCCCTTCGCCCTTAAGTCCCTGGAAGTCATAAGGGGAGGTACGGGGCTTGAATGCTCCGCCGCGCAGGAGGTTCGCTCCTGATGCTTTCACAGATTCCGCTACTGCGATTATCTGATCGCGGGACTCGACCGAGCATGGTCCGGCTATGATCTGAAAACTGCCTCCGCCGATCTTGAAACCGTTGATGTCCACAACAGAATCATTTGTGTGGAATTTCCTGTTGGCGTTTTTGAAAGGTTCAGTGATCCTTTTTACGGACTCGATCATATTGAGGCTCTCGACAAGGTTTATGTCCACCTTGGTCGTGTCCCCGATCAAGCCAATGATCGTCTTATACTGCCCCTCCGAAATATGCACCTCCAGCCCCATCGACCTGAACCAGTCGCAAAGACTCTCCCTCTGCTGCAAGGTAGTTCCTTCTTTCAATATAACGATCATTTAAATCACTCCTTCTGCAAAATAAAAAAGAAGCCGCCGGGTTGCGATCCCGTGCGGCCTCTTACTGTTGACTTATTATTTCAGTCCGGCGTTTTTATATGCCTTCAGTATGTGAGTTTATGCAGCACGAATCGCTTTTATTGCGTGTAAAGCAATAAAAGTAATAAAAGCCTGCAAAATTAAACTCACGGGATGTAAGCATCTATTGCGTCCCTTTCGCTGAAATTTCGTGTAGTTTGCCACGTTTTGTCAACTTTGTCAAGAAGGGGGAGGCGGGCGGGAAACTCACCCGCCGGCAAGCAATAGGCAAGATACCGTCTCAGCTGTCAAGTATAAAAGTAAACTTTGTTCCTTGTCTTTTTAAAGTAATAATCCATCTTGCGGCCGCCGGTTTTTTCGGCGGCTGTCTGTTCTCAGCCTTACGTTATTCTCTTGTAGCTTGGTTCTTCTCTGTTATAGCCCTATTTCAGGGAATAACAGGGATCAAAGCGCTTCCTGTTTTTCATTACTCCCCAGATGATATGAAGCATCTTTCTCATACAGGCAACAAGTGCCAGCTTTTTGCATTTGCCCCTGTTTAACAGTCTTTCGTAGAACTCCTTTATTACCGGATTTACCCGTGCAGCTACCAGTGTAGCCATGTAAAGATGGTGCCTTATCCTGGAATTGCCCCGTCTGCTTATTTTAGATTTTTTGAATACCGACGTCCCCGAAGTGTGTTCGCTTGGAGCTATGCCTACGAACGAGACAAGGCCCTTTACGCTTGCAAAGTTGATAAGACCGTCAGATTCCCCCTGCAAGGTAACTGATGTCACATCTCCAATGCCGGGGATGGATCTCAGAAGCTCTATGTCCTCGCGCATGCCGGGATCGTCGTCTATGTGCTCCTCTATTTCCTTCTCCAGGTTATGTATAGAATCCTCGAGGTAGCTTATGAGTTCCCTTACGTTCCGGACTATCGCCTCCGGTGGTTCCTGCATGCACTCAAGCTTCTCCAGCCTGTTGCATTCAGAGGCATGAAGTTCTGTTAGTTCTTCCCTGCGCCTTGAAAGTTCCCTAAGAGCACGGCCTTCGGGTGAGGGTGCCTTCCATGGAGATATCTGTTCCTTTGTTACTGCCATGGAGAGGTATGAGGCTATAAGCTGGGCATCTGCGGAGTCGTTCTTGTTGGGGGCCATCACTGAAGTGCCGAAGGCTCTTACTGCAGCTGGGTTGAGTACGTATGTTACGATCCTGCCGTTGTGGCTGTTTCCATTGAGATAGTATGCCAGACGTTCTCCATAGACGCCTGTCGATTCCATACCGGCAGCTATTGAGTACTCTTCCTTTCCCGCCTTCTTTGATGTGTTTTTGATCACTGTCTCGACGAGTTTTTTAAATCCGACTTCGTCATTGGGGATACTCTTGTTGGACCAGAGTGTCTTGTCCTTGTGATCTGTAAGCACCACAGAGAGAGTCTTCTTTGAAACATCCACACCCAAAAAGAACATAAGAGACAAAACTGTTCACCTCACAATGAGTATTATGATATTATTTCTCTGCCGGGAGGGCTTCCCACGGCTGCACACTCGCAGAATGCAGGTTCAAGCTTTCTAAAGAAGCAGACCTATGATACCTGTACGCAGTTATGTGGGGCGGTAGACCAATCTTGCCGACAGTCTCTGGGACTTAGCAGTTGGACGGTCTTCCCGGCACCTCTATATCATTAGGGTAATTCTACCCAAATGACCAGTATTATGAAAAGACGCTTACTTTTATTCTTCTGTTGTCTCTTTGGTAAATATATTTTATGATACGAGCAGTTGGCAAGCGGTTGCTAAGCAGTCGTAAGAGCAGGCGGAGACTGCATCCGCCGGATAATTTGCGACCAAAGGTCGCGGGGAATTTGCCTGACTCCGTCAGGCGGAGAATTTTCTCGCTTCGCTTCGCAGAGAATTGCGGCCAAAGGCCGCGGAGGTTCTAAATTACCGTCGTCCCCGGACGCTTCTGAACGGTGAAACCAGTGGCTTTGGTTTTAGGCTATTGATGTGTTAATCAGACCTTAAACAGAAGACACTGGATCCCCGATACAGGCATTCGGGGACGACGTGAATGTGGGTTTTTCATTGGCAGTAACGACCGTTTGACTATTGTTTGACAACGTTTGACGATCGTTTGACCGCTTTTACAACCGTTCGCAAGCGCTTCCAGAAACATTTTAAGGTCGCAGCTTCGCGCGGCATTTCCATGTCGCACTTCGCCAAAGTATCATCATACGTCGAAGGAAGGCTCCGCAAGCTTTGCTAAGTTAGCGCCGCTCTAAATCCCAATTGTTTATTTGCGGAAGCGTACGATCGTAACCCCATACCCCCCCTCACGGGGGCCGCCGAGTTTGTGATCTATCACATATGGGATCCTTTTGCAGAGCTCCTGTACTTCTCTTCTCAATATGCCCTCGCCGCGGCCGTGGATGACCGCTACTGAGTCATATCCGGCCCTGTAGGCCTGGTCAAGGTACTGCTCGACCAACGGTATCGCTTCGTCTCTTGTCATGCCCCTTACCATTATCTCGCTCGGGACTCCGACCGGGCGGGAGACCTTGGCCTGGACCGCCGGAGCCGCCTGAGGGATCTCCTTCTCGGTAACGAGGGCAAGTTTGGTCAGCGGGACCTCCACCTGAGCCGCACCTGCCTGGACAAGGGCCTTTTTGCCCCTGATCTCGAGGACATAGGCAACGCCTTTCGTACCGATTATCCTGACTGCATCTCCCTCTTTGAGGGGCTCTTTTTTAGCGGCGACGGACTGTTGGATGATCTTTTTCTCTTCCCTTTTCAAGACAGACTTCTCTATCTTGTGAAAGTGGCTCCGCTTCTTTTCGAGTTCACGCCTTGCGGCAGACTCAGCCTCAGCTGATCCGAGCTTCTTTATGAGGGCCCTGGCCGATTCCTCCGCGTTTTTGACTATGCTGAGGGCCTTTTTGTCGGCATTTGCTATAAGCACATCCCGCTTTTCCTCGATCTCGCGGACCCTCTCCTCGTAATCTTTCTTGAGTTTTTCAAGTTTCCTAAGGGAGTTCTCGACCTCGGCGCTCTCTTTTTCAAGTTTCGCACGTTTTCCGTGAAGCTCAGCGATGAGGTCTTCCATCGATATTTCCTTGCCGCTAATGGCCTGTTCGGCCCTTTTTATCACTTCACGGGGCATCCCGAGCTTGCCGGCTATGAGAAGGGCGTTGCTTCTTCCCGGGATCCCCGTGAGTATTTTGTAGGTCGGGGATAGCGTCGAAATGTCGAACTCGACGCTCGCGGTCTCTATCGAGGGCGTTGCCAGCGCAAAACGTTTTATCGGATTGTGGTGGGTCGTGGCAAGGACAAGGGCTTTCTTCTCCCTCAGCCAGTCAAGGATGGCTATCCCGAGCGCAGCGCCCTCGTCGGGATCGGTCCCGGCTCCAAGTTCGTCCAGGAGCACAAGGGAATCGGGTCCGACTCTGTCCAGTATACCGGTCACATGCTTCACATGAGCGCTGAATGTGGACAGGCTTTGTTCTATGCTCTGTTCATCTCCGATATCCGCGAAGAGCTCACCGATCACCCCGAGGACAGATCCCTCGGCGGCAGGTATCGGGAATCCCATCCATCCAAGGATCGCACAGACACCGGCCGTCTTAAGGGCAACGGTCTTGCCCCCCGTGTTGGGACCCGTTATGACGAGTATCCTGTATTGATCGCCGCATTCGATATCTATGGGCACCGCTTTGTCAAAGAGGAGCGGGTGACGGGCCTTTTTGAACCTGAACAGGGTCTTTGAAGAGAGCTCCGGCATCTTCCATCTGTCCAGACGCCTTTTTTCCGAAAGCGCATAAAAGAGGTCTATGGTGCCTATTATCTTCTCAGCATCCAATATCCCTTTTGTCTTCTTCAGGATCCTTGAGGTCAGTTCCCTCAATATCCTCTGTTCCTCATATATCTCGGTGTTCCTGCAGGACGTGAATTCATTGTTGAGCCTGATCATCGAGTTCGGCTCCATATATACGCTGCTGCCGGACACAGAACGGTCTACCACCGAACCGGGGAAGATGCTCAGCGCATCGGGACGGACAAGGAACGTATACCTCCCGTTCCTTATCGTCATCACCCTCTCCTGGAGCATCCCCGATATCGATGGGTCGTTGATAAGAGCATGACCTTTCCTCCGTATGGTCTCCCGGAGTTCCTTTATCTTCTCCCTGACTGTCTTGAGTTTTTCGGACGCGGAATCATAAAGCCTTCCGTCATCATCAATGACCGAGAGCCTCTCCAGTTCCTCTGTGAAATCCCTTATCTCGCGGGTCAACAATGAAAATACAGGGTATTTTTCCCTCTCCGAATTCAGCGCCTCTTTTATCTTCATGGAGAGCCTGATCAGATGACGTATCTTCAGGAGCTCTTCCCCGGTAAGGAGACCTGTTTCGTCAGCTTCGGCAAGCATTGGCGACACGGGAACGAGGCCGTTCTGCCACGGCAGCTCGCCCTTCCTCTCCCTGTAGTCCTCTATCGACAGGAATAGTTCGTGTCTCGTTTTCAGCTCGTCAGGATCACGTGCAGGCACCGTGGAAAAGGCAGCTTCTTCGCCTATTTCGCTCCTGCAGTATTTTGATATGAGGGGGATTATCTTTTTTATCTCAAGGCTGTCGTATGATGAACTTTCTGCGATCATGAAATTTGTCCCTGTTTTTGTATGTCGGTTTCTGTCGACGTTCTGCCGCTGTTGGGAACATAGCCCTCCGGTCCGGATTCGCCGGTCCTGTACGGCCTGAGTATCTGCTCAAGCGTCCCGTCGGGCAGTGATACTGCATTGGGAAGTAAGTCAAAATCAAGAAGTATCTGCTTTACCTCGGGCCACTGCCTTCCCGCATAGCGAATTATGTCGCTTTTGGTCATCCAAGTCGGTTCCACAACGGGAGCGAGCAGCAGGCCTCCTATGAGTACGACATAGACCGCCAAAAAAGTTTTGAGAAGACCGGAAAATATGCCGAGCAGCCTGTCAAAGCCGCTCAGACTCACCGCGGAGAGAAGGCCCTTCATGACCTTGCGGATCAGGGAAACGATTATGGCTATTCCCAGCCAGACAAGGATTATCGCTATGAGCTGGGAGACCGATCCGTTTATGCCGAGAAACGAATTGATGATGCCTCCGAATTTACCCGAGAACTTGAACGAGACATAGAGGGAACAGAAAAAACCGGCAAGAGTCAATACTTCTCCGACAAAACCCCTGAAGCATCCTCGTATCACGAAGTAGCAGCCAAGGATTATGAAAAAGAAGTCGATCAGGTGCAGGCCAATAAGGCTCAACTGTCAGACCCGCTTTCTTCAAGAGTTTCGCAGATCGATTCGATCCTGCATTTGATGTCGTCGAGTTCGTGAGAAAAAGACATAAGCGCAAGAAGGAGCCTCTCCTCCTGCGAAAGTGTCGGGGGGAACGAGGCGACAAGGTCCCGTATCGCCGTAACGATACGGACGAAGCGCTCCTCGTCGAGAGGGGTGGTAAGAGTGTATCTCTGCCTCCCGACAAGGAAAGAGTATTTTCCGTCACCAAGGTTTCTGATCTCAGGCGCTTCGTCCATAGCAAAAAACTCCTTTATACGGATCTGGCTTTATTGTGTTTCGCTCTTTCCCGCAACCATGGAAGAGACCCTGCCGAGAAGTCCCTCCAGTTTGTGTTCGATCTCATTTTTTTCTGTATCGTATGCCGCGGACTTCTTCTGCAGTTCTTCCTGGAGCTGAAGTATCTCAAGATCTCTGTCGTCTATGACACCCTTGAGTTCCTGTGTCTCTTTCTTCAGCCTCTCGTTTTCTCTTTTCATTTCTTCTATGCGTGTCTCAAGGCTTGCGATCGCCGCCTCAAGCTTTCTGAACTGTTCTATCATACCGGCACCTCCCGATCGTTCTTATCTTATTTTACCAGAGCTTCAGGCCCCGCGGACCTCTCCGCCAAACTTCTTTGACATTTTCTTGATCATCTGCTTCATTACCGCGTCTATCTTTTCAGATGTCAGGGTCCCTTCGTCGGAACCAATCCTCGTGCGGAACGATACCGATTTCTTGCCTTCCCCAACCTGCGGGCCGCGATATTCGTCGATGAAGCGCACCTCTTTCACGAGTTCGACCTTTACGGCTGTTTCGTAGATATCCGCCCAGGTCACCTTCTCATCAAAGACTACGGAGAGGTCAAAATCAACACAAGGATATTCGGGAAGCCGTGAATACCTGTTCTGCCTTGATGCAAGCGGCACGAGTTTTTCAACGTCGATCTCACATATGACAGTCATGCTTCTCTTTATTCCGGCCTTGCGCGCGGATCTGAGCGAAAGGAGGCCTATGCATCCTATCGGCTCACCGTTATATGTGACATTGAGCCAAAGCTTGTCGTCAGCCCAGAGAGGTTTGCTGATCCTGGCAAAACCGAGGGGCTCCATATGGACCGCCCTGTGCATGTGTTCAAGCACACCCTTCGCATCCCTGAAAAGGAGCCTGGGATCTTCTCCCACAAAGGCTCCGCAGAGATGCCTCGCCATCCACGGGAGCTTCTCCGACGGGTCGTTTATGCTGTGGTAATCCTTATCGGCAAAGACCTGTGTAAGCTCAAAGATACGGAAACTTTCAAAATATCTGAGGTTGGTGAATACAGCCTTTATCATTCCCGGCACAAGTGTCGAACGAAGCCTGCTCTCCTCGGGAGAGGGAGGTGTGCTGAGACAGAGCATCTCGCCGGTATCGGCGCATGAGGCCTCGATATATTCGTCCTCTATCCAGGGATAGGTAAAGATCTCCTGCATACCGCACCTGAAAGCGAGGTATTCCCTGATCGCCCTCTCCATATCGAGATCTCTCTGGTTTATCGGCTTTTCGAGGATGACCTTCGGAGGAATAAAATCAAAGTTTTCGTATCCCATCAGCCTTGCGACCTCTTCGAGGATGTCGTCAGGAAGCGAGATGTCACCGGTGGACCTCCACGAGGGGGCCGTTACGTGAAGCATCCCGTCCCTCTCCTCTGTCTTGAATCCGAGGTTGCCCAGGATCCTTGTAACTTCTTCAGCCGTAAGTTCCTTGCCCAGCCTTCTTGAGAGGAAGGAGAGCGGCACATCGACTTCCGAGTTTTTGAGAGGCATCGGATAGGAATCGACAAATCCGGTCACTTCGGATCCGGGGAAGTATTCTTTGAACATATTCAAAGCCACCGCTATTGCGCCGTCGACACGCTGGGGATCGACGCTCTTCTCGAAACGGGAGGATGCTTCGGTCCTGATGTCAAATCTCTGGGCGGTGCGCCTCACTCCCATTGCCGAAAAGTTGGCTATTTCCAGTATTATCTCGGTGGTATCCTCGAGTATCGAGTCCAGTTTGCCTCCCATTATTCCCGCGAGTGCAACGGGATTTTTCTCATCGGCGATGACAAGATCGGACGTGGTCAGGTCAAGGATCGTTCCGTCGAGCAGTTCGAGTATTTCTCCTTCTTTTGCTGTCCTGACATGGATGCCGCCCTTGATATGGTTCTTGTCAAATCCGTGCGTAGGCTGTCCCGTGGCCAGCATCACATAGTTCGTTATGTCGACGGGAAGATTGATCGGTCTCATCCCAACGCGCCATATCATACTTTTCAGCCCAAACGGAGACGGGACATTTTTGATGTTTTTGAACGTGACCGCCGCATAGCGGGGACACCTTTCGGGATCTTCGATAACTATCTCCAGATCGCCGAACTTCCCGGGGATGACTTCCGTTTCGAGCGGTCTGAGTTTTCGGTCGTATATCGCAGCTAGCTCACGGGCCATGCCATAGTGTCCCCAGAGGTCGGGCCTGTTCGTCAGAGACTTGTTGTCGATCTCGAGTATGATGTCGTCCAGCCCCAGGGCATCGGCGACGGGCGTTCCGGGTACGGCGTCAAGGAAGGTTATGTCCATGATCTCCGCTTCGCGGGAGGTCGGGAAGAGTTCTTCCAGACCTATCTCCCCCGAGGAACATATCATACCAAAGCTCATGATACCCCTGAGCTTGGCCGGTTTTATCTCTATGGGATCACCGGCCCCGTGCCAGCGGACCATCGCACCGGGCTTTGCCACCACCACAAGCTGTCCGGGTGCCAGGTTGATACCGCCGCACACTATCGTGCTGGGCGCCGCGTCCCCTACATCCACAGTGCATATCCTAAGCTTGTCGGCATCGGGATGCGGTTCCACCGTGATTATCTTTCCTACTACAAGCCCTCCGAGGCTCTCCGAAAGGTCTGTTGCGTCCTCGACTTCAACGGTGCACATCGTAAGGTCGTAGGAGAGCTTCTCCATCGTGAGGTTTTCGGGAAGGTCGACATATTTTTTTATCCAGTTTAGTGAAAGCTTCATCTTTATCTATCTCCTATTTGAACTGACTGAGGAAGCGAAGATCGGCGCTGTGAAAGAGGCGCACGTCGTCCACACCGTATCTCATCATTACGAGCCTGTCCAACCCTATGTTGATGTAAAAACCGGACCAGACCGCGGGATCCAGACCGGCAGCCTTCAGGACGTTCGGGTGCGGGGTGCCTCCCGGCATTACCTCGATCCACCCTACGTGCTTGCAGACTTTGCAGCCCTCTCCCCCGCATACGAGACAGCGCATATCGATCTCAAAGCCCGGTTCAACGAATGGGAAGAAGCCGACCCTCATCCTGACCTCTACGTCCCTGCCGAATATCTTGTCGAGGATAGTTTTGACAAGCACTTTTCCCGAAGCAAACGAGAAATCCTTGTCCACTATGAGAGCCTCATACTGGAAGAAGGCCCTCTCATGCCTTGCATCGGTCGTTTCGTTCCTGTACACCCTTCCCGGATAGACAAAACGGGCAGGTGCTCCGTGTTTCTGCAGATAACGCACGCTGGCTCCGGTAAGGTGCGGCCTGAGACAGAGACGCCCGGCGCCCCTCTCTTCGTCGTGTCCCTTTAGCCAGTATGTGTCCATGCTCTCACGGGCAGGGTGTTCGGGCGCGAAATTGAGGTTGTCAAAGGCATAAAGTTCACTGGTTATTTCAGGTTCCGAAAACACCTCGAACCCAAGCGAGCGGAATGCGTCATTCAGGTCATAGCACATCTGTGTTATGGGATGGAGGCCTCCGACCGTAAAATCTGTGCCCGGAAGCGTTATGTCCGCATCACCTTCGAAACACGAGGCGCGGTTGATAAGTTCTTCGTTCCTCTGTTCGATCGCCTGTGTCAGTATCTCTTTGACCTCATTGGCAGCCTGTCCGAGAACTTTCCTCAGCTCAGGCGCGGCCTGACCAACGCTCTTCAAGATCTCGGTCACTTCACCTTTGCGGCCCAGCAGATTGGCTCTGACCGTCTGGAGATCCTGAGGCAGCGATGTCTCGGATATCTTTTCCATGCCCGCTTTCCTGAGCTTTTCGAGCTTCTCGAGAAATCCGGACTCAGCCAGCTTCTGCATTCCCTCTTCCTTCAGTTCCTCAAACACTTTTTAATTCCCCCTGTATAGCAGGACCACTGCAACAGGCCCCTGCATGATCGTATGCCTTCAAAAGCTCTTTTTTCTTAAAGTTATAAAGCCAATCGATAGATCCGAAGACTTGAACCTATATATTTTACTCCACAGACGAAAATATCGGGCAACGATCCTTCACGGCAGCCCATACCGGGCATCTGTTCCGTGCAAATGCCGCCATGTTCGGATCAGTTATCGCAAGTATACATGTCATGGCCCGAAGATGGAAATTACAAGGATCATTTTACCTGTAAAAGACGATCACGGCACAGCGGCCGTTCAGGTTCGGAACTTTCCATGCATTCCCATACTTTCCCGACGGGAAGTCTATAGCAGAAGGGTCCCCACCAGTATTACCAGCAGGGACCCCATTAATGTCATTTTTAAGATCCGGAAAAAGTATGTACTTTCACCGCAATGCGGAAACTTATGCTTTCAGTGCAGCCTGGGCCTTTTCGACAAGTTTCGCGAATGCGGGCATGTCGTTGATCGCAAGGTCGGCAAGCATCTTGCGGTTGATGTTGATGTCAGCCTTCTTCAGTCCGTTGATGAGCGCGCTGTATGCAATGCCGTTCGCACGGGCGGCTGCGTTTATACGCATGATCCAAAGCTTCCTGAAATCACGCTTTTTGAGCTTGCGGCCGGCAAAGGCACTTGTAAGAGCGTGCAGATAAGCTTCACGAGCCCTGCGGTATACGTTCTTTTTGCGTCCCCAGAATCCCTTTGTGATGCTGTATAGTTTTTTAAGTTTATTGCGGCTTGCGCTTGATCCTTTTACTCGCATTGAATGTCACTCCTCAGTATTATTTCTCGTTTAAAGAGCCCAGCCTCACGCGTAGGGCATAACTTTCTTTATGTGAGCCTCCACCGCTGCCGGCAGGATACCCTTTCTCCTAAGTGAACGGAGCCGTTTTGAGTTCTTTGAAGAAAGAAGGTGCGAACGTCCGCTCTTCTTGAAGGTGACCTTACCTGTACCGGAGATCTTAAAACGTTTTTTCGTTGCGGAGTGGGTCTTCATCTTGGGCATTGCATAGTTCCTCCTCTTGCTTTTATATCTCTGTGAAAGAGACGATCACGTATCGTTGATACCGCTGATGCCGGACACTGCCGGACAAATATGCTTACTCTCCCTCTGTCGCCGTCTTGGTCTGCTTTTCCGCTTTGACGGGCGCGGGCTCTTTCTTCGCCGTCTTATCCGTTGTGCTTTCCTTCGGAGCCGAAGGCTTCTTGGCGGATTCGGCCTGGGCGATGGGAGCTATCATTATCCTCATGTACGAGCCTTCCATCCTCGGTTCCATTTCCATCTTTCCAAAGTCGGTTATCGCATTCATGACCTTGTTGAGCACTTCTCTGCCGCGGTCGAGGAATGCCATTTCTCTTCCCCTGAAGAAGACGGAGACCTTTACCCGATGACCTGCCTGAAGGAATGTCTTTATCGCCTTCACCTTGAAATCATAGTCATGCTGGTCGATCTTGGGGCGCATCTTGATCTCTTTTACTACCTGGTTCTTCTGTTTCTTACGGGCATCCTTGTCGCGCTTCTGCTGCTGGAAACGATACTTTCCGTAATCCATTATCCTGCACACCGGCGGAGTCGCCTGCGGAGCCACCTCCACCAGGTCAAGTTCAGCCGCTTCAGCCATTGCGAGCGCTTCTTTCGTACTTACTATGCCGCGCTTGGCGTTGTCTTCGTCGATGAGAAGAACTTCTGTTGCCCGAATGTCGGAATTAACACGGGGCTCGTCGTCCCTGTTTGCTATGGCATTACACCTCCTGAGTTTATTATTGCTCAAATTAAAATGGGCTCGGCACAGAACGCGCCAAGCCCATTGGAAATCTCTTCCTGGGTAGACCTGACAACTTGAAGCGTCGGCAGGCGAGAGGCGCATCCTCTGCTTGTAAACCCGTTGATATAAATCAACCTGTGTATATTAGCACACCTTGCCTGATTACGCAAGACAAGGCATAAGATAACTCCTAAAGCGGATTGAACTCCGATTTAAGATGTTCGAGAAAACCCTCGAAGGTCATAGATCCAAGGTCTCCCTTAGACCTTTCCCTTACGGCGACTGTGCCCTCTTCGACCTCCCTGGCCCCGATGACCAGCATGTACGGGATCTTCTGCATCTGCGCGTCGCGTATCTTCTTGCCAAGCTTCTCGTCGCGCGCATCGATCTCGACCCTGATGTCCGCATCCCTGAATTTCTTTGCGAGCTCATCGGCGTATCCGGCGAAATCTGAGCTTACCTGGAGCAGTTTTACCTGTACAGGCGCCAGCCAGTAGGGGAATGCGCCGGCGTAGTTTTCTATCAGGATACCCATGAACCTCTCGAGGCTGCCGAGGACAGTCCTGTGAAGCATGACGGGACGGTGTTCGGCGCCGTCGCTGCCGATGTACGTCATGTCGAACTTCTCGGGCATCTGGAAGTCAAGCTGTATGGTCCCGCACTGCCAGGTGCGTCCGATGCAGTCCTCAAGGTGGAAGTCTATCTTGGGACCGTAAAAGGCTCCGTCGCCGGGATTAAGCTTGTAGGCGGTACCTGTCTCTTCAAGCGCTTCCTTCAGCCTCTGCTCCGCGATATCCCAAAGCTCGGGATCTCCCATCGAGTTCTCCGGCCTTGTAGAAAGCTCTACGAAGTACTTGAAGCCGAAGACATCCTGATAGACATACCTGTCAAGCTCCATGATGGCCTTTATCTCATCCTTGATCTGCTCGGGGGTGCAGTAGATGTGGGCATCGTCCTGGGTAAAGGCCCTGACCCTCATCAGTCCGTGGAGGGCCCCCGACCTCTCATGGCGGTGTACGAAGCCCAGTTCCGCCATACGCAGGGGAAGTTCCCTGTAACTGCGTATCGCACTGTTGTAGACAAGTATCCCTCCGGGGCAGTTCATCGGTTTGACCGCAAACGGAGCATCATCTATCTCTGTGAAGTACATGTTCTCCTTGTAGTGATCCCAGTGGCCCGAACGCAGCCAGAGGGACCTGTCGAGGATCATCGGCGTCTTGATCTCGACATATCCGCGCTTGGTATGCTCCTTCCTCCAGAAGGAAATGAGGTTGTTCATGATGACCATTCCCTTTGGATGGAAGAAGGGGAATCCCGGTCCTTCCGGATGTACGCTGAACAGGTCGAGCTCTTTCCCCAGTTTCCTGTGGTCCCTCGCCTTGGCCTCTTCGACCCTGCGAAGATACTCCTTGAGCTCTTCCTCAGATCCGAAAGCCGTTCCGTATATGCGGGTGAGCATCTCGTTGTTCTCATCGCCGTGCCAGTATGCGCCGGCAAGGGAGAGGAGTTTGAAGAACTTGCAGCATCCTGTGTGCGGAACGTGGGGACCGCGGCAGAAGTCTATGAAGTCTCCCTCGCGGTAGGCCGAAAGGACCTCGCCTTCAAGGGAGTCTATCATTTCGACCTTAAGGTCTTCTCCGAGTTTCGAGAAAAGCTCCTTAGCCTGCTCTTTTGTGAGCTCTTCCCTGACCAGGGGTATCTTCTCCTGGGAAATCTTTCTCATTTCCGATTCGATCTTTGGAAGATCCTCGTCCGAGATCGGTTTGGGGAACCTAATATCATAGTAGAAACCGTCTTTGATCGCCGGACCGATGCCGAACTTAGCCTCAGGCCAGAGCCTCAGGACAGCATGGGCCATCAGGTGTGCCGTCGAATGGCGCAGGAGGTCGAGCCCATCTTCAGAGCCCGGGAAGACCGGTTCCACTGTTGTGTCTGAAGTGAACAGCATATCGCAGTCGACGATCTTTCCATCGACCTTTCCTCCTATTGCTTTTTTAAGGTGCCAAACGTCAAGAAGCTGACGTACAGAGGCGCTGTCCGCCTCATAAACTTTACCGTCGGGTGTTGAAAAACGTGCCATTGTATCGCCCTCCTAATTTGCCTTGACGGCAAATCCTGACAAAATATTTATTTTCTTCCGGTGCTCCCGAACCCTCCGGAGGACCGTTCTGTTTCCTCAAGTTCGCCGGCCCTTTCAAGCTCGACCCGAGTCACTTCCGCAAACACGACCTGAGCTATCCTGTCTCCGGGCTCTATCCTGAAATCCTCTTTGCCGTGGTTGATGAGGATCACCTTGACCTCGCCGCGGTAGTCAGAGTCGATGGTGCCGGGCGAATTCAGGACCGTTACCCCATGTTTGAGCGCCAGGCCGCTCCTCGGCCTTACCTGGGCCTCGTACCCTTGCGGCAGCTCAAAGTACAGACCGGTACCCACACATCCCCGCTCCCCGGCCGGAATCAGAGCGGCTTCGGAAGCCCTCAGATCCATGCCCGAGGAGCCCGGTGTGGCATAGTCCGGAAGCGTTATGCCTTCATCAGCTTTTATCCTGACTTTTACAGCCGACATTCTGGGACCTACTTTTTGCGTTCTCTTTCAAAGCGCCTGACAGGACGATGTTCCGAGCCTCTGTCAGATCCGAAGTCCCTGCGTGGAGGCCTTCCTCCGTCATCATGCCTCGGACTTCCCTCGCGCCTTGGGCCGCCCTCGCTTCTTGGAAAATGCGAGAAACGCTCTTCGCGCTCTTTTTCTATCGCGGCCTGCTCGGCGAACTCGGGATCCTTCGCAAGTTCATCGAGCTGATCAAGGATGCGTTTGCGGCTCAGGTTGACCCTGTGCATGTCATCTATCTCCTTGACCGTTACAAGGACCTTGTCTCCCGTATTTATCGCATCCTCAAGCCTTGGCACGTGATAGTTGCTGATCTCGCTTACGTGCAGGAGGCCTTCCTTGCCGGGAAGCACCTCAACGAAGACACCGAAACTCATCATCCTTGTGGCTGTGCCCACGAATGTCTCGCCGGGCTTGACCTCGCGGACAAGATCGTTGATTATTTTGACCGCTGATTTGGCTGAATCATCGTTGACCGCCGCGATGTATACGCGTCCGCTGTCATCCACATCTATCTTTGCCCCTGTACGCTGCACTATCGAGCGGATCATCTTGCCGCCGGGGCCTATTACCTCGCGGATCTTCTCGGGGTCAATGTTTATCGTGATTATCTTTGGCGCTGTAGATGAAAGTTCAGGGCGCGGAGCAGGTATCGTTTTGTCCATGATATCGAGTATCTGGAACCTGCCTTTTTTGGCCTGTTCGAGAGCCTGGGTCAGTATATCCCTTGTAATGCCTCCGGCCTTGTTGTCCATCTGGAGCGCTGTCACTCCGTCCCTCGTGCCTGCGACCTTGAAATCCATGTCGCCGTAATGGTCTTCCAGTCCCTGGATGTCGGTAAGTATCCCGAACTTTCCGTTGTCTGCGATAAGTCCCATGGCGATCCCGGCAACTGCTTTTTTGATCGGGACGCCGGCTGCCATCATCGAGAGGCTGCCGCTGCACACGCTTGCCATCGAGCTGGAGCCGTTCGACTCAAGTATGTCGGATACCTGGCGGACCACATAGGGGAATTCCTCTTCGCTCGGGAACACTGCGGCAAGAGCCCTCTCCGCAAGAGCTCCGTGGCCGATCTCCCTGCGTCCGGGGCCGCGCATCGGTCTTACTTCGCCGACAGAGTACGGCGGGAAGTTGTAATGGAGGATAAACCTCTTGGGAGGCTCGTCGAGCTTCAGCCCGTCCAGGATCTGATCGTCCGTGCCCATCATCCCGAGGGTCGTAACGCCGAGCGACTGTGTCTCTCCGCGTGTAAAGAGCGCCGATCCGTGGGTCATCGGGAGGACGTCTATCTCACAGGTGATTTTCCTGAGTTCGTCCATGGCCCTGCCGTCGGATCTGCGCTTCTCATCGAGAAGGAGTTTTCTTACGCACTTCTTGACCATCTCGTCCATCTTTGCCGCTATATAGCTGGCCGAATCGGGATGGGACTCTGCGAAATGCTCCTCCGCCCTCTTCTGTGCATCTCCTATGGCTGCACCGCGCGGCTGCTTTTCATGGATCTGCACGGCTGCGTAAATGTCTCCATAAAGTTCCTTCTCCATCCAGTCATCTATTTCTGTGATGACTTCGGGCATCGGGAGCTGTGCCTTGGGTTTTCCGACCTTGGCACAGACATCGTCGATGAAGTCGACTATCTTTTTGATGGCTTCATTTGCAAGTTCCATGGCGTCGACAAGAAGCTCTTCCGAAACTTCCTTCGCACCTGCCTCTACCATTGTCACGCCGCCCCTGTGTCCTGCGACGACAAGATCCATCGTGCTTCGCGGCATGTCTGTCTCATCGGGATTGACAACGAGTCCTCCGTCGATGCAGCCGATACGTACAGCACCTATAGGACCGTTCCAGGGAATGTCCGACATGGCAAGTGCAAGAGATGCTCCGTTTATGGCCAGGATGCCGGCCGGGTTCGCCTGGTCGACAGACATGACTGTAGCTACGACATGCACATCGTTTCTCATCCACTCAGGGAAGAGCGAACGGATAGAGCGGTCTATCATCCTTCCGCTCAGGATCGCGGTATCGGACGGACGTCCCTCTCTCTTGATGAATCCTCCGGGTACTTTCCCCGCAGAATAGAACCTCTCCTCGTAGTCGACAAGGAGAGGGAAGAAGTCGAGCCCCTGCCTCGCCTTTTCCGCAAGCACCGCAGTGACGAGCACTGCAGTCCTGCCGTGTCCCGCAAGGACAGCGGCATTGGCCTGCTTCGCAAGACGCCCTGTCTCAAAGGATAAGGTCTTGCCGTATAATTCCAGTTCAAATATCTCTTTCATTTTTTCATTTCCTCCCATTTTCTGTCTTCAACTGTTGAAGAATAGCACAAAATAACATAAATGGCGAAGGGATTCATCCTCCGCCATGCATAGTTTCCTATTTTTTCAGTAACTTCGGCAACCTTTGATCAGTGACGCAGTCCAAGGCGCTGTATAAGCGACTGATAACGGTTGAAATCACGGTCTTTGAGATACTGGAGAAGCTTGCGGCGCTTTCCTACCATGATGAGAAGACCGCGGCGGGAATGAAAATCCTTCTTATGGATCTTCATGTGCTCCGTGAGCTCACGGATACGCGCAGTGAGGATGGCCACCTGTACCTCTGTGGAACCTGTGTCTGCCCCGTGTACTTTGAATTCTTCGATCAGCTGCTGTTTTTTCTCCTTGTCGATCATATCGATCACTCCTGTCTGAGCCTGTTACGCTCGATATTCCCCAAACTCAGGCCAACGTCGCACTGCGTAGGTCCGTGTGAAGGGCAATGGAAATAATAGCAGAGAGTTCCGGATATGACAAGCCGTCCCGGCAAGATCTCTGCGTCCTTGATCATTTGGGGTTGTCTGTCTTTTTTATCCCGCGCAGTTCCGCCCTCTTCTTCATCCTGTTCCTGACGGCAGAACAGTACACGGCCGCCAGCGGGTTGTGCCCCAGGACCCTGTCCTTCACGGCAAGCGGGACCACATAGGTGTGTGAATGCCTGATGAAGAGGGCATCATGGCCTACGCAGAGTCCGACAACAAGGTTCAGGTCTGTCTTCTTTTCTTCGAGCATCCTTGCCTGTTCTATCGGGTTGCAGCTGACAGGCCCGACTTTGTCGCTTGTCGGGGCTCCCATATCGGATTTCGGTATGCCGCACACTTTGCAGCAGACCGCCTCGATCTCGAAGAAAGCGGAGAGATATTCGGCAATTTTTGCGGCCTCTTCGTGCAGTCCCACACAAAAGGCCAATCCGAGCCTCTTATATCCCATCCTTGAGGCGAACTCCACAACTTCTTCTATCCTGTTGAGGTCGCCGTAGAACTCCGACTCTACGGAGGCTGCGGCCTGCATCATCATTTTCTCCTGCGGGTCAGCATAGAGTTCGATGCTGTTTCTGACTGTACACGGCTCCCCTCCGTTGCAGCCCTTGTCAACGCAGAGATCACATCTCATTAAAATATTCCTCCATATCCTTTGGAAGCGGAGTTTTAAATTCCCTGCCCCTGATATCTTGCGGGAGTTCCGCGTCGTCGGGGAACAGCAGCGAATACGCATGAAGCAGCGGTCTTTTCGCTTTTTTCGCGTCACCGCCGTATTTTATGTCTCCGATTATAGGATGTCCTACCGCGGCCAGATGGACCCTTGCCTGATGGGGCCTTCCCGTGACAAGTTCTGCTTCGATTCCGCTCCATCCGCTGCCGGACGATATCCTTCTGTATCTTGTAAGCGCCCTCTGTCCGTCAGGATCTGTCCTGACGGTGTTTGAAGATGGATCTTTAAGGAGCGGGAGATCTATTTCGCCCGAATCTTTCATCCTGCCCCGAACGACGGCCCGGTAGATCTTCTTTATCTTCCTCTCTCTTATCAACTCCGAGAGGTGCCTTAAAGAGGGACCGGTAAGGGCAACTATTACGGCACCCGATGTATTTCTGTCGAGGCGCTGGACTGTGGATGGGCGAAAGTCGCTCCTTGTCCAGGCAAGCTCAGTCAGAACCCTTGTTATGAGGGAGTCGCCTCCTTTTGTATCGGGCTGGGTGAGCAGCCCCGCAGGCTTGTTTATTATCCAGAGATATTCATCCCGATAAATAGTTTCCAGGCTGTTTTTGACCCTGATCTTAATATCCGGGTCCGGCGTCCTCTGCTCCGGCATCGCATCATCCCACGGGACCTGGAGGAACTGCCCCTCTTCGACCCTTGTGTCAGGTTTGACCTTACGGGCATCCAGACGGACTTCCCCGGTCCGGATGGCCTTCATCACTGCCCCCAGGGGCACCCAGGGCCACATTCCCCTGAGGAGCCTGTCTATGCGCCTGCCCGACTGATCTGCCGTAATGTAAAACTCTTTCGGCATACTCTTTCCTCTCTGTCTTGGCGTGCCCCGGCCTTTGGGCGCTACCTTTTCCAGAAACGGCGTCCCGTGGCCGCGTGCCACTGAGATATCGGCTGGTCGTCGGCAAGGTCTTTCACCGAATCCTTCCAGCAGAAGACCCTGAAATCGAGTTCATCGGCGGCGGAAACTATCATGGCCTCGGGCGTGGCGGGAACTACGGGGGAGCCGAACTCCCTCTGCCCGTGGTGGCTCAGCAGGATATGGGCGAGCTGTAGCCTGATGGAGCTGTCAAGATGCGCTCTCTCCGCAAATTCCATGAACATCGAATACCCTATCGCGATATGGTCAAGGACAGCCCCTTCAAGGGTCATCTCCGGGATCGAACCCATCTTGTAGGACCCAAGTTTGCCGAGGTCGTGAAGGAGTCCGCCCGCTGTCACTATATCGACGTCTATATCGTAGCCCGACCTTATGAATGAGAGTGCCATCGCCCTGGCGCACTCGGTGACCGACAGCGTATGCTCCAGAAGTCCGTTCGCGTACGCGTGATGGTGGCTCACGGCTGCCGGCCAGTCGCGGAACTGCTTCCATGTCGTTCCTTCATAAACAGATCTGACGAATCCCGCAACTTCAGGGCAGCATGAGGATACGAGCTCCTCGTATCTTTTCAAAAGCTCATCCAGCGCTATCGGCGATCTCGGGAGATACTGCGAAGGGGGGAACTTCTCCTGGTCCAGCAGCGTCAGCTTGTTGAAGTTGAACTGTATCTGCCCCCTGAATTCAGTCGTTTTGCCCTCCACTCCCACCGTACAGCCGACAACGTTCTTAAGCTTCTCATCGTCCAGCCTTTTCGCAGGTGAGGAGGGATCCGTCTCCGGATCAGACCTGTCGAACCAGACGGCATCCGACCATATCTTCGCCTCAAGCGTGCCGGATTGGTCCGTCACAGTCATCTCAAAGTACGGTTTCCCGTTTTTGTCATTTTTCTGAAAGAGCGATGATACTACGAATATCGCCTTGAATGACGACCCCGATGCCATTTTGCGGATATCCTGGCTGTTTTTCAGCACAGAGCTTGTTTCTGACATTTTTATCTTCCTTCCGGTGCATATCTGCTTCAAAGATCCTATCCAATAATAGACGTTTAAGCCGACTATTGAAAGGGGCAAAGCATTGTCCGTACCGCTGATATATCATTTTTCCCTGTTACTATCTGCTTTTTTTGTGTATAATGACTATGCGGTCTCTTTCACAAGAAAGGGACAAATATGTTTTTTCAATATTTTTTTGGAGGGATCTGCTATGAGTTCGGTAAACTGGAATGCAAGACTTTCGGATATAGCCCTTAACGTCAAACCTTCACCCATCAGGGCTCTTATGAAATATACAAAGACCCCCGGCGTGATATCTTTTGCGGGCGGCAACCCCGACCCTGCCGTTTTCCCCGTTGCTGAGTTCTCTGAAGCTTCCGTGATCCTTGCGCGTGAAGGCAGAGATGTGCTGCAGTACGGAGCAACGGACGGATATGCGCCGCTCAAGGAATACATAGCAAAATGGATGGCCCCTAGGATGGGTCGTGAGACAAAGCCGGAAGAGATGCTGATCACGACCGGATCTCAGGAAGGGATGGACCTTCTCTGCAGCGTTCTGCTTAACGACGGCGACACTATAATCGTCGAAGGCCCCACATATCCCGGTGCCATACACGCCATGAGGAACCGCGGTGCACGTTTCCTTACCGTTCCCTGCGACAAGGACGGACTTTGCGTCGACCTGCTGCCCGGCATCATCGAACAGGGACGCAAGGACGGACACAAGATAAAGTTCATCTACACGATAGTGAACTTCCAGAACCCATCGGGATCCACCCTTTCCGAGGAGCGCAGGGCGAAGCTGCTCGACATCGCAGAAAAGTACGATCTCATCATCTTCGAGGACGACCCCTACGGACACCTGCGTTACACCGGTAAACACGTACCGACTATCTTCTCAATGGATAAAAAACAGAGCGGAAGGGTCGTCTACGCCTGCTCCTTCTCCAAGATACTGGCCCCCGGCACACGTGTGGCATGGATAGTCGGAGATCCCGAACTTATGCAGAAGATCGTCATGATCAAGCAGGGCACGAACCTCTGCTCAAGCGTCGTTGCGCAGGCATTGGTCTATGAATACTGCAGGCTCGGTCACCTTGACGGATTCCTCCCCAAGATCATCGCCCACTATGCAAAGAAACGTGACGCCATGGAAGCCGGATTCAAGAAACATCTGCCGTCCAACACGATCTACAATACTCCGGAAGGCGGCTTTTTCTTCTGGCTGCAGGTCCCCGGAGTTGACTCGACGGCCCTCTTCATGAAAGCGATCGAACACGGAGTCGCGTTCGTTACCGGTCCGTCCTTCTTCGTAGACGGTTCGGGAATCGATTTCATGCGCACATGCTTCACGTTCGCACAGCCGGAAGAGCTCGAAGAAGGAGCAAAACGCCTCGGAGAAGCGATCAAGGCTCTTTAAACATACGTTTCGTAAGCATGAACAGGGCGGCCTTCAGTACGGAGGCCGCCTTTTCTTTTTCGTGCAGCGGCGGCGTCAAAGCCGGCAGCCGTTGATACAACGATCAGAAGAAGATTATAATGGAGAGACAGAAGGGGGCGGGACCATGGAGGACATCATCACCGCGATCGCCACAGCGTGGGGAGAGGGCGGCATAGCAGTAGTAAGGCTTTCCGGAGAGGGTTCGGTGGAGCTCGCCGATAAAATATTTAAAGGAAAGAAAAAGCTCGCGGATATGCCGGCCCGTTTCCTCACACTTGGAAGACTGCGGTCGGCCGAAGGGGACTTCTTCGACGAGGTCCTGGCCGTAAGGTTTGAAAAAGGCGCGAGCTACACGGCCGAGGAAAGTGTCGAGTTTCACTGCCACGGCGGACTGCTGCCAGCACAGAAGTGCATCGAACAGCTGTGCGCTGCCGGTGCCAGGCTGGCACAGCCCGGAGAGTTCACCCGCAGGGCCTTCGTAAACGGCAGGATCGACCTGTCCCAGGCCGAGGCGGTGCTCGGGATCATCCGCTCAGAGAGCGACGAAGCTCTTTACGCCTCATCAAGGACCATCCAGGGAGCCTTTGCAGAAAAACTGAAGGGCCTGTTTGACAGGATGACCGAACTTGCTGCTTTCCTGGAGGTCGATCTGGACTTTCCCGAAGAGGATGAGGGTTACATAGCGAGGGACAAATGCGAAAAACGCCTCGACGGTCTGATCGAAGAGGGAGAGGCGATACTGGACGACTGCCGTTCCGGACTGATCCTGAGAGAGGGCATCAGGACCGCCATAATAGGCCGCCCCAATGTCGGCAAGTCATCGCTTCTCAATGCGCTGTTAAAAGAAGAAAGGGCTATCGTCACCCCCGTTCCCGGTACTACCAGGGACAGGATCGAGGAGACCTTTATACACAAGGGGATACCGATAAGGATCATAGACACGGCAGGCATCCGCGATACCGAAGACGAGGTCGAGTGCATCGGCGTCAGCCAGTCTATAAGGTCAATGGCAGAGGCGGATCTCCGCGTCTGGGTGATTGACGCAGGAGATGAGCTTACTGACGAAGAGACGGAACTGGGCAGAAGGGCAGCTTCCATGAAACATATAATCGTGCTTAACAAAAGCGACATGCCGCAAAAGACTTCGGCAGAACAGTTAAAAAGGATCTTCCCTTCCAGCAGGATAGTCTCCGTCTCCGCTCTTAAGTCAGACGGAATAGAGGATCTTAAGGACATAATGGTAAACGAGATCACGGGAGGCAAAAAGGTGTCGGGGGGCTTCGGCGTTACATCGAGGCAGATCGAGTGCCTGTCGGCGACCCTGTCGTCATTGAGGGAGACGAAGAAAATCATCGCAGAGGGGCTCGGGGACGACCTCGCGATCACATGCCTCTCTGACGCAAGGTCTTCGATAGCGAAGCTCCTTGGGATCGATGTCACTGAAAACCTTCTTGACACGGTATTTTCCAAGTTTTGTGTCGGCAAGTAGATAGGGGATATTTTTTCCAAAAAACGATCAGGATAAAATCAAGGGGGGGCAGATCTGCCCCCCTTGATCAGTTTTTTATGTCAGATCACGATCCGTACCGAAACTAGTAAGCCTTCGCGAAAATGGCCTTGCGGGCTCCCTCTTTTCCGGTGCAGAAGCATCTGCCCCTCTCTTCCGAGTACTCGAGCGGATAGCATCTGGGTGTCGCGCCCGTCGCTTCTTTGATAGCCTTTTCATCCTCTTTGCTTCCGTCGAAGAATACCTCGATGAAGCCGCCCTTTGTCTCGAGGACCTCCTTGAACTCATCCATGTTTGACACCTGGAACGTGTTCTCCTGCCTGAACTTCAGAGCCCTGTCAAAGAGGTTTTTCTGGATATCGTCAAGGAGTCCGGGGACGCGTTTTTCAAGATCTTCCCATGCGATATCGATCTTCTCTCCGGTGTCCCTGCGGACAACCTTGACCTTTCCGGCCGCATATTCCTTCTCTCCGAGCTCCAGACGAAGCGGCACGCCCTTCTGGAGGTGGAAGAAGAATCTGTCTCCCGGACGAAGATGCTGCTGATTGTCGATCTGGACGAAGCGCCCGCAAAGAGCCCTGTTCAGCGCGGACTGGAGTTCCTTTGCCTTTGGCACCAGCACATCGTCGAATCTTGAAGCATCTGTCGAGATTGGTATGATGACAGCCTTGGTCGGAGCCACCCTCGGCGGGATAACAAGTCCGTCGTTATCGGAGTGAGTCATTATCAGTGCACCGATGAGGCGCATCGATACTCCCCAGCTGGTCGTATGCGCGAAGTCCATCTCTCCGTTTTTATTCTGGAACTTTATGTCGAATGCCTTCGCGAAATTCTGCCCGAGATAATGGCTCGTTCCGGCCTGAAGAGCTTTCTTGTCGCTCATCATGGTCTCACATGTGTATGTGTTGTCCGCACCAGGGAACCTTTCACCCTCGGTCTTCTCTCCTGGGATGACAGGCAGTGCAAGCTCCTCTGCCATTATCCTTCTGTATATCTCGAGCATGAGCAGGGTCTCCTCCACCGCTTCCTCTTTCGTGGCATGGGCGGTATGTCCTTCCTGCCACAGGAATTCGGAGGTACGGAGGAAAAGTCTGGGCCTCTTCTCCCAGCGCATTACGTTGCACCACTGGTTGATCAGTATCGGCAGGTCACGCCATGACTGTACCCACTTGCTGTACATATGTCCTATTACCGTCTCAGAAGTGGGCCTGACGATAAGGGGTTCTTCGAGCTCCTCACCGCCGGCATGGGTCACAACGGCACATTCTGGGGCAAAACCCTCAACATGTTCTGCCTCTTTTTCAAGGAATGACTTCGGGATCAAAAGCGGGAAAGAAGCATTGACGTGGCCTGTCTCTTTGAAGGCATCGTCAAAATGTTTCTGGATCATCTCCCATATAGAGTAACCGGTAGGTCGGACGACCATACAGCCGCGTACAGGCGCATAGTCAGCCATCTCTGCTGCACGTATCACATCAAGATACCACTGTGAAAAATCCTGTTCTTTGGGTGTTATGTTCTTAGCCATCCGGTTACCTCCATTGTTGTTCCTTCCGATATTAAACGTCGCACAGCAAAACGCTGTGCAGGCTATTGTATCATTTATCTCTTCATTTAGAACAACTTGCCGTAAATTTTTGTTTCCCTTGACAATTCACCATTTTATCGTATTCTTAGAACAAATACTGCAGGTGTTTAGCACATTACTATAGGGAGGTCTTGTTCATGGCTTTAGAGTGGAAAGATGAGTTCACCGACCAGCTTTGCGACTCGATAGTAGCGATAACAGACAGAGAGGAAGCCTATCGTTTCCTGGAGGATGTGGCCACCTTTTCCGAGATAAGGGCTTTCGCACAGAGACTTCAGGTCGCGAGCCTGCTTCTGAAAGGGATGTCCTATCCCCAGATAGTACAGGCGACAGGAGCAAGCACTGCAACGATCAGCAGGGTAAAAAAATTTGTTGAATACGGATCAGACGGATACAGGGACGTTCTTGCAAAGCTCGAAAAGACAAAAAAAGAAAAAGACAAGGAAGAGGACAAGAAGAAGAAAAAATAAACGATTTGAAGATCCGCATCGGATGCAGGCCCGCATTTTATCCCTCCTAAAGGGGAAAAACTGCGGGCATTATTTTATTATCGCGAATGCCGCGAGGTCGTCGATATCCCTCGGAGGGGTCCTGAGCGAGATCGGGATGAATCGCCAAAGCCCTTTGGGAGGATGTAGCATCCAGTATATCTCGCGCCCCTTGAGAGTCGTTCCGTATTCGTCGGCCGGTTCGATATCACAGCTCCCTTCCAGCAGCTTTATCAGCTCTTTAGACGATGTGCCGGTTCCTATATATATCTTCTCGACTGTCTTTCCGGCAACAGCTCCTAGGTCACCCTCTTTTCTCCATCCTGCAAGCAGAGACCAGTCTCCATCTTTCAAGGCATCTGAAAGAACGGATGCCTCTGATCTGGGGACTATCGCAGAGAAGAGCAGCATGCCCGATTCGGCGAAGGCCACCCCTATCTTATGACGGCCGGGATCTATACCGCACTTAATCGAAATCGCCCCTCTCAACAGATTCCCATCTGGGGTACATCCACATCCACTGGTCAGGATATTTTCTGATCCACCCGGATATAAGCTCATTGCAGTCATCTATGCTTTCCTGAAGGTCTTTCCCGTATTGTTTTCCTTCCCTGCCCTTAAGGGCGGGATGGAAATGAAGTTCGAGCTTTTCCGTCCCAAGCCACCGTACGCAATATGCAGGGACGACAGCGCAGCCAAGCTTATCTGCAAGCTTGGCCATTCCTACAGGTGTGCTTGCGGGATAACCGAGGAACGGGGAGACTATTCCTGCCTTTTTGGCATCCTGGTCGACCGGTATCGCGATGATCTCCCCTGCCTGGAGAGCTCTTATCATAGCCTTGAGATCAGAGGCCTTGCCCAGGGCCTTCATGCCCCCGGCATTTCTGAGTTCCATTATCAGATTTGTGATCCTCTCATCCCTCTGGTCTGTACCCAACCCGTTGATCTGATATCCGTTCTGAGCGCACCACGCTCCGGCATACTCCCAGTTCCCCAGGTGCGCTGTTACGATCAGCACGCCCTTGCCGGCATCATAGGCTTCGCGAAGATTTTCCTCACCGTAGACTGTCACTACCTTGTCCAGCTTTGATGCCATAACAGGCAGTCTGATGAACTCAGCCGTAGATTTCCCAAAGTTTCTGTAAGCTCCCCTTACAATGCGCATGGCCTCTTTCTCAGGGATGTTTAGTATCCTTGCGCAGCGTTTTGAGGCTTCCATTAGTTTTTTATGCGTAAAAAGCGGGATGAGCGCACCGACGCAACCGCCAAGCATGACCGCAGTTTTGTGCGGCAGGACAAGTATTGTCTTCCTGAATAAAGAAAGTACCGACCAGATAAAGGACTGCTTATTATTCATCTCTGTTACCTCTCCTGAGAAACTCTCTTTTTGTAGTTTTCTCTATATCATTATCAATATCTTACGATCAAATTGGCAATTATCGGGACAACGACAAGTATTGTGACGATCCTGCATATATTGAACAGTATCGATATAGTTGGGTCTGCGCCTATGTCTACAGCCACTATTGCAATGCCCGTCAGGCCGCCCGGGGTCGTCGCAAAGAGCGAAGTAAGGAAATCCATTTTACATATTTTGGAGAATATCCAAGCAAGACCAAGGGTAAAAGCAATAAGCGAGAAACTGTACGCCATTGCTGCCGGAAGATATTTTGGTAGTTCGGCTATTGAGGAGAAGTCACTGCCCCTGACAAGCACATAGGCTACGAGCGCTTGTGAGATCCATGAAAGCCACTCGATCTTCTCATCAAGTCCCATGTGCATCACAGCTTTTATTATAAGCCCCACTATCAGACCCCCGACAAGAGCCCCCGCCGGAAAACCCGATTTGCAGCCTGCGGCACTGCCGCATATCACAGCAATAAATACCAGGTAATTTGGATCCACAACCAGGCCCCCGTTCCTGCCGCCAAGTATACAATAAAAAAGCGCCCCCTAGAACAGGGAGCGCTATTCATTAAATAATTTAACTTAGTCTGCCAGAACAGCCTCTCCCTTTGTCTGTCTCAGGTAAAGGATAGCCAGGATTATTCCCGCCGTTCCGATAAGGCTCAGCATCATACTGTGATGGATGGCCGCAAGTGCACATATCGACATCACAAGGCGCTCATAAACTTTAAGCGTGCGGTAGAACCATCCTTCAAAAGCTCCCGCAAGCACTACAACACCCAGGGTCGCCGATACCACTAGTATCACCAGCTCGTAAAGGACTACGTTCTGGAGCAGTATCATTGGATTGTAGACAAACATGTAGGGCATAATGTACGAGCAGAGAGCGATCTTAGTGGCAGTGAAGCCTGTTTTTGAAGGGCTTGCTCCAGCTATGCCGGCTCCTGTGAATGCTGCAAGGCAGACCGGCGGTGTAAGGTCGGCCATGATCCCGAAATAGAAAACAAAAAGGTGTGCCGAAATGGGAAGGACCTTCATGCCAATAAGCGCTGGAGCGATTATTGTGCTGCAGACTATGTAGTTCGCTGTCGTTGGAAGTCCCATACCCAGCACAAGACATGCGACCATTGCCATTATCAAGGTAAGGAGAAGGTTGCCGCCGGAAATGTCTATTATGTTATTGGAGATGGTAAGTCCCAGTGAGGTCAGCGAAGATGTACCGACGACGAATCCAACCAGGGCACATGCAAGAGCAACGCCAAGTGCACCGCGAGCGCCTTCTTCAAGGGCTTTGATGAGGTCTTTCACTCCCATTCTGGTGTTCTGTTTTAACGAACTTACCAAAATGACAGAAACAACACCGATAAACCCTGCACGAAGGGGAGTATACTTCATCAGAAGCGTCACGATTATCACTATGACAGGAACCAGTAGATGCCCGTCGCGTCTCATTACTTCTCTGACTACCGGGAGCTGATCTGCAGGAAGTCCCTGGAAATTTTCTTTCCTCGCCCTTATGTGTACGTTAGTGAATATCGCGGTGTAATAAATAAAAGCAGGTATTATCGCAGCCGCTGCTATCGTAAGGTATGGGATGCCAAGGAATTCGCTCATTATGAACGCGCCCGCTCCCATTATAGGCGGCATGAGCTGTCCTCCGGTAGAAGCACATGCTTCGACTGCACCTGCATAGTGCGGTGGATATCCTACCCTTTTCATAAGTGGGATCGTAAATGTGCCTGTTGTTGCAACGTTCGCTACCGAAGAACCATTTATCGTACCAAGAAGTCCTGAAGCCACGACCGCAACCTTAGCGGGGCCTCCGGGGGTCCCTCCTGCTACAGCCAGAGCGAGTTCGTTGAAGAACCTTGCTCCGCCGCTCTGAGAGAGGAATGCGCCAAAGATTATGAAGACGATCACAAATGTAGCAGAGACTCCAAGGGCTAATCCAAAAATCCCTTCAGGAGTCAGGTACATGTGCTGGATGATCCTGCTCAGTGTATATCCTCTTATCTGGAACATTCCCGGAACCATATAGCCAAAATGGCAGTAAAGAAGGAACAAAATGCTCATGCATGGCAAAACGTTTCCTACTACCCTTCTGCCTGCTTCAAGGACCAATATTATTGCTGCAATGCCTAGCCATATTTCATAAGGAAGGGGCTCTGCTCCGCGCCTGGCGATATCGTTAAAAAAGAAGATTATGTATCCGATAACTCCCCCCGACAGCACTGCAAGTATCCAGTCATATATCGGTGTTGTTGTTTTCGAACCTTTTCTACTTGCCGGGTAGAGAACATAGACGGCAACGATGGCAAATGTTAGGTGGATGGCTCTCTGGATCGTTATGGGCATCGTTGCTATGCCGGCCGTGTATAGATGGAAAAGAGACATCGCGCAGAGCCATACCGTTATGAATTTGCCCGACAGACCTGTAAGTTTTCTGTAACGGCTTTCTGCGTCGTATTTTTCGATCAGTTCGTTTATCTTTGATTCATCGATCGATACTTCATCAAGGATACTGTGGTTCTGGTCATTCTTCGTGATATTTCCGTCGCTCATAAAGACTGCCTCCTGCTTATCAATACTGTGGGGGCACCGAAATGCCCCCACTATGTAAAACCTGTTTTGCGCTTTGCTTATTTAATTGCGCCGATCTCTCTGTAGTACTTCTCTGCGCCCTTGTGGAGGGGGACCTGGATGTACTTGAGGTTCTCGGGTGACATGGAAGCAAGTCTTGTCGAAATGTTGAGGATATCCTGCTTGTGCTCGTAAAGGGCCTTTGTCATTTTGTAAGCATCCTCTTCACCAAGTTTGTCGGTCGTGATGAGAACGTTCCAGCTTGCGAGCGTCTTAACAGGCTTTGTCTGGTCTTTGTAGGTGTTTGCCGGGATATCGAACGGCAGATAGTAGGGGAGTTCTTTGCTGAGTTTTGCGACTATGTCGGCGGGGATATCGCGGAACTCTGCTGTGCCGAGCGTTGTGATCTCAACGACTCCGGCGATGCCAAGGGCTCCTACCGTGAGGGCTGCGTCGATGTTCTTGTCTGCAAACGCTCCGGCTGTGTCGGAAAGTCCAAGGTTCTCCGGCTTGATGTCCTTGTCGGGGTCAAGTCCCGCTACCTTAAGAAGTGTGCGCACCGTTACTTCGGTTCCGCTTCCGACTGCTCCGACAGAGACCCTCTTGCCCTTAAGATCCTGGATCGATTTGATGTTGCTGCCCTTTGCGACGAGGAAGTGGATGGGTTCAGCATAAAGGGGAACAAGTCCACGGAGTTCCTTCATCGGCTTTCCTTCGAATGTGCCCTTGCCTTCATAGGCAAAGAAATAGAGGCCGTCCGCAAAAATTACTTCAGCTTCACCCTTACCAAGGAGAGCAAGGTTCTGTGCTGTTCCGCCGGTTGACTGTGCGTTTGCCTTCATTCCGGGGATCGCGCTGTTCCATACTTTTGCCATGCCTGCGCCGACCGGGTAATACGTTCCGCCTGTCGATCCTGTGCCGATGTTGATAAACGTTGCTGCTGATGCGGCTCCGGCGAATACAAGGATCATCGCCGTTACGATAAGGAATCTTGCTGTCTTTGTCATACACAAAGCACCTCCGTGATATTTTTCCGCACCTGACCATGAAATGATTTTATAAATAAAAAAAATTTTTCCCGCCAGGTACGGCTCCGCAATTTTACCAAAGAAAAATGGTTAACACAACGGCAAAAATTACATTCTCTTGTATTTCAGTGGTTCGTACCAACAGAAACAATATAATTAAATGTCAATATAGTTTTTTCTTTGCGATAACCCCCATGAAAACTGAACAATTGAAATATTAGATTAAAACAATTATCTAATCAAACTAATCATAAAATTCAAATCGTATTTGATCGTGCAACCTTGGTTTAAAATTCTTTTTCTGGAGTTGACTCTGAACACTCAGCCCGGATCAGTCTTAGAGCTTCTTCAGGGCCGCTTACATATATATCGCCGCCGTGAGGATCAGCCAGCACTACAAGCGGCATCTCCCGGACCCGCAGCCTGCGTACCGATTCCGGTCCCAGATCCTCATATGCCACCATTTCAACAGATACGACCGAACGTGAGAGGAGCACCGCAGTTCCGCCCGTAGCTCCGAAATAGACAGCCCGGTTTTTCCTGATCGACTCAAGGACCTCAGGGCTCCTCTTGCCTTTGCCTATCATGCCCTTCATCCCCCTATCGAGCAGAAAGGGGGTGTAAGGGTCCATTCGTCCGCTGGTGGTCGGCCCGATGGGGCCAATCACTTCACCGGGAGGCGTAGGGGCAGGTCCGGCATAAAAAATAATTTCACCTTTAATTGGGAAAGGTTCTTCTCCACCTGACGAAAGACTCTCAACAAGCCTCTTGTGAGCAGCGTCACGAGCTATGATGATGCTTCCCGAGAGGCGGACGATGTCTCCTGCTTTAAGCCCCATTATATCCTCTTCAGTAAGCGGGGTATTCAGGTATTTAATCATCAATGGGCCTCCCCTCTATCTTCCCTTCCGCATGCCGGAGGGCATGGCAGCAGATATTTACTGCCACAGGCATTCCCGCAATATGGGTCGGAAGTGTCTCAATGTGTACATCGAGGACTGTTGTCATTCCTCCATATCCTCCCGGTCCTATGCCAAGCTCATTGACCCTTTTCAATATTTCATTTTCCATCTCTGCATATTCGGGAATTCTGTGCCTTATACCTTCCGGTTTCAGCAGTGCAAGTTTTGATGCCAGGGCAACAGTTTCAAAATTGCCGCCTATCCCGATCCCGAGAACTATCGGAGGGCACGGATTGGGGCCTGCGGTCCTTACAGCCTCAACGACCGACTTGATGACTCCCTCGGCTCCGTCTGCAGGTTTCAGCATGTATATCCTGCTCATGTTTTCGCTTCCCATTCCCTTGGGACTCACTGTAATTTTAATATCCTTCCCCGTTGTTATTTTCCAGTGTATAACTGCAGGGGTGTTGTCTCCGCTGTTTTCCCTTCTGAAGAGGGGATCTTTGACTACCGACTTGCGAAGATATCCTTCGGTGTAAGCCCTCCGGATGCCCTCATTGACAGCGTCCTCAATGCTTCCGTCGCAGACAGAGATCCTCTGGCCGATTTCAATAAAAACTACAGCAAGTCCGCAATCCTGACATATCGGCATATTTTTTTCTGCTGCAAGCTCGGCGTTTTTAAGGATATCGGAGAAGGCCTCTTTCGCAATGGACATTTTTTCCTTATTATAAGCATCTCCGATCATCCTCTTAAGTCCGTCCGGAAGAAGCATATTTGCTTTAAGTGCCAGATCACGGACCAGTTCGGTGATCTCCGAAGCCCCTACTTCGTATCTTTCGTGCATAGAACTCCCCCTCACAATATCAGCAAACAGCACACTTATCCCTGAATTACTGATCCGGTTTACATCGGTCAGCAGTATCCGGGAGGAATATGCCGGCAGTTTGAGTTATTAATACAACGGTTATATTATACGGCGTTTTTTCAATTCAAAATAAAGGTGGATCACAGCGGCAAGGTTAAGGATAACGATAACAGCGAGGCTTGTCCTGTAGCCCTCAGGGGAAAATAGCCCGTCGGCGACAGGATAAAAATCGAGCACGACCCCGATGAACCACTGGAATATGAATGAAAAGAGAAATATCGTGAAATTCAGGAGAGAGAGAGCCCTTCCGACTTCATGGCTCTCGTACAGTTTCCTCATCAGAGGGAAAGAGATCATCGTCATCGTGGACAGAAACATTACTATCCCCCAGAGAGCGGCAGATCCCCTGCCGTTTTCAGCGGTGATAAAGGCGAGCACAAGCGTAAGAAGAGCTCCGGAATACAGATATATCTTTTCCCACGAGAGCCAGCCCCTCCTCATAAACAGATCGGCGAATATCCCGTTAAGAAAGTATCCGGCCGCTGCGCCCGTAAATGCGAACATCATGTATGTTCCTGCCTCTGCAGCCGCCATTCCCGCAACATCCCTCATCCAAGGTCCGACCCAAAGATACAGGTATGCGAACATTACGCTCTGTGAGGCTGTGACCACCGGAGCCACGAACCAGAATCTCGGATCCGCGAAAAACGCGACCATCTGTCTCAGCTGTCCTGTAAATGTCGTTCTCTTAGATGATGTCCTGTTTCCGTCCCTGGGGACGACAAACCAGATCGAAAGAGCGGTAAGGAACGTAAAAAGGGCAAGCAAGACAAACACTGTGCGCCACGGAAGCATGCTGATCGCGAATCCGATGGGCTTAGTCGCCACCATACCTCCTATACCGCCTGTCAGGCATTCTAGGCTGTAGACAAGAGGAAGGCGTTCAGACGGCAGCCATTCCGAATATGCTTTAAAAGCAGCCATAAGGCAGCCCGACAGACCTATCCCGGTAAGGGCCCTGGAAAGGATCAGATGTCCGACGTTGTTGGAAAATGCAAAAATAAGAGCTCCGCCTACAGCAAACAACATAAAGGGCGCAAGAGTCTTTCGTGCTCCGTAACGGTCAAGCAGCACTCCGAGCGGGAACTGGGCAAGACCGAAGGATATTAGGTAAACGGAGGTCATAAATCCAAGATCAGATGGAGAGAGCGAAAATGTGTTTATCAGTATCGGCGACATGATCGCATTGGCGCTGCCCAGCAATACAGAGATAAAATACCCGAGACCGAACGGGATAAAAAGCCTTAAGAAAAGCGGTGAGAGAAGAGACATTTCCTTATCCTGCAAAATCAACACTCCAGACAGCGTTTGTAATTTTTAACATTATAACCAAAGATATCTACATTTATCGAATAACATCATAAATTTCATACAAAGTAAAAAATCATTTGACCAGGCCATGGCTGATATTCTGTGATAGGTGCCGCCGAAGAGATATCAGCACACCGGCCGATTCCTTTCAGATGTGATGACAGAGTTGCTTGCTGAGATAATATCATGACAGCCGCAAGCAGAAATGATAACGATGCAACATAAAGAAAGAGACCGCGCAGGCGTATTAAGATACGCTGAACGGTCTCATTTAAATGTTGTGAAGTTAGCGTTGCTTATTGCCGGTAATCAGATTACTTCGTGAGAAGGGTAAGCATGGCTCCTGCCGCAACTGCGGTACCGATGACTCCGGCAACGTTGGGGCCCATTGCATGCATCAGGACATAGCTTCCCGGGAACTCCTTGGATACGACCTTCTGGCATACTCGTGCGGCCATAGGAACAGCAGAAACTCCTGCAGCACCTATTACCGGATTGATCTTTCCGCCGGAGACCACTTTCATGACCTGGCCAAAGAGCACTCCACCGGCTGTACTGAAGATAAACGCAATAAGTCCCAATGCAATTATCTTAAGAGTCGCAACAGTGAGGAATGATTCAGCGCTCATTGTGGCTCCGACAGATATGCCGAGGAATATCGTAGTTGCATTGAGCACCTCGTTCTGGGCGGCAAGAGAGAGACGCTCGGTGCATCCGCATTCACGGAGCAGGTTTCCGAACATCAGCATCCCGACAAGGGGCACCGAGGCGGGAAGGACAAGTCCGCAAGAGATGGTTGAAACTATAGGGAAAAGGATGCGCTCTGTCTTTGTAACAGGACGAAGCTGCTCCATTTTGATCCCACGGTCCTTCTTAGTTGTGAGAAGCTTGATTACAGGCGGCTGAATAAGAGGCACAAGCGACATATAGCTATATGCTGCAACCGCAACCGCGGGAAGTATGTGTTTTGCCAGTTTGGCACAGAGGTATATCGCGGTGGGGCCGTCAGCTCCTCCGATTATCCCTATACCTGCCGCTTCCTGGATCGTAAAGCCCATGAACATGGCTCCGATGACTGCAAAGAAAACGCCGATCTGCGCAGCAGCCCCAAGCAGGAACGTTATGGGGTTGGCAAGAAGCGGACCAAAGTCAGTCAGAGCACCTATACCCATGAAAATGATGACCGGGTAGAGCTCGTGGTCGATACCGAATTTTACAAAATAGAGGAATCCGCCCGGATCAACTATGCCGGAAAGCGGCAGGTTGACAAGCAGACATCCGAAAGCGATAGGCATAAGCAGAAGGGGTTCAAAACCTTTTGCGATCGCCAGATACAGCAGTATAAAAGAGACCATCAGCATTATAAGTGTCGGAACATTTAATGCGATGAACCCCGACTGCTCGATTACGCCTTTAAGCGCGGTCAAATAGAGTTCCATTTAATTTCCCTCCCTGGAAAGTCCTGCAGAAGCAGACTAACCGATGACCAGGAGAGTATCGCCAGTATTGACAGAATCTCCTTCCTTACAGCCAATCTGAGTGACTGTACCTGCCGAAGGAGCAAAAATCTCATTCTCCATCTTCATCGCTTCAAGGATCAGTACAAGCTGTCCAGCTGTTACCGGGGCTCCCTGTGAAACAAGGATCTTAAGGACTTTTCCGGGCATAGGTGCTTCTATAGCGCCTGCTCCGCCTGCCGCAGGTGCAGGTGCGGGTGCTGCCGCGGGCGCAGGAGCTGACGCCGGTGCAGGTGCTGCTGCCGGTGCAGGTGCTGCTGCCGGTGCAGGTGCTGCTGCCGGTGTTCCGACCCCCATTTCTTCTACATCTACATCGTATGCCTTACCGTTTACTGTAACCCTGTATTTGCGTGCCATCAGAGAAAAACCTCCTCAATAATTTTTTAAAAGTTGTTTGTTAATCCTGAAAACCTTCTGCGTTCTGGATCCTGCCTACCAATTTCCAGCTTGAACCCGCAGGAGCCTTTACAGGAGCAAAAGAAACGACCCTCGCCGCACTTCCGCACATAGCGGAGATAGCGGCCGAAATTACCGCAAGAAGCACTCCGTCGTCCTCTGCAGCGGGAGCAGCAACTGCCTTTGCTGCGGGAGAGGCGGGAGCTGACGCCGGTGCAGGCGCAGCTGCGGGAGCCTTTTTGCATCCGTCTATCGCACTGCATATGTGCTTCATACTCATCATTATGAGCATAAGACCCGTAATGACTATGAAGACGATGCTGAAGGCGATCATGGACATTACGAGACCGCCGCCTACACCTGTAAAATGAGAAGCGATTGAACTTTCAGTCATTCACTACGCCCCCTTAGTTGGGCAGGATGCCGTGCTTGCGCTTCGGACGAAGCTCGCACTTGGATTCTGTCATGACAAGAGCCTGATAGAGAGCGGGACGGGTCTCCTCGGGGAGGATCACCCTGTCGACAAAACCACGGGCTGCGGCGCAGAACGGGTTGGCAAACGCCTCTTTGTATTCCTCTATCTTCTGAGCCCTCATCGCCTCTTTGTCCTCTGCGGCATCGATGTCCTTGCGGAAAATGATGTTCGCGGCGCCCTCGGCTCCCATAACTGCTATCTGAGCCTGCGGCCATGCCAGAACAACGTCTGCTCCTAGGTCTTTGCTGCACATGCCGAGGTACGATCCACCGTAAGCCTTGCGGAGGACTATCGTGATCTTCGGGGCTGTGGCTTCGCTGTAAGCGTAAAGAAGTTTCGCTCCGTGACGGATTATGCCGCCCATCTCCTGGTTGAGTCCGGGCAGGTATCCGGGAACGTCTTCAAAGGTAACGATAGGGATATTGAACGCATCGCAGATGCGGATATGACGGCTTGCCTTGTCAGAAGCGTCGATGTCAAGGCATCCTGCCATAAACTTCGCCTGGTTTGCGATGATACCTATCGATCTTCCGCCTACCCTTGCAAAACCGGTAACGATATTGCGGGCATACATTTCCTGCACTTCGCAGAAATCTCCGTTGTCAACGACTTTCCTGATGACGTCGCGGACATCGTAGCCTTTGTTGGGATTTGTCGGGACCATCTCGCGGAGTGCGGGATCCATGCGTGAAGGATCATCGCCTGTTTCGACGAAGGGAGGCTCTTCCATGTTGTTGCTCGGCATATAGCTGAGAACTTTCCTGACCTGTGCGTAGCATTCAGCCTCGTCCTTCGCGAAGAAGTGGGCGCAGCCGGATGTAGAGTTGTGGGCCCTTGCTCCGCCGATCTGCTCTGATGTTACATCCTCACCTGTTACCGCCTTTATGACCTGGGGACCGGTTATGTGCATGATACCGATCTTGTCGACCATAAATACAAAGTCGGTGAGCGCCGGGCTGTAAACAGCTCCGCCCGCGCACGGACCGGCGATTATCGAGAACTGGGGGATAACGCCGCTTGCCTTTACGTTCCTGAAGAAGATGTTTCCGTATCCGGAGAGAGCGTCTACAGCCTCCTGGATACGTGCGCCGCCTGAATCGTTGATGCCGATGCAGGGTGCTCCGTTTGTGAGGGCAAGATCAAGGACCTTACAAATCTTCTTCGCATGCATCTCGCCAAGGGAACCGCCCATTACTGTAAAGTCCTGGCTGAATACATATACGATACGCCCGTCAATGGTACCGTACCCGGTAACTACGCCGTCGCCGAGAAATACTGTGTCCTGAAGCCCGAAGTTAACACAGCGGTGCTCAACAAACTCATCGATCTCGACAAAGCTTCCGGGGTCGAGAATTGCGTCGATCCGCTCACGTGCGGTCATCTTGCCCTTCTCGTGCTGTTTGGCAATGGCTTTTGCTCCACCGCCCTGTGCAGCTTTTTCCCGCTTTTCAACGAGACTCGCGCACAGTTCGTCAATCGTCTTGTCCGCCATTACTACTAACCTCCTTGATGTACTGAAACTTTCGGTACTTTTTAGCAAAGACTCCCGTGCCGTGGACACGGCACGGGGGTCCTTCTTAAATCTAAATTAGCGTTCGCTCAGTTCGAGCAGGATACCTCCGGTCGCCTTGGGGTGGATAAAGGCGATCTTCGCGCCGCCCGCGCCGAGACGCGGCTTCTCGTCTATCAGGCGGATACCCTTTTCCTTCAGTTCCGCAAGTGTCGCCTCGAGGTTGTCGACCCTGATAGCCATATGGTGGATGCCTTCGCCCTTTGCTTCGATAAACTTAGCTACGGGGCTATCCGGGCTTGTGGCTTCAAGAAGTTCGACTTCGGTATCCTTAAGGGGCAGGAATGCCGTTTTTACCTTCTGCTCGGCAACTTCTTCCACGCCTTGGCATTTGATGCCGAGTGTGGCTTCCCAGAGTTTGAGAGACTCATCGATGCTTTTGACTGCTATTCCGATATGGTCGATAACTGTCGGCTTCATTTTCTACGCCTCTTTCGCTCTCTTCTCGGCGACTGCCTTTTCAAGCCAGGCGATCGTCTCTGTCGTGGGGGTACCGGGTCCGAAAATCGCTCCGGCTCCGAATCCCAAAAGCGTGGGATAGTCTGTTTCGGGGATGACTCCGCCGCCGAAGACTATTATGTCGCTTGCGTTCTTTTCCTTGAGCAGGTCGATGATCGCTTTGAAGCAGTACTCATGTGCTCCTGAAAGGATGCTGATCCCTATTGCGTCGGCATCTTCCTGGATCGCTGTGGCAACTATCTGCTCGGGGGTCTGGCGAAGTCCTGTATATATTACTTCCATGCCTGCATCTCTGAAGGCCCTGGCGACGACTTTTGCTCCGCGGTCATGGCCATCGAGTCCTGGTTTCGCAACAACTACGCGAATTTTACGGTCCATCTTTTTTTCCTCCTTATCAGTTCTTCAGAAAGCCTAAAGAACCACGTTTTCCTTGTACTCGCCAAATACTTCGCGAAGAACGCCGCAGATCTCGCCTTCTGTTGCATAATGGCGAACCGCATCGAGAATGAGGGGCATGAGGTTCTCTTCGCCCTGGGCGCCCTTGCGTACGGCTTCGAGGCAATCCTTGACTTTTACATTGTCACGGTTTTCCTTCATCGCGTGGAGTTTCTTTATCTGGTTTACTCCGACGCTCGCGTCGACTTTAAGGAGTTTGCGCTCAGACATGTCTTCTTCTATCTGGAACTTATTGACTCCGACAATGATGCGGTCTCCGGATTCGATCGACTTCTGATACTGGTAAGCGGCATCCTGGATCTGCTTCTGCGGATAACCCTTTTCGATCGCGGTCAGCATTCCGCCCATTTCGTCTATCTTGTTGATGTATTCCCAGGCACCTTCTTCGATCTGCTTTGTGAGAGCTTCGACAACATAGCTTCCAGCAAGAGGATCGACCGTGTTGGTTATTCCTGACTCGTATGCAACTATCTGCTGAGTGCGGAGCGCGATACGGACCGATTTGTCCGTCGGAAGGGCGAGAGCTTCGTCAAGACTGTTGGTGTGCAGCGACTGGGTGCCTCCGCAAACCGCCGCCATCGTCTGGATACCGACGCGGACGATGTTGTTCTCTGCCTGCTGGGCAGTAAGCGTGCATCCGGCTGTCTGCGTATGGAAGCGAAGCATCTGGGCGCTCTTGTCCTTCACTCCGAAGCGCTCCTTCATGATCTTTGCCCATATCTTGCGCGCCGCACGGAACTTGGCGACCTCTTCGAGGAAATCGTTGTGGGCGTTGAAGAAGAAAGAGAGACGTTTGCCGAACACGTTCGGATCCTGTCCGGATTTGATCGCGGCCTCAATGTAAGCGATACCGTCAGCAAGCGTGAACGCCACTTCCTGTATCGCTGTAGATCCCGCTTCTCTGATGTGGTAGCCGGAGATCGAGATGGTGTTCCACTTGGGGATGTTGTTGCTGCAGAATTCAAAAATGTCTGTGATCAGGCGCATCGACGGCTTGGGAGGGAATATGTATGTTCCCCTTGCAATGTATTCCTTAAGGATGTCGTTCTGTATTGTGCCTGAAAGCGCGCTCATCGGTACGCCCTGTTTCTCGGCGACAGCGATGTACATAGAAAGCAGTATCGATGCGGGCGCATTGATCGTCATTGATGTCGAGACCTTGTCAAGCGGGATCTGATCGAAGAGTATCTCCGCATCTGCAAGGCTGTCTATCGCAACTCCGACTTTGCCGCATTCTCCGACGGCCATGGGATCGTCTGAGTCGTAGCCTATCTGGGTGGGAAGGTCAAATGCGACTGAAAGTCCTGTGGTCCCCTGGCTCAGAAGATAGCGGTAACGTCTGTTGGAATCTTCAGCTGTCGCAAAACCGGCATACTGGCGCATCGTCCAGAAGCGGCCGCGGTACATCGTGGGCTGAACTCCCCTTGTATAAGGATACTGTCCGGGGAAACCTAGATCCTCAGAGTAATCAAGACCTTCAAGATCTTTGGGGGTATATGTCCTCTTGAGAGGGATACCTCCTCCTGTCGTGAAGTTCTCTTTTCTTTCGGGGTTTTTCGCCAATGCCTTAGCTACTGCTTCTTCGTAGCACTTATTTCCTTCTTCCACTTCCTGGAGCTGTTTTGGGTCAAACACTTACTCCGCCTCCTTATGAAACATTTCGTGACCGTTTTGGGAACTGATCCCCTGCACACATTATTTTGGTCGTAAAAAATCACGCCGTACTATTATCAGCCAGGTTTGCGAAAATTGCAACATTTGACAGATCATTTCAGACACATTCATCAAACCTGTAAAAAACTCATTTCAAAAGCAATTTATTATAAATAGATGCGATATACTTTGAAGCAAGTTATTAAGTGAACTCTTTCACCTTCCTTTTGTCGCAAAAAGGAGAATTGCGCCTAATTAAAAAATGGTTGGATAAAAATATCAGAATAATCTTTCTTGTTTGAAAATTACCACTTGGCATTCTCAATAATTATTTTTAATTAGATCATATTACCCTATTCTTTATGTTGCTGTATCATTATGGGCGTTCATACAGAATTGAAAGGCAGGTATCAATATGCAGAAAGCGATAAAGATCACTGAAAAGATATACTGGATAGGCGGCAACGACCGCGAAACAGACCTCTTTGAAGGACTGTGGACTTTGCCAAAGGGAGTTTCTTACAACGCATACCTTATCAATGATGAGAAGACCGCAATAATCGACACAATAAAAAGCGGCAACCTTTCGGATTACATCGAGAGGCTGACATCAGTGCTTCCCGAAGGCAGAGGGATAGACTATCTGATAGTCGACCACATGGAGCCTGATCACTCGGGTTCGATAAGGATGCTTCGCCACCTCTACCCCGAGATGAAGATAGTGGGGAACAAAAAAACAGTTGAGATGATCGATGCCTTCTACAGGATAACTGATAACATAATCGAGGTCAAAGAAGGTGACGTCCTCGACCTTGGACACCATAAAGTGACCTTCGCGATGATACCGATGGTCCACTGGCCGGAAAGCATGGTAACTTACGACACCACAGACGGAGTGCTTTTTTCGACAGACGCTTTCGGGGGATTCAGCGCACTCGAGGGCGGGATATTCGACGACGAGCTCGACATGGTCCATTATGAGTACGAGATCCTAAGATATTTCGCGAACATAGTCGGACGTTACGCCGCACCGACTCAGAAGGCGATAGCCAAGGTCAGAGCGCTGCAGCCAAAGATAATCTGCCCGGCACACGGTCCCATACACAGGACGAACCCGCGGCACATAGTGGATCTTTACGATAAATGGAGCAAACACGAGACCGACGAAGGGGTCGTGGTCGTATACGGTTCGATGTACGGGAATACGAAATTCATGACAGATGCCATCGCACGTTCGATATCGGAGACCGGCATAAAGGATGTCTTCGTACACGACGTTTCCAGGGACAACCTTTCGTTCATGGTAGCGGACATATGGAGGTACAAAGGGCTTGTGCTCGGAAGCTGCACATACAACACGGAGCTCTATCCGCCAATGGCGACACTTTGCAGATCACTTTCGAACAAGATGATGAAGAACAGAATACTTGGGATATGCGGTTCATACAGCTGGAGCAAGGGAGCTCTTGCGGAACTCCAGCTCTTCGCCGAACAGGGAGGAGACTGGACGCTCGTTCAGCCGTCCGTGGAAGTTAAGTCCTGCCCGACGGAAGAAGATCTTGACCAGTGCAGGCTGCTTGGAAGGAACGTCGCCGAAGCGGTGAAAAAACAGTTCATGAAATAAAAATTTCCGAAGGCAATATTAAAGGGAGTCCTCTTAAACCTGAGTTTTGAGAGGGCTCCCTTTGTGTTTGAAACTACCGGGTCATCTCGTTGATTTCAATATCCGGTATATACTGCTTGAATATTTTTTTGAGATCATTGACCTGGTCGCACTTAAAAAGCACTTTCCATCCCAGCGTGTCCCTTTCCAGAAATACCATCGTTTCGTCACCCTTGTGCATCAAAGTGATGAAATTGATCTCTTCCCATTTCATCACCTCTCTGTGATGGGTGATCCAGGTGTGTGTCTCCTTTACCATCCCTATCGGGGATATATAGACGAGCTTCCTGTAATTCAGAACGAAGAAACTCGCAAATCCCAGCATGAGTTCCGGAAGGATATTATCTCTCACACCCAGAGAATAGTACCTCCAGAAAGTGCCTCCCAGCAGATAGATCCCTATCGCGGCAAAAGTCGCAGACTTAAAGTAGCTGGTGGTCCTTCCCGATCTTGAAACCAGGAGATTTTCAAGTTCCGGCAGTTTTCCCTGCAATTTAAACCGCTCTTATCTTGCTAAACCAGATCGGCAGGACGTGTCTTTCCGCCCTTGACGGGTTCTCCGTCCTTACCGCGCCAGAATATGCCTATGCCCATATATGTAAGGACTATCGCTACTATCGGGTTCAGATAGTTGAGGAAGGCGTAAGGTATATACTGAGCAGTGGGGACTCCGAGAACTGTCGTATGGTACGCGCCGCAGGTGTTCCACGGGATAAGGACTGAAAGCAGGGTACCCGCGTCTTCCAGCGAACGGGACAGCATCCTCGGGTGGAGTCCTTTTTCGTCAAATGCTGAACGGAACATCGTTCCGGGCATTGCTATCGACAGGTACTGGTCGCCAAGGAAAATGTCGCAGACAAAGCATGACAGGATCGTAGCTGTGACCATTCCGCCGACTGTTTTGATCGGCTTCATTATGGCTTCAAGCATGACCTTGAGGAAACCGCATGTATCCATGGCAAACCCGAATGTGAATGCGCAGAGGATAAGGGAGATCGTCCAGTTCATGGACTGCAGACCACCGCGCTCCATAAGCTTGACTATGTCGTTAGCTGCTTCCAGTGCAAGATCAGGGGCGATAGTGATGTTGTTCTCGGCGAGGACCTTGGCCAGAGCTGCGGCATCTTCACCCACCTCTGCTATAGAGGCTGAAACGGAGGGTGAATAGCCATACTGCATGATATTGAGGATATCGCCAAATCCTGTGCCGTTGATAGCGGCAATGATAATAGCCACAAAGATACCGGCCCACAGGCTGGGGAGGGCAGGTTTACGCGCCGCGGAAAGGCCTATAACCACAACAGGCGCAAGAAGCGTGACAGGGTTGATCCAGAATTCAGCATCCATAAGGGCCTGAATCGCTGCTATCTTAGCAGTGTCAAGTTCTCCGCCTGCGTAACGGAAACCGATCACAAGCGTTATTGCGGCAACTATCACGTAAGTAGGCCCTGTGGTCCAGACCATGGCTCTGATGTGCTGGAAAAGGTCTGTGCCTGCGACAGCAGGGGCCAGGTTCGTAGTATCAGAAAGCGGAGACATCTTGTCGCCGAAGTATGCTCCTGAAATGACTACGCCAGCCGTTAGAGGAGCCGGGACACCAAGACCAAGCGCGATCCCCATAAGAGCTATGCCGACAGTTCCGGACGTACCCCATGATGTACCGGTCGAGAGTGATACAACTGAGCAGATGAGCAGTGTGGCGAAAAGGAAAATTGACGGGCTTAGAATGGCCAGTCCATAATAGATCATTGTTGGGACTACTCCGCTTACGATCCAGGTCCCAATAAGCGGACCAACCGTATAAAGGATGAGGCATGCCTGCATGCCTGTCATTATCCCTTCGATAATACCTTTTTCGATCGCTGAGTATTCGTTCTTAAGGACTACGACTCCGACCGCGATCGCGATCATTGCACTGAGGATAAGCGCGATGTGGATATCAACTTCCCATACCAGGACACTGGCTCCAATCAGTGCAGCTGCCGACAAAAAAACTGCAAGAGTTAACGCCAGTGAAGGTTTACGAGGCTCCATAATAAGACAACTCCCCTTTCGATCATTCTGATAAGTTTAGAAACAAAAAAGCAGAAAAAAATAAAACTTGAAAAGTGATTTGATCAGCCGACCACCTCCGTCTTTTGAAATCAAAACCGTAAAAAGCGGCTTGGCATAAAGGTTAACGCAACATATGAAAAAAAAGTGTTTTTGTTGCCTCTCTAAGTAATTTTACTACCTTTGCAAGTAATCTGTCTACTCTTGTATGTTCAATAAAAATATGCTTACGACATACACGTACATATAAGCCTGCATCCGTCGGGATGCTGTCTGTCCGTTCGCTTTCACAAAAAGAAAGATGAGGGGACTGCTATTTTTGACGCAAAAAGAGCTCCGGGTTCATAAATGCATTGCGATCATCTGTTTTTTTATGACAAGAGATGGCAACAGTGCGCTTTTGGCAGTATACTGGACAGGCGGCGCTATTTGTTTTTCCGCGCTGAAAACAGAGCATGGCCCGGAGGTCAGATCATGAAAGTCCCGATAAAGATCCTCGCAGAAGGATCGCTTTGCATGGCTTTATCTGTCGCCCTTTCGTTCGTAAAACTTTTTGCACTTCCTCAGGGAGGTTCTGTCAGTCTTGGCATACTTCCAATATTTATATTCGCATCCAGAAGGGGCGGATCTGCCGGGATGTTCGCAGGACTGGCCGTCGGGATGCTCAGGCTGTTCATGGGGGGATATGTGGTACACCCGATCCAGGCGTTGCTCGATTATCCTGTTGCATACGCGCTTATCGGAACAGCGGGTTTCTTCAGGTCGAACATATACTTTGGCGCAGTTGCGGCATCGCTCATGAACCTTTTTGCCTCCGTGCTGTCGGGAGTCGTCTTTTTCTCGGATTACGCGCCCGAAGGAATGAACGTGTGGCTCTATTCCTTCCTTTACAATGCGAGTGTTGTGGTCCCTGAGGCTGTCATCTGCATGGCGCTGCTCTATCTGATATTGCCCAGGCTGGATAAAATAGGGAAATAGGCCTTTTCAAAATACAAAATGCCGCTTTATTTCACAAAAAAGGTTGATGCTTTTCGCTTTTCAATATAGAATACGCGAATGCGGGGTATTATTTTCCCCAAAAATTATTTTGAAACATAATTTAAGGAGGACTTCTTACAATGGCCAAAGCAGTAGTTGATCAGGATGCTTGTGTAGGTTGCGAGGCATGCGTAGGCGTTTGCCCGACATCGGCGATCAGTATGAATGACGGCAAAGCAAAGGTCGATCCGGACACATGTGTTGAGTGCGGAGCCTGTGTGGCGACCTGCCCTGTAAGCGCAATTTCCCAGTAGTTTTTAGATCTGTGCAAATAAAAAGTCCGGAGGCTTGAGCCTCCGGTCTTTTTATTTCAGGATCTGCGCTCTGATCCTGCAGCAATGGTCAAGGGGACCGCTTCCACTGCCCAGATCAAGGCCCGACTTCAGTGCATCCGTAATATAATCTTTGGCTGCTCTCACGCTCTCCTCCACAGAAGCCCCGGCCGCAAGCCCGCAGGCTATCGCGGATGACAAGGTACACCCCGTGCCGTGGGTATTCGGATTGTCTATCCTCTCCGAAAGGAACCAGACCTCGCTCCCATCCGTCTTTACCAGAAGATCGTCGGCCCTTTCCCCGAAGTGTCCTCCTTTAATGAGCGTGTTGGTACGCGCTCTCTCTGCGATGATATGTCCTGCCTCTTTCATGCTCTCCCTGTCCCTTATGGTGATGCCGCTCAGCACTTCGGCTTCCGGCAGGTTGGGCGTGATGATCTCCGCAAGCGGGATCAGTTCATTTATCAGAGAATCCACTGCATCCTGCTTCAGGAGCCTGCTCCCGCTGGTAGATACCATTACTGGATCGACCACCACATGCGCGGCACTATGCTCTTTAAGTTTTTCGGATATCGTCAATATCAGTGATGAATTTGAGACCATGCCTATTTTGACGGCATCCGGACGTATATCCTCAAATACCGCGTCCGTCTGAAGTGCCACAAACCCGCTCCCTGCCTCGGCTATCCCATACACACCGGTAGTATTTTGGGCGGTGAGCGCAGTTATTACACTCATACCGTACATACCAAACGCGGTTATCGTCTTCAGGTCAGCCTGGATACCGGCTCCGCCGCTGCAGTCGGACCCCGCGATCGTCAATACCTTTCTGATCATCCCGATCTCTCCTTCGTCTTATTCGTTCCCGAGCATTTTTTCGGTGAGGGCCCTCAGTCCGGCTGCCGCTGCCGCGACATCGTCCCGGGCAAATATGGCCGATACTACTGCTGCTCCGGCTATCCCGGAACCGGAAAGCTCCATTATGTTCTCTTCGGTAATGCCCCCTATTGCTACCACCGGTATGGAGACAGAACCGCAGATCCTTTTGAGTTCATCAAAGGACATTACTTTTGCATCTTCCTTTGTTGATGTTGAGAAGACAGCGCCCGCGCCGATGTAATCAGCTCCGCACCTTTCCGCTTCAAGAGCCGTTTCCGCTGTCGGGGCCGATACCCCGAGTATCATAGAGCTGCCGATCCTCTGTCTTGCCTCGTATGCGCCAATATCCTCCTGTCCGACATGTACGCCGTCGGCGCCTGATGCCAATGCGGCTTCGATGTCGTCGTTGATGATCAGGGGGACATTGTATTTATGAACAACAGTCCCAATTCTTTTTGCAAGGCTCACAAGCTCGTCAGATCCCATATGCTTTTCCCTGAGCTGGACCATTGTCACACCGGCCCTCACAGCCTTTTCTATTTCTTCTTCCAGGGAGCTTCCTTTGAGCCATTTTCTGTCAGTTACGGCATATAGTTTTAATGAATTTTTATCTAATCTCAATTTTTACAGCCTCCCTCATCTTTTCCGCGGTCATGTTGCTTACTTCGTCTATGATGTATGACCTGTATGTGGAAGTTCCTCCGCCGCTGCCGGTGAGCTTTTCAAAGGCCAGCTCTCCGGCTGCTCCGAACATCGCCGCCGCGGAAGCTGCCGCCAGTGCATGGTCTGAAGGGACTGCCGCGCAAAATGCACCTGTAACGGCAGAGAGCATGCAACCTGTGCCGCTGACTTTCGACATCATGGGATGACCGTTTTTGATCGTGTAAAGATATTTTTCCCCGGCAACTATATCTTTCGGGCCGGTAACCGTGATCACCGCTCCCGTCTTTTCCCTGAGATCCATGATGAGGCAGATGACCTCTTTAGGCAGATGCCTGTCCAAAAGTCCCGGGTCGGACGCGTCGACTCCCCGTGTCCTTGATTCCCCTCCGGCTATGGCTGTTATCTCTGAAATGTTTCCTCTGATAACAGCAAAATTTATCTCCTTCATCAGCTCCATCGCCGTTGCGGTCCGCAGAGAGGAAGCGCCCGCCCCTACGGGATCGAGGATCACCGGCAGTCCGAGTTCGTTCGCCTTTTTCCCCGCCTTGAACATGGAGGGTATGGTCCTCTCGTTAAGGGTGCCGATATTGATGACCAGAGCTGAGGAGATCGACACTATCTCCTCAGCCTCGCGCTCATCGTCCGCCATCACTGGCGACGCCCCGCAGGCCAGAAGCACATTGGCACAGTCATTTACTGTAACGTAGTTTGTTATGCAGTGTACAAGAGGAGATATCCTCCTTACCTCATCCAATATCCCTGCAAACATGCTTACCCCTCCTGTCCTTCTCTTTTAAAAAATATCGCTCTCGCTTTATCTGCCGCGAATGCCAGGGCGATAACGGCAGCCATTACGGGCAGGGTGTTTCCCAAGGGGGTCTCCATTGCCATAAACTTCCTGTATATAAGAAATCCGGACAGCCAGATCACAAAATTGGGAATACTGATGCTTTCGCTGAAATGATCTTTCTTCAGTATGAAAAAATCTGTTATCAGTATCGATATCATCGGTGCGAAGACAGATCCTATCAGGAAAAGGAAGTTTTCATACTGCTCTACCGGAGTCAGGACAGCCAGGGCAGTACCGGCTATGCAGGCGATCACAGCCGTTGTTTTGCTGCCGGGCCTGTCCGTTATGCTGCTAAAGCTCACTCCGGCTGAATAAACATCGAGGAAGGTCGTTGTCACAGTAGATATGACAATAATGAATACCGCCGCCAATCCCAGGCCCGCACCCAGCATGATCTTTGCAATATCGCTCTCTCCTGTGTATACAGAGGCCCCCAATCCTATCATATACATCCAGGTGCTGCCCGCAAAATAGACCAGAACGCTTACCAGTGAAGCCTTTCGTGGGTTCGATGCATTATGTGTGTAATCCGAGATAAGGGGCAGCCAGGAGAGAGGCATCGCTGCAGACAGCTCAACCGCACTCCCAAAATTCATTTCTCCCGTGACCGCAGCAGAAGAGTTTCCCCCGAACACAATAATGCTGAGAAGAAGGGTGAGTGAGAAAAGGCCTGCCATAGTAAATATGTTTATCTTTCCCAGGTTTTTTATTCCTATCTCTATCCATACTATTATCAGAAAGCCGATAACAACACTCCACAGGGAGGGGCTGTATGACCCTGTGTATTTTTCTGCTATCAGTGCTACAGCCCTTCCGCCTCCGATTATCATGACTGCGGTCCATCCGACAAGCTGGGTAACATTCAGCAGTGAAAAAAAGACCGAACCTCTCTGTCCGAAAGAAATCTTTACGGTCTCCATCGCGCTTTTTCCGGTTTCTGCACCTATGCGGCCTGCAAGATAGAGAGGTATGCAGCCAATAATATGCCCTATGACGACAGCCGCGGCGCCTCTCGAAAAACCAAGCGGAGCGATCAGACTCCCTGTAAGTATCTCCGCAATGGAGACCGCTGCGCCAAACCATATCAGCGCGCTTCCAAATACCGTTGCCCCTCCGTTATCCCTCATGATCTTTCCTCCCGTTCAAAAATAAAAGCGGGAAACGCCGGCTCCGCGTCTCCCGCTAAATTTTGCAATTTAGTGCGTTCCCTACGTTGGCATTATCCAAATCAGGTCCAGGGTCGAAGTCGAACTTCCTCTCAGCCTGCCGTACAAGCTCCCCTAATATTCAGTTGTATGGTGCAGGGCCATTATAGCCCCCCTATGCGCCTTTCTGTCAAGGGCAATCTGTTAAAGCTCTCTTATTTTCATCTGCACTGTCCGTATCTCTTCCTCAGGTCCTCCGTCTCGCACCTTACCTGTTCGTCTGTGAGGGCTGCCCCTCCTCCCACAGTCTTGGCAAGGATGTATATTTTTGAAAATACCTCAAGCATCTCACAGCGCATCAGCGCTTCGGAGAGTTCCCTGCCGACACAGAGGGCCCCGTGGTTTGAAAGCAGGACTCCCGCACCGTCTGCGAGCGCCCGCGATGTGTTCTCGGCCAGCTCTTCAGTCCCTATCGGAGCATAATCTGCGACAGGAACAGTTCCGCCGAAAACCGCGACCTGGTTGTCGGTTATCGGGCAAAGGGGTTGTCTTGCGGCCGCAATGGCGGTGGCGTATACGGAGTGCGTGTGTATTACTGCATTTATGTCTGCCCTTGACCTATATATCCTCAGATGCAGCGATCTCTCTATCGACGGCACCCTGGTCCCCTCGAGGACCTTGCCGTCCGGGGCCAACAGCACTATATCTTCACAAGTCAGGGTCCTGTAATCCATCCCGCTCGGAGTGATAAGGATCCCTTTTTCGGTCCGGCGGCTGATATTCCCGCCGGTCCCCTGCACAAGACCTTTTTCAAGTATAAGGATCCCAGTTTTTATTATCTCTTTTCGGATATCTGCTTCATTTGCCATTTTCATCCCTCGCAAGCCTGCTCAGAACAGGAGTTATCATCAGGTTTACAACTCCTATTATAAGGAAAATGTTTATTACGGAAATATTCAGCATCAGCAGAGCAGAGACAACCACCGCAGAAAGGACCATCCCGAAGGAATCTGTTATGTTAAGGCAGGCAATGACCCGGGCCCTGTGTTCATCGGAGCTTCTTGACTGCATAAGCGCATACATCGGCACGCTGAATATGCCGCCCGATGCGGCAAGCATCAGAAAAGAAAATATGATCCCCCATGAACCGGGTCTTGAGATAAACTCCGTGACTCCTGCCAGATGTACCGTCTTCTGCACCGTCAGGCTGAAAAAATAGAGCAGGAGCGTCGCTGCCGTCATCCCGATGCATCCGAACGGGACCAGCTTTGCCGAGACCTTCCCCTTCAGGAGTTTGTTGCAGAACGTCGAGCCGAGCCCTACCCCAACAGAGAAGACGACAAGGAACAGTGTCGACACCTCTTCGTTCCCTCCAAGGGTGTCCTTTGAAAATGTGGGGAACTGCGCGAGGAATACCGAGCCAAGGAACCAGAACCAGCTGATGCCCAGAATGGATCTGAACACGGTCACATTCGGCCTTACATGGGATATTATCCCAATTGTCGATCTTAGGGGATTCCAGTCTATCTTCATGCATGATGCCGACGGTTCGGCCTTCGGGATGAAAAGGCTCGCAGCAAAGCCGGCTGCGGCGACACACACCACTCCCGCGGAGATCAGTGCCCTTCCCTCGGGACGAAGTATAAGAAGTCCGCCGCAGAGAGTCCCGGTCAGGATCGCGATATAGGTGCCCGCACTCACCAGTCCGTTGCCCGCCACAAGTTCATTTTCACTTAGGTGCTGCGGAAGTATGCTGAATTTCAGAGGACCGAAAAATGCCGACTGCGCTCCCATCAGGAACAGAAGCGCCACCAGCCCCCACAGATTCAAAAATGTGAAAGCGACGGCTGTCATCACCATGAGAACTATCTCAACGAATTTGATGATCTTTATGAGGAATGATTTTTCATACTTGTCTGCCAGCTGTCCCGCCGTGGATGAGAACAGGAAAAAAGGGAGGATAAAGAGGCCTGCGATAGTTGTGATCAACACCTGTGCGTTCAGGCCGTATTCTTCTGCCAGCCTGAACGTGATAAGTATCACCAGTGCATTCTTGAACAGATTGTCGTTGAATGCACCGAAAAACTGCGTAAGAAAAAGCGGCAGGAACCGTCTGACTGTTAAGAGCTCAAACTGAGTCTTTATCCGGGCGCCCCCCTTATTACATATTTTTGATCATCGGAGCTGTTATTTCCTGGCGACATCCTCAAGCGAGAGTCCCCTGGTATGTTCGGTTTTTATCCATGTACCCTGGTCCTTTGCAAGGAACGCCGCCTTAAAAATGATTGGTATCCAGGTCAGCCCGAACCAGAAGTAGGCAAATGTGTCCTTTACATATCTCAGCGTGAATTTTTTCTCATGCATCGACGGACCCACTATCACACATATCAGGCAGAAGGCGATGATGAAAAATATCGGGAGCCCGAAAAACAGCACCCAGTCCACCATTGTCTGAGGCGTGCTGTCGGACACCGTGGGGAAGAGGACCATGTTGTTTATCAGGGTGTAGGCCATTCCTGCGATCATGATTATTATTCCGAGGCATGATTTGGCAGGTGCCAGCAGATAGAGGAAGAGATCCAGGTATTGAAGCTTTCTGGTGACGAAGAAAGACCTGAGCGCATCCATCCCGTAGTGCCAGAAAACCCAGTAATGTCCCTGCATCCATCTCGTGCGCTGCCTTTTTGACACTGCCATGCTCTGCGGCTTTTCGTCATATATAATCGCTGCGTCGTTCCAGTGGACCCTGCTTCCCGACAGGATGAGCCTTGTTGACATCTCAAGGTCCTCGGTCAGGCTTTCAAGGTTCCACCCTATCCTCTCGAGTGTCGCGGCTCTTATCACAAGCCCCGTCCCGCCCAGAGTGCATGAAAGGCCCCACAGTCCCCTGGCAAGCTGCCAGAATCTGTTCGAGAACCAGTAAGCCAGTGCATAAGACCTGGTAAGCCAGTTGTCGTCAGGGTTTTTAACGTCGAGCACTCCCTGTATCGCTTCTGCCTCAGGGTGCTGCTCCATGTAATTGTTCATGTTCATAAGAAAGTTGACATCCACGAGGTTGTCGGCGTCAAACATCGCAAGGGCATCCGCCTTTTCCATCGGCAGCTGTGTAAGTGCCCACCTTACGTTCCAGGTCTTGCCGTTATGCTCCTTGTCGAACCGCTCAAGTGCGACAGCACCGTTGGAGCGGGCAAGATCGGCGGTGTTGTCCTGGCAGTTGTCGCACGAGACATAGACTGTGTAGCAGTTTTTTGGGTAATTCTGTTCGGCAAGGCTCCTGAGCAGCGGCGATATCACCTGTGCTTCGTTATGTGCCGGTATCAGCACTATGAATCTGCGATAACGCTTTGCACGCGGCATCTCCTTCTGATTCCAGAATCCTCTTATGCTTACAACGATCTGGTATATACCGTCGGCCATCAGAAGAGCGAGGAGTGAGTACAAAATAAATTGCAGTATCCACCATCCCCACCATATAAACCAATAGATCAATTCCTGTGAATCTTCCATAAATTTCATTCCTCCTGCGGCAAAGCGCAAAAACCTCAACGGGCCACGGTCTCTGTTAAAGATATCAGAAAAAAATGCTTTAGCGATTGAGAATATCACTTATCAGGTTTTTTTCCAGAATTAAATCATTATAACTCAGTATGAGGTCCACTTCTTTGGTGATCTCGTCATACTCTGATGCATCGATAAGCTCATGTGTACCTATCCTGGTCGCTCTTTTGACCGCTGGTTCCACAAAGACACCGTCGATTATATAAGATCCGTTCCGGAATATTACAGGGTCAGGTCCGTTATCAAGGGAGAGGTCCTTGCCAAAACAGGTCTCGACCTTTACTCCCAGCAAGCTTGCGGCTGTTGGCAGTATGTCCATCTGCCCGGTGTCGGTATAGACGGTCCCCTTCATCGCCTTTTCCCCGGGGATGCTGAATATGAGCGGAACTCTTCGCGTCTCTTTCCACTCTATGGTCTCTTCTAACTTCCTGCCGATCAGTTTTTCCATCTCTTCCTTGTAGGCGATGGGAACTGCAGGGTGGTCCCCGTAAAGTACGATCAGACTTTTTTTATCCAGATCGGATGCACTCAGTCCTTCAAGGAACCTTCCCAGCTCTCTGTCAAAATAGTTCATTGCCATCAGGTAGTCTCCCAGAAGTGTGTTTTTCATCTCCACGGGCAGGGGGAATGAACCGTCGTTGAGGCCCTCAAAGTTATAGGGATGGTGTCCGCTCAGCGTCACTATAAAGGCATAAAAGGGACCGTCCGTCTTCTTAAAGATATTCAGCGCTTCGGTGAATATCGCCCTGTCGCTCAGACCGAGACCGATGACTTCATCATCGGGGAATGTGTTGCGGCTGTACTGCCTGTCAAAGTACAGCTTGTGATGCATCCTGTGGCAGTTCCAGAAGGCACTGTATGTCCCCTGAACTACGAATGCGTCGTACCCCTGTCTTTTCAGGACTCTTGCAAGTGAGTTGTAGTTGTTGTTGGCAAATCTAGTATATGCGGCGCCTGAAGCTGATGGGAAAAAGCCGGTGTTGGCCATAAACTCCGAATCTGAGCTGAGACCGCCGGCTGTTTGATCCCAGGCATTTGGAAAATAGAGGGAGTTCTCGGCAAAACGGTTCAGGTTCGGAGTTACCTCTGTCCCGTTGATACGAAGCCCTACTACGAACTGCTGCAAGGCCTCGCATTGTATCATGATCAGATTTTTGCCCTTGGCCGGCGGGTTCTTGCTGGTCTTTACTCTTTTGTCGAACCATGCACGTATCTCGTCGATCTTCTGCTGAGGGACGTTATCCGGTTCAAACTCCTTGACAGTGAGGGAAATGATGTCCCCCCAGTGAAAAGAAGCGGTGCTGACCCATGCGCACACTGAAAGCCTGTCATACATCGCGCTCATGATGTTGGGGCGTTCTTCTCTCAGCCTCCAGCCCGCAAAGAGCTGGACAGCGACAGCGAGAAAAAGTACGAGAAGGGAGACAGAGACCCTTTTGCGGGTAATTTTCTCAAAGCAGAAGGCAATGCGTTCCTTTTTCAGCATCCAGACGATGACCGGAATATCAGCGAAGATAAGGACATCCCACAACTTCAGCAGCGACCAGATCGATTTGGCGATCAGGCCGGTCTGGGGAAGGAGGAGTATATCGTGGAATATAAATATATCCGAATAATACCTGATAAAGAGGACATCTGTAAGGACAAGCACCGAAAACAGTATGTCGATGGTGAGCAGAGCTCTGCCCCTGTATTTTGCGGAGACAAGGGAGACCGGGATGATCACAGAGAGGATCGCGGCAAGCGACGGGACAGCCACTGCGAGAGCCCGGAGCGTATGCCTGACCGGATGCGCTCCCAGGCTTCCGAATGATGGCCAGTTGAGCACATCCGCCACCATGTAATCCACGATAAAAAATTTGATCCATACCATCAGCGTCAGCAGGACCAATATCCTGATCTCTATCTGACGGCATTTCATTTCTTTTACAGGCAGGATCCGCATTTATCGATCCGCTCCGGTCAACTCGGGGATCAGGTCATGTTCAAGTATCATATCGCTGTATCCCAGGCGTTTTTTGACTTCCTCGGCCAACGCGGCATACTTGCTGTAATCTTCCGCCTTTCCTGCGGACATGTCAGTTGCCCTCCCTGATGAAGGTTCGACAAACACATCGCCTATTATAAATGAACCATTCCTGAATATTACCGGTTCACCGTTATATTTTCCAAAAAGATCACGGCCAAAACCGATACCGGACCTGAGACCCAAAAGATCCGCCAGCGTCTCCGGCAGATCGATCAATCCCGCGGGTTCGGTGATCTCACCGGGAGGTATCGCTCCTCCGGGGATCCTGATCATTACGGGTATCTTCTGCATCTTCTTCCATTCCCAGTCACTTTTCAAACTCCCGCTCAACAGCTTTTCAAGGCTCGCCCTGTCCCAGTTTGGAATGGCTGTATGGTCTCCGTACACCGCTATGACGGATGAATCCAGCAGTCCCCTCTCTCTGAGCCCATCTATAAACTTTCCGAACTGGTCGTCAAAATACTTCATGGACTTGAGGTAGTTTCCCATAAAATTTCCTTCGAATGGGCCGGTATCGAGGCTCACAGCTTTCGAGATCCCCTCAAAACTGTAAGGATAATGGCTTGTCAGAGTTATCATAAAGGCATAGAAGGGTTTCTCTGTTTTATCGAGGATATCCAGCGACTGCCTGAAAAAACTGGCATCGCTGAGCCCCATTCCTATGTTTTCGTCGACCGTAAAATCATTTTTGCTGATAAATTTGTCAAACCCCATCGCAGGATACATCCTGTTTCTGTTCCAGAAGCCCGGCCTGTCCCCGTGTAAAGCCAGGGATGTATATCCGTTTTCTGCCATTATTCTAGGCAGTGCCTCGTACCTGTTTCTGGCAAATCTCGTATAGGCGACTCCCCGTGCAGAGGGGTAAAGGCCTGTATTGACCATGAATTCCGCGTCGGAGCTGTTGCCGAGGGCCGTCTGGTTATAAACATTGCTGAAGTATGCTGACCCTCTGGCAAACCTGTTGAGGTTGGGAGTAACTTCGATCCCGTTTATCTTCAGATCCACAACAAATTGCTGGAGCGACTCGACCTGAATGATGATCAGGTTCCTGCCCCGGGCTGTCCCGGCGTATTCGCCCGGAAGCCGGCCGTTGTTCCTTGTCTCGCAGAATTTTCTGATCTCAGAGAGTTGTTCGTCAGGCAGTTTCTCCTTGAAAAAGAAATGGACGAACGCATTTCTGGCGTCGGCCAGATGATACGTGAGCGCACCGACGTTATTGCACACTGCAGGACGATTCCACATAGAGCTCAGTACACCCGGAACTTTTTTCTGATAGGAATCGAACCTGTACCATACTGCCAGCACACCGGCAATAAGCATCACGATCGAAAAGATTAGACGCCTTGCCGTTATTTTTTTAAAAAATGGTGACGAAGTGAAATTACGCGAGAGGTAAATAAAAAAAATAAAAAGCGGTATGTCTGCAAAGTACAGGAAATCGGCCGGTCGTATCAGCGCTGCGACAGAATCCGCTATCTCCCCAACCTGCGTGGAAAGTCCAATGTTCATGAATGTGAACATGTCGGAGTAATAACGGAGGTGGAGCAGATCTGTCAGCACCAGGAGCGTCATAAGAAAATCAAGCACAAGGGCCGCACATCCCCTGATCTTTCTCCAGAGGAGGGAGAACGTGACAGTGAGTATCAGGATCACGCCCGCTGATGAAGCCGCAGAAGCCAGATATCTCGTGGCATGTCGTGAAACGGAATATTCCAGAAAATAAAATTTAACGAAAAGAACAGCGAACAAAAGGATAAAAAATACCGGCTCTCTTCTGTCCCTGAATCTTCCGGCAAAATAACTGTCACTATACAGACCCATATCCTAAATACCCCTCTGCTATCTTCCGTATAACCGGTTCGATCTTTTTAATCGGGCCTTGATCCCCGAATCGTCCGCGGTCAATGTCCGAAGCTGATCCGTGCTCATGCGCCACAGCCAATTGCCCGCGGCAACTCCTGGCACATTCATCCGCGCTTCCTCTCCCAGAGAAAGTATATCCTGCACAGGTATTACCGCAAGTGCGGATGTCGATGACAGCGCCATATTCACAAAAACTTCCGAGACATTGTGTGCGCTTATCTCAAGGCCAGTGTACTCAGACACAAGAGACCTCGTATGGACGTCGGCTTCGTTCTCCCACCATCCGCGGACAGTATTGTTGTCATGTGTCCCAGTATATACCACAGAATCAGGCTTGTGGTTATGGGGAGCATACGGGTTTCGGCCTATCTCCCCGTCAAAGGCGAAGAGCAGGATCTTCATGCCCGGAAGGGAGAATTCTTCCATAAGTTCCTTTACGTCATCGGTAATGATGCCCAGATCTTCAGCCACCAGTCCCGATGGCTTCAGCCCCTCCTCACGGATCATCCCGAATATCGCACCGAGGAGTTCCCTCCCCGGTGAGATCCTCCATTCTCCGTTCTCAGCCGTCTCCTGATCCGCAGGTACAGCCCAGCATGCGGAGAAGCCCCTGAAATGATCTATCCTTACAAGGTCAAAGTTTTTCAGGGCTTTCTTTATTCTGGCTTTCCACCACGCGAAACCATCCTTCCGCATGGTCTCCCAGTTATAAAGCGGATTTCCCCATCTCTGTCCTGTGGTGCTGAAGTAATCCGGGGGCACCCCCGCCACCTTATTGGGCGACCCCTGAGGGTCAAGGTCGAAGAGTTCCCGGTTCGCCCACACATCCGCACTGTCGTAGGCGACAAACATGGGGACGTCGCCCATCAGGCTTATCCCCCTGTCACGACAGTAACTGCGGAATTTCCTCCACTGCCTGTCGAAGATGAACTGTTCAAAGAAGATCAGCTCTGCTTCCTCTTCATTCCTTTTTTCAGCGATGAAATCTGCGACAGCCTCCCGGTCTCTCAAGGCAAATGGCTCGGGCCACCTGTTCCATGGCAGACCTCCGAACTCGTCCTTAAGGAGGGTGAACAGGGCATAATCCGTGAGCCACAGATATTCCCTCCTGACAAAAGCATCGTGATCGTCTGCAAGGGATGAGTATCTTTCACGGTCGTTTTTGAACCGCTGCCATGCCATTCGGATCAATTTACCTATCAGGCTGTCCGTGTATCCGCAGTCTGCCGAGATCTCCGGTCCGGTGAAGTGACATTCAGCAAGGACATCCGGATCCAGCATACCCTCTTCTGCGAGTTTTTCGGGGCTGATAAAAATTCGGTTCCCTGCAAAAGATGACCGGCTGCTATATGGCGAGAAAAACGGGGCACCCTCTGTCGGTGTCACAGGCAGTATCTGCCAAAGCCTGAATCCCGAGTCATAAAGAAAATCCGCAAAGATCTCCGCGCTGCTTCCGAGCCCTCCCGTCCCGAACGGTCCGGACAGAGAGGACAAATGCATCAATATGCCGCTCTTTCTGTCCAAAAAGCTTACCTCCGGTCTCCTTTATATGTCAGTCTGTCTCTTCCGGCAGAAACACCAGGCAGGCAAGCGGCGGCAGGGTAAGTTCTATCGAGTATTGTCGTCCGTGGAATGGTATCTTTTCAGTTTTGACCTTACCCATATTTCCTGTGTTCGAGCCTCCGTAGTGGGAAGAATCACTGTTGAGCACCTCGCGCCAGACTGTGTTCCTCGGGACTCCGATCCTGTATCCGGTCCTTACAACGGGGGTGAAGTTGCCGATAAATATAACTTCCCTGCCGTCTTTGGACCTGCGCAGGAATGATACCACGCTTGACGATGAATCACCGCAGTCTATCCATTCAAAGCCCGCCGGGTCGTTGTCCTGTTCCCACAGCTGCGGAGTATTTTTGTAAAAAGTGTTTATGTCCCTGAACCATCGTAAGATCCCGCTGTGGATCTCCTCTTTCAGGATATGCCAGTCAAGGCTCGTGTCGTGGTTCCATTCCCGTTCCTGTCCGAACTCCCCGCCCATGAAGAGGAGCTTTTTGCCGGGGTGCCCCATCATCCACCCGAAGAGCAGCCTGAGGTTTGCGGCCTTCTGCCAGTCATCTCCGGGCATTTTGCCCCAGAGAGATCCTTTCCCGTAGACCACCTCGTCATGAGAGAGCGGCAGGACAAAGTTTTCGGAGTATGCGTACCACATACCGAATGTAAGCTTGTTGTGGTGGTACTGTCTGAAGATGGGGTCTTTGGACATATACTGGAGTATATCGTTCATCCAGCCCATGTTCCACTTGAAGCCGAACCCCAGCCCTCCGATCCACGTCGGCCTCGATACCATCGGCCATGACGTTGATTCCTCGGCTGTGACCTGAACATCCGGAAATTCCATGAATATAGTCTCGTTCAGTTTCTTCAGAAAATCGATCGCCTCTATGTTCTCTCTTCCTCCGTAGGGGTTTGGGATCCACTCCCCCTCTTTTCTGGAATAGTCAAGGTAAAGCATGGAAGCCACCGCATCTACACGAAGGCCGTCTACGTGGTATCTGTCCAGCCAGAAATGGGCTGATGAGAGGAGGAAACTTCTCACCTCGTTCCTTCCGTAATTGAATATGCAGCTCTTCCAGTCGGGATGGAATCCCTTTCGCGGGTCCTCGTGCTCGTAGAGGGCGGTCCCGTCAAACCTGGCCAGTCCGAAAGCGTCTGTCGGAAAATGCGACGGGACCCAGTCAAGTATTACCCCTATCCCTGCCCTGTGCAGAGAATCTATGAGGACCATAAAGTCTTGAGGGGAGCCGTACCTTGATGTGGGGGCAAAGTATCCCGTTGTCTGATATCCCCAGGAACCGTAAAAGGGATGTTCCATAACGGGCAGGAACTCTACATGGGTAAATCCGTTCTCAACAAGGTAAGGCGGCAGTTCTTCGGCCAGGCCAAGCCATGAAAGATATCCGTCCTCCTCGGTCCTTCTCCATGAGCCCGCATGGATCTCATATATGGACTGGGGAGCGGAAAAAGAATTCTTTTCCTTTCTCGATGACATCCATGTTCCGTCGTTCCATTCAAAGGCTGTTTCGGGGCATACCTTTGATGCGGTGCCGGGGGGCGTCTCCCAGTAAAATGCGAACGGATCGCCTTTGTCTAGCCGGTCTCCCGCCTGAGTCGTGATCGAGTATTTATAGGAGGACCAGTCCTTTACTCCGGGGATAAATCCTTCCCATATCCCCGATGAATCCCACCTCGGTGAAAGTTTGTGGCTGTCCCTGTTCCATGCGTTGAAGTCTCCCATTACGGAGACCTCACGGGCATTGGGGGCCCAAACGGCAAAAAGGACTCCCTCCGCCCCCTCATGGACCATCCTGTGCGCGCCGAGAAAATTGTAAAGCCTGGAGTGGCTTCCCTCACGGAAAAGATAGATGTCGGTCTCTCCGGCAAGGCTCACTCCATTGATGACACCGTTTTCCGTCTCTTTTTTCATCGGACTCACCTGCCTGCCTGTAATAATGCTATTATAGCCGATAAGGCAAGTATGTTTGCCGAGTCCACAAAGAGATTCGGAGGTATATCGATGGGTCTGTCATTTTCATACAACAGGGTGGATCAGGAGACAGTCTCACTGCTTAAATCGGCGATCGGGAAGAACAACGTATCTTCGGACGAGGAAAAGCTGCTCTCGTATTCGCATGACGAGGTCCCCTCATCCGCTTACGAAGGGACCCACATGGCGGAGCTGCTGGTATTTCCCGAAACCGCCGGCCATGTCTCGGAGATAATGAAGATAGCTTCGGCAAAAAGGATACCCGTAACGCCAAGAGGTGCAGGAACAGGGCTTTCCGGCGGCGCGCTTCCGGCATTCGGCGGCATTGTGATGTCCTTTGAAAAGATGAACAGGATAATAGAGCTTGATGAAAAAAACCTGACTATAACGGTCGAACCGGGAGTGGTCACTTCCGAGATCAGCAAGATGGCGGCAGCCCACGACCTTCTTTACGCGGGAGATCCGTGCAGCGGAGATGCCTCTTTCATAGGAGGGAACATCGCGGAAAACGCCGGAGGAAACAAGGTGGTCAAATATGGTGCCACAGGCGCACAGGTGCTGGCTCTTGAAGTGGTGCTTGCGGACGGGACCATTACATGGTTCGGGGGAAAGAGACGCAAAGACGTCACAGGACTGGATTTTACACATCTGATGGCGGGGTCCGAGGGTACGCTTGCAATAATCACAAAGGCCGTACTGAAGCTCCTTCCTCTTCCCAGACATTCGGCAGACCTGCTGGCAGCCTTTCCGGACCCCGAGACCGCGATAGCTTTCGTTCCCCAGATCATAAAAAAGGGGGGTATAGTACCGGCTTCGATAGAGTTTATGGACCAGAAAGCGCTCTCTCTTGCAGAGAAGTACCTCAACTACCCTGTCCCGGCCGGCGAGGCGGGAGCTGCGCTGATAATCCAGCTTGAGGGAAACGATCCAGAGATCCTTGAGAAGGAGTATGAGAAGATCGGAAATCTTTCAAAAGAAAACGGCGCTTATGAAGTATACGTGGCGGATACCAGGACCACAAAAGAACGCATTTGGCAGGTACGAAAGGCGATACCGGAAGCGACCTCCTTCTTTTACAGCAGATACACCAAGGAAGATCTCGTGGTCCCGACAGACAGGGTCCCCGATCTTCTGGGAAAGATAAGAGACATCTGCTTCGCGGCAAACCTTGAGTGGGTGACATACGGACATGCTGGAGACGGCAACATGCACTGCACGGTCATCGGGCCGCCTGCCGACAACTGGCACGAGGTCCTGCGCGGAGTGCAGGAAAAGATATATTCGGCAGTCATAGAGATGGGCGGGACCCTTTCGGGGGAACACGGCATAGGGTTCAAAAGAAAGAGCGACATGAAGCTATTTCTCGACAGGAAACAGATCGAACTGATCAAAAGGGTGAAGCTTGCCTTTGATCCGGACAATATCCTCAATCCGGGGAAGATGGTCGAGTGGGATCAATAAAGATCGGGAGGCCGAAGCGGCCTCCCGATCTTTATCTTTCCGTGTCCATCTTCCTTAACTCTCTGCGAAGAATCTTGCCCGCCGCCGATATGGGGAATTCCTTCAGGAATCCTATCCTGCGCGGTACTTTGTAATGGGCAAGGTTTTTCTTGCAGTAGTCTATGAGCTCCTTTTCTGAAGCTTCCTTTCCCTCTTTCAGGATGACAAAGGCCTTGACTATCTCGCCCGCGAGATTATTTTTCTCTCCTACAGCGGCTGCGGCCTGTACCGCGTGATGCTGGCAGAGCAAATTCTCGACCTCCTGGGGATATACGTTGAAACCGCTCACGATTATTATGTCCGTTGCCCTGTCGACTATGGTCACATAACCGTCCCTGTCAATGCGTACCACATCTCCCGTGTTGAACCATCCGTCCAGGAATCTTTCCTTCGTATTTTCTTCGTCCCTGAAATATCCCGAAACCACGGACGGTCCCTTTACCCACAGGACTCCCTCCTGGTCCATGCCCAGGACATTTCCTTCCGTGTCCCTTATCTGGACTTCGTAGGTGTCGAAGAAATGGCCCACTGTCCCGAGCCTGCATTCATCAGCGCTGTGTCCGACAGCGACGACCGGGGAACATTCGGTGAGCCCATACCCTTCAAGTATGCCGGTACCCATATACTCCTTGCATCTGGCGTTTATCTGGACGTTCAGCCTGTCTCCGCCGGAGATCACGAATTTGATGCCCTCAAGCCGTTCTCCCATCTTCGCAAGGGCTCCGAGAAGGAAGACCATTATCGTAGGAACACCGATTATGCAGTTGGCTCCCGACTCCCTGATCGATGCTATCGTGCGTTCGACCGGGACAAAACCGGGGAGCACCGTCTGGCGCACTCCGCTCATAAGGGCAAGCATACCTGCCATACTGAAGCCGAAGGCATGAAAATTGGGAAGGACATTGAGGATGATCGAATCGCTGTCAAGAAGTCCGGGGACATGTTTTTTTACCGGATCGATATTTGAGAGTATGTTCATATGGGTACACGGCACAGCCTTCGGTGAGCCAGACGTGCCCGACGTTGAAAATATGACTGCGTGATCCTCGCTCTCCGGTATTCCTTTTATGCATCTGAAAGGCTGAAGGGGCTCATCGGGAAAAGCTTTGAAAACTCCCGGGCCGCCGCAGCCTGCTTCATACTCTGCAGGTTCGGCCTCCGGGGCAACGAAGACCACCGCGGGATCCAGCATTTTAAGGGTACTTTTGAGATTGCCTGCCACAGTCCTTGAATTAATCGGGGCCACCGCACCTCCGAGCCTCCAGCATGCGACAGAGATCGCCAGGACCATCGGGGAGTTCGGCATTATCAGAGCTATCCTCTGTCCCTTTTCAAAGCCCGCGTCTCTCAGCTTGTTCTCGCAGTCTATCGCAAGGGCGTTCAGCCTCTCCCATGACCACCAGCTTCCGTTCCACCAGAGGCAGTCGGTGTTCTCTCCCCCTTTCCAGACTGAGACGAACCTCATTTCAAGTCTTTCTTGCTTTGATCCGGATATCATAAATGCCACCCCACATGTACTTCTGAATATAGAAAGGACTATATATTATAAGACTTTCCCAGGCTTTCTGCCGTTATTTTTATGTCTGAGCAAAAAGTTACTGGTCAATATTTTTTGTCCTCACCCTTTTTTGGAATATACCTTTCTCGTTCGGACAGTAGATCACTGCCATGGCTTTGTTCAGCGGACCGTGGGTCCTCGGGTCAACGGTGATCGTGGCATGAGCCGCCGGGAAATTCCTGGTCGAAAGCAATGCATGCCTTATAGCCTCTCCTCTGTACCCCGATGCGTTGTAGAGCGCATTTGCGATCCATCTGACCCCGTCGTAAGCCAGGATCGCCTCTTCAACATCGGCGGGAGGGAGGTTTTCGTTGTAAAGAGTCCTGTAGTCCTTCATCACGGACCGTATCTGGGGGTCAAGGTCTGAGATCTCATTTATCCACCAGCTGCCGGCGAAGGTCCTGTCGTTTCCGAAAGACATGTTTTCGGTATAGCCCTCAGACAGGATAGTTTTGCTGTAGCCTGCCTCCCTGGCAGACCTGAAGACCGGCCTGATGTCGATCTTTTTTCCGGGGACTATCAGCACCTCTGCCCCGCTTTTTGCTATCGCCTCCATCGCGGCACGATGGTCTGAGTCCTCTTTCATCGGCATGCCGATGTCGGCTGTCACCCTCCCCCCAAAGACCTTTACCCACTTAAGGGCCGACTCGTGGAGCCTCAGAGATGTTTCGTCGCCCGAGTCGTACAGAAATGCCGTATCTTTTATCGAAAGGCCCTGTACAGCAAAATAGGCAAGCATTTTTGCCCTGGCATCCGTGTCATTTGCGATGCGGAATGAGTAAAGATATGGTTTGTCCCCCTTCATAACGGCTTCGTATGTGATATCGGAGGCCGTGATCACAAGGGGAACGCTTATCTCGTCGGCTATTTCCGGGAGCAGTCCGGACCTTTCCACAGATGCCGGCGTCATCATTACAAGGATGCTCTTGTCCTTCATTACTTTTCTGACGCTCTCCTCGGCTTCGGCAGCCTTCAGCGGGAGGTCATATCCGACTATCTTGATCTTGTATCCCTTTATGCCCCCCTGTTTGTTTATCTGTTCAACGGCGAGCTGAGCCGCCCTGAGCTGGTTATGGCTCGACTGGGCTACGCTTCCTTTCATAGGTGCAAAAAAAGCTATCCTGAATTCATCGCCTACCGGGTTCCTCTGACTGCCGATCTGAAAAAAGAGCACCACGATGGCAAGCAGTGCCGCAATGAGGACTATGCCGTTGTAGAAAGACTTCTTCCTTATCCACATCGTCCTCGGCTTGTTCGAGATCCCGCCCGAGATCCTTTTCAGGTTTCCGGGCCTTGCTACCAGATCCTCAGTCTTCTGATGATCTTCACCCTTGTCTTCGGCTCTCTCTTTTCCTATGACCCGCCTCAGCGTCCTGAGAACGCCTTCGGCATCCTCCTGCGAAAATCCGAGATTTTCACACAGCTTAGTCCTGAAATAGACCTCGTCCTTGGCGTTGAATCTTGAATCTAGCGTCCATCCGGATTTGATCATGTAACGCAGCGCAAATGTCAGCCTGAAATTTGCAGCGCTTTCCGAAGGGTTCCTCGCTTCAAGAAACTGAGAGAGCCTGTCAGGATCTTCCAGTATTGAGAGACCGTAATCTTCAGTCAGTTTTTCAAGTACTTTGTTTATACCCTCAGCCAAAGACAACACTCCTTATCTGTAAGAGTATAGCCTGACGGGTGCAGGTCCGCAATAAACAAGGAGGATCCGATGACAAGATACGATAATTACGGCAAAAAAAGGAGCACAGGGTCTGCTCCCCTGTGCTCCATGTTCCCGCTGAAACGATCTGAAGCTTGTTCTAATCGTCTTTGAAGATCTCGTTCCTCAATCTTTTTTCCTTTTTTTCGTAGAAGGATAATATAAGAGCTTCCAAAGACACTTCGGCTTTCCATCTGTAAGGCCAGCGGCGCTCGCCGTCCTTGTCCCTGCACGACAGGACAGACTCCCCCCTCATCTCCGAACCGTAACACTCAATGGTGCATATCTTTCTCAGCTGTACCGGCACCATGGGCGTCCCGCATTCGGGACACGGCATCGACTCCTCAAAGAGCAGAAGGTCCGCAGTATCAGGCTCAAAATCCCTGCCCCAGCAGCAGCCTGTCCTGTGGTAATCGGGACGGTTGCCTCCGACCACAAAGTTTTTCCCGCCGACCAGTGATCTGTCGGCCACCATATGGACCCCTTCGGGGACTCCTATCGGACCGCAGAAGCCGGCCACTTCGCCGAACGATGACACTATCTCTTCGCTCTCAGCCTTCCTGAAGACGGCTCCCCTGAATTTTGAATCTATATAGGCCGCAAGCTTGTTTATGCTGATATTTTTGTCACCCCTGATCATCGCAAAGAGGAGAGATTTTTTCCCGCCGGGAGATATCACCGTGTAGAGCATCGCCTTAAGCGTCTGTGAAGGATCTATCCCAAGCTGTTCACAGAGAAGCGGGATCGTGTGAGCTCCGGGGGTATGGACATCCCTGACATCTTCCATCCCACATCCTGAATTTACGGGCTCCGTCTCGTAAACATAAGCGGAATCGCGATGGAAGTAAGTTTCACATCCGGGACACATCAACCCTTCCATTTCGTGGAGAGATCCCTTGCCCGTCCTGCAGACACCGACCATTCTATTGACAGTCCCCGGGCTTACCTCCAGAAGGTAATCAAAATCCGGTATATAGCGTTCCATGATCGAACGTATGGTATCGGCTGCCGAGGAAGCCCTCATTTTGGCGTCCTCTTCGTCCTTCGCCCATCCCCACAGCTTAAGCTTCCTCCCCGAGACAAGCATCCAGGAAAGGGCTTTTTCGCCGTGATCCCTCACGTAACGTTCGGCAAGCGAGCTGACTGACTCGTCAGAATCGCTGCAGTCTATTTGCTGGATCCCGTTCGTCTCAAGAAGTGCTTCTCCGAGGTCTTCCGCGATGCTGTTGAGGGTGCTCCTGCCAATCGGGAGCAGTATAAGTTCACCGCTCTTTGAGTTGTAGACACCTCCTCCTTCCATCACAAGGGCAATCAGCCCGGCATCCCTTACTTTTGCCGGAGGGTTCTTTGTTTCAGGAATGAAAAGTTCTCGCATAAACTTCCTCCTAAAATTATTTTGCATATATAATACTACATAGTTAATGATATATCCAATTGTATAAAAAAATTACAATAATATTACCTTGGGATGACATATTTCAACGGAACTTTACCTTGGTTCCGTTCAGTCCACGGAGGCAAACCATGAAAAATTTGTCGCAATGCTTATTTCTTATGCTGTCACTGCCGATACTCTTTCTTGCCGCTGCCGCGGGATGGCGGGTGGATGTCTTCCAGCTGGAAGGGCCGGGAGGAAAACTCATATTCCAGTCTCCTGTCTCCGTCGGACACAGATTCACGACGCGATATATACACTCTGTCGAACTGACACCGGTGGAGGACGAGTACAAAGTTGCGGGAGGCCTTCTGTGGACATGGGAAGAGAGGGTCAGATCGACCAATGCCGGGCTTCCTTTCGACAAGCCAAGATACGGCAGGTTCATAGATACGGGAGAATGGATGATCTTCCAGGGCGGAAGGATGTCATGGAAGGAGTATTACTACAGGATAGGCAACAATAGGATCGGCAGGAACCAGGTCATGCTTGAACCCTTCGGCAGAAGGAACTTCTTTGAACTGTTCGCGGGTGAGCGTCTGATCGTCCGTATCCAAAAAATGCCCCTAATATCAGCCAGATTCTACAGGGCGGATATACTGGAAAATGCCCCGATGGGCGTGCCGCCGATCGAGGGCGGCTCCAGGTGATCACAAGTAAAGATCCAGCATAAAAAAGACGATCCCAGCGGCGCCGATGATCATTTCTGGCAAGTGTACGGGCCTTTCCGGCAGCTTGTCTCTTGATTTGTTGAACGCCCTTGCCGCCAAAGGTATAAGAACGACCTGTACTATCATTACCCTCAGCCAGAATGAAACAAAGTCCACAAGGTACATCCTGAAACCGATAAGCCCAAAGTAAATCCCCAGGCGCATCGGGAAAAAGAGGGACACTATCATTGCCGGAGCGATGGTCGATCTTATCGCATCAAAGATCTCAGGTATCTGTACGTTGTCCAATATCCTTGTCTTTGTCACACCTCTGGACGGAGATACCGCGACAAGAAGCAGCAAAAAGGCCGCCGAACCCATCTTCCCCCACATCCCCGTCACGGTCCAGATCGGTGTCGCCGTAAAGGTCTCAAGGCTGAAGATGTTCCCCGGCATCCCTCTGTTCAGGGCATACCAGGAGAGCGTCCCTCCCACAGCTATCAAAGTGACTGCAAATTTTGAGAGGACGAAGAGTTCTTTTGCGTCGAAAGATTGGTATATCTCACCTGAAAAGGCCTTCATCCCACGGATATAGAGTCCCTGGGATACCAGCAGAAGAAAAACGACAACTATGAAGTCGCCCTCAGTCTCTGCGAACTGCGGAAAAGAACCCATCGGTATAAAGAGAAAGATCACGAGAAGGCAAAAACATGAAGAATAGAGCAACGGCGGAGGACATCTGTCAGAACACCTTCCGGCAAGGAACCTTCTGTAAGGTGCAAACAGTGACGTGTCCGTTCCCTGTATGCCGTAGAGCACGTTTTCCGCACCTATGAGGAGCAGTGACAAAGTCAGGACCAGGAGCATCAAAGAGATCCCCGAAACGATCATAAGCAGCAATGAAAAAATCATGTCAGGCCTTTCTGTGCGACAGGCAAAATTTATTACACCGTTGAATTATACTACATCCATAAGCCCCTTCTCCCTAAGTTTCATCAGAAGGGGAGGCTCGATCAGCTTCAGCTTCCGTCTCATGTGTATGGCGAGGAATATCGCACCGAGGCCGAAAACAAGTCCGGAAAACGTACCGCCGAATATGTCTGCGACGATCCCGGCTGTAAGGGATCCCACAGGACCGACTCCTACGCTGCCCACAGTATAAAGACTCATCACACGGCCTCTCTTGTCCTCTTCGATTATGCTCTGGATCAGAGTGTTGAAGCATACCGACCCGGTAGACATCCCAAACCCAAGTACCGTAAGAGCAGCGCATGAGAGTTCAACAGACCTTGATAGGGAAAATCCGACAAGCCCGGCCCCGAACAGTCCCACGCTGTAGATCGCCCTTATGTGGAGCATGCAGAGCGGCACCAGGCTGGCCTGATAGATCACGCCTATTATCGCACCGAGTCCGACAGAGCCAAGAAAAAACCCGAGCGTTGACGCGTTGTTCTCAAAAACGTTCCTTGCAAAGAAAGGCAGGAGGGTCGCGTAAGGATAACAGAGAAAGAAAAAGACCGCGGATGTGAGGAGGATCCTCTTCAATGCCCTGAATCCCAGCATATACTCAAGACCTTCCCTGAAACCATGCCAGCCGCTCTTGGGAAGAGAGACATCGATCTTTTTGATCTTCAGGCGCGTCAGCGAAAATATGACCGCAATGTATGCCAGGCCGTTCAGGAAAAAACACATGGTCTCACCCACCGCCTGTATCGCAAAGCCGGCAAAAGCAGGGCCTACGAGCCGTGCAAGATTAAAGATGGTGGAGTTTATCGTCAAAGCGCTGTTCAGCTGGTCCGGCCTGTCAAGCATCCTTACGACGCTTGCCTGACGTGCCGGAAGATCTATCGAAGATACCAGACCCAGCATGAGACTGAGAAAGAGCAGCTGTCCGTATCTTATTATTCCCGTGAAATCGAGGAATGCCAGTGAAAGTGCCTGCAGCATGCAGAGGGTCTGCGTGACTATCAGTATCTTCTTCATGTCGTACCGGTCAAGGATGTAACCGGCCATGAAACCGGTCACCAGTATCGGTGCCTGGTTGGAAAGCTCTACCAGTCCCAGACCCGCGGCAGAACCGGTAAGTCTGAGCACTAGCCAGCTCATCGCAAGTCTCTGCATCCATGTGCCTATAAGAGAGACAGACTGGCCGAATATAAAGATCCGAAAGTTTACGGCGCTGAGAGCCATAAAAGCTTTCATAGCGTAAATACGGCTCAACATTCGATCTTCTCCGTAGATAAAGTATTTTGACAAGTATAGCAGATGCCCGATATGCAGCATTATGCAAATAGGGAATAAAAAAGGACCCCGCTGGACGGGGTCCTTTGCTGTAAAACTTTTTAGATAAGGATTTTACTTAATAAGTCCCTTCTCTTTGTAGAACTTAGCTGCGCCGGGGTGGAGAGGTGCTGTAAGTCCGTCGAGTGCGCCCTTCAGTGTGATCTCCTTGCCCTTCGCGTGAACTGCTGCGATGTCGTCAAGGTTCTTGAACATAGCGCTTACGAAATCATAGATCTGCTGCTCGGGAACATCCTCGTGGGTGATGAGGATAGCCATGACTGCCGGTGTCATTACGTCCTTGTCGATACCCTTATATGTCTTGCCGGGGATCTTGCTTGCAACGAAGAAGGGATACTGCTTGTGAAGCTTGTCAAGGAATGCCTTGTCAAAGTTGAGAAGGTCTACATCCTTGGTGGTCGTAAGGTCCATGATAGCTGCTGTCGGGTAACCGGCAACAACGAATCCGGCGTCGATCTGGTTGTCCTTGAAACGGCTTGCAGTGGCTGCGAAATCAAGGAAGTTGGCCTGCTTGAGATCTTTGTAGGTAAGGCCCGCAACTCCGAAGATAGCCTGTACGTCACCCTCAACGCCTGAACCCGGTGCCCCTACGCCTACGCGCTTGCCTTTGAGATCATTGATCGATTTAATGCCGGATTCTTTCGAGATAACGACCTGAACGTGCTCGGGGTAGAGGGAAGCGACCGCGCGGATGTTCTTAAGGGGCTTGCCCTGGAACATGAGCTGTCCGTTTACTGCCCAGTATGTAATGTCGTTCTGGACGAACGCGATCTCGATACCCTTTGTTGCGATGAGGTTCGCGTTGGCAACAGATGCGTTACCTGTCTCTGCCGTGCACTGGATCTTACCTTCTTTTGTGACCGCTGCCGCAAGGGCTCCGCCTACTGCGTAGTAGGTACCTGATGTTCCGCCTGTAGCTACGGACATGTACGTGGCTGCCGAAGCTACTGCTGTAAATGAAAATGCTGCAAGAAGCGCTACAAGTGTTACGATGATGACTTTCTTCATTACTTGTTCCTCCTTAATGAATTATATTTTATGTCTGCTGGACAGGCCGAGGCCTGTTCGGATACAGCCAAATTTTAGCTGAAAACGATGCTGCAAGAATCAGTATTTAGTACAGATATTCTGCGATCACTGATCCTTGCAGCAGGGTGGTCCTGTATTCTATTCCGCCTTCTTTTTTGCGATACTCTTTGCTTTTGCAGTCTGGATGAAGTATATCAATACCAGGACCGCAAGTCCCGCAAGGTCTGTGAGAGTTCCGGGGATAAGCAGTCCAAGGGCTCCGCCAAGCGCAATGATCCTCATATACCAGGCCAGGTATGCCTTGTAGAAGCCTATCGTAGCCATGGCAAGGAGGAAGACTCCGAGGAGGGCGGTGAATATCGCCTGGACCATAACCATCGGTACCACGTCAATAAACAGGAGCATTGGGTTGTAGACGTAAATATACGGGACCAGGAAGCCTGCAAGCGCAAGCTTGAAAGCCGTGACTCCGGTCTTCATCGGGTCAGAACCCGCGATACCCGAACCTGCGTAGGCAGCAAGAGCTACCGGCGGTGTAAGGTCCGCTGCTATGCCAAAGTAGAAGACAAACATGTAAGCGGCCTTGGCAGGCACTCCAAGCTTGAAGAGGGCAGGAGCCGCCATCGTGCTCGTGACTATGAAGTTTGCGGTCGTCGGAAGTCCTGTGCCGAGGATGATACTCGCAAGCATCGTATAGAAAAGTGTGAGGATCTTGCTTCCGCCGGCAAGTGTGACTATTGCGTTGGCTATGCGGAGTGCGAGTCCCGTGAGTGTTCCCATCCCGACTACCATTCCGACGGTGGCGCATGCGCATGCCACACCTATCGCTCCTCTTGCTCCCGATTCAAAGGCCTCCATTATCCTCTGCGGGGTCAACCGAGTCTCCTTGTTGAGCCATGAAAGGACAAAGCTGACTAGGATGCCGTTGAAGGCTGCCTTCAGGGGGGTATAGCCTGCCAGCAGGAAGTAAATGATCGCTATAAGAGGGATAAGAAGGAATCCCTTTGATTTCAGCAGCGGCCAAAGGGGAGGAAGCTGTGACCACGGGATGCCCTTGAGTCCGAGCCTCGTAGCTTCAAAATGCACCTGGACCATGACAGCAAAATAGTAGAGCAGTGCCGGAACGACAGCTGCAAGGGCAACCTCGATGTAAGGCACGCCAAGGAACTGGGCCATGATAAATGCGCCCGCACCCATGACCGGCGGCATGATCTGCCCGCCTGTGGATGCGACCGCTTCGACGGCACCGGCAAAGTGAGGCTCATATCCGACGCTCTTCATAAGCGGTATCGTGAACATACCCGTGGTACAGACGTTTGCGACTGATGATCCGGAAACTGTGCCCATGAGTCCCGAGCTGACGACAGCGACCTTTGCCGGTCCGCCTGTGGACCAGCCGGCAAGCGCCATCGAGAGGTCTATTATGAACTTTCCCAGACCTGTCTTTTCAAGGACTGCTCCGAAGAGGATGAACATGAAGACAAAGGTCGAAGATACTTCAAGAGGTGTTCCAAATATTCCTTCTGTACCCAGATACATATGGTTTACGATACGCGGGATCGAAAAACCTCTGTGGGCGATCATTTCCGGGAGCGAACGGCCCACGTAGCAGTAGAGAAGTGCTACAATTGCCAGGCAAGGCAGTACAGGGTTAGATATTCTTCTGGTCGCTTCAAGCAGTGTCACTATCAGCAGGAATCCCATGATCAGGTCG
>Ga0208195_1000224_pt1 | contig 79663 bp, 74 predicted proteins | sample AD_UKC077_MetaG_FD_184441 | JGI IMG/M metagenome (GOLD analysis project Ga0208195, IMG submission 184441) | Active sludge microbial communities of municipal wastewater-treating anaerobic digesters from USA - AD_UKC077_MetaG (SPAdes) (version 2) | ecosystem: Engineered > Bioreactor > Anaerobic >... | reverse complement strand
GCTGATGAGGTTTTGGAAGGATTCGAGCGACTTCCTCGCCGCTCTCACCGCAGCCTTGGCCTTCTCGCAAGGGTCTTTTCCTTTAGCAGTGTTCTGGAGATTCCTGACGATATTCTGAACCGCCTGCTCGAGCTCATAGGCCGTGACCATAGCCGTTGCCGCCGCAAGCGAGACTCCAAAAAACTGCGCTATCTCCTGGGCCGTCCAACCGCTCTGAATTAGGAACGGTAGCTGTGCAGGTAGTCCCACCACCGACCCCGACAACCCGAACGGATCAACACGGTTGAGCGGGTTGTTTTCGAGCATGCCATACAGATTCAGCCCACCGATTTCCCCGATGGGGTCTCTGTTTGGCCAATCGGCGACGAAGCGAGAATCAGACTTCCGACAGGATGGGCGACGGCGATGTGTTGTAAACATGGAACGCCGGGGCTGGTGGGCTTTTCGTTGCCCGGATCGGCGATCGCTATAGCGTTGTAGTTGCATGGGCATCGGTCTCATGTTTCCGCGTTAGGCAAGATGTAGCAACGGGCGTGCTTCCATTCCAGCCAAAAATCCAGCGCCCCCGGGGACCTTGTGGTCACGGCTCGCGTCAGCCGAGGTCCGCCCACTGGCCCGCGTCACTCCCGCCAGCCGGCGCGGTCTCCAACGGGCGATCCCTCACCTCCCAAACGGCACCACTTCGGCTTACCCAACCCCTCCCCGGGGTCACGATGTCCCCAATCTTTCCCAGTCCAAGGTTGAGTCTGCGTTGCGTGTGATTGCGGTACTCCTCGCAGAGTGTAGCTTCCCAGACATTGGTCTGGACGCACTGGTCACCACCGATAATTTCCGGCTGATGGTTGGGGGAATGGCGCAGATTCGTTGACTTGCTGGCTCATGGTAGCGTCGGCACGTGAATTGGTCTGGTGGAGTAGGGGTTGCGTGCGGAGCGTTTCGAGGGTATTCCGGTGGCCGTATGCGATCGCGAATTGTCTTCTTCCCGTTGGCGCTGGTGCTGGTCTCCGCTGCTTTGCCGGCCCAAGTGCCGGACAATCTGGTGTTGGATGGCGTGCCGCCGCTGCCGTCTGCACTCCCGGCTGAGGTGGGGCGTTACCTCGAATTTCGCACGGCGGGGATTCAGGATTGGCATCCGCACCGCCGCGAAATGCTCGTCACCACACGGTTTGCCGAAGCCGCGCAATTGCATGTGGTCGCGGCGCCCGGCCGTGCCCGGCGCCAACTCACGTTTCTGCCCGAACCGGTCAGCGGCGGTTCGTATGATCCGCAAGCCGGCGCTTTTCTCGTGTTTTCCCAAGACACCGGGGGCGGTGAGTTTTATCAACTGTATCGCTACGATTTCGCCGATGGCCGCGTGACGCTTTTGACCGACGGGCAATCGCGCAACATCGGGCCGCGTTGGTCGCCGAGCGGTCAATGGCTGGCCTATACCTCGACGCGCCGCAATGGCCGCGATACGGATATTTATGTGATAAATCCGCAGCCCGCCGCCACCACCGCCGCGGGCCTTCCGGCGGATCGGTTGTTGGTCGAGGTCGCCGGCGGAGGGTGGAGCGTGCTCGATTGGTCGCCCGACGAAACACAGCTTCTGATCCGCGAATATCTGTCCATCAACGAAAGCCGGCTGTATTTGTGCGAGGTCCGCACCGGTGTTCTGCACCGGATCACGCCGGAATCTGCCGAGAAGGTGGCTTGGAGCGGCGGGCTGTTCGCCCGGGATGCGAAATCGCTGTTTGTCACGACGGACTTGGGGGCTGAATTCCGGCAACCGGGCCGCTTTGATCTGGCCACCCGCCGGTTCACGCCGCTGACCACAGCGTGGCGCGGTGACGTGGAGGCGTTTGATCTGTCTCCGGACGGACGACAACTGGCTTTCATCGTGAACGAAGACGGCGCGAGCGGATTGTATTTGCTCGACGCCCGCTCCGGCAAACCCCGGCGGGCGCCGCGTCTGCCGCTCGGAGTCATCAGCGGATTGAAATGGCATCGGAACAGCCGCGACTTGGGATTTACCCTCAGTTCCGCCCAGTCGCCGGCGGATGCTTGGTCGCTGGACACGCGCACGGGTAAAATCGAGCGCTGGACGGAGAGCGAAAGCGGCGGCTTGAACCCTGAGCAATTCGTGGTGCCGGAACGGGTGCGGGTCTCGAGTTTTGACGGCCTCGAAATCTCCGGTTTTCTCTATCGGCCCGACCCGCGCCGGTTTCCCGGCCCCCGTCCGGTGCTGGTGAACATTCACGGCGGGCCGGAGAGTCAGGCGCGTCCGGTTTTCCAAGCCCGGCACAACTATTGGATGAGTGAACTGGGCGTGGCGATGTTGTATCCCAACGCACGCGGTTCAAGCGGGTACGGAAAAACTTTTCTGACACTGGACAACGGATTCCAGCGCGAGGACAGCGTGCGGGACATCGGTGCGTTTCTGGACTGGATCGCGCGCGATCCCGGATTGGACGCCAGCCGCGTGGCGGTGATCGGCGGCAGTTACGGCGGGTACATGACCCTGGCGTGCCTGGTGCATTATGGCGACCGGTTGCGCTGCGGAGTGGATATGGTTGGCATCTCGAACTTCCTCACTTTTCTCCAGCACACGCAGGCGTACCGCCGCGACCTGCGTCGCGCCGAATACGGCGATGAACGCGATCCGGCGATGGCGGAATTTCTGGCGCGCATCTCGCCGGCGAACCAGGCGGCCCGGATCACGTTGCCGTTGTTCGTGGCGCAGGGGCTGAATGATCCGCGGGTGCCGGCCTCCGAATCGGAGCAGATGGTGCGGGCCATTCGCGCGCACGGCGGGCAGGTCTGGTATCTGCTGGCGAAAGACGAGGGGCACGGCTTTCGGAAAAAGCGGAACGTGGACCACCTCTTCTATCGCACGGTCCAATTCGTGCAGGAACATCTGTTGCCCTAGACGGCGCTGCGGAACGTCGCCATTTGAGCTCGGACTTCGCGTCTGCGCTGCGGCCTGTGAAGATGCAAGAAAGGGAGCCGCTGGCTGACCGGGTAACGCTTCAGTGTTTTGCGGAACGGTGACAGTTCTGCAATCGGGCTACGGAGCGCGCTCGAAAGCGACTTCGTAGGTTTGCTGCAGCGCCGCCTGAAAATACGTGCCCACCAACAGCCGTTGCTCGGGCAGGTAGGTGAGGTTGTATTGACAGCCGGGATAGTTCACGTCGTTGAGTTCGATGTACACTTTCACCGCCGCGCCTTCTTTGGCGGCCCGGGCGCCGACCACGCGGATCGGATTGGGATTGAAGTAGCCGGCATCCAGTTGGCCGCCCGCCTCCACCTGCCGGATTTCCAGCAGGTAATTGCCGTCCGGCCGAATCCAGCGGCCCTTGAGGAATTGCAGATCGTCGGCGCTGGCTGGCGCGGTTGCGGAGTGGGTAGCCTCAGGGGAAGCTGCGCCGGGTGCTGAGCGATCGGCGGATTGGCGCGGCCACACCGCCGCTCCAATCACAATCGCCGCCGCCACCAACAACCACCAGACACTGGGGCCGCGCGAACACGAGCAACTCGAACAGCAGCTCGTTTCTTTATGTTTGGTATCATGCATCGGTCGTGGAACGGACTCTGCCAGAACCGGGGCCGCCGCCAAAGCCAAAATCACTACGGTCCCGGTGGCGGGGAAGGAACCGTGGACGGGGCGTCATCGCGGGACTGGCTTTGCAACAACTGGATGCCGATTCGTTGCAGGGAGAGCTGGTTGGTTTGGAACGCGCCAAAGGCGTCCAATTGCTCGGGTTGCAGGACGGAACGCGCCCGGTCATAAACGCGTTGCCCCAGATTCTGCTGCAGGTCCATGACTTGATTGAGCTTGTCCGCCGCAAAGAGGTCCTGCGGATTGGCCGGTTGCCCGCCGACCCAGCCGAGTTGGGCGAAATCCGCGGCCAACGCCTGACGTTCCTCGTTCATGATGTGCAGCAACTGCGCCTGTTGTTCGGAGTCGAGCGGATGCTCCCCTCCGGCCAACTGTAGATGAAACTGGTTCAACTGCATGCGGTCTCCCAGCGTTTCCCGGTAATGCTGGTATTGCGGGTAACCCTCCTCACCTAGGAACGCCTTGATCGCCTCCTCGTTTTGCCGGTCGAGGTCCGCCAACATTTGGGCCCGTTCCGCCCGATCTTGCTCCGTAGTGACGGCGCCGAGCAGGGCGCCGGCTTGCTCGACGCCCTTCATTTGCTGGGCCAGCAATAATTCTTTGAACTGCTGGATTTGTTCCGGGGAAAGCCCCAACTCTTTGAACAACGGTCCATACAGCGGGTCCAACAGGACGCGCTGTTGTTGGGCGATCATTTTCTTGATCTCAGGATTCGCCAATAGCTTGGCCATCGCTCCGCCGAATTTGCCCAATTCCTTGTTCGGCGGGTTGGTTGGGATCACGGGTGTTGCCTCCGGGATTGCCGGGGTCGCGGCCACTTGGGCGGCGCGTTCCCGGGCGGCATCCAGTTCCTGGTTCGCGGCGTCCAGTTGTTGACTGAGCAGGGAGCGATGCCGTTTGAGGCGTTTCTCCGCCGCCTTGGCGGCTTCCAAGTAACGCGTTTGCGCGGCCAGTTCATGGCGCAGGCGACCCACCTCGGCTCCCCGGGCGCGCAGTTGCTTGGCTTGGAAAAGGCAGACCCCGCCGACGGTCAGTGCGGTCAAGGCAAATACCCATGCCAATGTTTTGCTCATCATACCTTTTGTGCCGGCCGGCTTTCCAGGCGCGGCCTCCCACGAATGTAGGGTGCGCCAATGCCCCACGCTTGTCCAGCGGTTGAAACCGCGTCCGTGCTCACGCGCAGTTGAGTGAGGCCAAACTTTGCACGGTCCGGTGGCTCGCCATTGAAACCCGGACAGGCGCTTTGCTAAACTGCGTGCATGGGTCGTCAATGGTTGCACGCCAAACGTTTGGTTGCGGGCCTCAAAAAAGGCCGCGCCACCAGCAAACTGGTCCGGGAAATCTCGGTGGCCGCGAAGATGGGTGGGCCGGAATTGGACGCCAACGCCCGGCTGGCCGCCGCGGTGGAAAAGGCGCGCCGGGAGAGCGTCTCCCGCGAGGTCATCGAACGCGCCATCAAAAAAGGCGCGGGCATCGGGGACGAAAAACTGGTCATGGACCACATCGTCTTTGAAGGTTACGCGCCCCATAAAGTCGCGGTGCTGGTCGAGGTGTACACGGACAATGTGAACCGCACGGCGCCGGAAATCCGGCAGCTTTTCCGCAGCGGGCAACTGGGGGCTGCCGGGAGCAACAAGTTTTTGTTCGACCACGTCGGCCTGGTCGAGGCGCATCATCCCGATCCGCAGACCGATCTGGAGGCGGCGGGTATCGAGGCCGGCGCGAACGAGGTGGAGCCGCTCACAGGCGAACAGAATGATGACATTCCCACCGGGGCGGCGGGCGCGCGCTTCATCTGCGACCGCACCGTGGTGCGGACGGTGTCGCAATGGCTGTCGCAAAACGGTTGGACGGTGGTGACCAGCGAACTCGGTTATGCGCCGAAGCAGTTCACCGAATTGACGGAGGCGCAGCGGACGGAAGTGGGCGAATTCCTGCAAGCGTTGGACGATCACGACGACGTGCATCGCGTCTGGGCCACGCTTAAGTAGAGGCTGTTAACACCCTAGGATCGGCGGTCCGGCTGCCACCACTCTGGACCGGGAACATTCGCGGCAGCTACGAAAGTCCGTTGCCTGGTTTTCGCGTGCCACGATTTGGTTGTTCAGTCGGGGATTCTGTCGTCTGTGGTGCGTTAGTGGCGAAGAGACAAGATCCCCCTCAAGGAATTTGCGCGTTGATCCCTGAATCCCAACTACACCACTCTTGCCAAAGCGGGGAGGGGTGCCGTGATCAAAGTGGTTGTTTGCCGAAAGACGCAAATGCCTTGGGCGATTGCGCTGGCCGCCCGCTTTACTTGCCGATGCAGAACTCGCGAAAGATGGTGTCGAGCAGGTCTTCCGTGGCGGTTTGACCCACAATTTCGCCGACCGCCCGGGTGGCGATGCGCAAATCCACCGCCGCGAGATCCAAAGGCGTCTCTTGGCGCAACGCGTCCAAGGTCCGGAGGGTGGCTTCCCGGGCGCGGCGCAACGCATCCTGATGCCGCGAGTTGATCATCACTTCCAGGGTGTCCGCCCGGATTTCGCCGGCCCAAACCTGTTCTTTGATGCGGTCTTTGAGCGTTTCGATGCCGCGTCCATCCAGGCAGGAAACCTCGGTCAGGGGAAGGGCCGACGCCGGCCATTCCAGTTGCCGGGGCAGATCGGCTTTGTTCCCGATGACCACGCATTTTCCGGAGCGGCCCCCGGCGAGAAAGGCGAGGTCCTCCGGATGCGCCGGCGCCGAAAGATCCACGACCCGCAGGATGAGTTCGGCTTGGGCAACGGCGGTGTGGCTGCGGCGGATGCCTTCCTGTTCGATTTCATCCCGCGCCTCCCGCAGGCCGGCGGTGTCCACCAAGACGACGGGCAAACCGCGGATGTTGGCGGTTTCCTCAATGGTGTCGCGGGTGGTGCCGGGACGGGCCGAGACGATGGCCCGGTCGCGTCCGAGCAGTTGATTGAGCAGACTGGATTTGCCGACGTTGGGCCGGCCGACAATCGCGGCGCGGATTCCCCGGCGCAGTAATTGTCCCTCGGTCGCGGTACGCAATAATTCATCCATGAAAACCACGCTGTGTTCCAGGCGGGCGAGCAAGGCGGCACGGGGATGCGGAGCAATGTCCTCCTCGGGAAAATCGAGGTCGGCTTCGACATGCGCCAGCGTGTGCATCAAGTCGTCGCGCAATTGGTTGATACGCCGGGACAGGTGGCCCGCCAGTTGAGCGTTCGCCGCCTGCAACGCTAGTTCCGAACGGGCTTGGATGACCTCGGCCACGGCCTCAGCCTGCGCGAGATCCAGCCGGCCGTTGAGAAAGGCGCGGCGCGTGAATTCCCCGGGCTGAGCCGGCCGCGCCCCGGCGGCCAGGACGGTGTCCAGCACGGTCCGGGCGACGAGCATGCCGCCGTGACATGAAATTTCCACCGTATCCTCCCGGGTGAAAGTGCGCGGCGCCCGGAGCACCGCCACCAAGACTTCATCCACTCGTTGGCCGTCCCGCATCACATGCCCGTAATGCAGGGTGTGGGTTGTGGCCTCACGGAGCGGTGGCGCTTGGCGGCCCGCCGGGATAAAGCAGCGGTCTACCACCGCTAACGCCCGCGACCCGGAAATGCGAATCACCGCCAAACCGCCTTCCCCGAGCGGAGTGGCAAGGGCCGCAATGGTATCATCAAACATACGGCAACTTAACGGGCAGCGACGAACGCTGGCAAGCCGCACGCCTCTCCTGCATTTAGGTGGGCTTCACACAAGAGGCGCTTGAGTTTATGGCAACGGCGTTGGCTCATCACTTTCAATTTGACCAAGGTTTATTCGATCGGTTCAGGGGTCACGATGTCCCCCGTCTTTCCCAATGGATTGGGAATTTACGCTTGCGTCCTGACCGGTTGAAATGCTGTTATCTGTCCGGCAAGATGGTTGCCGACGACCGTTTTTAATCAGACATCACTCATGGGCAAACAAACCAAATCAATCGAGCAGGCTTACCGCCTCGCCAAGGAACGTTACGCCGCGCTCGGCGTTAATACCGACCAAGCTCTCAAAACACTCGCCAAAGTGCCGGTTTCGCTTCATTGCTGGCAAGGGGATGACGTGGGCGGTTTCGAGAATTTCGGCGCGACGCTCGGGGGCGGCTTGGTGGCCACGGGTAATTATCCCGGCAAGGCGCGCACCCCGGACGAACTGCGCGCGGATGCGGCCAAGGCGTTCTCGTTGATTCCCGGGAAACATCGCTTCAACCTGCACGCGTTCTACGGCGAGTTCCACGGCAAAAAGGTGGAGCGCGACGAAATCGAGCCAAAACATTTCAAGAACTGGATCGCCTGGGCAAAGGAACTGGGCGTGGGGTTGGATTTCAATCCGACCTGTTTTTCGCATCCCAAGGCGGCCAGCGGCTTCACGCTCTCGCATCCCAACAAAGCGATCCGGGCGTTTTGGATCGAGCATTGCCGGCGCGCGCGCGAAATCGGCGCCGCCATGGGATGCGCCCTGGGGACGCCCGCCGTCACCAATGTCTGGATTCCCGACGGCATGAAGGACACGCCCGCCGACCGGCGCGGGCCGCGCGAGCGGCTGGTCGAGGCGTTGGATGCGGTCTTTGCCAAGAAACTTAATCCGCGACACAATCTCGACGCCATCGAAGGCAAACTTTTTGGCATCGGCGCGGAAAGTTACACGGTGGGGATGCACGAGTTTTATCTCGGTTACGCGGTGCAACACCAGATCCTTGTCTGTCTCGACGCCGGCCACTATCACCCGACGGAAAGTCTGGCGGACAAGATTTCTTCGGTGCTCTGTTTTGTCCCGGCGATTTTACTGCATGTCAGCCGCGGCGTCCGTTGGGATAGCGATCATGTGGTGACGCTCACGGATGAGTTATACGCCATCGCCCAGGAACTGGTGCGCGGCGGCTACCTGGACCGCACCCACATTGGATTGGATTTCTTTGACGCCAGCATCAACCGCGTCGCGGCGTGGGTGATTGGCACGCGCAACATGCTGCGCGCCTTGTGCTTTGCCTTGGTGGAACCGCACGCGCGCTACAAACAACTGGAGCGGGCCGGAGATTACACGGCCCGGCTCGCGCTGATGGAGGAAGCCAAGAGCCTGCCGTTTGGGGCGGTGTGGGACTTCCATTGTCTGCGGCAAGGCGTGCCGGTCGGCGAAGCCTGGCTTGCGGAGGTTAAAGCCTACGAGCAAAACGTGCAACGCCAGCGCCAATGACGCGGCCCCGATACGACTTTTTTCTCAGCCACCGATCATCCGCCAAAACACGCATGAAATCCCAACGCAATCCGTTACTGTTCGCGTTCCTCATGGTCGCCTCCCTGTTTTTCATTTGGGGATTCTGCCATGCCATGCTGGACGTGCTGAACAAGCATTTCCAAAACATTCTCAGCGTCAGCAAGGCGCAGTCGGGACTCGTCCAGACCTCCGTCTTCGGCGCGTATCTGCTGGTGGCGCTGCCGGCGGCGTTGTTGATCCGGCGGATCGGATATCAGCGGGGCATTCTGGTCGGATTGGTGGTGCTGGCGGCGGGCGCGTTTCTCTTCATTCCCGCCGGCCTGGTGTTCAAGACCTTCTGGTCGTTTTGCCTCTCGTTATTCATCCTGTCCGCCGGGCTGGCGTGCATTGAGACGGCGGCCAATCCGTATGTCACCGTGCTGGGGCCGAAGGAGGGCGCGGCGGGTCGTTTGTCGGTGGCGCAGGCGTTCAACTCGTGTGCCTACATCATTGCCCCCACCGTGGGTGGACTGTTGCTGTTTGGCCGGGAAGTGGACGCGAACAATCCGGATTTTCATCCGTTGATCCTGCCCTATGTGGTGCTGGGTTGCGTGGTGCTCGCCATCTTCGCCGCCTTTGCGTTCATCAGACTGCCGGTGATTGCCGAGGACGGAGACCCTGCGGAAGCCGGCGCGGACCAGACCACCTTCCGCGCTCCGCTCACGCGCCAGCCGCATTTCACGGCCGGCGTGGTCACGCAGTTTCTCTATATCATTGCCCAGATTGGGATCAACGCGTTTGCCGTAAATTACATTTTGGAGAATGCCATCATCCACCCGGCGGACGGCGATCCCGTCACCTCGCCGCTTTTTGCCTGGTATGGCGCTGTGACGCATGCCGCCACCCCCGAGGCCACCGCCGCCTACGTGGTCACCATCGCCATGGTGCTCTATGCGGTGGGACGGTTTTCCGGCGCCTGGATTGCCCGCTTCATTCAACCGCACCTCCTGCTCGCGCTCTACGGCATCGCCAATGCCATCGTCATTTTGTTCGCCATCGCCGACATCAAAATGGTGTCCTGGCTGATCCTGCCGCTCTGCTGGTTGTTCATGTCCATCATGTTCCCGTTCATCTTCGCGATGAGCGTGCGCAACCTGGGACCGCAAACCAAGATTGCTGCGTCCTTCCACGTGATCGCGGTTGGCGCCGCCGGCTCCATTTCGGCGGTGCTGATGGGCTGGCTTTGGGACAACTTCCACAGCGTGGGCATCTCCTTCTCGCTGCCGTTGGTGGGTTTCATCGCCACGGCGATTTACGGTTTCATCTATCCCCGGCTGCTGGAAAAATCCGGCCGGACGGCTTGAGTGGTGCCGGCTCTTTGCGTCATGGCGAATCCTTTTCTCGGTGTCTTTTTCCACTGGCTCGGCGGCCTGGCTTCCGGGAGTTTTTATGTGCCGTACAAAGGTGTGCGCAAATGGGCCTGGGAAACCTACTGGCTGGTGGGCGGCTGTTTTTCCTGGATCATTTGTCCCTGGGTGCTGGCGTCGTTCATGACGAACGATCTGCTCGGCGTGCTGCGTCAGCAGACGTGGGGCACGCTTTGGTGGACCTATTTCTTCGGCGTGCTGTGGGGGTTCGGTGGCCTGACTTTTGGTCTCACCATGCGCTACCTCGGGTTGTCGCTGGGGATGGGCGTGGCTCTAGGGTATTGCGCGGCCTTTGGCACCCTCGTCCCGCCGGTGCTGAAGAGTTTTATGCCGGACATCCCGGTTGAGGCCAGCATCGTGGCCATCGCGCAGTCCGCGTCCGGGCAGGTCACTTTGGTGGGGGTGGCCGTTTGTTTACTCGGCATCTTGATTGCCGCCTGGGCGGGTTTTACCAAGGAACGCGAAATGCCCGAGGCGAAAAAAAAACGGGCCATCGCGGAATTCAATTTTACCAAGGGCATCCTGGTCGCGACGTTCTCCGGAATCATGAGTGCCTGTTTCGCCTTCGCACTGACGGCGGGCAATCCCATCGGCGAGACTTCCAAAATCGCGGGCACCACGGTGATCTGGACCGGGCTGCCGAAGCTCTGCGTCGTGTTGCTCGGCGGGTTCACCACGAATTTCATTTGGTGTACGCTGCTCAACCTCAAAAACCGCACCGGTTACCAATACCTCGCCGCCCACATCCGTCCGGAACACGCCGAGGGGCCGGCTTCCGGCGAAGCCTCTGGCAGTGGCGGGACCGCGGCCCCACCCACCGCCGACGATTTGCGCGTGCCGCGGCTCCGCAACTACGCCTTCTCCGCGTTGGCCGGAACGACCTGGTACTTCCAATTCTTTTTCTACACGATGGGGGAAACCCAGATGGGCGAGTACAGTTTCGCGTCGTGGACCCTGCACATGGCCAGCATCATCATCTTCAGCACGATGTGGGGTTGGCTGCTCCGTGAGTGGAAAGGCTCCAGCCAGAAAGCCCATTCGTTGATCGGCGCGGGCATCGCCACCTTGATCCTCTCCACGATCATCATTGGCTGGGGCACGTGGATGAAAAGCCAGGGGACCAGCTAGCCAACACAACGCGGTCCGTCGTGCGCCTGACAGGACCGGGGTCTCGGAAGTTTGTTGGACGGCGACTGAGGGCGCGGGGCGAAGCCAGGCAGGGATCGCATCTTCTCAAAGACGAACTGATGGTGAATTCGTTTGCCTTCGTCCGCAGAATCACCCACCGACAACACTTCTTTTTGGCGCCGCATCAAAAAACGGGACGGGTTTTGTGATGGCTGCGGTCCGTTGATCGCCGTACAGTTGCCGCGCTGGCATGAGACGTCCCTTGGTCAGGGTGGCGCTGTTCTACGCAACCGGCGTGCTGGTCGCGGGCTGGTGGTCCCTGCCGCTCGCGGGGCTTTGGTTGGCCGCGCTCGGGCTGGCGGGTTTGGCCTGGCTGCGGCCCGAATGGCGGTCGGGGTTGTTGCTCGTTTTGTTGCCGTTGTTGGGGGCGTTGAATCTGACTTTGCGGACGGCAATTATCTCTCCGAATGACCTGCGCTTGCTGCTGACGAATGCGGTCCCGGCGGAAGTTGTCTTGCGGGGTACGCTTCCGGAAACCCCCGCGTTACGGATGTATCTGCGCGACGAGGTGGAATCCTTCCGCACCCTGGCACCGCTGGAGGTGACTGAGTTACGGTTGAACCACGCATGGCAGCCGGCCCGGGGCCGGGTGTTGGCGTTGACGCCGACTCCGTTGCCCCCGGAATTTCACGCAGGCCGCTTTGTTGAAGTCGCCGGAGTGCTGCTCACCCCGCCCACCGCCTTGGCACCGGGTTTGTTCGATTACGCCGCGCATCTGCGCCATCGAGGTGTGTATTATCAACTTCGGGTTGCGACCGCAGACGATTGGCGCATCGAAGGCCCCGTCGGAGCGCCGCCTTGGACGGATCGGTTCGTGACCTGGGCGCAGCGCACGCTGCAACGCGGATTGCCGCCGGATGAAGCGCAACAGTTGTTGTGGGCGATGACCCTGGGTTGGCGCACCGCGTTGACCGACGAAGTCAGCGAGCGATTCATGAGGTCTGGAACCATGCACATCTTTGCGATTAGCGGTCTCCACATTGCCCTCATTGCCGGCATCCTCATCAGCTTGGTACGGGTGTTGCAAGTCCCCCGGGCGGGGAGCGGTGCGCTGGTCATTCCGCTGATCTGGTTCTACACCGCTGCCACCGGCTGGCAACCCTCCGCCGTGCGCGCCACGGTCATGATGAGCGTCATCATCGGCGGTTGGGCGTTGCGGCGTCCGGGGGATTTGCTCAACTCCCTGGCGGCCGCCGGGGGATTGATTTTACTCTGGGATCCGCGCCAGCTTTTTCAAGCCAGCTTCCAGCTCTCTTTTTTCGTGGTATTAAGTATTGCTCTGCTGCTGCCGCCTCTGGAGAAATTGCGGGATCAATGGTTGCGCGTGGATCCGTTCGTCCCGCTCGAAGTGCTGCCCCGCTGGCAACAACGCGGCCATGCGGCGTTGCGCTGGCTGACCACTGCGGTCGCCACTTCTACAGCGGCGTGGCTCGGGTCGCTGCCGCTTACCGCGTATTATTTTCATCTGTTCAGCCCGGTCACCCTGCTGGCGAACCTCCTCATCATCCCGCTGGCCACGCTTACGTTGATGAGCAGTCTGGGCAGTCTCCTCACGGGCGCGTGGTTTCCCGCGGTGGCGGAATTGTTCAACCACAGCGCCTGGTTCTGGATGTGGAGCATGATTCAGATCAGTGAAATGGCCACTCGCCTGCCAGGCGCGTTTTTTTATGTAAAACCACCGGCGCCCTGGCTCATGGGGCTTTACTACGCGTTATTGGTGGGCGTCATGTCCGGTTGGCTTTTTGCCGCCCGGCGCCGGGCGTGGTCCGTGACAGCGTTGGGCGCGCTGACGGTGCTGGGCAGTGTGGCGGCGCTGGTTCATGGGCGAACGGTCACGCTCACCGCCCTGCCGTTGTCGCAGGGGAGTGCTGTGTTTTGTGATCTGCCCGGGCGGCGGACGGATTTGTTGGTGGATTGCGGCCGGAGCAACGCGGTGGCGTTCATCACACAACCTTTCCTGCGCGCCCAAGGCGTGAATCAACTGTCGCAACTGCTTCTGACCCATGGCGACGTCAACCAAATGGGCGGCGCGGAAGCCTTGATGTACTCCTTTCGCGTGCAACACGTGCTCGCCAGCGGCGTGCGCCAGCGTTCGCCCACCTACCGGCGCGTGATGACCGACCTCAGCCGCACGCCGGACCGATTGCGCACGGTGTGGCGGGGGGACGCCCTTGGCTCGTTTCATGTGCTGCATCCGGCGGCCTCAGACCGCTTCCCGCAGGCGGATGACAACGCGGTGGTGTTACGAGGGGAATTCCACCGCACCCGTGTGCTGCTGCTTTCTGATTTGGGCCGTCCCGGACAGGAGGCGTTGCTGGCACGGGAAACTGATTTGCAAGCCGACATCGTCTTTGCCGGGCTGCCTGTGGAAGGCGAACCCTTGCTGGACGGTTTTCTGGCGCGGGTGCGGCCGCGCGTTGTCGTGCTTTTGGATTCGGAGTATCCGGCGGCCGCACGCGCTTCTCCGCGCCTGCGGGAACGGTTGTCCCGTCAGGTGGAGACCCTGGTTTGCACCAGCCAAACAGGGGCCGTGCAACTGACCTGCACTCGACGCGGTTGGAGGTTGACGGCGGCCAACGGCGATCTACTGACTCGGGGCGGGCGGGGGGAATGATTCCTCCGGCGTGCGCGTTACCTTGGCGGCGCGATGGACAAACCGCGTCACTTCAAGAAAACGCCATGAACCCCGGAGTTCCGGCGTGGGCCGGACAAGAATTGACTGGCTCGTTGCGCGGTCCCGTGCAAGGGTGTTCCGGGTGCTGCTGCCGTTCCGGCAAACCCTGAAACCGCCAGACAAATTATGAACACACAACGCGATTCCACCGCCGGCGTCTCGCCCGGCGAGCAAGTGTTGCGCGATCCGCTGCGCAACAAGGATCTCGCGTTCACCCGCACCGAACGCGAACAACTCGGCCTTGACGGGCTGCTCCCGCCGCGCGTTTTTTCCATCGAGCAACAGGCCGCCTTGGAACTCGAACGCATCCTGTCCAAGCCCGATCCCCTGGAGCAATACATCGGCTTGATTGCCCTGCTGGATCGCAACGAGACGTTGTTCTACCGGTTGCTCATCGAGAATTTTGAGCGTCTGACGCCGATCATTTACACGCCCACTGTGGGACTGGCCTGCCAGCGGTTCAGTTACATCTTCCGTCGTCCGCGCGGATTGTTCCTGTGCCCGGATGATCGCGGTCACATCGCGGCGCGCCTGCGCAATGTCCGCCATCGCGACATTCTGCTGATGGTAGTCACGGACAACGAACGTATTCTGGGCCTCGGCGATCAAGGCGCCGGCGGGATGCCGATTCCCATTGGCAAACTGATTCTTTACACCGCCGGGGCGGGGATTCATCCGGCCCACTGCCTGCCGGTGAGCTTGGACGTGGGCACGGACAACCCGGCGCTGTTGGAGGATCCCGCGTATCTCGGCTATCGCGGACGCCGCCTGCGCGGGCCGGAATACGACGAATTCATCGAAGAATTTGTCCGCGCCGTCCAAGCCGTTTTTCCCCATGCCTTGGTGCAATGGGAGGATTTCAAGAAAGGCAACGCCTTCCAGTTGCTGGCGCGTTACCAGGAGCGGTTGCCGAGTTTCAATGATGACATCCAAGGCACCGCGGCGGTAACGTTGGCCGGCATTTTGGTCGGCGCGCAAATTACCGGACAACCCCTGCGCGAACAGCGTTTTTTGTTCGTCGGCACGGGCGCGGCGGGAGTCGGGATTGGCCGGCTATTGCGCGCCGCGCAACTGGAGGCCGGGCTGACCCCGGAGGAGGCGCGGCAGCGGCAGCTTTTTCTGGATACCGCGGGCATCGTGCACTCGGGACGGGAAACCTTGGACCCGCACAAACAGGAGGTGGCGTGGCCGACGGAACAATTGGCGGCGGCGGGGTTCGCCGGCCCTCTGCCGACGGCGTTGGAACGCATCATTGAAATTTACCGCCCGAGCGTGCTTATCGGCACCACGGGCCAAGCGGGCGCCTTCACCCCGGGCACGCTCCGCGCCCTGGCCCGCCACTGTGAACGGCCGCTGATCTTCCCGCTCAGCAATCCGACCAACCGTATGGAATGCACGCCCGCCGAGGCGCTCCAGCACACAAAAGGCCGCGCGTTGGTGGCCACGGGGTCGCCCTGTCCGCCCGTTGAACATCAGGGCCGCACTTACGTCATCGGTCAATGCAACAACGCCTTCGTATTCCCCGGCATCGGCCTCGGCGTCCTGGTCAGCGAAGCGGCGCGGGTCACGGAGGCGTTGTTCCTCGCGGCCGCGCACACTCTGGCGGATTACACGCGGGAACAACCGGATTGGGACGGGGCGTTATATCCCGGGTTGCAACAATTGCGCGCGGTCAGTTGGGCCATCGGTTTGGAGGTCGCCCGCACGGCTCGCGCTGCGGGATTGGGCCGGACCTTGGACGACGAACGATTGCGCGCGGCGCTGGATGAATTCATCTGGCATCCGGATTATCCGGCAGAATCCTCCGCCGCAGCGGTTTCATCCCCGGCCGCTCCGATGTCCACATCGAAAGGCAGCAACTGACCCGCTCTTCGCCCATGGAATCTCTCCCGACCGATGCCGAACTCGTCCGCCGCGCCAAGGCGGGGGAGTTGGCCGCGTTTGAAGAACTGGTCACCCGGCATGAACGGCAGGTGTTCACCCTGGCCTTTCGGCTGGTGCAGAATACGCACGATGCGGAAGACGTGGCCCAAACCGTGTTTCTGAGCGCGCTCGAACATCTGCCGGGTTTTCGGGAGGAAGCCAGCTTTGCCACCTGGCTGCATCGCATCGCCACGCACGCCGCGCTCAAGGTCATCCGCAAACGCAAGGGATTGGACCTGGTATCGCTGGAGGCGGCCAACGCGACGGCGGAAACGCCGGAAGCGGTTGCGCCGCCGGCCTTCATCGCCGACTGGCGGCAGTCGCCGGAGGAATTGGTGCATCGCCACGAGACGCGGCGTTTGTTGGACGAGGCGCTGGCGCAGTTGGACGAGAAACACCGGCTGGTCTTTGTGCTGCGGGATGTGGAGGGATTGTCGGTGCGCGAAACCGCGGAGACGTTGGGGGTGAGCGAAGCGAACGTGAAGGTGCGGCTGTTGCGCGCCCGGTTGCAATTACGCGAACGCCTGACGCAGACGCTGGGCGATCCCGCCACCCGGGTGGTGCGCGCTCCCCATCACCCGCACTGACGGCGATACGGACGCGCCGACGGGAGGGACCGGCGGCGGGGCGTGTCCATGACGGTTGAGCCGTCCAGGGGCTGTTGGCGGGGATTTTGCCGGGGCCTTCCGGAGTTCGATTGCGATTGGTGGATTTTTCCCAACTAGGCGCTGGGGCCGTCTCGTGGAAACTCTCCTCACTTCAAACATGGAATAAAGAGGCCGTGGATCATGAGCAGGATAAACGCGAGCAGGAAGGGGAGCCACCGGTTTTGGACGGTGCGTTCCGTCAGCAGGCACATGAGTAACACCAAAATAGTGATCCCAAACGCCACGCCCATAATTTGCTGCTTGCCAAAATGCGAGGCGGCGAAGGGGTAAAGCCCCAAGAGCGCCAAGCTGACAACATCCATACAGTAGGCAAGGCGATGGAGCGAAAGCTTGCGAGTAGAAGGCGGCGGTTTGTCGGGCATGGTCATGTTCAGTTTGAAATCGGTTGCCAATCCGCCTGCCTTGCGTCGTTCCGCATCAATCCGCCGTCACGGTTGGCTGTCTTAATCCACCCGCACTTGGGCCAGATAGATTTCAGATTTTCCACCGTGCGAGGAATAATAACTCAACCAGAGCCGGTCGTCGAACCAGACCATGCCGGGATAGCTGCAATCGCCCCCGCTGGGCAGGATCAAATCCGGCGTGACGCCTTCGAGGGTCATGCGGCCGACAAATGTCCGGGCGCCACCTGGGCCCTCGCCATAATACCGGCCGCTGGCGATCAGGCGGCCGCCCGGCAGCACGATGAAATTGGGACCGCCGATTTGCAGTCCGGCGGGCCGCCATTGCCAGTCGGTGTAGGGCGCGGCACTGTGCCCGATCCACGCCGCGCGATCTTGCCCCGGACCTTCCCGCCGCAGCAAAGCCACGCCGTCGCCGTTCGCCAAAAAACGCAGGGTCGCTTCGTTGGGCTGCCCCGGCACCGCCAGGAGTGCGAGGTGTTGAAACGCCACGCCATCATGGCTGACGTAAAGGTTCACGCGCCAGTTCGGTGGCGGATTGGTGTCTCCGGCAGAGCGTGCCGGGGTGCTGTAGGAAACCCCGTAGGCGCGGCCCTCGTGCCAGGTGACCCGCCACAACCATTCGCCGGCGCTCAGCACCCGTTGCGGCGCGGTCCACATCCGGCCATCCCGGGAAAATGCCACCCGCGGTTGCCGCGTCTGCAACGTCCGGCCCGCATACACCGAACCGCCCAGGGTCAACATGAGCTGGGCATCCGGCGTGACCGATAGTTTCGGATCGCGCAAATCCACGCCCGCCTCGCTCAACAATGCCGCCGATACCCAGTCCCGGCCGTTCGTGGATGTGAGCACGCGAATTTTTCCATCGCCTCCCACGTGCGCGTCACCTTCGCGGAAGGTGCAAAACCATTGTTCTTGGAACCGGATCAGATCGGTGAACGCGTTGTGCCGGCCTTCGCTCCAGATGCGTTGGACCGATATCAGCTCGAACGTTTCCCCCGCCTCAAGGAGCGGAACGAGGACGGCGGCGCCAAGGAATAAAAACCATTGGATTCGGATCAAGAGGTTCATGGGGAGGTGGGTTCCGAGATGACTGGGACGGCAGACGGGGCTGAAAGACGCGGCGGCATTGCGGGCGGGCGGATGGTTTGAAAAAATTTGACGATCAGCGCCGGGGCCGCTGGTGGAAACCGGTGCGCGCCGGGATGCAGAAAGGCTACCACGGGCGCGCCTTGTGGCGAAGGATACAGCGTGCAATGCGTTTCGCCCGGCCACGGTTTGCCTTCCCCGCATTGATTGAGGCGGCGCAGTTGGTCGAGAGTCCGCTGCTGCCACGCAAAATTGACCAGCTCATCGTGCCGGCCTGCCACCTGCAGCACCGGCTTCGGCGTGAGCGCGGGGAGCGATCGTCCCGCCACCGCGGCGGACGGCGCCACGGCGGTTAATCGGTCGCCTCGCGCCGCCCACAACACATAAACAAAACCGCCACCATTGGAGTGGCCCGTGGCGTAAACGCGCTGGGCGTCCACCGAAAACTCGGTGGTTAAATCCGCGCAAATGGCGTCAAAGAATTTGAGATCGCGATCGTCCTGTTCGCCAACCGCCGATTGCCAACCGGAACGGCGTCCTGCCGGATCGGTCAAGCGTCCCGGCGTATTCAGCCCCTGCGGATAAACCACAATCGCCTCCGGCCAGTGGGTATGATAACGGAACATGCGCGCCGCTTGTCGCATCGAACCGCCGTGCCCGTGAAACGCGAACACGACCGGCGCCGGATTCGTCCGCGCAGTGGCCGGCGCGTAAACGAGGGCTTCGCGCATTGTCCCCTCCACCAACCATCGCCGGGGGGTGAGCGTTTCAACGGCGCCTCCGGTCCCAACGCCTGCCAGCAGACTGGCTCCGCTCAAGACAAACCAAACCGCCGCGCGGCGGGCGGACGCCTTGATGATGGCGGGTGGAATCCAAAACATGCCGCATCGAGCATGACGGACGCCGGGACGCCAAGCAATCGCGATTCGATTTCCGGGCGGATGGAAAAATGGAAAGCGGTGCCGGATTGTTGCCAGAGGCTGCTTCGCAACGGCAACCAGGCATCGGGCACGCAGCCTTGCAGAGAATAAATAATCACCGGCCCCAACCGGATTGGCGATTGACGCCGGCCCCCCGCGTCCTCAGGCTGGACTTATGTTCGGTTTCCTGTGCGCCGTCACGTTGACATGCGCGGAGGGTTGTCGGGCGAGGATTCGCGTTGCGTGATGTTGTTTTCGCTGACACCCCACCGCCGGCGCTGGGTCATCCTCGCGCTCATCTTTTGCGCCATTGTCCTGAATTACTTCGATCGCCAGATCGTTTCGATCCTCAAACCCACGCTGAAGGTCGAGTTTCAATTGGACGATCGCGGCTATGCGTTGCTGGTCAACATTTTCACCGTCTGTTACGCCGGCATGTATCCGGTGGCAGGCTGGCTGGTGGACCGGTTTGGGGCGCGGCACATGATGTTGGTGGGCATTCTGGGCTGGTCCAGCGCGTGTCTGGGCGCGGGATTGACCCGCCTCTTTGCCGCCTTTGCGGCCTTTCGCGGTTTGCTGGGACTGGCCGAACCCATTGCGTTTCCTTCGCAACTGCGGGTAGTGACGATTTGGTTTCCCGGCTCGCTGCGCGCCACCGCCAACAGCCTCAGCGTGGCCGGCAGTTCCATCGGCGCGATCATCGCGCCGCCACTGGTCGCGTGGCTGGCCTTGAAATTTAATTGGCACATGGCGTTCATCGTGCCCGGCGTGCTTGGGCTGGGCCTGGCCACATTGTGGTGGTTGATTTACCGCGATCCCCCGCCGGAAATGGCGCAGCACACGACCGGCGCGGATGTCCCGGGGCAAACCCCGGCGTTCACCTGGCCGCAACTCTGGCGCACCCGCAGTCTCTGGGGCGTTCTGCTCATCCGCTTTTTCAGCGATCCGGTTTGGTACTTCTGTTTGTTCTGGTTGCCGGGATATCTCCAGGAGAAATCCGGGTTGTCCCTGGCGCAGATCGGCATGGTTGGCTGGATTCCGTTTTTGGCGGCGGACCTCGGCGGCGTGGGCAGTTCGGCGTGGTCGGACTGGCTGGTGCGGCGCGGCCTGGCGCCGTTGCGGGCCCGCAAGGTCATGCTCACCACGATGGCGGCGCTGGCGCCGGTTTGCGCGTTGACGCCGCACTGGCCGCATCCGGCGGTGACCTTGATCCTGTTTGGCATCGTCGCGGCGGCCTGCCTGAGCTGGCTGTTCACCCTCAGCGTTGTCATCGCCGAAACTTTTCCCGTCGCCAACGTGGGCAGTGTGATGGGCATTGCCGCCGGCTTTGGCGCGGCGGGCGCGATCGTCTTCAACACCTACGTCGGGCGCGTGATGGAAACGCTCGGCTCGGCCCAAATTTTCGCCGTGATGGCATTTCTGCATCCGCTCGCGGCGGGGTTGCTCTGGACCATGGTGCGACCGGAGCGACCGCAATCCATACGGAACAAAACCGCACCGCAACACCTTGGTTGAAATGAAACGAAGAACTTTTTTGAAACAACTCGGCCTCGCTGTTTCCCTGCCGGCGTTTCAACGCGCCTCACGCGCCGCCGAATCTTCGGCGGGCCCGACGGCGCCTTCCCACACGGTGATGTCCTGCAACATCCGCGTGGCCCTGCCCGAAGATGACGCCGCCGGCCATGGTTGGGATGCGCGCCGGGATTTGTGCTTGGACGTCATCCGCGCGCAGAAGCCTGATCTGATCGGCTTCCAAGAAGTCCTGCGCGGGCAGATGGCGGATTTGGAAAAGGGCTTGCCCACGCATGCCGGCTTCGGGTTCGAGGGACCGGAAATGGATGCGCGGATGATCGGCTATGGGGGCATCGCCAAGAACCCCGTGTTTTACTCGCGCGAACGCTATGAGCTGGTTACGGCGGGGGGCTTCTGGCTTTCCGAAACGCCGCACCTGCCCGGCTCACTCTCGTGGGAATCCGCCCGCGCCCGCCATGTCAACTGGGTGCGCCTCCGGGATCGTGCCACGCACCGGCAATTCCGTTTGCTCAGCACGCACCTCGACCATGTCAGTCAGCCCGCCCGCGAGGCGCAGATCAAACTGATCCTGGACGAGGCCGCGCTGTACGCGCCGGAGTTTCCGCAAATTCTGTGCGGCGACTTCAACGCCGGACGCGCCAACAACGCCATCAAATCGGTGCTCGACGCCGGATGGACCAACACGCAAACCGCCGCGCCCGGTCCGCCCGAGTCAGGGCCAACCGTCCACGGTTTTCGCGGTGAAAAAAACCAGTGGTCCAAAGCCGCGCTCAAACGGGGGCCGATTGATTTCATTTTCACGCGCGGCCCCGTCACCACTCTCGACTGGCGGATCATCCGGGATTCCCGGGACGGACGTTATCCGAGCGATCATTTTTTTCTGGCAACAAAACTGGCTTTCTGAGCGCTGTTTTTGCATGTATTCCCCATGAAACGACGTAGTTTTCTCAAATATCTCGGCTTGGCCGCTTCGTTCTCCGGTCTGGCCCGCACCGCTCGGGCCGCCACCGAAACCGCCGCGAAAACGGGTAAAGCCCCGCATAAAATTCTGTCCTGTAATGTCCGGGTGGATTTGCCCCAGGACAACAAAGCCGGCGATGGCTGGCAGCATCGGAGGGCTTTGTGCGCCGACGTCATCCAAGGCCAGCAAGCCGACTTGATCGGGTTGCAGGAGGCGCAGATGAAGCACCTCCAGTATTTGAAAGAGCGGATGCCGGAATACGACAGCTACGCGCTTTCCTACGCGCTCGATGATTTTCGTCCGGCGAACGCCATTCTGTACCGGCGCGCGCGGTATGAATTGATTTCCTGCGGCGGCTTCTGGCTTTCCCAAACGCCGCACGTCGCGGTGTCAAAATCATGGGATTCAGCCAGCCCGCGCCTCGCCAACTGGGTGGCCTTGAAAGACCGGCGCTCCGGCAAGGAATTCCGTTTCTGGAACACACACCTGGATCACATCAGTCACGAAGCCCGGGCCAAAGGGGCGACCATGATTGTCCAGGCCAGTGAACCGTTCCCCAAAGAACTCCCGCAATTCCTGACCGGAGACATGAACGCCCACGTGAATCACGAGGCCATCAAGAACTACCTGGCAGGCGGTTGGCAGGATACTTACCAGGCGGTTCACGGACCGGACGAACCCGGGTTCACCTTCCATGCGTTCCAAGGACCGCAATATGCCCAGCGTTGGGGAGGGAAGGGCATCGGACGGAAAATTGACTGGATTTTTTACCGGGGGCCCGTGAAAACGCTGGCGGCGGAAATCATTCGCGATGGGAAAAATGGCCGCTACCCAAGTGACCATTATTTCCTCTCGGCCACCGTGGAATTTTGACGGCTGCGGACGTGTTTGCAGTCCCGTTCTTTGATCCATTCATGCAACGCATCCTCCCGGATGATGATTGGAGAGATTAAATCGCAGTGACCCGGTCAACCGATTCGGCCAAACACCCAAGCCATGCTCAACGACGCTCAAGTGATTCAGGAACCCGCGCGCGCCACGCCGGTGCGCGCCGTGTATGATGTGCTGGTGGTGGGCGGCGGGCCGGCGGGACTCACTGCCGCCCTGGCCGCCGCCGGGGATGGATTGAAAGTCGGCCTCGTCGAGAGCCGCAGTTTCATTGGCGGCAATCTGACCATCGGCCTGCCGATCCTCGGATTCCTCGGCCAGAAGGGGAATCAAATCATTCAGGGGCTGCCGCAAAAGTTCATTGACCGGCTCCGGGCGCAAGACGCCGCCAGCGAGCACCGGCCCTGTCCGTTGCACGTCAGCATCACCCTCATTGAACCAGAAGCCGTCAAAACGGTGGCGCTCGCCATGCTCGTCGAAGCCGGGGTGGAGGTGTTGTTCTACACGTTCAGCGCGGATGTGATTATGGACGGCAACCGCATTCGCGGCATCATCACCGAAAGCAAAAACGGCCGGGAAGCGATCCTCGGGAAAGTGGTGATTGATTGCACGGGCGACGCCGACGTGGCGTTCCGCGCGGGGGTGCCCTGTGAACAAGGCAACGCCCAAGGCGGGATGCAGCCGCCCACGCTCATGTTCTGCCTCGCGGGGGTGGATACCGACAAACTGCGGCTCAGCATCGCGCACGAACCGCGCACCTATCTCACCGACTTTATCCCGGCGGAATACTTTGGCCAGAACCGGCAGTTTATTGTCGTCGGATTGCGTGAGTTGATCGCCCGGGCCCGCGCGGAACGCCACCTCAACATCCCCAACGAACGCACCATCATCATCACCGGTTTGCGCGCGGGTGAGGCGTGGTTGAACATGACTCGCGTGGCCGGGGTGGACGGCACGGACGCCCGCAGTCTGACCCGGGGCGAAATCGAAGCGCGCCGGCAGATGGCCGACATCATCACCTATCTGAAGCACTATGTGCCGGGCTTCGAGCAGGCATATTTCACCAAGACCGCGCCGTTTCTCGGGATCCGCGAAACCCGCCGCATCGTGGGCCAGTATGTGCTGACCCAGGACGATGTGTTGCAGTGCCGCAAATTCGACGATGCCATCGCCGTGGCCAGTTACCCGATTGACATCCACCGTCCCGGCGACGAAGGCTGCACGTTGATCTGGTGCGGTGATTGTTACGACATTCCTTATCGCACGCTGGTGCCGACGCGGGTGGATAATCTGCTGGTGGCAGGCCGTTGCATTTCAACCACGCACGAGGCCATGGCGTCCATTCGCGTGATGGCCACCTGTATGGCGTTGGGCGAAGCCGCCGGACGCGCCGCCCGGCTCGCCGTGCGCGCCGGAGTCACCCCCGCTGCTGTCAATCCCCAAACGCTGCGGCAGGAACTCCGCGCCCACGGAGCGTATCTGCGCGATTGACGAAAGCCGTTTCCCCGGGATGCGGCGGATCGGGAAGCCCCCGTTAAAAAGCAAACCGGCGGCAGCGCGGAGAATCCCCGCGCTTGTTGTCATCCGGCGTTTTGGATAGGCTCGGCGGGTAACCTTTTGCACCAGATGAAACCACGATTTGTTTTTGCCGGGCTGATGGCCTGCCTGGTCGTGGCCCCGGCGAGCGCCACCAATCAGGTTCGCACCCTCAACACCCCCCGCACCTTTCCGCCCGTCGCTTCGCTGGACGAATGGCAGACCCGGGCGCGCGAAATCCGGGAGCAGATCCTGGTCAGTTGCGGGCTGTGGCCGATGCCCGAAAAAACTCCGTTGCAGGCGCGGGTGTTCGATCGTCTCGAACGCGAGGGTTACACCGTGGAAAAAGTCGTGTTTCAAAGCGCGCCCGGATTTTATGTCGGCGGCAATTTGTATCGGCCGCGGGGCCGGGGGTCTGGTCCGTTTCCGGGGATCCTCAATCCCCACGGCCATTGGTCCCGTGGCCGCCTGGCCGATGGTCCCGATGGGAGTGTTCCGGCCCGGTGCATCAGTTTCGCCCGCCAGGGATGCGTGGCTTTTTCCTATGACATGGTGGGCTACCAAGACACCTTCTTCGCCGACGACGCACGCACGGGCAAACCGGAAACGGTTTTTTCGCGCTGTCACCGCCGGTTTGCGACCAACGCCGTCTACCAGCTCTGGCACATCAACCTGATGGGGCTGCAGACTTGGAACAGTATCCGCGCCTTGGATTTTCTCGCTACGCTTCCGGACGTGGAGCCCACGCGCCTCGCCTGCACCGGCGCTTCCGGCGGCGGCACGCAAACCTTCATGCTGGGCGCCGTTGAAGACCGTCTGGCGGCGCAAGCGCCCGTGGTCATGGTGTCCCACTCGATGCAAGGCGGTTGCCTCTGCGAAAACGCGCCCGGACTGCGCATCCGTTTTTCCAACATGGAGATCGCCGCCGCCGCCGCGCCGCGGCCGCAACTTTTGGTCGCCGCCACCGGCGATTGGACGCGCACCACGCCCACGCTCGAAGGACCGGCCATCGAGGCGGTTTACCGTCTGTTCGACGCCGCGCCTCAATTCCGGCATGTGTGCTATGACTTCGGGCACAACTACAACCAAACCAGCCGCGAGACGGTGGCGGCCTGGTTCGCCCGCTGGTTGCAGGCCGAGCCGGATGCGATGACGCGCCCGGAGAAACCTTATGCCGTGGAACCGGACGCGGCTTTGCAAGTTTTTGCGGACGGGGTCTTGCCCCCCGACGCCGTCACGGAAGCGCAACTCATCGCCTGGTTCATGGCGCAACGGCGCGCGCAACTCGCCGCCCTGCAGCCGCGGCGCGTGCGTGATTTCGAGCCGTTCCGCGACGTCATGCGCCCGCTCTGGCGCCACACGTTGCAACTCGAAGAAACGCCGCCCCTGCTGCATTTCACCTTCAAATCGCCCCGGGATGGCGACGGATTCACGGTGGTCGAATTGGAAATCCGGCGCGACGGCGAAACCGATCCGGTGATTGCGCGACATTATGTGCCGGCCCGCCCGCACGGACGCCTCCGGCATTCGTCGCCGCTCATCGTGCTAGCGCATGCCGACGGCGCAGCCTCTGTTGTCAGCCCCAGCGAACCTCCCGCAGGGCAGGCGCGCGCGTTGTTGGCACAAGGCTGGCCGGTCATGCTGATCGCGCGGTTCACCCCGTCGCCTGCGGCGGATCCGTTCGCCAACTTTTACACCACCTACAATCGCACCGTGCTGCAACACCGCGTGCGCGATCTGGCCACCACGGTGGCCGCCGCGCGCTTGCTCCCCACCACTTCCCCGGCGCGCCGGCGCGTGGTCTTGTGCGGGGAAGGCCGGGCCGGTTTGTGGGCCTTGCTCGCCGCGCCGCTGGCCGACGCGGTGGTGGCGGATTGCGATCAACTCGATGCCACGGATGATCCATCGCTGTTGGCCCCGGATTTGTTTTGTCCGGGATTGCATGCCTTGGGGGGATTTGAGACGGCCGGATTGTTGGCCGCGCCGCGTCCGCTGTGGCTGCACAACACCGGCGAGATCTTCGCCACGGCAGCCTTGGACGAAGGGTATCGCGCCTTGGGGGCGTCGCGTAAATTGCGCGTGGCCCCCCTGCCGTTGCCCGCACCCGCCCTGACCCGCTGGCTCGAAAACCTGTAACGGCTCTGTCTGGCGCTTCGGTGGAGAGAATCCACATTCGTCTCTCGGGATGAAGACCGGAGAGGCCGTGTGTGCCTCGCCTGCAAGGGCATCCGGGTTGATCCGCAGTTGATCCGCCGTGCTTCGGGGGGCATCAGAAAATCCGGAGCGCCGACTTGACCTTTGGCCATAAACCCGCATCTTACGCGCGCGCTGGGGAGGGTTGGATGGATTCCCGACCGGCGCATTGGGTGCCGGTCCGGCGCAAAGCGCTGTTCCCAGCCCCGCAAGTTACACAGGATACAATTTTAATGACGCGGCCCCGGGCCGCTGCACGACCGATGCAACATATTCGCAATCTCGCGATCATTGCGCACGTTGACCACGGCAAGACCACCCTGGTGGATGGTCTGCTCAAGCAATCCGGCACCTTCCGCGCCAACGAGGCCAAAGCCTCCGAGGAACGGATCATGGATTCCCTGGACCTCGAGCGCGAGAAAGGCATCACCATCCGCGCCAAGAACGCCGCGTTCAAATACCGGGATTATCACGTGAACATCGTGGACACACCCGGCCACGCGGATTTCGGCGGCGAAGTGGAGCGGATCATGAACATGATTGACGGGGTGCTGCTAGTGGTGGACGCCGCCGAAGGTCCCCAGGCGCAAACCCGCTTTGTGTTGCGCAAGGCGCTCGCGGCCGGCGCCAAACCCATCGTGGTCATCAACAAAATTGACCGCGAAAATGCGAACCCGAAGAAGGTGCTGGACCAGGTTTTTGAGTTGTTCTTGTCCCTCAACGCGACGGATGAGCAACTCGATTTCCCGTTCCTCTACTGCTCGGCCAAGGCCGGCTTTGCCCAGACCGATCTGGCGCATCCCAGCCGCACGTTGACGCCGCTGTTCGAGGCCATCGTCAAACACATCCCTCCGCCGCGCGCCCGGGCTGGAGACGGGTTCCAAGTGCTGGTGGCGAACCTGGATTACTCCGATTACCTCGGTCGGATTGCCTTTGGCAAAATCGTCGCCGGAAAGGTGCGGACCGGCGCGTCCGCCGTCTGCCTCCACGGCGATGGCCGCGTGACCTCCGGCAAGATCACCATGCTCTACCACTTCGAGGGATTAAAACGCATCGAAGTCGAGGAGGCGCACGCCGGGGACATCGTCGGCATCACCGGGTTTGACGACGTGTGCATCGGCGAGACTCTCGCCGACAAAGCCGAGCGGGGCGCATTGCCGTACATCCCGATTGATCCGCCCACCATCCAAATGGAATTTGCCGTGAACGACGGCCCCCTCGCCGGCCAGGACGGCAAGCTCGTCACCGCCCGCCATCTTTGGGAGCGCCTCGTCCGGGAAATCCGCACCAACGTCGCCCTGCGCATCGCCCAGACCGATGATCCGAAGGTGTTCAACGTCAAGGGCCGCGGCGAGATGCAAATCGCCATTCTCGTCGAGCAAATGCGCCGGGAAGGCTACGAGGTGCTGGTCTCGCGGCCCGAAGTGCTCTGGCGCCAGGGGCCCAACGGCGCGTTGCTCGAGCCGATCGAAAAATTGTTCCTCGAGATCCCCCAGGACCACCTGGGCGCGGTCATGGAAAACCTCGCGTGGCGCAAAGCCGGGATTACCGCCATCCATCATCACGGCCGGCAGGTGACCATCGAAGCGTTGATTCCCATGCGGGGATTGATCGGATTCGAGACGGACTTGGTGAATCTGACGCGCGGCCTCGGCGTCTTGAGCCATCTCTTTCACGAATACGGGACGGATCGCGGGGAGATTCCCGCCCGCAAAAACGGGTCCCTCGTCAGCATGGAAAACGGCGAGGCAATGGCCTACGCACTGAACATGATCCAGGAACGCGGGCGGCTGATGGTGGCCCCCGGCGACCAGATTTACAAAGGCATGATCGTCGGCGAAAACGCGCACGACAACGACCTGCCGGTAAATCCCTGCAAGGCGAAGAAGCTCACCAACATGCGTTCCCAAGGCGAAGGCAAAGGCATTCAACTCACCCCGCCGTTGCGGCTGAGCCTCGATCGCGCGTTGGAATACATCGGCTCGGATGAATACGTGGAAGCCACGCCCCGGCATTTGCGCCTGCGCAAAAAAATCCTGGACGAAAACCAGCGCAAACGCGCCGAGCAAAACCGCGTGTTCAAAATCATGGCCGCGTGACGACCGGTGGGGAGAGCCAGGCCCGTAATCCCCATTCATTCCGCGCCGGTGGACGCCGCCGCCCGCCCACATACCATCGGGCTGACGTTGCGCCGGCAGTGCATTCCGCGCTGGCCAGTTGGCTAGCGGTGTGGTCAACTGACCACGCATGAAACGTCAATTTTTCTTTGCCGGACTCATCACCGTTGCCCTTCTCACCGGCTGCCGCGCTCCGCGCGATCCGGTGGTCAATCGGCCCCTCGAATTGTTCAATGGTCGCAACCTCGCCGGTTGGACGCCGGTGTTCGATCCCTCCGATCCGCCGCGTGACCCCGTGTGGTCCGTGCGGGATCGCCTCCTCATTTGCACCGGCGAGCCGCTGGGCGTGCTGCAGACCGAGCGCGCCTTTACCAACTTCCGGCTGGTGGTGGAATACCGCTGGCCCCCCGGTCAGAAGCCGGGCAACAGCGGCATTCTCACCCGCATCAACGGCCCGGTCCGCGCGCTGCCCCGGGCCGCCGAGGTCCAGTTGATGCACGGTAATGCGGGCGATGTGCTTGGTTTGCAGGGCATGCAGGTCTTGGACGGGCAACCGCGGTTTTTTGCCGTCAACGCCCACGAGATCGCCGGCGACATTCGCGGCGTGAAAAAACTGGTGGACGCCGAGAAGCCGCCCGGCGAGTGGAATCGCGTGGAAGTGCTGGCGGAGGGCGGCAGTTACACCGTCTGGATGAACGGCCAGCAGATCAACCATGCCGTGGGCGTGGAAATCCGGCCCGGCCCGATCGGGCTGCAATCCGAAGGTGGCGAAATCCATTTCCGCCGGGCGACTCTGACGCCGTTGGCGCCGTGACGCCGCCTGCGTTTGTCCCGGAAGGTGAATCGCTTTAACGCCCCCGTCAGTCCGTTTGTTTATGAAAACCAACCAAGTCTATCTGGCCATTGATCTCGGCGCCGAGAGCGGACGGGTGATGGCCGGCCGGTGGAACGGCAAAACCCTCCAGCTCGAAGAAATCCATCGTTTCCCCAACGGCCCGGTGATGCTTGCCGACAGCCTGCGCTGGGACGTGCTGCGGCTCTGGCACGAAATCCAGCACGGACTGGCCCTCGCCGCGCAGCAATACGGCGCCCGCGTTGTCTCCGTCGGCGCGGATACCTGGGGCGTGGATTACGTGCTGTTGAATAAACGCGGGGAACTGTTGGGCCAGCCGTTTGCCTACCGCGACGCCCGCACTAACGGCGTCATGGAAAAAGCGTTTCGCCGCGTGCCCCGCGAAGCCATCTTCGCCCAGACCGGACTGCAGTTCATGCAGTTCAACACGCTCTTTCAATTGCTCGCCCATCAGCGGGCGCATCCCGACCTGCTCGCCGCCGCCGACACACTGTTGTTCATGCCCGACTTTCTGCACTGGGCCTTGTGTGGCGCGCGGGTGGCCGAGTTCACCATCGCCAGTACCTCGCAATGTCTGCATCCCCTCCGGCGCCAGTGGGCGGGGGGATTGCTGAAACAATTCCAACTGCCGCGGCGGCTCTTTCCGAAGATTGTACCGCCCGGCACGCCCCTCGGCGCTTTGCGCGCCACCGTGGCCGAACGCACCGGTCTGGCCGGCGTGAACGTGGTGGCGCCGCCCGCGCACGACACTGCCGCCGCCGTGGCGGGAGTGCCCACCGCGAACACCGGCCGTCCTAACTGGGCCTATATCAGTTCCGGCACCTGGTCGCTCATGGGAGTGGAAGTGAAACAGGCGGTCCTGTCCCCCCGCGCGCAGGCGCTCAACGTCACCAACGAAGGCGGCGTGGACGGCACCTATCGCCTGTTGAAAAACATCATGGGCTTGTGGCTCGTGCAGCAATGCAAACGCTCCTTCGACGCCCGGCCTGCCGCACGGACGTCGCGCACCCGCAGTCACAGCTACGCCGAACTGGCGCGCCTGGCCGCCCGGGCCAAACCACTCCGCTCCCTCGTGGACCCGGACGACCCTCGTTTCCTCAATCCACCCGACATGCCGGCGGCGATGCGGCGCTTCTGCCGCGAGACCCGGCAACCCGTGCCGCGGACCGTCGGCGAACTCGTCCGCTGCGCCTACGAAAGCCTCGCGTTGAAATACCGGGAAGTGCTCGGCTGGCTGGAGGAACTGACGGGGGAACCCATCGAAGTCATCCACATCGTGGGCGGGGGATCGCAGAATGCGGTGCTGAACCAATTCACGGCGGACGCCTGTCAACGCCCGGTCCTCGCGGGGCCCGTGGAAGCCACGGCGATGGGGAATCTGCTCACCCAGGTCCGCGCCCACGGGGAACTGGCCTCGCTGGCCGAACTGCGCGCCGTCATCCGCCAATCCAGCGCGGTCACCTGCTTCGAACCCCGGCCCGCGGCGGCCTGGCAGGACGCGGCGGAACGCTTCGCCAAACTGCGCGCCCGGACGTCCCAATAAGAAACCCGGCGCCCACGCTTTTTCCCAAGCACACCCAGATAACCGCCACTCTGACGGGCGGGCCGGGCGTTTGCGCTTGCGGGAAGGTCGCGGCCCGGCATAATGGCGCCAAAATGGCGGCCACGAAGTATCAAGCAATCAAAGACTCACTGCGCCGGCTTTACCTCGACGACCCGCGCCCGTGGCTCGTCGGTTTTAGTGGTGGCAAGGATAGCACGCTGGTGGCTTCCCTCATTGTCGAGACCGTGGTCGGGATCCCGGAGGCTGGACGGAAAAAACCGGTTTCGATTCTCTGTACTGACACTCGGGTGGAGATTCCGGCAATTGCGGAAACAATTGAAGCCACCCTGAGCCGGATCCGCCGGTTCTCCCAGCAAAACAATCTCAATATTGAGGTCAATCTCCTCAGGCCGCCACCCGAACAATCATTCTGGGTTAACATCATCGGCCGCGGCTATCCGCCGCCCAACCGCGTCTTTCGTTGGTGTACGCAACGCTTGAAAATTGATCCGGTGACCATGTTCGTTCAGCAACGCCTTGGTCACTGGAGCGAAGCGATTCTCCACCTCGGCGCGCGCCGGGCCGAAAGCTCCACCCGCGCCCAAACCATGGCTGGGCGTGAGAAGCGCAACGGCTTGAATCGTCATCCCGATCTCCCGCGTGTCTGGGTCTCCAATCCCATCGAGTTTCTTACCACCGAAGAAGTCTGGGCTTACCTCCTCCAAAGACCGAATCCGTGGGGTGGCAACAATCGCGCCCTCTATAAACTTTATGCCAGCGCCTCCAACGGCGAATGTCCCATCCAGATTGACACCAGCACGCCCAGTTGCGGCAACTCCCGCTTCGGCTGCTGGACCTGCACCGTCGTCGAACGCGACAAAGCCAGCGAGGGTCTGCTCGCCAGCGGCGACGAACGCATGGAACAACTCATCGAATTCCGCGAAACCCTCCTTCATTACCAAGACCCAGCCAACGGCAAACGCGACCCCAAGACTAAGCAAGGCGCTGACCGTCCCGGCCCGCTTACCATTGAAGCCCGCCGCGAATTGCTCACCAAACTGCTCCAGCTTCAGGAGCAAGTGGGCCTTCCGCTCATCACCGACGACGAACTTTTTTTCATCCAACAACTGTGGAAAAGCGCCCGCCGGCCCGACGACGGCGGCGGCGTGGCGCGCATCGTAACCCGCCAGAAAGGAATCCTCATGAGCGACTGGAAAGAAACCAACCGGCTGCGCGAACTCCAGGAGGAAGTCGCCGCGGAAAAAGGCATCCGGGCCGAGACGCTGCGCCGGCTGCTGGCCAAGGTGGACGAATACAGCGAAAGCCACCGCGCCTTCGGCCTGCCTGACGAGCTGCTTGCCATCCTCAAGGACGATTTGGAACACGAACAAGCCGAAGGGAAGAAAAATGTCTGATGTGTACATTGACTCGTTGACGGTACGAAACTTCGGTCCGTATTACGGGGAACACACCTTCAATTTCGCGACACACGACGATCGCTGTGGGATCCTCATCGGCGGCAAAAACGGCGCAGGGAAGACGCATTTACTGCGGGCTTTGTACCTGGCCGTTGTTGGGGAGACTGGGGTGCATGATTTGAAGAAGGTTGAGCCAGCCTCCGAAGCAACCCGCTTTTCTTTCGACAAGTCGTTAAACCGCCGCGCCGAAGCAGAGGGAGATTGCAACACGCAACTTCAAGTCACGATTTCGCAGCGCGACGACAAGGGCACGCGCAAAACAATGCTTGTCCGGGAAATACGGCACAGACCCAATTCAGGCCCGGTTTGGCGTTCGTATGCCGAGCGGTTCGATGGTTCAGGGCGTATCGAAGATGAGAAGTATATTGAAGCGCTGCGTGACGCCTTTCTGCCACGTCATCTGGCACGGTTTTTCTTCTTTGATGCGGAGCGAGGGCAGAATTTCAACCTCGGCCAGCAGGAAATTGTCGAAGGGATTAGCCGTATTCTCGGCCTTTGGTCTTACGGTGAACTCGAAACCGACTTGCGGCGACTGATTCAACAGAAGATCCCTCGTACGTTCAATTCATCAGAGGGGCATGAGGCTGCGAAACGACTGGCCGAGATTACTGGACAGATTGTGACCGCCGAGCAGCAGCTGATCAACCTCCGCGAGGAACTGAGCAGCGGGGACGTAGAACTACGCGAGGCTCAGGACGAGCTTGCTGAAGTCGAGGAGAGGTTGAAGAGCTTGGGAGCAGTTGACCCAGAGCAGTTACAGCGGGCACAGGAGGAGCGCGTCAAGCTGGGTGAAACGAAAGCGAGACTTGAAGCTGAGTTGACGGCAGCATGGGAGACTGCGATGCCCTTGGCCGTGCTCGGGAAATATCGTAAGGAATTCCACGATTATCTCCAGCGCGAGGAGAAGCGGAGAGAGTGGGAAAACAGCAAAGCAACCGTCGAACCCAAAATCCCGCAGGTGAAGCGCGACGTCTTTGAGGATGCGCCAGCGGAGTTTAGCCTCGCAGAAGATGCATTCGCCTTCTACACGGACCGACTCGAACGTGCGTTGCATCGGTTATTTCACCCGCCACCGGAAGGTATGGCCGACAGCGTTTACGTGACCGACAGAAACGACCGCAGCGCGCAGATTCGCGCCCTGCTCGCTTCTGGCACAACTTCGTTGCGTGGCATTGCGGAGTTGTGTGCCCAGGTCGAGTCAGTTGATGCCAATCTGCGAAAACTGGACACGCAGTTGAAGCAACTGAAGCAGGATGCCGCAGCAATGGAGCTGGGCATGGAATTGCACGCTGAACGCGCTCGGTTGACCGAACAGTGTGCCAACTTGGAGTTCCGACAGTCTGACCGCTCGTTGCAGGCCCAGTCCTTCGAAGCAAAACTGAAAGAACTCAAGCGTGAAGAAACCAACCTTACCGCCACCGCCAAGAAAGCGCGGCAGGGACAAACACTGATTTCTCTCGCGGCACGCTACCGGGAGGCTGCGACTGAAATTCGGGCGCGTGCCGCAGACCAATTACGCCGCCAAATAGCGGAACACGTTGGCGAACTCTGGGTGGAAATTACCGAGCGCCAGCGCGAATTCTTGGGAATGGAATTTGACAAGAACTGGAATTGCTTCCTGCTGCGTAAAGACGGCAAGAAAGCCACATGGGAAGACACCAACACATCTGCCGGCCAGCGGCAAGTTCGCATGTTGGCGTTTTATGAAGCATTGCGCCGTCTGGCCAAGCTCGTACCTCCGCTTGTTGTGGACACTCCGCTGGGCCGTCTGGACAAGGAAGTGAAAGACAGCGTGCTCGACCAACTTTACCTGACCGGCCATCAAACCATCATTCTAACCACAAACTCGGAAATTGACCCCGAAAGTCCTTTGTTCGAGGAAGTCGGGAAGAAACTGGCCCGCGTGTATACCCTGCACCCGCAAGGTCGCGAGGACAGCATCAATTACGAAGTCGAAATCTCCAACGATTACTTCGGGAGGAAATTATGAGCCATTACGCAAAAAGCATTCGTAAGTTGTTACGATGCACGTCGAAGGATGCGGCGATGATCGAGGACATCATGCGCAACGATGTGCTGCACACGGTGGCGCTCGATTGGTTGACCGCCCAAGAATTCAATGCCGCAGCCGGTAAGGCGGCGTTGCTGCTCGCCAACAACCGCGCTGACTATGAGGAATACTACGAGCGCACGCGCGAGATAGTTGAGGAGATGCGCGCAAACCAAGCCAAAACAGCCGCAGCGGTCGCGTATGAAATTTAAGCCAAGTCTCGCCGCCGAGGAGTTTATTGAATCCGTTTACCAGCGCGTCGGCGCGCGAACCAAAGCCGTTCTGAGCCGGTCGGCATTGTTGCTCGCCATTGGCGAAGGCGTTCCGGCAGGTTTCAGACCTGCGGATTCGCAAGGTAAAGACCTGGACGATGAGAACGTCATCGGCGACGATTTGCGCGACACCGTGCGCGCGGCGCTCAATCACCGCGCCGGCAAGACCCTGGACGAATCAGGCTACCGGATGGCGTTCCGGCAGCACTTTGAATACGGCTGCAAACGGTTGAAGGAGATTTGGGACGAATCTGGCAGCGACCAAACCCGGTTCGTCGCCTCGCTGCTAAAAATCGCCGGCGAAGATTTCGCCAGCGCGGGTGGGTTCACTTCCCTCGTGCCACTGCTGCCGGTGGTAGAAAAGGAAGTCAAACTTAAGGTGTTGCAAGGCGCCCCCGAATGGTCGGTCAACGGGCCGGGCACAAATAATGGCTTGCTGGTAATTTCTGGCCAGCCCGGAAGCGGTAAGAGCCAGCTCGCGCTCGACTTGCTCGCGCAACTCGCGAATTTCGGCGTGCGGTTCGTTTTCTTCGACATGAAGGGGGAATTGGAAGCTGACCCGAATAATGCGGAACAGACGAAGAATCGCACGCAGTTTTTGAAGCAGACTGGCGCGCGTTACGTACGGTTGATTCAGGAGGATTTGCCCATCAACCCATTGTTCCGTCACCAGAACCCAACTGAGAACGTCCAGGTCGCCTACGAAATCGCCAATCTGATCCGTTGTTTCGCGCCCCAACTCGGCGCAAAGCAAGAGCACAACATCAGCGATTGCTACCAGCGTCTCAGCAATCCAGATTTCCCATCACTCGCGCTGGAATTGGAAAACAGCGGCGCGACCGGCGTTGACCTTGCGATCATCCAGAAGATTAAACGGTTCAATCTATTTGCCAGTGCGCGGACCGCCATCCCGCCCGAACGCTGGCTGGAAACTTCGCTGGTGATTGATTTCAAGGGCTTCCACACGGACAGCGAAACGAAGGCGCTGGCGGCGGCGTTAATTCTCAATTTCCTGATCAAGAAGCTCGGCCAACAGCTCGCGGTGAAGAACGTCATCCAGCCACTCAAAATGGTGCTCTTTGTGGACGAGGCGCATCTGCTGTTGCCGAAGGAGCACAAGGCCGGTCTGCTTAGCCAACTAGCTCGGCAGGGTCGGTCTTGGGGCTTCCCGGTCTGGCTTGCGTCGCAGGACGCCGACAAGTTTCTGACCACCGGTACGAACGAAACCAACTTCGCTCAACTGGCCGAGTGCGGCGTCCACTTCTCGCCACAGACCTTGACTCCGGCGGATCAAAAGAACGTCCTCGGCAGCATCATCAACCAGAAGTTCAAGAAAGCCGAAGCCGCGTTGTGCAATCGCGGTAAACTGCAAAGCACCGGCCTGGCCCGGCAATTTTGGAAGGATGGAGGAAAATAACGGGCGATTTTGTTGAGGCGTGACAAGCGCTTGACTTCCGCATGCCGCGCGTGAAAGCTGCGCGCAAATTCTTGCAGACACATGCCCAGCGAAAGCGAAACTCCAGGCCGCGTCACCCTGCGTGCCATTGACCCGCAAAGCGGGGAGGCGACGGAGGTCCTGATTTCGCATCGTCGCATGCACGCCGTTGCGCAACGCAGTCTCGGGCAGGCGAAAGAGTGTGGAATCCTCGTGCCGCACACGCTGCAGCATCCCACGGCCATTTTCGAGGGGTTGCGCAAAGACGAGGACGAGGACCAGCGTGCGCCCGGCTGGTATTGCTACTGTTCCAAGCCACCGTACAGTTTTGACGAAAACGGCGAGGAACAGCCGCCGTATCCGGGCCAGGTGTTTTTGGTGTTTGTGAACCGGAAAAGGTCGCCTACAATTGGCGCTGGGCTCGGGCCAGCAAAAGCGATGCTGGTTTGCCTGAGCACCATGAAGAACGATTTGAACGAAGAGCATTATGAAAATCATGAGCAATGACGAGTTCGCCAAGCGCATGATGCTCTTGGCGAAACCAGCCAGCGAATTCAAACCGTCGGCCTACTACGATTCTGACGGGGATTGCATTGAGTTTCTTGCGAAGCCAGATCCATTCTATGAAGAGCGAGTGGACGATCTCGTGACGGTCTATTACTCGCAAAAAACCGGGGAAGTAATCGGGTCGCTGATCAAAGGCGTTTCGAAGCTAGCCAAGCGTCTGGCGCAAAAACTACCCGGATTCATGATCACCATCGAAGACAGGAGGATTCGTTTGGAGCACCTGTTCCTCGCCGGCATGTGGCTTCAGAAATCCGAGCCGCAAGCGATAAACGTCCTTGCTTACAAGAAGCTTGCGGAGATTGCAGAGCGAACATCGGTGGACGTTTCAGCGGAACTTTGCAGCGCGGCGTGATTCGACCCGACCGGTCAGCCGTGTAGCGTCGCGACTGCGCGCTGGACTGCGTTCAGAACAGTTTTGATGTCGGCATCAGTGTTCTCCAAGCCCAGCGAGAACCGAATCATTTGCCGCGACGCCGCGGATTCTGGCTTCATCGCTTTAACGACATGCGACGGCTCGTCGGAGTCAGCCAAACACGCGGCGCCCGGCGACGCGCAGACGCCTTCCTGGTCGAGCAGGATGAGCAAGGCTTCCGATTCGATCCCGTGAAACGTGAGGTTGGTCGTGTTGGGCAGCCGTTGCGTCTTGTGCCCGTTCAACTCCGTATTCGGAATCGAACTCAGAATCCCATCCTCCAGCGCATCCCGCAATGGACGGACTTTCTTGTCATACTCCGGCAATTTTTGCCGCGCCAACCCGCAGGCCTTCCCCAGCCCGACGATCAACGCCACGTTCTCCGTCCCGCCGCGCTGATTCCGCTCCTGATGGCCGCCGACAATCAGCGATGTGAACGGCGTTTTTCGGCGCACATACAACGCCCCAATTCCCTTCGGGGCGCCGATTTTGTGTCCGGTAATCGAGAGGTAATCCACCGGCACTTCGCACAGATTGATGGGAATTTTTCCCACTGCCTGCACCGCGTCACAATGGAACAGCACTCTGCGCGCCCGGCACATCTCCGCAATCTCTTTGACGGGAAACAAGACGCCCGTTTCGTTGTTCGCCCACATCAACGACACGACGGCGGTGTCGTCCGTGAGCGCATTTTCCAGATCGGCCAGCTTGAGCAGTCCGTCGTGATCCACGGGCAGATAGGTAACGCGGCAGCCGTCGTACTCCAGCGTCCGGCAGAAATTCAGCACCGACGAATGTTCCACCGCTGACGTGATGATGTGGCGTTTGGCGGGATTGGCTTTCAGAGCGGCATGAATCGCCGCGTTGTTGCTCTCCGTGGCGCAAGAGGTGAAGATAATCTCCGACGCTTGTGCTCCGATCAATTCCGCCACCTGCCCGCGAGCGGCTTCAATCACACCCTTCAATTTCGCTCCAAACTTGTAGGTGCTTGATGGGTTGCCCCATTCCTCGGTGAGATAAGGCATCATCGCCGCCAGGACTTCCGGCGCGATCGGGGTGGTGGCATTGTGGTCCAAGTAGATCACAGCGGGATGGATGTTAATTTGCCGCCCCGCGGTGGCCAGCAGAATTCAGGGTCGCCTGCTGAATTGGTTTTTATTCGGAGGCCGAATTTTGAGGATCGGCGGATGAAGGCCCGCAGTTGACCGGGAGAGGGGCGGCGGCCTGCAATTTGCCCGTCTGGCCGTGATCGCTGGTGTCGCGCGGCTGGGGGGCGTGAATCATTGCCTTTCACGGACGCACCCGTAGCTCAATTGGATAGAGCATCTGACTTCGGATTAAATTAGATGTTCTAATCTAACTTCACCTCATTCACCTCCACCTCACTTCACTTCGGCTGGTATTGGGTGATCTCGATGTTCGGGGATGGGTCTGCTCACCACCACTTCACTCTATTTCACCTCAAAAAAAGTCGCGCGGGATACAACGAGGGATACAATGCAGTGACCTCCGGAATCCCGGCTTCCGACCAAGGTATGGGCCCCGATGACTCGTGCCGGCCGTCGTCCTCCTCCTCGCTCCGGTCCCAGCTCGGGCAACAATTCGCCATGCGCACAATCTCCCCCTCCATCGAAAACCGTCTGGCCGAACATCACCGCGGAATGCCGGCCTGGATCCGCGCCCCAAAGTCGGGGCACGAATACTCCACGGGTTTGTCCTGCGCCAAGCTCGATGAACTTGCCGGGCGTGGTGTAATTCGCTCGTTCTCACTCCGTGATCCCGGCAGCATCAAGGGAGCGCGGTTCTTTCACCTCCAGAGCGTGCTGGACTACTTGGAACGGGCGGAGAAAAAGGAGGCGAAGTATGCTGGCGTCTCCGCGGATCTTGAAGCGACACCGCCCACTCCGGCGCCTCTGTCACTCAAAGGACAGACCGTTTGTCTGGCCAATATTTTGACTGGGACGGTCACGAATGCCTGATCGGCGTCTTTGCCTCCGAATCGGACGCCTGTCTCGGAGCCCAGCGCGAAAGTCAACCAAGGTCGGAAAGTGTGGATCGAGCCACACGTTGTTGGATAGTCCAGCGCGTTGTGTGGCGAGCTCCGCAACAGCCCCTGTTTCCGCGCTATAAATTTATGACGGAAGCAGTCCGCTTTCGTCAGGTCTGCGTCCAAGTCCGGCCCTGAGCCTGACGCGGATCGCAGCTTCCCAATCATCTTCCGACCCGGCATCACCGACCGGTCTTCCGGGGCTTCCGTCCGGACACGGACCGCCCCCTGGCCCGGGCCGGCACCAGCTTTGACCCAGCGCCTGCCCGGCTGGGGCAACGCGCCGCCAGTCATCCAAAGAACGCGCGGCGTCAACCAGGGCCGCGGCTTTGTCGTTTCTCCCTGGTTGTGTCCTCCTGCCCATGACTGAAGATTCCCTCCTGCAAGAAGTCGCCCCGCGCCTCCGCGCCGGCATCCATGCATCCCTGCCGCGTTCCAGTGGCGAGGATGATGTCGAACTGCTCCAAGACGGTCTCGCCATCGCCCTGCATTTGCTGCACAGTGCTGAAGCCCGAAACAAGGTAGTCAGCAGCGGCAACGTCGCCTACTACACCCTGAAGCATCTCCGCGCCGGTCGCCGCAGCACCGGGTATCGCAAAAATGATCCCCTGCATCCGGCGGCCCAGTTGAAGGGATGCCGCGTGTATTCCCTGCATGAACCCGTTCCGACCGATACCGGCGAAGACCTCACCTTGAGTGACGTGCTCGCCAGCCCGGCGGACGATCCCTCGGTGGCTGCCGGGCGCCGGCTCGACTGGGCGCACCTGCTCCACCAACTGGATGAGGTCACCAAGGCCGTCCTCCGCGCCCTGGCCGAGGGCACGGAACTCACCCGGCTGGTGCCGTCCCTGAAACTGAGCCGCTCCGCGCTGCAAACGCGCAAGGAGCAGCTGGCGGCGTTGATTCGCGAATGCCTGGGCGAAGACATCCTGCGCCAGGTGCAGGAACCTCCCCGTTGGCATCACCATCTGGAAGCCGTCCGCGAACGCCTGGCGTGCCGGTGGGCGCGGCAGGCGGCGTAAGCCCTACCACCACCATCCACAGCCCGGCATCTCGCGATGTCGGGCTTCGTCATTTTGTCCCCCAACTCGAAACCCCAAACCCCCAACCGAAAGGAAACACATGCCCCTCATATTGGAAGCCAACTACAGCAAGAAGATTGGACTCCCGGGATATTCCTCCCACCAGTTCATGGTGACGCTCCGGACGGAGATCACCGACCTGAGCACCGTGCAGGCGGAAAGCGACCGCTTGTATGGCCTGCTCCAAACCGCCGTGGACACCTCGCTGCAGAAGGTCGGCTACCTGCCCGAGCCGGCGCCCCGGAACGGCAGCGGCCGCAGCCCGGGACCCCACGCCGCCTGGCAATGCAGCCCGAAGCAGCGGGAGTTGATCCTCAAAATCACCGACGAGCACCAGCTCGACAAGAACGCGATCGAACAACTCGCCCAGGACCGGTTCGGCAAAGGCGTCCGCCAGTTGAACAAACTGGAGGCGTCCGGCCTGATTGATGAACTGCTCGAACAAACCGGACAGAAGAACGGCAACCGCCGCTTCCACCGTCCCACCCCGGCGAGGGCCGCATGAGCGCAACCCTCGAACCTCCGGTCACCCGGCCGGAACCACCGCAGACGAAGGATCGGATTGCGGAGCTTCAAGAAACGGTTTCCGCCTCACGGCTGGGACTGTGGCACTCGTGCCGGCTGAAGTTCTTCTTCCGCCACGTTCAGCAAATCAAGAAGGCGCCGACGCCTGCGATGCACGCCGGGGCCACGGTGCATGCCGTGTTGCAGGCGTGGAACATGAGCCGCTGGCGCCGCGAACCGTTCGCCCTCAAACGCTTCAAAGGCGTTTTCGAGGAACAATGGAAGACACTCCAGGCCGACTCCCGGATCCCTTGGGACGGGGACGAAGATGCCGAGCGTGCGTCCGCGTGGCGGGCGCTCGAACATTACTTCACCGAAACGCCGATCCCGGCCGGCGAGCGACCCGAGGCGGTGGAAGTGGCGGTCAGTGCGGATCTGTCGAACCACGGACTGCCGACCCTGGTGGGCGTCATTGATCTGGTCCGCGCCGGCGGGCGGATCGTGGACTTCAAGCTGACCGGCAAGACGCCCGACCCGGAGCTGGTGGTGCATACGACCGAAACCCAACTGACCGCCTACAGCCTCCTTTACCGGGAGGCCACAGGCCGGTCCGAAAGCGGGCTGGAGTTGCATCACCTCGTCCGCACCAAGGCGCCGAAGTGCATCATCACAACCATGCCTCCGGCCCCGGAGTCATCGGTGACGCGCCTGTTCCGCGCCATCGAATCGTATCAGGCAGGTCTGGCCCGGCAGGACTTCGTGCCGTCGCCGGGCTTTGCCTGTGCCGGCTGCGAGGTCTTCAACGAATGCCGTTTATGGGGTTAACCCCATAATGCCGCCAATGGAAACCGTAAAGATCGGGGCCTTCCCCACCCGGGGCCGGCCCTTTCCGTTTTCCCCATGACGCATTCCGATACTGTAGAACCCCAGACCGCATCCGTCCGCACGCTGAAGATCGAGGCGGCGGGTGATTTTTGGCGCGGTCGGATCCAACCCAAAATCCGGCTCACGGGTCGCTGGCTTAAACAGGCCGGCTTTCCCCCCGGGGCCCGGGTGCAGGTCATCTGCGTGGCCCCGGGCGTCATCGAATTGCGTGCGACCGGTCTGGTCAACCCCCGACGTCAGGAACTTCCATGACCCCCCCGGAGTCACGGTCCTCCGCGTTTCCCCATCCGGCCGGGCGTGACCGTGCGCCCGGCACTTCATTCCGCAGAACAAGATCACTGTAAAACCATGAACCCACTCCCTCAACCCCAGTCCGACACCCTCACGCTGTATTACCGCGAAGGCACGTCTGACAAAGTCTATCAGGCCGCCATTGAACCGGCGGGCGATGGCCTATACGCGGTCACCTTCGCCTACGGTCGCCGTGGCGGCACATTGAACACGGGCCGAAAGACCAACCGCCCGGTCAGCTACGGCGAAGCAAAGTCCATCTTCGACCGGCTGGTGCGCGCGAAGCTGGCCAAGGGCTACACCCCCGGTGCGGACGGCACCCCCTACGTGGGCGGCAACGGCGACCAACAACCTTCAGGTTATCGGCCGCAGTTGCTCAATCCCATTGACGCAACCGAAGTGCAACGTCTGCTTCAGGACAACGTCCATGTCGCCCAGGAAAAATTCGATGGCCGCCGCCTGCTCCTGCGCAAGGCCGGTGCCGCGATTGACGGCATCAACCGCAAAGGTCTGGTGGTCGGCCTGCCGGAGCCGGTGTTCCAGGCGTTCCGCCGTTTCCCGGGCGATTGCGTGCTCGACGGCGAAAGCGTTGGCGATGTGTTCCACGCCTTCGACCTCCTGATACACGACGGCCAGGACATCCGCACTCGACAATACCAGAACCGGTTGACCGCCCTCATCAACCTGCTGGCGTCCGTTCAGCAGCGGGCGATCCGGTTCACCGAGACCGCCTTCACCCCGGAGCAAAAGATGCGGCTACACGCCAGGCTGCAAGTCGCCGGGAAGGAAGGCATCGTGTTCAAGCGATGGGACGCGCCCTACACGCCGGGTCGTCCGAACAGTGGCGGACCGCAGTTGAAGCACAAGTTCTACGCGACGTTGTCGGCGGTGGTCAGCCGGATCAACGCGCAGCGCAGCGTCGAAATCCGGTTGTGCGGCAAGGACGGCTGGCATCCGGCAGGCAACGTCACCATCCCGCCCAATCACCGCATCCCGGCCATCGGCTGCGTGATCGAAGTCCGCTACCTGTATGCCACCGACGCCGGCATCCTGTATCAACCGACGTATCTCGGCGAGCGTGCCGACGTGGAGCAGCACGAATGCGTGCGCGCCCAACTCAAGTTCAAGCCGGCCGCGGAGGAGGCGGAAGCGGCATGAGCGCGCCGAAGGTCCGACTCCTCAATCGAAAGAACGTCCGGCAGTTCGCCCTGGAGATGGCGAAGCACCGGGCTCATCGGTTCACCCGGGTCGGCGGCGACTTCCTCCTGAAGTGTGAAGGTCAACTCAAGGCTTTCATCCGGGCGGAAGTGCAACGCCACCCTTCCGTGGGCCGAACCCTCAAGTAATCAATCCCCCAACCCGCAGCCGGCCATGCCTCGCGGGTGTGGCCGGCTTCCTCATTCAACGAAAGGAAATACGATCATCATGCAACACACCCTTGAACTCCCGGCGGTCGCGATCAAGCACGCCCTGGCCGGTCTGTCCAAAGTCATCCGTAACAAATCCACGCTCCCCGTCCTGGGCTGCGTCCGCCTCGAAGCCGATGCCAACGGGGCGGCCCGCTTCCAAGCCACCGACCTCGACTCCTTCGTCACCGGCCAGGTGCAGGGCAGTCCGGGCGGGTTCCCCGCCTGCCTGGTCCCGTTCGACACCCTGAACCGGATCGCCAAGGGCGCGAAGAACACCCTCCGCCTGGTGCAGGAAGACGGCAAGGTCAGCGTCCAGTCCCGTTTCGGCACCGCCACCGTGGCGCAAGCCCTGGCCACCCACCCGCTGGAGGAATGGCCCGCCGTGCCGACCGTGCCCGAGCCCGCCTCCACCGGCAATGCCGCGTTCAAACCGGCGCTGCGGGAAGCCCTGGAATGCGCCAGCGTGGATGCGTCCCGGTATGTGCTCAACGGCGTCTGTCTGGATCTGAGCGATCCCGAATGCCATGCCGTTGTCGCCACCGATGGCCGGCATTTGTTCGCCGCTAACACCTTCCACTTCGACCTGCCCCAATCGGTCATCATCCCCACGCGAAAGTTCCTCGGCTGGTCCGGGTTTGCGCAGGATGGAGACTGGCGCGTGGCCGTGGCGCTCAACCCGGAGGACGCGCCGGAATGGATCCGCCTGGCGTCCGACCACTGGACGTTCCTCACCAAAGCCATTCAGGGCAATTACCCCAACTGGCGGCAGGTCCTTCCGGGGGAAGGCCGGAAGACCACCACGGTGACGCTGAACGAGGCGGCGCGGGCGCTCCTGCTCGACGCGCTGCCCCGGTTGCCCGGTCGTGAGGACAACTACCAGCCCGTGGACCTGGTCGTGGCCAACGGTCAGTTCAGTTTGTCCGCCCGGGCCCAGGGCGATCCGGCCGCCAGTCAGGTGCCGGTGCCGGGCGCCACGGTCACCGGGGACGACACCCGGATCCGGCTCAACCGGAGCTTCGTCACCAAGGCACTGCGGTTCGGGTTCACGCGCTTCGCGATCGCCGACGCCCTGAGTCCCATCCTGTTCACGGCGCCCGGTCGCAAGCTCGTGGCCATGCCCATCCGGCCCGAACCGGCCCCCTCACCCCAACCCACGCCTCAGCCCGACGCTGAGGCCGCGACCCCGGCGCCACCGTCCGCCGGGACTCCGGAACCCACCCCGACGGTTGAAAGGAATACCATGCCTGCAGAAACCACCCTGACGCCGCCCCGCCGCGGCAACCTTCCGTCCAAGACTGAAGGCAACCACCATGGCCAGAACGGTTCGGCCCTGAGCGCCACCGTGACCCAGATCGAAACCGTGAAGACCGGTTTGCGGGATGTCATCCTCGAACTCAACGCCACCTTGGGCTTGCTCCGGGCGGCGGAGCGTGAGCAGAAGGCGTCCGCGAAGGAAGTCGAATCGGTGCGCGCCACGCTGCGCAGCCTGCGGAAGGTTGCCATTTGAAGGATCAGTCCGGGACCGGGTTCAACGCTTGGCTCCCGGACTTGACCCTTCCGGGAAAACAACCAACCATGCTGGTAATGATAAAACAAGTCGTGCAAGCTGGCTGGGAACTGGGCCAAGCCGTACTGCAAGCTGGCCAGGAACGGGCCCTGGCCTTGTTGAAAAAGTTCATCGAAACGACCGGTATGGTCGCTGTTCGGGTGCCCCTACAACAGGCGGCCAATGACCGTGAAGTCACCCTCGACGTTCCGGGGTATCGCCAGATTGACGATTACTCCTGCGGTGGCGTTGCCGCCGCCATGGTCGTGATGTTCTTGCGTCCGCAGATGAGCTTCGAACGCGCCTACGATGCCGTCGATCCAACCCAGCGATTCGGGGCGGGAACGACGCGCGTCATGCGGGCCTTGCGCTCGCTGGGCGTTGGGGTGTCCCGAAAGACGGACCTGACCTTTGCCGACATTTGCGCGGCAATTGACGCGGACCGGCCAATCATCGTTTGCGTGAAGACCGGAGACCGGGGCGTCGATCATTGGGTTGTCATCTACGGCTATGGCCGCCGGCCCAACCTGGTATTCGTCGCCGGGCAAGGACTCCCCTTTTTCGCCCGGCAGCGGACTGAGTGGCCTGAGTTCCGCAAGGTCTGGTCGCCCCGGGGCGAAGGTCTGATTTGCTGGAAAGCCAAAGCCCGCAAGCCCACGGCCCCGCGCCCGGGCAGAAAGCGGAGTTCCGGCAAGCGAGAAGCCAAAAAGAAAAAGTAAGCGTATTCTCACCAGGCACGTTCATCCCCAGACAGCCGCCTGCTGACGCGGGCGGTCACAACAGGCAATATGCGCAAAGGTGAATTCGTTACCTTCCGAAAACTGAACGCAGCGGCCGGGGCCGTGCAAAACGAACTGGCCCGTCTGGGACTGTGGGAGGACACCAGCCGCCTCCGGCGGACGGACGTCTTCTGGTGTCGTCTGCCCCAACTGGGAGCGGCGGATGCCCTCGGGTTCTGCTTCGATACCCCCACCTCCGGCCTGTGGCGTTGGTTCGGTTACCACGCCGGCAACATCTACATCCCGCAGTGGGTGTTGAGCCAGGGACCGTGGGGTCAGGATCGCGGTTCGCTCCGGGACGTGTTGCGCCATGAATACGCGCACGCGCTGGCCTGGCATTACCCGGCCCTGATCCGCCGCTCGCGCCCCTTCGTGGCGACGTTCGGCGGTGGCTACGATCATGGCCAGCCTATCCCGGGACCGGAGGCGGCGTTCGTTTCCGAATACGCCCGCACCCAACCGGCGGAAGACTTCGCCGAAACCTTCATGGTGTTCGTGCGGCGGGGAGGCCGGCGTCCGGCGCAACTGCGAAACGCGCAACTGCGCCGCAAGTGGGCGTTTATTCGGAAGGTGGTACAAACCATCGCCCAGGGCGGTGTCCGCCTGCCCGCTGGCCGTCCCCGTCCCGCCGCCCCGCGGTAAACCCGCGTCGCTCGACGCACCCTTCATTGCCCGCCGGCGCCGCCTCGTGTGGCGCCGGCGGCTTCGTATCAACCCTCAACCTGAAAGGACAACATGAAAGAAGAAACACCGATCAACCCCATCGTCATTCCCAACCTCAACCTGCCCTCCGGGGACCCGGCACCCACTCCCGCGCAACCGAAACCCGGCCGGCGCAAGTCGGGGAAAGCCACCGCCCGGCGTCGGGCCCCGGCCCCGAAGCCACCGGCCCTCCGCCTGGCCCGCAAGGTCCGGCGTCAGGCGCGGCGTCTGACGCAGCAGATCAAGGCCGGCATCACGGCGCGGCTCGCGCATCTCGACCCGGCCACGCTCAAAAAGGTCCTCATCGCCTGTGGCCTCGCCGCGGCGGTCGCCACCGCCATCTGCCTCCTGGTCAAGCTGTCGCCGCTCATCGTCGCGCTCCTCGCGTTGCTCGGCCTCGGGGCCGTGCTGCAGATGTGGGAGCGCCTCCGCGTCATCCGCATCCCCGTCTGATCCAAAGCGTATGCACCCACTCCTCCCAATCCTCACCCGCGAGGGTGTGCTCCTCAATGTGTCCGTCCGTTACTGGCGGGCGCACAAGAAGCTCCGGGCGGAAGACCTCGGACTGGCCCCGGACCAGGTTTCGGAGCGGCTCATCAGCCTCGGGCACAAGCGGCTGTTGCCCAAGGAAGCCACGGCGGCGCTGGCCCTGGTCGAAAGCCGGGCGCATGCCCTGGTGGAAGCCAACACGTTCCCGTTCCTGAACGGCCTCGCTCACTTCGTGCCCAACGCCAAGCTGGGCGAGGTGACCGCGAAGCTGAAGGCGCTGGAAACGGAGTTCTGGCGGGCCAAAAACCAGTTCATCGCCCAATACGGCCCGCTCCGCGACGCCGCGCTGGAAGAATGGCGCGTGCTGGCGGGCAACCTGGCCGATGACCCGGCCCGGGTGGTCGCCGCCATCGAGGCGGCCTTCCCACCGGCGCCGACGCTCGAACGCAAGTTCGGGTTCGACACGCAACTGTTTCAGATCGCCGTGCCGGAGCGGCTCGGTCTGGACCTGCTGACCCTGGGCGATCAGGAACATCTGATCCAAGCCCGCCAGCAGGCCGCCCGGGAAGCGGCGGCGAAGATCCGGGAACAAACGCAGCGCTTCATTGCCGAGTGCGTGACCAGTCTGCGGCAGCAGACGGCCCAACTGTGCGACGACATGCTCCACAGCATCCGCACCGGCACCACGGGCGTGCATCAGAAAACGCTCAACCGCCTGATCCGGTTCATTGACCAGTTCAAGCAGATGAACTTCGTCGGGGACGCGGAGATGGAGCAACAACTGGAGACGGTGCGCCGGGAACTGCTGTCCCGCACGGCCGAGGACTATCGCCAGGGGGGATCATCCGCCCGGGCGACCCTCGAATCCGGGCTGGCCCGGCTGGCGGACACCGCCCGCGAGCTGGCTCGGCAAGATGCCACCGAACTGGTGCAACGCTTCGGCGGCCTGGGACGACGCAAGTTCCAGTTGGCCGCGTAACCTCAACCCACCAACCCCAAGCCAACCCCACCGGGCGGCCTGGTCTTCACCGACCGGGCCGCCCAGGTTGTTTCACCCCTAACCCCCAATCAAGAATCCCATGACCGATTACTACACCAACTTCAGTTTCCTGGTCGTGCTCGCCGACACCGCGCAGCATGACTACGCGCTCCACCGGTTCCTCCAGATGAGCGCCATTCGACAGGGCGAGGACATTCCGCCCGACTTCCCCGCCCAGCTCATCGAAGCCAGCGAGGATTGCTGCTTCGAAGCCGACGCCGACGGGCCCCATGCCATCTGGCTGCACTCCCATTCCGGCGGTGTGGACGGGGTCTGCGCCTTCGTCCAGCATCTCATCCAGAAGTTCAACCTTAACCCGGTGAGCTTCGAATGGTCGCATGACTGTTCCAAGTCGCGCACCGATGCCTACGGCGGCGGCGCCGCCTACATCACCGCCCAGGACATCCAGACCCTGAGCACGGCGGCATGGCTCCGACAACAAGCCGAACCCCAACCCGTCGAGTCCGCTTCATGACCACCATCACCGTCCACCGGCTCGACCTGCAGTTCGACGCCGACCAGATCACGCAGGGCCCGGCTGCCGCCCAGGTGGACCAGGCCCTCCAACTCATCAACCTCGCGTTGCAGCGCGAACCGTTCGGGCTTGGGGCCCAACTGTTCGTTCCCCGCGACGAGATTGAAATCGAAACCAGCCTTCAACCCTCAACCGATTGAACCATGCCCAAGTTCGTTTGTTCGTATGTCTACGACATCGCCTGCTACGCGGACTTTGTCGTCGAGGCCAAGACCAGGCCTGGCCGCCTGCGGCAGGAGGGAGCGCGAGGGCTGTGGCACAGGCGCGGGTGGCCGACTCACTCCGGCGCGGCCTGAGCGCCGCTAGATTCCTTTCACCGTTTGGCGGGACACCGGCATCTTCAACTGCTTGTGACATCCGTGTTGAACGGAAGTTCGAGAAGCTGAAAGTAGCATGCAAGCAGAAACACCATTGCGAGCTTCTTGTCCTCAGACGTGAGCGATTGGGCCGCGATGTCCAAAAACACTCCTCGCTTTGAACGCCCAAAACCAAGCCCGCTCTGCGTCTGCTCAGTCCAAGAGAAGTCACGCCGCTGAAGTTTAGCGAGTTCTCCAAACTGCGAGTCCACCACTGAAACGTCGCCTTCGCCGACGACAGGGCTTCGCCGAAGAACCTTGAGTGAAAGTGTCCACTGAGATGTTGCAGACTCAATCCGTGCAAGTTCAACCATAGATTCTGAAGGGCCTATGGATGCAAGCGCGATTGTTGTCCCGGAACTCCGCAACTCGCCAACAAGCGAAGGGTTACCCAACACGGCTTGGTCTGCTGGCAGGAGGTCACAAGCAAAGTCATGCAGCGCGCTTTCGCCGGTGACTAGGCGCTTTTTGAGACCTTTTCCCTTTATCGTGTATCTCACGATGGGCCGAGCTTCACTTCGATGGGAAACAGGGCCTGACAAGACCGTAGCGGGATACGAGAGCGTGAAATCCCGATAAATAGCTCCCGTGAACTCGCCCCACTGTCGGTCAGTTCGTTGCACAGGGAGCGGTTTGCCAAAAGATGAAATCATAGCTTCGCCACAAAACTTTGAACCGCAACATTGCACGACCAGCCAGACAGTCTGTGCTCAAATCCGGATCCTTGCAGTTCCTATGAGTGTAGGCACCTTCGGCACGCAAACAAACTTCGCCTACGCCCAGCGTGGCACAACCTTCTGCACCGAATCGCGCTGCTACAAACGTGCAGCCTGAAGTTTTGTTGATTCCCGTGCATGTGTTTATACGAGTCACTAGAGCACCTCCGATGGAGCCGCCTCCGTAAGCGCGGATAACAATGGGCACCGGCGTTGGAATCACGCCAAGCTGCACCTTTAGGTCCATTGTTCCTCGGAGGTCACTGGAAATGGTTACACGGTCTCCTTGTCCTCCCCCAGAGCAACACTCCCTGCACTTTTGCACTTGTGTTCTCCACTCAAACTTAAACTCCAGCCCGACTACGCCGGCGTCGTATTTCTGGACCGGAAGCGAAGCGGTGAACCGCTCGGCACAGCATTTGCCAATGCCCAATGTGGAAGCAAGACACAGACTGTGATTAACGACCCAGTCGGTTGCATCCGGTATAGAGAACAACCCAAGGTGGTCCACTCCGTTGACGGGATTCTGACGGACGAATCCGTATAAGTTTGGACCTTCATACGCCACAGCACCCAGCAGGGCTTCGGGTGACAGCCCGGTCGGATGGAAAGCTTCGTCTGAGAGGAGTGGGTCTCTATTTGGCCACCGCCCCGTGCTCGGGCTGTAGAGCCGATATTCGTAGAGCACGAAGTCGGTGGTGTTGTCCGTGCGCTTGGTCGAGAACCGGAACGGGTTCTCCAGCGCCATCGGGCCCGTCGCCCGGATCAGCTCGCCAAAGGGGCCATACTCGTAGCGGGCGCTTTCTGACCCATCCGACGCGGCGGACAGAGCCGCCACGTTCCCGTTCCCATCATACGCGCAGTAGTGCGTGCCCGGCCCGCTGGGGACAGCCGGCCCTACCGTCACCCACAGCAAGCCGCCCACACCCCCAGCCCCAGCCAGCGTCCCGCTGAGATCGAGGCCCCACACGTAGCTTCGCACCAAGGCGTTGTTGGTCGCATTGAGTTCGGCAAGGTGTCGCCAGCCGTCCGCAAGGAACTTCAAGTCTTCCGTCGCTACGTAACTGCCACTGCTACCATTGTAGGTCGTTTGCCGGACGCGCCGCCCTTTGCCGTCAAACTCCCAAACCACTTTGCGTTTGGAAGCCGTAGGCGCACCACTCAGGCTCTCCTGTTTGACCAACCGGTTCTCCGCATCCCAAGTGTAAACCCACCGCCCGTCATTGGTCAGGTTGCCGTCCAAGTCGTAGGAAAACACTTCGGGGGTCTTGGCTACATACGTCTGGCCCACCGCATTAGTCACAATATCGGGATTACCGCCGTTGTTGAGCACAGCGGTGTTGGTGATGGTCAACCACACCGGGTTGGCGGTGTTGGTCACGGCCAGTTCCCCTCGGAAGTAAGCCCCTTTGCGAGACGTGGCACTGAATGCGCCATTATCGCCCCACAACGTCACTGTAGCCGCATTGGACGCACTCCCAATCATATTCACATACCCCGGCACGCTCCGCCCCGCGATCTGGTTCAGGCTGTTGTTGGTGTAACCGGCATACCGCAGGTTCATCCCCAGCGCATCACCACCAGCGGCAGTAGATTTGCGATTACCGATGTCATCAAAGCCATACTCGAACTGCTGACCGGCCACGGGCGTATTGTCGCTCCAATATTTCTTGCCCGAAATCACCTGGCCAAGTTTGTCGTAGGTGTAAACCCAGCGCGAGGTGTCGGCGTTGGTCACGGCCGTGCGTTGGTTGGCTTCGTTGTACACATACCGACTACCAATCGCGCCCGCGCCGCTCGGCTCATTTGTGATGCTGGTGAGCCGGTTGAGCGCGTCGTATCGTTTCACCGTCGTCATGCGCGTTGCGCCACTGTGAGCGAACACCGAGTGAGCTGCCTATCTCTGCTCCAGCTTCTTTGACTGTACCTCAATTACGTGCTTGGCCCCGTCTGGATCCAACCAGAACACCTTGGCAGAAGAAACCTCTTCTTCGGTCATTCCCAACTTAGGCAAGTTGAAAGTTGTCGTTGTCGGCGTATTCTTCAGAACATACTTCGCTTGAATTACTATATTGCCGCCTTCGAATCTCGCCTTGGCGGAAATGTATGCTTCAGAAGAAGGATAGTTTGTTGGAACGGTCAAATGCATGTTAGGCCATTCTATTCGAGCGCGCGGTTGCAGACCGAAAAAGTCCTTAAGTGGCACATTGTAATTCATGTTAGAAGTTGGATTTTTACAACAACTAACGATCAAGATCGCAAAGACTGCGGCTATGCCCAAGACGAAACGGGAAAACAGTTCTTTGCTCATGGGAATGAAGTTTTTTTACCCTTCTTCAGGCAACACCCATTGAGCGCCCATTTGGCGAATCGGCGACAATTGTTACGAACCGGGAAAGAGCGCCATCCCGGATTTGGCGCTGCATCGAGACATGCCAGTATTTGGGGGCAAGTCGCACAAGAGCAGTCGGTCCCGGCGGCCGGTCCCCACTTGATCTTGCCAGATTTCTTTTGCTTCGTTTCCCATTGCCAGTACACGGGATAACGCGTTGTCTGCCCAGGATCGGGTCTTAGAACGATGTAGTTGAATCTCGGCCAAAATCCGACTGAGTTTGGCCCGTATTCCAACCACTCATGGCCTGCGTTAATTCCACTGCTTAGTGGTGATTTCGTGCGGTTGGCTACAACTCCGCAAACGAGACCGTACAGGTCAATCGTGTTCATGGGCTCGTTGTTGACCATTACATACGTTGCTTTACCGAGAGCCCTCAGCGCGTTGTCCGCCCGAATGGCAAAGTCCTCTTCGTCAAAATCTGCCGATTCCAAGCTTTGGAGGTCCTCTGCTTTGAACGAGAAATACTTGTTTCCCTCAAAGCCTTCCTCCCCAAAGGGATCGCGGCTTGGCCACCGCCCCTGCGGCGGGCTGTGATACCGATACCCGTAATAAACCAACCCGTTTTCTTCATCCACGAACTTCGTCGAGAAGCGGAATGGATTGGCTTCCGCCACCGCCCCCTTCCCCCGAATCGGCTCCCCAAAGGGGCCGTATTCATAGTTGGCGGTAACTGTGCCGTCCGCCGCACTGACCAGGACCACCACGTTCCCGTTGCCATCGTAGCCGGCAAAATGCGCGCCGCTGGCCGTGTCGCTCCCCCACAACAACCCGCCCACGCCCCCCGCGCCCTGCATCGTCCCGCTCAGGTCCAGCCCCCACACGAAGGATTGGAGAATGGAGGATTGCGCATCGAGCATCGCGATCAGATTCCACCCGTCATACACGAACCGCTGGTCCACGATCAGGTTGCCGTTGAAGGTCACGGTGTCCCACACCCGCTTCCGCATCCGCCGCCCCATCCCATCGTAATCGAACCGGAGGGACACCTGCGGACCCACAGCCGTGCGCGCTGCCATTGTCGCCAACCGGTTTTCTCCGTCCCACGTGTAGGTCCAGCGCCCGTCGCTCGTCAAGTTGCCATCGGCATCGTAACCGTAGCTCTCCGGCGTCTGCGGCACGAAGATGTTGCCGGTTACGGTCGTTTCGCCCGTGGCCGCCACGCTCACGCCCTGCCACACCGGCGTGCTGCTGTTCACCACCGTCAGTTCCCGGCGGAAGTACTCCGTGCGCCGATACGGGCTTTGGCTGTTGACCGTCACGGTCGCGCCAGCCAGGGCCACGCCCTTGGCCGACCGGTTGTTTCCGCTCTGTTTCATTCTCTCACCACGACCATACCAACTTCGTCTCTCTGCCGCGCTCACATCCCGGCGACCTCCCTCCGCCGGCGGCCACCAAACCACATCTAGTCCCCGACACCCCAACCGCAGCCTCACTTCACTCAATCCACCCCAGGAATACTACGTTACTCTTGACTGACCCCTTTCACGACCACCCGATGTTATCTTCTATGGACAGCGATGAATTGTGGCTTTGCCCGTCTTGTCATTGACGGCGACTAAATACTCCATATCCACCGACCACGGCTTCCACCTGAAACGCAAGAGCCATTCCTCCGAACCCGACGGTGTATTGGGGTCGTTCGTAAACAGCATATCGGTACACTTGGCCCCTCGGAGACTTGGCTCGCTGCTATTTACCAAATCACAAGCTATTTTCAGAACTTCATCCGGCGTCAAATTCGGGGTGGCTCCATTCGCGATATGGACACTGTAGCCCTGTTCTGCTTCAACTGGTGCGCCCAACCTATTTGCTTCAGGCAAACGACAGGCGCACAGCGTCGCAGCCAGAAATACCAAGCAAACCAAGAAGTTATTCATCATTGTTTTGGAGGGTATAACGTGCAGCGGTACCTGTAGGATCTGATGTTCTGTTCGGCATCCTCGATCTTTTGTTCGATCTTCTTTATGCAGTCCTCGTCCGTTCCGCATTCCGCCAGTGCTGCCTCGTAGCAGGCTTTCGACGCAGTGTGGGCAATTACTTCCTCCGCACATAGTTCGCCCATGTGCCTGTCTCTGACAGGAGTCACTCCGCAATCGCACTCCGGGCAACTGCTCTTCGCCAAGTGTATGCGTTCGTGTTCCCAGATGCACCGTTTCAAGATGTCCTTCACGCGTGGATTCGTTTCTGAATCCGCTCCCCACGTGCAGATATGCTTAATCCCGCCGCAACACACAATGGCGCCGTTCGGAACACGGCCATCACGCATTTGCCTGAACTTGGCGCAGGGATTAAGGCAATTCATCAATAGGCACGCACCGCGGGAAACCATTCCCAATAAGTCGATGCCATTGGCGGGTGTGTTGCTGACGAACGCGTAGAGATTCAACCCACCCTTTTCCTCGATGGGATCGCGGCTTGGCCAATCTGCGACGAAACGAGAATCAGAGCTCCGGCAGAATGGACGACGGCGATGTGTTGTAAGCGTGGAACGTCGGGGCGGGCGGGCTTTCCGGCGGCCGGGCTGGCGATTGCCGTGGCGTTGTAGTTGTATTGGCCTCGGTCTCATGTTTCCGCACCAGGCAAGATGTAGCAGCAGGCGCGCGTCCATTCCAGCCAAAAATCCAGCACCCCCGGTGGCCTTGCGGCCACGGCTCACGTCGGCCGAGGCCTAGCCCCGGCCCGTATCCTCCAGCCAACCGGCGCTGTCCTTAACTGACGCCCTTTCAACCTCCCAAACGGCACCACTTCGACTTCTTCGACCCCACCACCGGGGGTCACGATGTCCACAGTCTTTCCCAAAATCCCCCGCTTTTTTCGGTTGCATTTCCGGGCATCGTTCGTACATTCTGCTGCTCTTCCGTCCATAAAGGCCGGAAATAACGAATTTTTATTGTGACATACGCAGTCTTAGAAACGGGTGGTAAACAATACCGGGTGACCGCGGGCGACACGCTGGAAGTAGAACGCCTGGCGGTGGACGCCGGTCAGACGGCAACTTTTGACCGGGTGCTGTTTGTGAACAACGGAGGTCAGATCACCGTTGGCAACCCCACAGTAGCCAGCGCGTCCGTGCTCGCCGACGTGGTGGAGCACAAACGCGGGGAGAAGAAACTGATCTTCAAAAAGAAACGGCGCAAAGGTTACACCAAAACGATCGGGCACCGCCAGGAATTGACGGTGGTGCGGGTCAAAGAGATCAAGGCTTAACGAAAGGTTCGATATGGCACACAAGAAAGGTCAAGGCAGCATCCGCAACGGACGCGACAGCATCAGCAAACGGCTAGGGATCAAGGCGTTTGGCGGGGAATTTGTCACCGCCGGAAGCATCCTCGTCCGGCAGCGCGGATCGAAATTTGTTGCCGGCGACAATGTCGGCACCGGGCGCGATTGGACGCTCTTCGCGTTGAAGGACGGCCGGGTGCGTTTCGACAAGAACAGCAAGCGCATCAATGTCGTGACGGAAGCGGTGGCCGCGACGAACTAACGCGGTCCGCAGTTTTCACGGCGAGGCCGCGGGCCTCGCCTTTTCTTTTTCGGCCACGCGGCGGCTTCAGCCAATCGGAACGTCGTCTCGCAGCAGCCGGAAAAAACGATCACCCGCCCTCCATGTTTATTGATGAAATCAAGGTTTACGCCCGGGCCGGGCATGGCGGCCGGGGGTGCGTGGCTTTTCGTCGGGAGAAATACCGACCCAAGGGCGGTCCGGACGGCGGCAATGGCGGGCGTGGCGGCAATGTTATTTTGCGCGCGGATCATGATCTAAACAATCTGATCGCGCAGTATTATCAGCCCCGGTTGATTGCCGAAAACGGCGGGCACGGATTGGGCAAGGGCATGGACGGTCGCGCGGGCAAGGATTTGATCGTCAAAGTGCCGTGCGGCACGACGGTTTGGCAGGTGGGGGGTGAAGAAAGGGGAGCGGAGGAAGTCTGCGAGGAGTTGCCGGCGAGCAAGGGATTGCTTGGCACGCTCAGCCGTCCGGTAATCCGTTACGCCGGGAGCGTGCAGGCGTTGGAGTATGATTTGTCGGCGGACACCCCGTCCGCTTTGGCGGGCTCCCGCAAATCCCGGGGGATCTTGGTCACCGATCTTCTTGGGCACGGACAGGAATTTGTACTTTGTCGCGGTGGCCGGGGCGGATTGGGCAATCGCAACTTCGCCACCGCGGTCCGGCAAACGCCGCGCTTTGCCCAACCGGGCGAACCCGGGGAGGAAGGGGAATTTCTATTCGAGTTGCGGATCATGGCGGATGTGGGATTGGTGGGGTATCCCAACGCCGGCAAATCCACGCTGCTCACCGCGATTTCGCGCGCCCGCCCGAAGATTGCGCCTTATCCTTTCACCACGTTGCATCCGCAAATCGGGATTGTGGAGTATCCCGACTACCGGCGGCTGGTGGTTTGCGATGTGCCGGGATTGATCGCCGGCGCCCATCAAAACGTGGGGCTGGGCCACGCGTTCCTCCGGCACATCGAACGGTGTAAAATCCTGGTGCTCTTGCTCGACATGGCGGGCACGGATCATCGCGCGCCGTGGGATGATTACCATCAATTGCTCAAGGAACTCGAGCTTTACGATCCGGACCTGATGGCGCGGCCGCGGCTGGTGGTGGCCAACAAGTTGGATGAACCCGCCGCCGAAGAAAATCTGAAGAAATTCAAACGTCGCATCCGGAAAACGCCGGTCCTGTCCATCGCCGCCGCGTTTGGGGATGGTGTGGACCTTCTGAAACAACGGTTGCGCGAGGCGGTGGAAAAAGTGGAAGGCCAAGACTGAGCACTGATCGAACGGGCCCGCCCGGGCTTGGTTTAACAGCCGGACGTTTGAGCGCAACAATTCGGGGGGCAGCCGCCGAACGGTTGACGAACAGCCAGGTGGTCGGAGCCTGAAAAATGTCTGTTCTTCTGTCAGGAAGAATTCCCGCCAGCGAACACGCCAATCCCTCATTGGACAGCCAGTGCGGATCAAAAGAAAAGTGGAGATGAATCCGGAAAGGATCACCTCCGCTGCCGTTGTTTTTCCAATCGCCGCCTACCGATAATCCGCCCACTTGGGGTCCTGTTCGAAGGCCCAGCGGTGGTAATCTTTCTCTTTCAGTTTTTTTCCAGCGGCTTCGTCCACCACCACGGTGCAACAGGGATGAAACTGCAGGATGGTCGCCGTGATCATGCTGGTGACCGGGCCTTCCACGGCTTGCGCGATCACCGCAGCCTTGCTGGAGCCGGTAGCTAGCAGGAGGCAGCGCCGGGCTTCCATGATGGTGCCCACGCCCATGGTGATGGCCCGACGCGGCATTTTGTCTTCGCCCCCGAAGTATCCCGCATTTTGTTTGAGGGTGACCGGAGCGAGCGTCTTGACGCGGGTGCGGGAGCGCAAAGAGGAGAGCGGTTCATTGAAGCCGATGTGCCCGGTCTGGCCGATGCCCAGTAATTGCACGTCAATCCCGCCGCACTGCCGGATGGTGTCTTCGTAACGCTGGCATTCGGCGGCGAGATCCGGTGCCTGCCCGTGCGGCAGATGCGTGTTCCGGGGATCCAGGTTGACGTGCTGAAACAGATGGTGGCGCATGTAATGGTGATAGGAGTTCGGATCGCCGGGGGCGAGCCCGACGTATTCATCCAGGTTGAAGGTGCGGCACTGCGAGAAATCCAGTTGCGTCTCGCGGTGGATGCGTACCAGCTCGCAATACACCTGTTCCATGGTCGAGCCGGTGGCCAGCCCGAGCACGAGCGGCGGATGCGCCTGTAATTCACGGGCGATGATGCGGGCCACGAAGGCGGCGGCGGCTTCTTTGTTCGGTTGTATGATGACTTCCATGGCCGGGATTTAACCACGAACGATCGCCGACAATCACGCAAAAAACCAGCGGCCGCTCCCGCCTGTTGCCCGGGGGACGGCATAAAGACGTTGACGGTTGGTGGCAAACCGGGATTATGAACGCAACCACCGGGTGGTAATATCGAATCATGAAAAAGCTTTCACAACTTCGCCACGTCGCCTTGGACATGGATGGCACCATTTACAGCGGCGGCACGCTGTTTGAGTTCACGCGTCCGTTCCTAGCGCAACTGGACCGGCTGGGCGTTGGCTATACGTTCCTGACCAACAATTCCAGCAAGAGCTCGCGGGATTATCTCGCCCGGCTGGGGCGGTTGGGCATCGAGGCGGCGCCGCACCAACTTTACACGTCCACCCAGGCGGCCATCGAATTTTTCCGGGAACAACGCCCCGAGTTGAAACGGCTGTTTATCCTGGGCACGCCCAGCATGATTGAGGAGATGACCGAAGCGGGCTTTGTCTCCACCGCCGATCACGCCGATGACGAACCGGATGCCGCGCTCGTGGCGTTTGACACCGGGTTGAATTACGCCCGGTTGTGCCGCACCGCATGGTGGATTTCGCGCGGCAAACCGTTTATCGCCACGCATCCCGATTTCGTGTGCCCAACCGATGAACCGACCGTGCTGGTGGATTGCGGCGCGGTGTGCGCGGCTTTGCAGGCGGCGACGGGACGCGCTCCGGATGTGGTGTTGGGGAAACCGGATCCGTGCATGATCCGCGGCATTCTGCACCGGCACAATCTGCAACCGCATCAACTGGCCATGGTGGGGGACCGCCTCTACACCGACATGGCCATGGCTCAACGGGCCGGAGCGGTGGGCGTGCTCGTGTTGACCGGTGAAACCATCGCCGAGCAGGCGGCCGCGGCGAATCCAAAACCAGATGTAGTCCTGCCCAGCATCAAAGAACTGGGCGAACAATTGGAGGCGGTGCAAAAGCACGCATCGGCGGACCCCGCCCGCTAAAGTCTTTGCCCAAATCAAGCCGGGCTTGTGGCCGGCACTGACGGCGTGGTAGGCTGCGCGCATGGATGCCCCGCCCGATTGGGTCAGCCTGAACGACGACGCCTTGCTGGAGAAGCGCATCTCGCAGCTCGGATTGCAATTGGCGGACAGCAAATTGCAACCGCTGATTCAGCAGCTTTACGCGGAGCTTTCGCAAAAAAGACTGGTATTCCATCCCCCCTGCCACGTGGGCGATGAGTGGTTTGTTCCGGTCGGCGTGCCGGCGATTTTCATCCCGTTTTTTCTGGTTCACGACCGGTTGCGACAACTCGAACGGCGACTCATGCTCGAGGTGGAAGGAGACACGCCCGAGTGGTTCATGAAGTTAATCCGGCACGAGGCGGCGCACGCCTATGCCTACGCCTATCAGGTGTTCAGGAAACGCGCCTGGCAACGGGTATTCGGCCGCAGTTCCGCCGAGGGTACGCCCTCTTTTTACCGTCCGCGTCCTTACAGCCGCAGTTTTGTGGTGCATCTGGACGACTGGTACGCGCAGAGTCATCCGGACGAGGATTTCGCGGAAACATTTGCGGTATGGCTGACCCCGGACCTTGATTGGCGAACGCGTTACCGGCGTTGGAAGGCGCTGCATAAACTCGAGTATGTGGATGCCTTGATGCGTTCCCTGGCCGGCCAGCCGCCGCCCGCGTTGCCCGCTTACCGCGTCAAGGATCTGGATTGTCTGAACGTGAAGCTGCGGACGTACTACGCGCGCAAACGCAAACAGCACGAGGATGAATTCCCCGATTTTTACGACAACGATCTGCGGCAACTCTTTGCCGCGAGCGCCGATGTCGCCGGCCGGATCCGGGCGTCCGTGTATCTCAAGCGGCACCGCCGGCAGTTGCTGGAGGCGGTCTACCAGTGGACCAACGAGCGGAAATACCGGGTCCACACCTTGTTGGCGCGCTTGATTGACCGCTGCGACGAACTCGGCTTGTTCATCAAGGCGTACGACCCGCGCCAAAACTTCCAGGTCGCCGCCTACATCACGACGCTGATCATGAACCACCTGTTCACCGGGAAATTCAAACGCACCAAATAACCGCCGTGTCACGCTCCCTCAAGGTTCTCGCCCTCTTCGACGCCATTGCCCCAACCACGCTTGACCAGGACCTCAGCGCGGAGCTGAAAACCGTGGATTGGAAGACCGAGGCGCATGTGCTCGAGGCCCTCGCCCAACTGGGCGCCACCACCGAACACCTCGCCATCTTCGACAACCTCGATTTGCTGAACCAAAAGCTGCAGCAGTTCACGCCGGACGTGATTTTCAATCTTGCCGACCAATTCCGGAACAACCGCGCGTTTGACCAGAACATCGTTTCGTTCTTGGAAATGCACGGCCTGCCTTTCACCGGCTGCGGCGCCACCGGCCTCACGCTCTGCAAACACAAGGCGATCTCCAAGAAAATCCTCAGTTACCATCGCATTCACGTTCCCGAGTTCGCAGTGATTGCGCGCGGACGACGCGGGGTGCGGCCCCGCCGGCTCCAGTTCCCCATCCTCGTCAAACCGTTGAAGGAGGAGGCGTCTTATGGAATCGCCCAGGCGTCGTTTGTGGAAACCGACGAACAGTTCCGGGAGCGGGTGCAGTTTATTCACGAGAAATACGGCAACGATGTCATCGCCGAGGAATACATCGCCGGCCGCGAACTTTACGTCAGCATCCTGGGTAATCATCGGTTGCAGGTCTTTCCCATCCGCGAACTGGTCTTCCGGGAAGTGCCGCCGGACGAGCCCCGCATCGCCACCTACAAGGCCAAGTGGGACGACGAATACCGCAAACGCTGGGGCCTGCAAAACCAGTTTGCCGAAGGCCTGGACCCCGGTCTGACCCGCCGGCTTGTGGACACGTGCAAACGCATTTACCGGTTGCTCACGATTGATGGGTATGCGCGGCTTGACCTCCGCCTGACCCCGGCCAACGAGATTTATTTCATCGAAGCCAATCCGAATCCGATCCTCGCCGCCGACGAGGATTTTGCGCAGTCGGCGCTGCAAGCGGGGCTGGCGTATCCGCGGTTGATTGAGCAAATCATCCGGCTGGGCATGAACGCCGTGCGGGAGTAAGACCGCCCGAGCGGCGGATTGGGGTTTGCTCCCGCTGCGCGCCCCGCCTAGATTGGCGGTGGCGTTCCCGGGCCGGCAACGCGATATTTTCGAGCATGTCACAAGCCATCATGGACCCCGGCGAGGTGCGGCGCTTCGCCGAGGAATTGAAACGGTTCAACCTGGACCTCCAGAACCGGATCGCCGCCCTGCACGCGCGGTTTGCCGCGCTGGGCGACACCTGGCAGGATCAGGAACACGCGAAGTTCGCCGATGAATTCAGCCAGACGATGAAGGCGCTGCGGCGTTTCCTGGAAGTCTCCGAGCGGCACGCGCCCTACCTGTTGCGCAAGGCGCAGCGGATCGAGGATTATCTGCACCAGCGTTGACCCGCATGTCTTCCCGCGCCCAAGTTACTTCGCTCGAAGCGCTCGAAGCTTTCCGGGCCAGTCTGATCGTGTATATCACCCGCGCCCAACGCGTGCTGGACGAGGTCAGCGATGAAGTGACGCGCACGCGGTTGTGGGTGCAGGATGATCAGCGCGAGCATTGGGAGCGCGAGGTGCGGCGGCGTGCCCGGATTTATGAGGAGCGGCAGGGGGAATTGTTCAGCGCCCGGCTGTCGCCGCTGCACGGCGCCATCCAAAGCGAACAACTGGCTGCGCAGAAAGCCCGACGCGCCCTGGATGATGCCACCGACCGGTTGAACGCCGTCAAGCGCTGGGGCCGGCAATTTGAAAATCGTGTGGAGCCGCTGGCCCGGGAGGTGGATCGGTTGCGGGATTTTCTATCCGCTCACCTGGGGCGCGCGGCGCAATCTCTTCACGAAACCATTCGTCTGCTCCGCGATTACGCGGAACTGGCGCCCCCCGGCTCGGCTGCGGATCCATCGTCCGCTCCGTCGGCCGTCGAACCCGGCTCGCCGCCGCCGCGCAACCCTGTATCCCCCTCATGAGCTTGGCCGCCAGCAAAGCCCGCCTCGATGGATTGACCCGGGAGTTGTCTGCTCAATGGGCGGATGCGAAAGCGAGTTGGCGCGACGTCAAGAGCCTGGAGTTTGAGCGGCGGTTCATGGATGAGTTACTGACCCACGTGAACCGCGCCATCGGCAGCATCCATGAGTTGGAAAAAATTCTGACCAAGGTCCGGCATGAATGCGAATAAACTTCCGGGCGCGCGGGATACGCTGGCCATGCTGGAGCGGTTGCGGACGGCGCTGCGTTCCTTCGCCGAGCGCGAGGCCGGGCTGCGGCGCGAGCGGGCCAACGAATTGGCTTATTTACGCCGGCAATTTGAACAGATCCAGGCCGAGTGCGAAGCCCGGGAGAACGCCGCGCGGACGGCGGCTGAGACCGAGTTTGCGGCACGGCAACAAGCCTTCACCGCCGCACACGACCAGCGCGCAAACCGCATCCAGCGGGCTTACCAGAACACCAAACAACACCAGCTGGAGCGGATCTCCGCCGAGGATGGCCGGCGCAAATTTGAGCTGCAACGCGATCTGTTGCAAACCGAGCGCGATCGGGATGCCGCGCTGAAACAGGCCGATGCCGATTTTGCCGCGCTTACGGAAGCATTGGCGGTCGAGCATCAGCATTTGGCCGGTGTGGAACAGCGCGCCCAAACCGTTCTGCGCGGGTATCCCCGATTCCTTCGGTTGTTGACCGAACCGCCCACCGCCGCCGCTCCCGATCCCGCGTTGTCCCCCGCTCAACTGCTGGAAGACTTGCGCGGTACGCTGGCGGAAACGAATCAGGCGCTGGATCGTTTCGGTCGCCTGCCGGGACCGCTGCTCTTTCGTCTGCTGCCGTTGTGGGGATGGTGCGGATTGATCGTGTTGGCCGCCGTGGGCGGAGCTTTCATCCTGCCGCGGTTCGGGCGGGGTTCCGTTTCCATTGGTCTCCTCGGCGGAGGGGCTGTGACCGCGCTGGGGTTGGTGTTTCTGGCGCATCTGGCGGGAGGTCGGCAGGCCGGCCGTTCCGCCACCGCTGTGGCCACGGCGATAGGGCGGTCGCGACAACTGTATGATCGGTGCCGCGAACAATCCCTGGTGTGGCACGAACGGGAAACGGCGCGGTTGCGCGAGGAAGCCGCCCATCGCACCGCGCAATTACAGCAGCAATGGCAGCATAATCTCAATCAAACCGCCACCGCCCGCACCGAGGCCAGTCTGCAGGTGGACGCCCGGGCGAAACGAGTGTTGGAGCGGCACAAGACCCGAAGCCAGGCGCGGCAGGAATCGCTCAGGCACCGGCATGTGGATCAGCAAGCGCAAGCCGAACGGGTGACCGCCACCCAACGCCAGGCACGCGAGGCCGAGCAGGCGGCCAAAGAGCGGGCGATCGAAGCGAAACACGATCAGGCATGGCACACACTCGCGACCGAATGGCGGGAACAAGTACAACCCCTGAGCACCGCGTTGACCACGTTGCAGACCGACGCGGAACAACTGTTTCCACCTTGGACCGCGCCGGAGTGGACCGCTTGGACGGCCCCGGCCACCTTTGCGGAAGCGGCCCCGTTAGCGCGGCTGGTGGTGGATTTGCCCGTGTTCGCGGGTGCGTTGCCGCAGGACCCGCGGCTGGCCTGGCCTGGTCCGCCGCAATGGCAGTTGCCTTTGTTGCTCGCGTTGCCCGATCAGGCTTCGGTGCTGTTTGAAACCCGGCAAACCGGCCGCGACGCCGTGATTGCCGCGTTGAACAACATCATCCTCCGCCTGCTGTCCGTGGCGCCGCCGGGCCGGGTGCAGTTCACCATCCTGGATCCAGTGGAACTGGGACAGAGTTTCGCCGGCTTGATGCACTTGACGGATTTCGAGGAGCGCCTCATCAGCAGCCGCATCTGGACGCAGCCCGCGCAGATTGAGGAACAACTCGCGCGCCTGAACGAGCACATCGAAAAAGTCACCCAGATGTATCTGCGCAACGAATACGCCACGCTCGCCGAATACAACGCGCAGGCGGGACGCATTGCCGAGAAATATCATTTTCTCGTGGTGGCGGATTTCCCGGTGAACTTCAGCGAACTGGCGGCCAAGCGCCTGTTGAGCATCGCCGCCAGCGGCGCGCGCTGCGGCGTGTACACGCTCATTCATTGGGATCAACGCAAGCCGGCGCCGACTGAATTCGTGCCCGACGAACTTCGGCGCCACAGCCTTTGCCTGACCGCGCAGGGACCGGTATTCACGCTGGCCGGGGCGGGGTTGGACGGCGTCACTCTTCATCTCGATTCACCCCCGGACGCCGATCGGGCCACCGAATTTTTACAACAGGTGGGCCGGCAAAGCGTGGATTCGAACCGCGTGGAAATGCCCTTTGCCGAAATCGCACCCGCCGCGGACGAACTGTGGAGTGGCGAAACCACAGCGGAACTGCGCGTCCCAATCGGACGCACCGGGGCGACCAAACAGCAATTTCTCGCCCTGGGCAAGGGCACACGCCAACACGTGCTGGTGGCCGGCAAGACCGGTTCGGGCAAATCCACCCTGTTCCACGTGCTCATCACCAATCTCGCCCTGTGGTGTGATCCTCGGCAGATCGAGTTTTACCTCGTGGACTTCAAGAAAGGCGTGGAATTCAAATGCTACGCCACACACCGGCTACCGCATGCCCGCGTGGTGGCCATTGAGAGCGACCGCGAATTTGGTTTGAGCGTCTTGCAACGGGTGGACGAGGAACTGAAACGCCGCGGCGACCTCTTCCGCCGGCTCGAAGTGCAGGACCTGGCCGGCTACCGCAAGGCCGGCGACGGCCCTCCGTTGCCGCGCACGCTCCTGTTGATTGACGAATTCCAGGAGTTTTTCGTGGAGGACGATCGGATTGCGCAAAACGCCGCGTTGTTGCTCGATCGGATTGTCCGGCAAGGCCGCGCGTTTGGCATTCATGTGGTGCTCGGTTCGCAGACGTTGGGCGGCGCCTACACCCTGGCCCGCGCCACGCTGGGCCAAATGGTTGTGCGCATCGCCCTGCAGTGCAACGAAGCGGACGCGTATCTCATCATGGATGAAGGCAACGCCGCGCCGCGGTTGCTCTCGCGCCCGGGCGAGGCGATTTACAACGACACCGCCGGCACGCTCGAAGGCAACAGCCCGTTTCAAATCGTCTGGCTGCCGGATGAGGAGCGGGATCGCCGGCTGCGGGAGCTCCGTGCCCGGGCGGAGCAGCAGCCCGAACCTCCGTCCGTGCCGATGGTGTTCGAAGGCAACGCGCCGGCGCACGTTGAGGAAAACCTGTGGCTCCGCCGCTGCCTGGAAACGCCCGCGCCGGAATCCCCCTCGGCGCCGCGTGTCTGGTTGGGCGCCCCCAATTCGATCAAAGGTCCCACGGAAGCCGTGCTCCAGCCGCAAAGCGGCAACCATCTGTTACTGGTGGGGCAACGGGAGGAAGCCCTGCTGGCGTTGCTGGGCATTTCGGTTGTGTCGCTCGCCGCGCAATATCCGCCGCCGCGCGCGCGCTTTTTCATTTTCGACGCCTCGCCACCGGACAGCGTGCCCCGCCGGTTCTGGGAACAACTGATCCGTGCCATCCCCCACGCAACCACGCTGGTCACGCACGCCACGCTGGACCAAACCCTGACCGAACTGGGGACCGATCTGGACGCGCGCGTTGCCGCCGGTCATGCGGGCGACGCGCCCGCGACTTTCCTGCTCCTTCACGGGGTCCAGAAGTTCAAGAAGTTGCGGTTTGAGGAGGATTTCGGATTTTCGTTGGACGACCCGGCCAAGGCCGTGCCGGCGGGCGCGCTATTGAACCGGATTATCAGCGAAGGCGCGGGCGTGGGTTTCCACGTGCTCTGCGCCTGCGACACACTCAACAACGTGTATCGTTTCCTGAGCCGCAAGGCCTTGGGTGAATTTGAACTGCGCGTCCTCTTCCAGATGAGCGCCAATGATTCCGCGTCGTTGATTGATTCCCCCAAGGCCAACGACCTGGGACTGCACCGCGCCCTGTTTTATCACGAGTCAGAGGGACGCCTGGAAACCTTCCGGCCCTACGCGTTGCCCGGCGGCGACTGGCTGGAAACCGTCGCCCGCCATCTGGCGCCACGGGAGCGCTGAGTTGCTCGTTTCCGCAGCGCTTCCGTTTCCAAAGTTGCTGACGGTCCGGTTGTTGTTCCTCGGCGGCTCGGCGCAGCCTGTGCCCACCCAGCACCCGCCGCATATCCAGCCGATGTTTCACCCTGCTCGAAATATTCTGGTTCACGCTGGCCAACGTGGGGCCGGCCCTGCATTCCAAATCACTTTTCAGATACGCTCTGAAAGAATTTGGCCACAGCCTCGGCGCGCGTGTGAACGCCGAGCTTGTCGAACAGACTTTTCATGTGCGTGTGTACCGTCCACGAGCTGATGCCCAGCAAGGCGGCCAGGCTTTTATCCGTGTGCCCCTGGCGCAAGCCCATCAAGACCTCGCGCTCGCGGTTGGTCAGTCTCGGGAAAATCGTCTCCGGCGCTGTGCGCAGACCGAATAATGTCCGCATGTGATGGCGGATTTGCGACTCAACCAGTTCGCGGCCTGGTTTCCCGGCAGGCCACAGACCGGCGATTGGTTCGAGCAACTGCGTCGGAGAGCGCCGTCGGTAGTAATACCCGCCATCCACGCCCGTCACGGAATTCCAGGCATGTTCACTGTCCCGATAAACCCCGAAGGGAAAGCCCACCTGCTCCGGACATTCCCTGGCCAACCGCTCCTGGAGCAAGTCCCCGCCCGTCGCACACGGCGGATCACGAAATAACACCAGATCGGGACGGACGCGCTTAACGTCCTTCAGGAAAGCGGCGACAGAGGCGTGCGCGCCGACACACTCAACATCTGGCATTAAATTAAGCCACTCCAACATGCCCCAGCGAATGGAAACCTCCGGCTCGTAGAACATCAGTCGCGCGGATTGCTCGCTGGGCTTCCGAATCAACGCGGGTTGTACCAATGCTGTGAGAAGCGTGGCGTAGGTGCAGGTGAGCGGGTTCGGCAGCCAGAAAACCGCCAGCGTAAATTCACGGATAAATCGCGTCGTCGCCTCCTTCCAGCCCGATTCCGCAACGACGCGGCGGATGGTCTCCGCTTTCGTCATCGCGGCCTTTTGCTGATTCGTTCCCAGCGGAAAGAACGCATAACGCCAGCCATGCTCGATCCGGGCCGACCACTCGCCAGCAACTTTGGGGCGCAGTTCTGTCAGATATTTGCGGCGCACGACGGTCGCGACGCACTCAACTCCGGTTGCTGTAAGGGCAGGTTTCGGGTTGGAGGTATGTTTTGTTTTCCGCATCAATTTCAACCATTTGGCAGAGCAAATCCCCCACCTGCGGCCACCAGCATCCTCCGGAAGCGCAACCCGCGTCAAACCCAACTTTCGCCGCCAACCAGCAATTAGTTCGGTCATCGAAGCTCCGCTTGCGCACGTCCTTGTTTCGCAGAGATTAATGACGTCCGGCATGGAGTTTCTGTTAATGCCGGCCCCGGTCTTTTCTCCCCTAAACAGGCGATGTCCGGGTTTTGCAGCTTTATGCTAGTATTTCCGCCGCAAGGCCAAACGTACAACTACAACAACCACACAGAGATGAAAAAAAACCTAATCAGAATCATAATGGCATTCGCTGTGGGAACGAGTCTCTCGTCTTACGCCGATGTCACCGGGCAATGGGACTTCAACGGGAGTAACTTCACGGCTACGGTCGGCCAGGACATGGGGGACTTTGCCACGGATTACTTGGGGTACCCCACCCCCACCCCCACGACTTTCACCACCGCCACCATTGACGGGCAGACGGCGGTGGTCATGGCTTTTCCGGCTTGTACCATGAATGAAGGCTATCTGGTGTATCCGGGCGTGCCCTCGACCGAAGGCTATGTTTTAGCCAACCGCTACACGTTGATCATGGATATCATGTACCCGGCGGCAAGTTCCGGAAGCTATCGCGCATTGATTCAGATTAACGACCCGGAAAACCTTTCGGATGCGGAATTATTCGTTAACAGTGGCAACGGCATCGGCATCAGCACGATTTACGATGGATTGATTAAACCGGATGTCTGGCATCGCGTTGTGTTCGTCTTCGACTTGCGCCCGGATGCGGAGACGGGTTTGGTGAACCAATTCTTACGAAAATATATTGATGGCATTCTCGTGGGAGAACAGGATTTAGGAGCACCGGATGGTCGTTGGGCGTTGCGATATACGGCTTTGTTGTTCACCGATGAAGACGGCGAGACGGCGCCGGGCTTTGTCAACAGCATTCAATTTCGCGATGACGTGCTGACGGACACCCAGGTTTTCGCGCTGGGCAAAGCCAGCGCGGCGGGAATTCCCCAGGACATCCCCGTTTTCACCGATTTGGCCGTCACCCTCAATGCCACCAGTGCGTCTGACGTGGTGGGCATGAACGGAACCTACTTCACCAGTTACGTCGTGGGGAACGGTACGTACGCCTACCAATGGTATCGGGACGGCACCGCACTTCCTGATCAAACCCATGCCGACCTGCGAATCACAAACGTTCAAATCTCGGATTCCGGTAGCTACACCCTTGTGGTTAATAATGGACTCCAATGGGTCACCAGCGCGCCGCCTTCGGTGCTCACGGTCAACCCGGCTCCCGGTAGCATTGTGACGGGGCAGTGGGACTTTAACCAAGGCAACCTCGACGCCACGACCGGACAACCGCTGCAATACTTCAATGCCACAGTGGAACAGGACACTCATTTCGGGACGACCACCAGCTTTGGCATCAGCGATATTGCCGGCGAGCCGGCCAGCGTGATGTATTTCACCCCCAGCCTTTCCTCTTGGGGTGGCTATGTCATGACGCCTAACATTGGGGGTAACGGCGGAGGCACAAAGGCCAATCAATACACCTTGATCTTCGACCTGCTCAGCCCCAGCACCAGCGCCGGCTACCGTGCTCTTTTCCAAACCAATCCTGAAAACACGGACGACGCCGAAGCCTTTTTTAATGGCGCAAACGGTCTGGGTATTAGTCAAATCTATCAAGGCTTGCTTACTCCCGATGCGTGGCATCGCGTGGTGCTGGCATTTGATCTGACCCAACGGGAATTTGGCAAATACATTGATGGAGTCAGTGTCTTGACGGGCCCCATCGGCACGTCACCGTTAGGGGTGCATGACGCGCAATATCTTTCTACCAGTACCAACGTTTTGGACGGAGGCAGTGTGGATATGCGCTGGTCCCTCGGGCCCACCGTGTTGCTGCTGGCCGACGAGGATGGGGATTTGAAACCGATGTATATCAGCAGCATCCAGATTCGCAGCGGGCGCATGACGGATGCTGAAATCGCCGCCCTCGGCGGAGCGACCGCCAGCAAGATTCCGGGCGGGCTAAGCCTGAATGCCACCAAATCAGGCAATTCGATCATCATTGATTGGACCGGCGGCGCGCTGGAAAGTGCGCCAACGCTGACTGGCCCGTGGTCGGAAGTAGCCGGCGCCGCCTCTCAATACGTCATTGCCCATCCGACCGGCAACCAGTTCTTCCGCGTGCGCCAGTAGCTCGGGAAACAAATCATAAATAGGACAAGACGCCAACGGGCTTTGGTTGGCCCATCCAACCAAAGCCCGTGACTTTCCCCCCTGCCGCCCAGCTGAATGCCGGGTTGTGCGCCGCGTTACCGCACATCGCCGCATATCTGCTCTTGGTTGAGAACGGCGCATAAAATTCAGAGGGCTTTGAGCAGCCCATCCAACCGCCTGAAAAAAGGCCTGGCGGAACGGATGCACGAATTGCGCCTATGCTACCAAGGCGTATAAAGCGTTCACCCGCTGAGCTTTATTTGATTCCGGGATCAGGTGAACGCTTCCGCAAGCAGCGTGAGGCCGAATATTGCGCGGTGGATGATCCAACCGATTTTTGCAGCTTGGTTTATCTGTTTTGGCCGACAGCCGAGGCCCTCAGACTTGGTTTTTGCGATGAGCCCTGAAACCTCGTGTTCCTCGGCCAACCGATCCTACTTCGTTTGCAGGTAACGTTGGAGCGTTTGGCCGGCTTGCGTATCGCCTTGAGTCTGTGCGGATTGGAGCAAAGTGTGGATCGTAAGCGTAGCTCGCGCTGCGACCATCGCCTGATCCTTGCTCAGTCCTTGCACGGCCGACAAAGTCTGAATCGCCCAAAAGGCCTTGCTGTAATCCTTGGCTTGAAGCGCCGCAACTACTTGACCTGCCAGATCCTTCGCTTCGGGTTGTTTGGCGGTGGCAAAGGCCTTCTCAATTTCGCCGGCCAGTTCGGCCTCGGTAAAAGGCGTGGGCGGCGGGACCGTTCGATTGCACCCCAATCCCACTAGCAAAGCTAGCAAGAGGGCGATCCCGACCCCGTTCAGATGTGCCGTTCTCATGGGTTGTTGGTCGAGGAATGGTCGGTTCGTGATTTAATCCGCCGCCAGGTACTTCGGACGGATGCCCGTATAGTACCGGTAATCAATGCCGCCGCCGTTCAATTTGGTTAACCGAAACCGTGAGACATGGCCATCCACCCATACGATTTGACAGCGCCGGTTGTGGCGGAACCATTCGTTTTCGAAGGCGTAATTACCGTAGAGCGGCGCCAGGCTGCCGCCCTGCCGCCATTGAGACAGAATCAGCCCAACATTTGGCGGATCAATAAAGGTGCTTAAACTATCGTCGGGGCCTTCCATTTTATGCTCGGCCGCGTCATGGCAGAAAATTGTCTTGGTGGGATCCTGGTAGCTGGTCAGTTTCTTCCGGGGTGATTCTTCCCGGGGATTGTACGCCTTTACCAGATGCTGCTGCATTCCGTAACTGGCATCCCGCCACCAATCCGAGGGGAAGTTACGGCCCATCTCCCGCCATTCATCCACATACTTGGCCGATGGGCAGCGGAAGACGCGTTTATTCTTCCCGAAGTAATTGAGATAGCCCAACCCCCAATAAGCCAGACCATCCCTATCCGGATCCAAGAACACTTCGGAGTCCGGACGCAGGGTCCATTGACTGTCATTGGGAATCTCGCCATCGGATCGCACGTAGTAGGTTTCCCGGTTGTCCTCAGCGTACATGGAAGCCGCCAGAATCACCTGCTTCAAATTGTTCATGCATTGCGCGGCCCTCCCCCTGTCTTTGGCCTTGGCCAGCGCCGGCAACAACATGCCTGCCAGAATACTGATAATGGCAATAACGACCAGCAGCTCGATCAAGGTGAATCCGGTGTGGCGGGTGGTTTGTCCACGGTACTGCGCAACAGAATTGGAACCCCAAGAAGTCGGATGTGAGCAGGTTTTCATTTGGTCAATCCGAAGAAAGTTTAAGTTACAGGGAATAATCGTCAAGCAATAAAACGCGCCTGTTGTCCGCCAGCGTGACGTTGTCAATCCTGCTGCGGCTGGGACCATCACGGCGTTTTTGACGGCAACTTGCACGATGGCCCGCATCCATTGAGGCACTGTTGCCCAGGCGGCGTCTGATCGCGGGCCAACTGTGCGCCGCATTGAATTATCTGGACGAACAGAAGTTGAGCGACAAAATGCAGGCAAACCATGTTCATGAATCCAGAGGGTTTTCCAAAATATCACGTTAAGAACAACGGATTGTCCGGCGCCGGTCAGACATACAACTCCCTGGCCTTGGCCCGCCACCGAAAATTCAGCGACCGGCAGCAACCCGCAATTTCTAATCGCCTGTTAAAGACCACAGGTTTCGCCAAAGCCTGTTTGTTTCTTGGGCTGGCGGCCTGGGTTCTGGTTTCCTGCGGCAAAGCACCGGAGGAACCCGCGCCGGTTGCCGAGCTGCCCATAAATCCAACAGAAATCAAAGCCAAGGCCGAGGCGGGTGACGCGACGGCCCAACTTCAGTATGGCAAACTTTACGCCAACGGAGACGGGGTAAAGCGGGATTACAAGGTCGCGGCCAGTTACTACCGCCTCTCCGCGGATCAGGGTAACGCCGCAGCGCAAGTCGCGCTCGGTGAACTGTTTGAAGCTGGTCAGGGGGTCGAGCATGATTTTGCGGAAGCAGCCCGATGGTATCGCAAAGCGGCTGAGCAAGGTTATCCCCGGGGCGAGTATGCTCTGGCGTTGATGTATCTTATGGGCACGGGCGTACCCAAGGATGATGGCGAGGCCCTGAAGTGGTATCGGGCAGCGGCGGATCATGGTTATCCCTTGGCGCTGTTTCACCTCGGCGTGCGTTACAAGAATGGCCAGGGCGTCTCCCCCGATCCGGTTGAAGCCTTCAAGTGGCTGAGTCTGGCGGCTGATCGGGGGATTACGGAGGCCGGCGAAATCCGCCAGGAAGTCCAGAGCCGCATGACCCGGGCACAAGTCACCGAAGCCAAACGCCGCGCCGCAGAGTTCAGCGCGAAGTTGGCAGCCCCCGCCAAGTAAAAGGCGTGTCTGCCAACCGCCAACACGAACCAATCCATTTATCCACGCCGTTGCCGTGAAACGGTGGATGGTTGGATGCTCTGCCTCGGTATGGTGACAAAATCCGTCTTCAATGGCCTACACTTGATGCGCCCACGCCATCGCCAAACCGCGCCGCCAATCCAGGAATACCTGCACGCCCACACTTGGCAGGCTTAACGCGGCTTCGGATATACCGCAGTAAACCCAGTTGCCGCAAACGGCGGCGCGCTGGACCTTTCTGGCTGAGGAATCCGGACCGGCGCCAGCCGTGTCTGTTCTCTCACGGCACCTGGGTGATGCGTGAAACGATGACCTCGCGAGTTTTGCGTTCGATCGCGTAGAGTGTGCCGGGCTCGCTCGCATCCCAGGCAAACGCCTGTCCGGGCGCGCTGACCGGAATGGTCGCCTCCCAAGTCAGGATTCCACCCGCTGTTGGGGGCCGGGACAGCACATAGAGTTCGCGGGCATCGTGGCCGGTGACGAACAATTTACCTCCTGGTCCGAGAGCGCCCCCTGAGCTGCTGTATCCGGCAAAGCGTCTGATCAATTCCGGCGGGAAAGTCCAACGGGCAAGTGCCCGCCAAGCGGCGTCAAACCGCACCACCTGCGTCCGCGCGGGATCGCTCGTGGTGCGATAATGGGCAAAGCAGGCAAGCCAACCTTTGCCCTCGGGCACCACCCACGTCAACGAGCCCGGTGCCTCTTCGAAACGATGGCGCTCCACGTGGCGCATTGTCGCCGTGTCCCAGATTTCGAGCGAACTCTGGGCGGGCGTTTCGGGGAAATTGGAATGCGCCGCATAGAGCCGGCCCGCAACCACAATCCCGGCATTGAGGTGTTTGATCGGACCGCCCGCTTCCCCCTTCCAACCGCCAACCCGCGCGCCGGTGTCTTTGCGATACTGGCCGATGACTCGGTTGCCAATCGCATAGAAATGCTCCGCATCCACCGCCACGCCCTGGGTTGCCTCCTTCGCGGGGAAACGGCGTAGTTCCGTATGCACCCAGCGCGTTGCGCCTTCGCCCGCCACGCCCTTCGTGGGGGCGAAAATGGCGACCATCAGACCAAGACAGGCGGCATGTAAGAGGTGCTGCATCAGCAGAGAGGCGTGATTTGTCAGCATGGCGTTATGATTTTGCGGGGGGCGGGTTGGTTTTTCCCGTCGGGGCCGACGTGGCGGCCACCTGCCGTTCCAGTTCGGTCACCCGCCGCAACAGCTCGGGCAGTTGTTGCAGCGCGATCAACTGACGCTTGGTTTGCCGGTCCGGGCGCGCTGGCGACCCAAACCATTTCTCCCCGTCCGGAATGTTGTGCATCACCCCCGATTGCGCCGCCACCGCCACCCGATGCCCAATCTTCAAATGCCCCGCCACCCCCACCTGTCCCGCCAACACAACGTAATTACCCAACCGCGTGCTCCCCGACACCCCCACCTGCGCCACCACAAGGCAATGCTCCCCGATGTTCACGTTGTGCGCAATCTGCACCAAGTTGTCTATCTTCGTGCCCCGGCCGATCACCGTCGGCCCCAGCGCCCCGCGGTCCACCGTCACGTTGGCCCCAATCTCCACATCGTCCCGGATGAGCACATGTCCCACCTGCGGCACTTTGCGATGCACCCCGCCATCCTGTACGTAGCCAAATCCATCCGCCCCGATGACGCTGCCGGCATGAATCCGCACCCGGTTGCCCAGCACTGTGCGCGCATACAGCGTGACGTGCGGAAAGAGCAGACAATCCTCGCCCACCACACATTCCGGACCTACATACACCTGGGCCGACAACACCGTGCGCGGCCCGATCACCGCCGCCTCGCCCACCACACAGAGCGGCCCGATATGCGCGGAGGCATCCACGCGGGCGGTGGGGGCGATGACCGCCGAGGGATGTACCCCGGCGGGATGGGTCGGTTCGGGGAAAAACAACGGCAGCACCCGGGCAAAAGCCAACCGCGCGCTGGGCACGCGGATGAGCGTCTTCTGCGACGTCATCGGGCCGTCCACGAGAATGGCGGTGGCGGCGCTTTGTTCGGCGCGAGCAAAGAACCGTTCATTCTCGGCGAAGGTCAGGTCGCCGGGTTGGGCGCGGTCCGCCGGGGCGAACCGCTGCACGACCAGGGTGGCATCGCCGACGACTTCGCCGCCGACATGCCGGGCAATTTCCGCAACGGTGAAAGGCATAATGTCTTGGGGCGCCGCCGACCGGCGCCAAGGCGCGCCCACTATACCCCCCACAACCTATCGTTCAATCCCAAGTTTCCTGACGTGCCGGAAGCCAACGTGGCCATGGCTGAATAAAAGTTAGAGCCAAGGGAGCAACGAGCCTCCGCGCTTGTCATACCCCCGGCGTGGCGGGCAATCTGCGCTCGTGACCATTGAACTCATCAACACCGGTAGCGAACTGCTGCTGGGACGGACGCTCAACACGCATCTGCAATGGCTGGGACGCCGGTTTGCGGATATGGGTCATATCGTGTCGCGGCAAGTGTGTGTGCCGGATACCGGCCCGGCCATCGAACAGGCCGTGCGCGAATCGCTGACCCGCGCCGATCTGATGCTGGTCACCGGCGGTCTGGGCCCGACCTCGGATGATATCACCCGGGAATTGATCGCCCGGTTGCTCGCGCGTCCCCTGCGCGAAGACCCGGTCGTCCTCGAACAACTCCGTCAGTTTTTTGCCCAACGCAATCGCCCGATGCCGGAACGCAATCGAGTGCAGGCGCTCGTACCCGAGGGCGCCCTAGTTTTGGCGAATCCCTACGGCACCGCGCCCGGGCTGGCAATGGAGGTGCGTCCCAATCCCTTTCGCGAAAACGGCCAGGCCAGTTGGTTGATGCTATTGCCGGGGCCACCGCGGGAATTGCGCCCGATGTTTCAAGAAATCGTGGTGCCGCTCATCCGCCGGGTGTTGCCGGAGCCGGGCGAGTATGTCTGCCGCACGCTGCGCACCACCGGAGTGGGCGAATCAGCCTTGCAGGCGCGCATCGGTCCGCTGCTTCAACCCCTTGTGGCGCAAGGGTTGGACCTTGGCTATTGCGCACATTCGGGACGGGTGGATGTCCGGCTCGCTGTACAAACGGCAGCGGCGATTGACCTTGTTCGCACCGCCGAGATCGTCGTGCGCCGGGAACTCAGCGCGCATCTGTTTGCGGAGGGCGACGTGGAACTGGAATCCGTCATCATCCAGCGATTGACGGAACGGAAGGAGACTTTGGCGGTGGCGGAATCCTGCACCGGAGGTTGTCTGGCCCATCTCCTTACCAACGTGCCGGGCGCGTCAGCGGTATTTCTGGCGGGGCTGGTGACCTACAGCAACGCGGCCAAACAAAAATTTCTGGGGGTGCGGGCGACAACCCTGGCCGCGCACGGCGCGGTGAGCGAACCCGTGGCCCGTGCCATGGCCGAAGGCGTCCGCACGCGAAACCACGCCACGTACGGCCTGTCCGTAACCGGCATTGCCGGGCCCGGAGGCGGCACGGCCGACAAACCGGTGGGCACGGTGTTTCTGGCGCTGGCCGGTCCGTTTCCCACGGTGGTGGAACGCAATTATAATCCCACCGACCGGGAAACGTTCAAGCAAGTGACCGCGCAACAAGCGCTCGACCTGTTGCGGCGGCATTTGGTCAACGATCGGGCGTCATGAAAAAACCCGCGGCCCCAAACGTCCGCGGGTTTTGACAATTCCGGAGGGACGGCAACCGCCTACGCACCGTCGTCGCCGATGGCCTCGACGGGGCAGCCTTCCTTGGCTTCCTTACAGCGCGCTTCCTCGTCCGGATTCTCCGGTTGTTTGAAAACGAAGGAATACCCGCCGTCTTCGTTGCGTTTGAAATTATCGGGCGCCGTTTCGCGGCACAAATCGCAGTCAATGCATTGTTCGTCCACGTAATATTTACCCGGCGCGTTATCTGGATATTTATTTGAGATGTCAGCCATAAATGAATGCCTTTGTTGGGGTCATATAGGCAGGTTCTCCCCGGCTTGGCAAGCACCAATTGACAGCGGACCTTCGTTGGCCGGGCGCGCGCATTTTTTCGGTTCGGTTCCCGCTTGACTTGGAAACTGAAAACGAGACCCGCCGGGAACGGCGGCTTGTAGTTACGGGCCCACCCTGCGTCCGCTTTTGCAAAATTCGATTGCCCCTTTCTTCCAAATGCGGGCTGCGAGTTCATTCCTGGCCGTTCCGGTTTGGCTGGAGCCGGCCACGGCATCGAGCGTAAATTCGAGAGGAATCCTGCTTGCCTGACCGAGATTCGGGCGCATAATACCCACTCGTTGTCAAACTCCCGCACTCCAGAAAGCGGCGTGGCAGAGAACAATGGCATGGGTTGGTAGCTCAGTCGGTAGAGCAGCGGCCTTTTAAGCCGTTGGTCCCGGGTTCGAGTCCCGGCCAACCCACCATTTGTTCTCCAGACGGAAACCGTCAGCGCATTTGTGTAAAATCGTCGGGAGGTTTCTTCAACTGGTTGGATAAAGCCATACCGTCGCCAAGATTCTGTCGTTTTCTCAATCCAAGCAACCCCACGCTTTGTGAATCCACTGAACGAGTGCCGAATGTTTTGCGGAGGAGTGATGCTGGAGAAAGGGAAGTGAGCGAGCCCGCTCTCCCCCTTTCTGCCGTCCCGTTCCTCGTCCCTGGTTCGTCGCGGAACGGAGGATTCAGCGGCTTGATTTAATTTCTGATCCGGCTCAGGGTGCGGGGTGCCATGACACAAATCTTTGCGTCTCCCGTCCGTGAAGTGCGGAGGCTTGCCCTCGTCTTTGCCCTGGGTGGTCTGATTTACCCCGCGCTCGTTGGCGCGGCGTCTCCAGTGTGAGCCGACTTGCCGGAGGACATCACGCAAATGACATGTGTGCGCCGAGCAACCTAACCCGAAATGAGGGCGGGCGAGGGGTTAAAAACGCCTAAATCGTCACGACGAGGTGTGTCACTTTCGATTTCTTGCTGTCTCAACCCACTCCCCGACTAACGCGGGCAGGCGCTCAAGAATTTCCCGTCCAAAGAGGACTTCATCCACGTAGCCCATGTGGAGCATATCGACGACCCGGCAGAGATAAGACCGACCGCAATCCCACCAAGTGTAGCGCGCATCAAGAAATAGGTAATGCTTGATGTCGATGCCTGCATTCTCGCGCAATTCCTCAAGCTCCATGCCGTCCAAGAGGGTTTCATAAACACCGTCGGCAACGCGACTGCCGAAAGTTGTGGTGTAGTAGTATTCCTTGAGTTCCCATACTGCGATTGGGTTAATAGGGCTTGGGAAAGCGCCATCTACGCGCCGGGCAAGCGTCCGCACCGGCAAGCCGTCCCGTATCACAGTCGTGAGCGCACGCGGATCGTAACAGCAGTCTATTCCCGCTGCGTTTGCTTCGATCAGCATGTTAGCGATCCCAGTCAGAAATGCGGGCGCTTTCTTTTTGCCCTTCTGCTTGTTCATCGGTAGGGGACATTTTGGACGCAACTCCCGCCGAAGACGTTCAAATTCGAGCTTGGCCTGTTTCGCATCCATGAGGCGGGGTTCAACAAACGTGTTTAAGACCATTCCTCTGTGCTGAAAGTATGCAACCAACAGCTGACCGAAGTCGGTTGGCCGTCCATTGCTGTCAACAACGTGCTCCGCGTTAAGTTCCAATTCTTTGAAAGCTTGATTGATCTCAGCGATAGTAGGCACTTTGATTTCTCCTGCACCTCGGACGGTATAGCCGAGATGCTGGCTGAGCATCCGCACGTTCGCCCAAAAATGTTTGGACAGTTTTTGGAAACGATCGTCCGGTTTCACAAAATCTCCTTCTCAAATCGGCGAACAAAATCGCCCAACGTGATTCCCAACGCTTTACAAATATGTCTTAACTCGATTAAATCCAGCCGTCGCTCACCTGATTCGTATTTACTGACGAATGATTGAGGCAAATTAAGCCGCTCTGCCACTTCGGATTGCGTCAGAGCAGCTTCTGAGCGGACAGTCCGCAACAGAGCCGTCAGTTTTTCACTTTCTGTACTTCTCAAACTCTTGCCCATTTAGAGCCAGCTTAATCAGGCCCCAGAAAAAATCCCAAATCGGGATATTATGCTTGCGTTCCTTCCAGATTTGGTCTTGAATCTGGTGAGGCGTGCAACTGGCATTTTTTAACTCGTACGACCAAGAGAGCATTCAAGCTCCGGTTGGACAGCTGTTAAAGTGGATCGGAAACAAACAACGATTCGCTACGGAAATCGTCTCGTTTTTTCCTCAACGATTTGGCGTCTATTATGAACCTTTTCTTGGGAGCGGCGCTGTTCTTGCAACGCTCGCTCCCCCAAAAGCAGTTGGATCAGACAATTTCCCGTTTCTCGTTGAAATCTGGCAAACTCTTGTGTCCGCCCCTGACCTTCTCAAGGCTTGGTATGCCGAACGCTGGCAGGAAATGGCGATGAACGGCAAAAAAGAAACTTATGAACGCATCAAAGCGCGCTACAACGCCAAGCCAAATGGTGCTGATCTCTTGTTCTTGTGCCGAGCATGTTACGGCGGAGTTGTGAGATTTCGGAAGGCCGATGGCTACATGTCCACTCCGTGTGGTGTTCACGACCCAATCTCTCCCATTGCTTTCAATAAGCGAGTGGATGAATGGCATCGGCGGGTCAAAGACACGCAAATCAAGCTGGCGGATTACCGGGAAGTAATGGGTGAAGCATCAGCAGGCGATTTGGTTTACTGCGATCCACCGTATGCTTACAGCCAAACGATTCTCTACGGCGCTCAGTCATTTCGCCTTGGCGACTTGTGGGAAACAATTGCTGACTGCAAAAAGCGCGGCGTCTTTGTTGCATTGAGTATTGATGGTACAAAGCGGTCGGGAGATTTGTTCTGTGATCTCGAAGTTCCCGACGGCTTATTTGCCCGCGAGGTGATGGTTCACTGTGGGCGTTCAATGCTCCGCAGATTTCAATTGCCCGGCCGGACGTTGGAAACGGAACAGGTTTCAGATCGCCTGCTCTTGACGTACTAGCCTGTGCCTTCTTCTGACCGCCGATGCAAACAAAGATGTCAACAACATTGGGAACGGGCCGCGAGTCGTCCGAGATGAAGCTGGTGGGAAAACACCGCCTACGGATGAGCCGGCTTTCCGCTGTTGGACGACGAAGGCTGATGGCGCGTCGTTTCCGAATCCTGTGCGGCAACACCGCTCTGCGGAGTCCGGTCAATGCGGCTGCGACGAGCGTCTCTCAGTCGCTGACGGACATTCGAGTTTGAATGAGTCCGCCTGCATCATCTTTGTTCAAATCAGATAAACCCCGCCAGTTCTGGCAAGGTGCACCAGTTTTTAAGGCGTTCTTGTTTAGCTAAAAGCTGCGTCTTGCTCGGGTTCCGTCCTTGTCAAGGTGAACGGCTGTCCATGACTGACGCACCCCAAGCGACATCGCGTTGTAATGCGTATTCATACCAGTTCTAATTCGTAATTGCACTATTCTCCGCTGCGATAGCGTTTACCTGTTGGACCAACCAAGGATGAGAAACTAACCGCCGCACGCGCGCGGCACTCTCATCGAGAGGCCGCAACTCCTCCTCCAGCGCCTGTTCCAACGACTCCAAGGTGTGCCACAGTGTGTTGGCGATGCGGTCCTTGATGAGGTCGCCAATAGCTGCCACCGGATTGAGCTCCGGACGGTAAGGGGGCAGCGCGATCCAGTGGATGCGGGCAGGCAACTCCGGGCTGCCC
>Ga0208195_1000218_pt1 | contig 80494 bp, 64 predicted proteins | sample AD_UKC077_MetaG_FD_184441 | JGI IMG/M metagenome (GOLD analysis project Ga0208195, IMG submission 184441) | Active sludge microbial communities of municipal wastewater-treating anaerobic digesters from USA - AD_UKC077_MetaG (SPAdes) (version 2) | ecosystem: Engineered > Bioreactor > Anaerobic >... | reverse complement strand
TAGATGCCACGCGTGGCATAGAAGGACAAGATTTGAACATTTTTTCACTCATACAGAAAAATCGCAAAGGCTTAATAGTTTGCGTAAACAAATGGGATTTAGTGGAAGAAAAATCGGCTAAAGCCATTAAAGCATACGAAAATACCATCCGCGAACGTCTGGCTCCGTTCACCGATTTTCCTATTATTTTCACGTCGGTACTCACCAAACAACGTATATTCAAAGTGATAGAAACTGCCACACAGGTATACGAAAATAAAAAGCGCAAAATATCTACAGCCAAACTGAATGAGTTTTTCTTGCCACTCATCGAAAACTATCCGCCACCTGCCTATAAAGGTAAGTACATAAAAATAAAATATGTAACGCAAATGCCTGATACGCAAGTGCCAACGTTTATCTTTTTCGCTAATTTGCCACAGTACATCAAGCTGCCTTACTTGCGTTTTTTAGAAAACAAATTGCGCGAAAATTGGGATTTTTGCGGAACGCCACTTTTACTATTTCCGCGACAAAAATAGAAAAACTACAACCTTTTTTACTGTCGTACAAAGAAGTTTTTGTGCGGCATTTTTTCATTGTATTCTATAAAAATAAAGCAGCTTCATTCGATTTCTCAAATGAAGCTGCTCAAAATCGGCGGCGACCTACTCTCCCACATTGCGGTGCAGTACCATCGGCGCTGGCGGGCTTAACTTCTCTGTTCGGAATGGGAAGAGGTGGAACCCCACCGCCTTAGCCACCTAAATATTAATTGACATGTTGGACAAAAAAAGGAAAATAAAACACGCATTAGGAATGCGTAGCGGGGCGAAAAGCCCTAAAAGAAGCGTTCGGGTAATTAGTACCGCTCAGCTTTGCCGTTGCCGGCTTTACACGTGCGGCCTATCAACGTCGTCGTCTACAACGACCCTCTAAGGAGGTCTCATCTTGAGGCCGGCTTCGCGCTTAGATGCTTTCAGCGCTTATCCGATCCGGACGTAGATACCCGGCTGTGCCCCTGGCGGGACAACCGGTAAACCAGCGGTCCGTCCAACACGGTCCTCTCGTACTAGTGTCAGATCCTCTCAAACCTCCAACGCCCACAACAGATAGGGACCGAACTGTCTCACGACGTTCTGAACCCAGCTCGCGTGCCACTTTAATCGGCGAACAGCCGAACCCTTGGGACCTTCTCCAGCCCCAGGATGTGACGAGCCGACATCGAGGTGCCAAACCATTCCGTCGATATGAGCTCTTGGGAATGATCAGCCTGTTATCCCCGGAGTACCTTTTATCCTTTGAGCGATGGCCCTTCCATACGGAACCACCGGATCACTATGCCCTAGTTTCCTACCTGATCGACTTGTAGGTCTCTCAGTCAAGCACCCTTATACCATTACACTCTACGACCGGTTACCAATCGGCCTGAGGGTACCTTTGGAAGCCTCCGTTACGCTTTTGGAGGCGACCACCCCAGTCAAACTACCCACCAAACAGTGTCCTCGCATCAAGCGAGTTAGAACCCAAATAATTAAAGGGCCGTATTTCAAGGATGGCTCCACAACGACTAGCGTCGCCGCTTCATAGCCTCCGGCCTATCCTACACATCAATTACCCAGATTCAATGTTAAGTTGCAGTAAAGGTTCACGGGGTCTTTCCGTCCCGTTGCGGGTAATCGGCATCTTCACCGATACTACAATTTCACCGAGCTCGTGGCTGAGACAGTGCTCAGATCGTTACACCATTCGTGCAGGTCGGAACTTACCCGACAAGGAATTTCGCTACCTTAGGACCGTTATAGTTACGGCCGCCGTTTACTGGGGCTTCAATTCAAAGCTTCGCTTGCGCTGACTTCTCCTCTTAACCTTCCAGCACCGGGCAGGTGTCAGGCCATATACCTCATCTTTCGATTTCGCATAGCCCTATGTTTTTGTTAAACAGTCGCCTGAGCCAGTTCACTGCGACCTCCCAGTTGCCTGGGGAGGTGCCCCTTCTCCCGAAGTTACGGGGCTATTTTGCCTAGTTCCTTAGCCACGAATCACTCGAGCGCCTTAGTACTCTATACTTGACCACGTGTGTCCGTTTGTAATACGGGTACCGTATGAATTAACGCTTAGCGGATTTTCTTGGAAGTCTGATTACACTTATTATCCGATTGTTCAAGAACGCTCGGTACTATCAGGTTCGACATTCAGTACGGATTTGCCTATACTAAATATATCTACACCCTTCAACCCACTATTCCGTCAGTGGGCAAAGCTTTCACTACTTCGTCCCCGCTTCACTCCATACGCTAGTACAGGAATATTAACCTGTTCTTCCATCGGTCTCACCGTTCGGCTAAACCTTAGGTCCCGACTAACCCTGATCCGATTAGCGTTGATCAGGAAACCTTAGTCTTCCGGCGGGAGGGTTTCTCGCCCTCCTTATCGTTACTTATACCTACATTTGCTTTTCTAGAAGCTCCAGCATGAGTCACCTCACACCTTCAAAGCCGCTAGAATGCTCCCCTACCAATACTTACGTATTCCATAGCTTCGGTAATATGCTTATGCCCGAGTATTATCCACGCCAAACCGCTCGACTAGTGAGCTGTTACGCACTCTTTAAATGAATGGCTGCTTCCAAGCCAACATCCTAGCTGTCTCTGCAGTTCGACTTCGTTAGTTCAACTTAGCATATATTTGGGGACCTTAGCTGATGGTCTGGATTCTTCTCCTCTCGGACGTGGACCTTAGCACCCACGCCCTCACTGCTACACTCATTTTCTAAGCATTCGGAGTTTATCAGGACTTGATAGGCGGCGAAGCCCTCGCATCCAATCAGTCGCTCTACCTCTTAGAAAAATATGTAACGCTGCACCTAAATGCATTTCGGGGAGTACGAGCTATCTCCAAGTTTGATTAGCCTTTCACCCCTACCCTCAAGTCATCCCAAGATTTTTCAACATCAACGGGTTCGGTCCTCCATTGCCTGTTACGGCAACTTCAACCTGCTCAAGGGTAGATCACTTGGTTTCGCGTCTACTCCCACTGACTGCAACGCCCTGTTAAGACTCGCTTTCGCTTCGGCTCCGTGGCTAAACCACTTAACCTCGCCAGTGAAAGTAACTCGTAGGTTCATTATGCAAAAGGCACGCCGTCACAGCATAAAGCTGCTCCGACCGCTTGTAAGCGAACGGTTTCAGGGTCTATTTCACTCCTCTGTTCGAGGTGCTTTTCACCTTTCCTTCACAGTACTTGTTCACTATCGGTCTCTCGGGAGTATTTAGCCTTACCGGATGGTCCCGGCAAATTCACACAGGATTTCACGTGTCCCGCGCTACTCAGGATACCACTAATCATATAAAAATATACCCGTACACGGCTTTCACGCACTATGGCCGCATTTTCCAATACGTTCCGGTTCTTTTTTATACAATAGATCGTGGTCCTACAACCCCAATATTGCCTAAACAATAGTGGTTTGGGCTATTTCGCGTTCGCTCGCCACTACTTACGAAATCATTATTATTTTCTTCTCCTACGGGTACTAAGATGTTTCAGTTCCCCGCGTTCGCCTCCCATCAAGGGATACCATATCTTCAACATGGTAGGTTGCCCCATTCGGAAATCCTCGGATCAAAGGTCATTTGCACCTCCCCGAAGCTTATCGCAGCTTATCACGTCCTTCATCGCCTCCGAGAGCCTAGGCATCCGCCATTCGCTCTTGCTTACTTCTTTATTTTTTTAGCTCTTAGTTACTCTTGTATTTTAAAATCCAAAATACAATAATATATCACTATATTACTGCATCCTTTTAATACACTTTACTTTTTCTCTTGTACAATAAGTCAAAGATCGTTTACACAACCGAAGTGTGTAATAGTTGATTCGTGCCGATCAAAGCACTAAACCATAAAAAAAACAATAAACTCAGCACCAATAGCAACAACACTCGTCACTACCTCGCAATACGTGCGACTCTGGTGGAGAATAACGGACTCGAACCGTTGACCCTCTGCGTGCAAGGCAGATGCTCTAGCCAACTGAGCTAATCCCCCATTTTTTCGTAGTCCCAGGCAGAGTTGAACTGCCGACCTCCACATTATCAGTGTGGCGCTCTAACCAACTGAGCTATAGGACTGGCTATAGTTGAACCCTAAATCACAATTACAGCCACAAACTATAATTGACCCGGTTAACCCTATATAATAAATAAACAACAACGCAGTATAAGCGAAAGGGACAGAAAAAAAGTACTCCCACTTCCCCTATAACCCAACCTTGACAATAACAAAGCATTCCTTAGCAGATTATCTCTATAAAGGAGGTGTTCCAGCCGCACCTTCCGGTACGGCTACCTTGTTACGACTTAGCCCCAGTCATCGGTTTTACCCTAGGACGCTCCTCGCGGTCACGTACTTCAGGTCCCCCCAACTTCCATGGCTTGACGGGCGGTGTGTACAAGGCCCGGGAACGTATTCACCGCGCCATGGCTGATGCGCGATTACTAGCGAATCCTGCTTCACAGAGTCGAGTTGCAGACTCCGATCCGAACTGAGAGAGGTTTTGGAGATTAGCACCTTGTCACCAAGTAGCTGCTTTCTGTACCCCCCCATTGTAACACGTGTGTCGCCCCGGACGTAAGGGCCGTGCTGATTTGACGTCATCCCCACCTTCCTCACATCTTACGATGGCAGTCCCACTAGAGTCCTCAGCATAACCTGTTAGTAACTAATGGCAAGGGTTGCGCTCGTTATGGCACTTAAGCCGACACCTCACGGCACGAGCTGACGACAACCATGCAGCACCTACACATCTGCTATTGCTAGAAGACCTGTTTCCAAGTCGGTCAGATGCATTTCAAGCCCGGGTAAGGTTCCTCGCGTATCATCGAATTAAACCACATGTTCCTCCGCTTGTGCGGGCCCCCGTCAATTCCTTTGAGTTTCATTCTTGCGAACGTACTCCCCAGGTGGATTACTTATCGCTTTCGCTTAGCCACTTACAGTATATCGCAAACAGCTAGTAATCATCGTTTACTGCGTGGACTACCAGGGTATCTAATCCTGTTTGATCCCCACGCCTTCGTGCCTCAGCGTCAGTTGTATCTTAGTAAGCTGCCTTCGCAATCGGTGTTCTGTGTCATATCTAAGCATTTCACCGCTACACGACACATTCCGCCTACCTCATTTACACTCAAGAAAAACAGTTTCAACGGCAATTTTACAGTTGAGCTGCAAACTTTCACCACTGACTTATCCTTCCGCCTACGCACCCTTTAAACCCAATAAATCCGGATAACGCTCGAATCCTCCGTATTACCGCGGCTGCTGGCACGGAGTTAGCCGATCCTTATTCATACAGTACATGCAAAAGGTTACACGTAACCCACTTTATTCCTGTATAAAAGAAGTTTACAATCCATAGGACAGTCTTCCTTCACGCGACTTGGCTGGTTCAGGCTCTCGCCCATTGACCAATATTCCTCACTGCTGCCTCCCGTAGGAGTCTGGTCCGTGTCTCAGTACCAGTGTGGGGGACCTTCCTCTCAGAACCCCTAATGATCGTTGCCTTGGTAAGCCATTACCCTACCAACTAGCTAATCATGCGCATGCCCATCCATAAGTGATAAATCTTTAAGATAATAGTGATGCCACTATTATATGTTATGCGGTATTAGTCCGAATTTCTCCGGGTTATCCCCCGCTTATGGGAAGGTTGCATACGTGTTACGCACCCGTGCGCCGGTCGCCACCAAACTATTGCTAGTCCGTGCTGCCCCTCGACTTGCATGTGTTAAGCCTATCGCTAGCGTTCATCCTGAGCCAGGATCAAACTCTTCATTGTAAAATTTGTTCCTATAATCACTCAAGAATCCTAAATTATTGTCGTAATTGACGGTCAGGTCTTACATGAAAAAGAGAATTACTCCCTTTCCGCATTTCCTTTCCTTATACTACATTTTTGTTGTTCATTTCTATCAAAGAACGATGCGCTTCTCATAATGGCCAAAAAAATCTGACCGAAAAGGACTGCAAAGGTAATACCTTTTTTTAAATCCACAAAACTTTTAAGATTATTTTTAAAAAAAATAAATAACCAAAAAAAATACCACAAAAAAAACAGTCACCTCCCACCTGAAAGCGGGTGCAAAAATAAAAACACTTTGACAAATAAACAAAAAAAGAAAATGAAAAATGAAAAAAAATGAAAATAAATTGATAATGAGATGATTAATTTTACAAATATGTTATAAAATTATGTTTTCAATGCATTAAATTTCAATCAACGTGTTTGATAACGGTACAAATCAATTTAAAATGAAGCGAAAAATGTCATATTTTTGTAAAAAAGAAGCATTAATCCACTTTTTTGCCATAAGTAGGATCTAGTTTTTTACCAACCAACATCGATGCCAAAATACTAGGAATAGTACAAATACAAACCCAAATAAAGAATAATGTGTAGCCTAGCTGCTCTTGAATCCACCCAGAAATCATACTTGGAAGCATCATACCTAACGCCATAAATCCTGTAGCAATAGCATAATGTGCAGTTTTATATTCTCCTTCAGCTATATTGATCAAATATAACATATAAGCCGTAAATCCAAATCCGTAACCAAATTGTTCTAACACAACAAGTACAGAAGCAATAGATACATTGGGTTGATAATAGGCCAAAACAACATAAAAAACATCAGGTATATTAATCATCAGTGCCATAGGAACAATCCAACGCTTAAGCCCATGACGTGAAATTAAAATGCCACCAACAATTCCACCAAGTAATAATAGAGCAACTCCTAAAGTACCATAAATAAGTCCATACGTTGATGTTGACATATTAAGACCACCATTTTCAAGTGTGTCGAGTAAAAAAGGAGGGGCTATTTTAGTTAATTGAGCTTCACCAAGACGATAAGTTAAAATAAAAAAGAACATTAAAAGTACATCTTTTTTTTGAAAAAATGTGATAAATGTATGCCCAAAATCCCGAAGCATTTCGGTAAAAGAAAGCATCTTTTTAGACTCGTCTGATAAAGGTTTAGGCAGAATGTAAGAGTGATAGAGTGAAAAGCCTATAAATAGAGCCGCTAGAATAAAAAATATTAAACTCCACGCTAACGGGACATTGCCCTTAATGCTAGGAATTAATTTACCTTCGGCTAACAAACCTGCTAGCATAACCAAAATACCTTGTCCAAAAATAGTAGCCAAACGATAAAACGTATTCCGAATACCCACAAAAAAAGCTTGATCGCCCGACGACAATCCTAGCATATAAAAACCATCTGCAGCAATATCATGTGTGGCTGAGCTAAATGCCAGCAACCAGAAAAAAGCAAGTGTAGCTTTGAGATAAAAAGTTGTAGGAATAAAAAACGCCACGCCTGCAAAACCTGCCGCGACTAGAAATTGCATCGCAATAATCCAAAAACGTTTGGTCTTGATTAAATCGACAAAAGGGCTCCATAATGGTTTAATAACCCAAGGCAAATAGAGCCACCCCGTATAAAAAGCGATGTCGCTATTGGACATACCTAGATTTTTATACATCACCACAGCAATAGTCATAACTGCCACATAAGGCAAACCCTGAGCGAAGTATAATGTGGGCACCCACGCCCAAGGCGATTTTTTATAAGATTGATTCATATTTTTAATAAACTATTTTTAATTCAGCACCTCGAAAGTAATGTTTTAAAATTTTATCATATGTATAACCCTGAGCACCCATCACAGCAGCACCTATTTGGCACAAACCGACACCATGCCCCCAGCCAGCTCCTGTAATAAGAAATCCATCGCTTGTTTTATCCACCACAAAAGCAGAACTACGCAAATGTGATTCTGAAAGCCATTTGCGAATTTCCAATTCTTTGCCTACAATAAGTGTCCGTTTGGTTCCTATGATTTTCAATTTAGTGAGACGCCCCGAAGTACCACGTTCTACGGGAATTAAATCCAGCACAGTTCCAAAATCAATTCCTGAACGCTTTTTTATTAATTCCGACAATTGCCGTGTAGAATATTGCACTGTCCAGCGATAAAAATCATGCGTTTCTTGATCATATTGATTAAGTACTTGAGTCAAAATTTGTTGGTCAGATGTATTACAAAACGCCTTTGGTGAAGTACGAATCCAATGCTCGGCATTTGCTTCTACCGATAAATCAGGAAAGTCGTCATGAGAAATATCGTCACGAACAGACGTAAGATAATCATAATGTTCATCAACCCAGCAGCTTTCAAAACGTTCAGAAACTCCACCACACGATTTGGAAAAACGAGCATCGCAAATTTCTCCCTTGTAAAACAACACCTCACCACGTGTTTCTTCAATCGCCTGATGAACTAATAAGGTACGCGCGCGCGCGACACCTTGATAACGTTGACAGTGGTCGTCAGCACAAACATTAAACAATTGGTGTGCATCGCGTTCATACCATTTTATAAGCGTATCATTGGAAGAAGTTTGTTTTACTGCGGTTGTTTGTTGTTTAACTTTATTCCACATGGGAGCCAAAAGCCAACTACGTGAAATCACCGCATGCGCTTTCAAAAATTCTAATGAAGCCGTTGCACTCATTTCGGAAGCAATAACCGAATACAAATAATCCTCTACCACAATATCGTTAACTGCCCAAAGTGTGTCATGATCAATAATCACTCTCAACGAGCCTTGAAATTGCTGATGTTCACACCGCTCCCAGTGAAAATCAATACCGATAGTGACATCTTTAAGTTCAAAAACAGCATCTTTTTGTTGAGGTAGAAACACCAACTCATCAAAAAATTGATTTTCAAATCGAATTTTATCAGCAACCAACTCTACTTGAAAAGAACCTTGACAAGATGCTTGGGTTTGCACACAACGAAAATCGCCATGCAGTTCAAAGTACAACTTCGATTGAGACTTAATCCCCACTGCAATCATCGGCTCATGAGCTATTCTACACAATTTACCGTCGGATCTTTTTTCTTTATGTGGGATTATTGTGCCCATAATATGCGAGTTGATTGTTGTAATATATCACGAATATCGTCTTTTGTAATACGCTCAAAATGAGCGTGAACCGGTGTAATAAATACGCCTGACATTTCAACCGTTGCTGGACTTACAAGCAACTGTTCATCGCCTTCTGCGGTATATTGCCAAGGACGAAAATTCGCTCTTGGAAAAACTAATGTGTAAAATGTATTATTTTTATAAAAGCAAACCACATTCATCATCGGTTCTTCTGAATCAACTTGAAGCATGCTGTACAACTCACAAAAATCACGCTCTGCTGACGCTATAGTCTGAGATTCCAATACTACAACCGTGCGTAAATAAGTTGGAATCGTAAAATAGGGTGTATTAACAACTGATGTTTTCAAACGAAAATAATCCTGAACCACTGGTAAAAACGATTTAGTTCCCGCTTGAAAATGCATGTGATCAGGAGCCGATGCGCCACACTTTGCCCCATTATAAAAAATAACGAGTTCAGGCAATGCTTGTGCCAAGGTGAGCATGTCAGCAAAATAGGGTTTAATGAGTTGTGGCACATGTTTACGCCTCGGAATAGTAAAATGCTGCGGGAAAATAGGAAATGGATTAACCAAAATAGTATAGTCGCCAAATCCCACACCTTGCTGTTCTTGTGGTCTATTTTCAGCGCACAAAAAACAAGGTCGTTCGGCAATTGTTTTACTATCTACCTTTGCTCCAGAAGATACCATACGAGCTGGGTTAAACTGCACAACTATTTGAAACGTTCCGAAATCGACTGTTTTAGAACAGACCGAATGCAAATCGCTAAAATTCTTTTGCGCCAGTTCCCAATTTTGTAATTGACTGGTAAATAAGTTATTTACTTGAATTTGTAACATTACCTATTTCGCTTAATGCTTTCACTTAATTTCACCTCAACTTTTTTATGTATTAGCTCTGATTTTTTTGTTAAAAAATTAACAAAAGGATTTGTCACAATGAGTCGTAGCTTGTCTAACAAAACAACAACCAAACATCAAAACAACAACTATTACCAACGCTATTCCTACGGATTGAAGTGATAAAATTCCATACGTTTGGTTAATACGCACAAACCACTCTCTAAAAAAAGTGTGGTCATGCACTAAATAAATAGCTAACACCAAGCCTGCAAACCAATTGACAAAACAAGCTTTAAACGACAATCGTTTAAATGCTAGAAACAACGCTACAGACGACAGCACTAACAAAGGATTATTGTACTGAAACTGCTTGAACATGTGGGGGAAGTTACCTATATTAAACTGCCGAAACGCAATAAAACCTATCAATAACGACAAACCAATATACAATCCCAAAGAGGCAACAGTTTTAATGCGAATAGAAGACTCAAACCTACGTAACAGTCGTCCGATGTAATAAATAAACACAAAATGTAATACGTTGTATCCGGTCTTATTAATATATATCGAACCTAAATGAAAACCAAACCAAAATGTCAAAATACTTAAGAAAATCAGCCCGTACATTGCCTCTTTAGTCGTGAAGTTTTCCGTTGACTTATTGATAAATGGCGACAAAAACATAAGAGCTATATAACACGTAATAAACCAACCCGAATGGAGAAATACTTCTTCTAAAGGTTGTAGCGAAAAGACGTAATCAATGTGATTTATATACGCAACAAAAATGTCGTAAGCATAAGAGTAAACCAAACAGGTTATAAGTAAGGCATAAAATGATCTAAACTTGAGTTTAATACCATAAAATCCAGAGATTAGTAAAAAACTATTGACACCAACCACAAAAAAAGCATTCAAAAACATTAATGCTGCAGCCACAGGAGAATTGTCTGTTGGAAATATAGAAGGCTCACCCAACGACAGCCTCCACATTTGCGTTCCGTGCACAATCATGTGGTGCAGCACAATAAAAGCCATTGCCACAATACACAACAACTCAAAATTTGAATCTCTTGTCTGGTGGTTTGTCTTCATTATTTCCCATTCATCCGCATACGAGCGATAAGCTCAAAAGTGCGAATTTTATCTTTGTATAAATTATTGGCATTTTGTTTCACAATATCCAGTGCGGCATCGGAGTTTCCTTCCCATCTGCGGCACAAATAGAGCGATTGATAAATACGCCCAATTTGGTAATCACGCGAAAAACGCAATCCCAATGCATAATCTTCGCCATAACTGGTATTTGGCACACGGATTTCACGCAACAACGGCGTATAAAAAGCCCGTGGAGCACCCAAACCATTGATACGAAGTGCATTGTTTCGGCCATTGTCAGGCGTCCATTCTTTGTGGTCAATCAAACCTGGAGCAATCACTTCCATATCGCCATTGGTCATGGTATAAGAACCAACCAGCATGGCGCAATTTTGTTCGTAAAAAGCATCGACCATAGTTTGCAATGTGTGTTCGTCTTGATACACATCGTCCGAATCCAACTGAACTGCAAATCGACCACAATCCTTATAATCAACGCCCACATTCCAACAGCCACCAATACCCAAATCGGTACGATTAGGAATAAGATGTACCACACGCGAATCCTGCTGAACATATTTCTGTATAATTTCCGGTGTTTTATCGGTCGAAAAATTATCGACAATAAGTAAGTTGAATGGAAAGTTTGTTTGCTGTTTCAATACCGACTTTATGGCATCTTCGAGCGTACGCTCACGGTTGCGCACCGGAATTATAACTGACGCCTCATACTTAAAACCTTCTTCATCAAACTGAATTGATTTAAACTTTGGCGCCAAATATCCACCAATACTTTTCAAATGCTCGGTACAAGCATCTTCCATTTCTATCTGCACTGCTCGATTTTTCGGATCGACATAATCAAACTGTTTTTCGCCACTTTTACGCATATCCAACTCAACTTCGGTATATAAAAATTCATTGATGCGTAAAATTGATGCTGATTGACTTACTTTTAAACGCAAATCATACAAACCAGCAAAAGCATACTCAACAGTCATTCGTTCCACCGCTTTTTTTAGTTCTGCTGCGTTATAAACTAACACAGAACCAAAATTAAAATCGTCACGCAAACTACCCAACTGATAATCAATCGTAGGCACTGCTGATCCTATTCCGTTTTTCAGCTCGTAGTAATCAGAATAGAGCAAACCAGCGTTAGCCGAAGTTGCTAAATGGTAAAACCGTTCTATGCCGTATTGACCAAATTCCAGTGGCGTGTATTTGGTATAAATCAATGATAATTCCGCATTAGAGTGCGCAGCAATTTGCGCTATGGTTTTAGTACTTGTCAAACTGTCAACAGATAATGTTACACAATTTGGATATGTACAACCATTTGTCGATAACAAATAAATAGTGTCAACAAAAGAAGATTGACGCAAACATTCAATTGTTGTTTTTAATTGTGTGGCATCTTGTGCAGGAATGAAACAGTTGATTTTTTTCATAATTATGTTATTATTCATCAATTAAAAAACGCATAATCTGTTGCATCAAATCATCACGCATTGTTTCAGACGTGAGCGATTCCAACGGAAATCCAAAAACTAAGGTACGGTAATTACCTTTATGAGCTACTGCAGCACTTATATTATTCTGTCCATAACGCATAATGGTAAACGTATTTTTACCGACAGGCTCTATGCCGTCGGGCGATTCTACGTGATATTGTTCCGAATTTAACGCTGTACAAAACTCAAATTTACCAGTAAAAGAGCTATTTGGTGCATACACAGTTGAGACAACGCCGTTTTGCGATGCACGATCGGTACGCCACGTGTATTTCAAAATAGACTCCGCAAAACGTTTATCGGCGTCGCTAACAGAAGCAGATCTCCATAAATCAGTTGCAACATAAGCTCCGCTCACCACTAGGGATCCACCTTGCAAACAATAATCAGTTAACGTTTTTTGCATGGCAGGCGTAAATGTTTTGAAATCGGCTGTTGTTTTATTTGCACCCAAAATCGACTGTTTTTGCTTACCTAAAATTAAATCAACCGCTTTATAATCAGCTAAATTAATGCAGCGGTCTTCTACTGCCTCATTGCTACTCGACACAAACGAATAACCTGCTTTCACAAGTGATTTACCATGAATAAATGGATAATCAAATGTATTGCCCGCTATAATTTCTGTTTCATAATCGCTATTGCTAGCCCCCCAACCTGGAGCATCATCATCGCGCCAAGACTCCAAACGAGAAAACTCATGTTGCGCACCCACATAAGAGATGTTGCGCACATAAGGTACACCATCATCTAACCAATTTGGAAATCCTGCAAAATCGCCTGCTGAAAATCCTTCAGGTGCAGAAACTCGGTCAAATCCATTAACTACTAGAACGGTATGTTTTGCATGACTGTTTTTACAAACTGATAAAACTTCAGAAGGGAAACTTGCACCACCGTCATTTACCGCCACCACTTTGTAGCTATAAATTTTATCAGCTAAAACAGGTAGTTTACATGTTGTTTCATGCACTAAAACGCCATTATCAAAACCACCATTATCGACACGTGTATAAACCACATATGCATTAGGAAAAGCTGTAGGCTCAAGCGTGTCAGTTACTGAACGCCAATCCAAAACAACGCTATCGCCTGCTAATTGTGCAGAAAAATGACTCACAGGCAAAGGCTGTACCACATAAGGAGTTCCGTTTTGAACAGACAAAAACTGCAACATTCCTTTATAAATGGCACGACATACCGAAAATTGAAAACGGGGATCTAAACCAAACTGCATGTCTGTAAAATTTTGATGCGACAACAATTCGAGCAACATCGTTGGTACTTCTGGACGACGCGATTCTGCGTACGATTTATTCCACAAACCACGATATGACCACTTCGGATCGTATAGCTTACGCACGTCATTCACAATAGACATTGCTATCAAATCAGACAAGTCACGCGAAACATAACGCGATTGTCCGTTAGGAAATCGTTCTGTTGTTTTACCATTGGTTAATTGTGTTGTATAAATACCAAGCGTTCCTACAACAGAATCTTGCTTACAGCCAGCATCACTATGAAATGCAAGTGCTAAATCTATTGGAATACCCAAACCAAAAGCGTCTGGTGCATTTACCGAACCTTGATTAAGCCAATTTACCCAAATCCCACGCGAAACATAATCGTCCACATAATCATTAAAACCATTAGAATAACGGTAAACTTCGGTTGGAGCACCCGCCCATTGTAACCAATAACGGCCGGCTTCGAGATAACGTGCTCGACCTGAAGTTTGGCATTCTGAAGTTGGGAAACAAGACAACATACGTGTACTATGTGGTTTTAGAGAATCGAGCAAACTGCTATCAGCCAAACAACGGAACACATTCCCCATACCGCCACCAAAACGAACCGCATCAGCTGTTATCACGCCATCAAAACCACTTTGATTAGTCAAAGTCACTTTCCCAGAAACTGGACGCACGCCCTTTTTAAAGTGAAAAGTACCTAAATAAATCCACGTTCCACCGCCCATTTGTTGATTCACTATAAATTCAGTCACTCCACCCGCATGATACACTTGATAATGCGCATCCGTAACGTTAGTCGTGTCACTTTGATACGCAATGGACACAGCGTAGTCTCCATCAGCAGGAATGTTTGGAATCCATTCAAAAGTAATTCGAGGAATTGTATCGCTTTGAACCACACGGCAGGTGCCTTCTGTGAAAGGATTTTGAGTGTCGATATAAACAGTACGCTTGTGAGCAAAACCAACTGCATCGCGACTGACAATTGTGTCACCATCAAACAATTCACTGTAAAATGATGTAGCTACAGAATCATCGTTGTCCACAATAATTTCGTGCGTTTGCACATCACGCTCACGAGGCAAAAAAACATTAGCGCCTGCATTTTCGAGCATCGGGAGCAAATAAGACAAAACGTATGACATGGTAAATTTATCTTCTACCGTTTCAAAAAAACGAGCTCGTTGCCAACGCCATCGGTCTGTACGTTGATCAAAATACCAACCATGCCCGTGCCACAAAGCAATATTACGATTATGTAATCCCAATGATGTCGGAAAGGGCTGCGACGTGTTAGTTATGAACGCCACAGGTGTTTTGTTTGTTTGCGATAAACGCAATGAATCTACACTATTAACACGATAAGCATTTGGAATAAGTGAAGCAATTGGAACCTCATCAGCATAAATAATCACCTTGTATTTAGGATAGTTATGAGCTATAATCTTATAAACTTCACTGTTCATCTGCTCTACCAATTCGGGGCGAAATGGGATAGAGCCAAAATAACCATTGGTATATACATTAAAAGTCTTAGTGCGTTTATTAACGTTAATGCCTTTTAAATTAAATTTTCCTAACGTTTGATATTGCGCAGCATAACCATCCAACCACTTTGTAATGGATGACTTTAATGCTTTTATATTTACACCAAATACAGTCGTCGCCAAAAACAACGAAACAGCAAGCAACCATATCTTTCTTGTCATACTCGCGAATTAATTTAAAATTTCAAAGATAGCCTTTTCATATTATTCTACCAATGTCTAGCACAAAAATTTATTAACAAAATATCGTTGTTAAAGCCGATTATTTTAGTTTAATTTGCAAATCAAACAAACTGAAAGCAGATGATTTTAATAGCTGATAGCGGTTCCACTTCAACCAATTGGGTTTTAGTTGAGCATGGGGCAATAACACAGTCGTTATTTACTCCAGGAATTAACCCATTCTATCAAATACCGAAAGAGATAGCTGACACAATTGCACCATTGGTAAAGGATTTGAAATCGATCGACAACATAGACTCTGTCTATTTCTATGGTGCAGGGTGCATTTCTGACAAAATAGAACAAGTAAAACAAGCTATTGCACAATCGTTTACGCATTCACAAATTTATGTTGAATCTGACTTACTTGCCGCTGCGCGTGCTTTGCTACAACACAACGCAGGAATCGCTTGCATTTTAGGCACAGGCTCAAACTCCTGTTTTTACGATGGGAAAAACATTATCAACAACATTTCGCCACTTGGTTTTATTTTAGGCGACGAAGGTAGTGGTGCCGTATTGGGCAAGAAATTTATAGCCGACTGCTTAAAAAACCAACTGCCACCAGAATTAAAAAACAAATTCCTCACTACTTTTGGATTAACAGCGAATAACATTATCGATCGTGTTTACAGAAAACCTTTTCCAAATCGTTATTTAGCTCAATTTACACCATTTTTCGTAGAACATATTACAGAACCAACTGTTTACAAGTTAATATTTGACAGTTTTACAGATTTTTTTGTACGTAACGTCATGCAATATCCTGATTTTGAAAAATATCCCGTGTCATTTGTTGGTTCTGTTGCTTACTATTTAAAAAACATTTTGGAAGCAGTGGCAATTGAACTTGATATTACACTCGGTGAAATTAGGCAATCGCCCATAGAAGGATTGGTTACATTTCACTCAACTCTTTAATAAAAACCATGATGAAACACAAAATAGCACAACTTTTTTCATTTGTTTTTATGCCATATGTGACGCCTATTTATGCCGTACTCATGTTGGTAAACATGTGGTATACGCGTCTTTTATTTGATGATTATCAGCGCTTAATGATAGTTTTCAGCATCACTCTGTTTACGGCTATTATTCCAGCACTAACTACTACTATCTTGATTTACACAGGTATGGTTAGCGATTTTTACATCATAAATCGTAAAGAGCGCACATGGCCATATATTATCACGTTTCTTTCTTATTTAGCCTGCGTTAGTTTTTTAGTTTGGATTGGAATTGGGAAATGGGTTGTTCTGCTTGCTTTAGGAACCACGTTCGGCGTAGTGATAATTTCTTTAGTCAATTTGGCGTGGAAAATTAGCGCTCACATGAGTGGTATGGGTGGCTTGTGTGGTGCAATTTTTGCTGCCTCATTTTTATTTCATACTAATCCCTCATGGCTTTTTATCACTATAATTCTTTTAAGTGGTTTGGTAGCATGGAGCCGTTTGGAATTGAAAGCTCACACACCAGGACAGCTTATTGCTGGTTTTTTAGTTGGTTTTTTAGGCACGTTTTTACCCATTTTACTACTGTAATGAAATCGAAAATCCTTTCCGTTATAATTTGTTTTTGTAGTGTGCAGTTTACCATGGCGCACACTATTGACTTGCCTGTTGAGCTGAAAAATTCAACAGTCAGTGTAATTGTAAGCGATGTTGAAACTGGCGAAATCATACTCGAACACCAATCAGAACAAAGTGCTACGCCTGCCTCTATTACAAAACTTATTACTACCGCCACAGCATTAGAATTATTAGGCCCCGATTTTAGATTTACAACACTCATTGCTCACGACGGCACATTAGTTAACGGCATCCTTAAAGGCAATTTATACATCATAGGTTCCGGTGATCCGACGCTTGGTTCCACCTATTTTAACGAAGAAAAGTGCTTGTCAAACTGGGCAAAAAACCTTCAAAACATGGGAATTACAGAAATTCAAGGCGACATTATTGCGGATGCATCACTATTTGATAAAGAGCCTTTGCCCGTGCGTTGGACCTGGGAAGACATAGGAAACTATTATGCAGCAGGCGTATATGGTTTATCTGTTTTCGACAACACAACACACATCACATTACGATCAAAAAACATTGGTTCTAAACCTGAAATTATTGAAGTAAAACCTGCATATGTCGATTTAAAACTGGAAAATTGTGTGGAAGTCACATCAATCAAGTTTGACAGTACTTATCTGTACGGCATACCATACGACCAACATCGTGTACTACGAGGAGCGATGCCTGCCCATCGTGAAAAATTCGTAGTGAAAGGAGACATACCCAATCCACCACTCTATTTGGTTCAACAATTGAAACGTGAATTAACTCAACGACACATCACGGTAAAAGGCAGCGCAACAGACCAAATAACATCTATTGAAAGTCGCACAACACTCTTTACACATCACTCTCCAAAATTGAGTGAAATTTGTCGTGTAATCAACTTTTTTAGTAACAACAACTACGCCGAACACCTTTTTAAGCAACTATCTCTACAACGTAATCCGTTGGCAACCAACAAGGAAGCACAAGAGGTCATTCTCAACTTTTGGCGCTCAAAAGGCATCGACACACAGCCTCTTTTACTGAACGATGGTAGTGGCTTATCCCCCATGAACACATTTTCTGCAAAATTTCTAAATGCCATTCTAAGCTATATGATTCGAAGCTCTAATTCGCAAACGTTTATTGAAACTATTCCACGAGCAGGAGTAGAGGGCACAGTAAAAAACTTTTTGAAAAATCCAGCAATATCTACTTATGTACGAGCTAAAAGTGGCAGTATGACAGGCGTTCAGACCTATGCAGGCTACATTCATAAGCCAGATAACATTTATAGTTTTTGCATTATCATAAACCATTACAATGGTTCGCGTATGCAATTACGCAAAACAATAGAAACATGGTTATTGCCGATTCTGAAATAGATCACATACACCTACCCGAAGTTGATTCTACAAATGTTTGGCTACGAAATAATTTAGCCCATTATCGCCATGGATTTGTTATTTCAACCGACTACCAAACTTGTGGTAAAGGACAAGTCAATACACATTGGGAATCGGAACGAGGAGCCAATTTACTATTTACTTTACTTTTGGAACCATGCAAAATTCCCGTTGAACAACAATTTCTATTATCACAATTAATTTCCATCTCCATCGTCAATACACTCCGCCAAGAACTCGATATGCCTGTGACCATAAAATGGCCTAACGATATTTATGTTGGAGACAAAAAAATGAGCGGTATTCTCATCGAAAATACCATCATGGATGGAAAACTAAGTAAAGCCATTGTTGGTATTGGTTTGAATGTAAACCAACAAACCTTTACAAGTGATGCTCCAAATCCCGTTTCGATGTATCAACTTCGTAGTAAATTTTTTGACCGCGAAGCGCTTTTACATAAATTAACAACCAAAATTTTAGTTGATTACGAACAATTTAACTTGACTCAATCGAATCAATTACAAACCACGTATTACGAACTTTTATATCGCAACAAAGGTTATCATCTATTCAGAACCGCCAAAGAAGAATTTGAAGCTGAAATTAACAGTGTTCTACCGAATGGGCCAATTCAATTGCGTACAAAAAAAGGCGAATATAAACTATTCGCCTTCAAAGAAGTTCAATTCGTTATCACTTCTCGCTAATTTTTTAAAAAGACATCTTCTATTTCGTTTTTGAGTTTTTACTCAAAATTTTCAATTGCCATCGTATCACCATCAAATACAGCATACGAAAACTCGCGCATAAAATCACCAATGATGAGCACTTGTGATTTTGACTTTAACATTAAATTCAGCACAATATGACGGTGTCCAAATACGTAATAATCAACAGAATGATCCAAAGCATGCTGTTTTGCAAAGAGTACTAACGGCTCTTTGTCTTCGCCTAAGAACTTTACATTTCTGCTATCATGTTTACGCCGATTACGTTCGCTCCAACGAAAACCAAACGACAACCCCCAAGCACTTGGTACCAATGAACGAAACAAACGCTGACAAGTTTTACTATGAAAAATAGAGCGAATAAATGAAAACGAACGATTTTTATCACCTAAACCATCACCATGAGCCAAAAAAAACGTTTTACCTCCTAACTCCATTGTACGCGGAGCATCATGAACGATAAGTCCCAACTCCTGCTCTAAGTAACCAAATGTCCACAAATCGTGGTTACCAACAAAAAAATGTACTGGAATTCCTGACTCCGTAATTTCACGCAACTTCCCTAAAAGGCGTGTAAACCCTTTAGGCACCACCATTTTATATTCAAACCAAAAATCAAATATATCTCCTAATAAAAAAATGGCTGTAGCATCTTGCCTCACCATATCAAGCCAATCGACCAGTTTTTGTTCATGTGCGTGAGTATCACGAATCACGCGTGTCCCCAAATGAGCATCTGACAAAAAGTAATATTTCACAGCAGATAAATTTAATAAACGATTTTACAATAAGCCCAATTCCAATTGAGCCTCTTCGCTCATCATTTCACGTGTCCAAGCAGGCTCGAATACTAAGTTAATTTCAACAGACGACACCCCTTCGACAGCCGCAACCTTCATTTTTACATCTTCGACAATAAAATCGGCCATGGGACAATTTGGTGCCGTTAAAGTCATCTCTATATTTACCACGCCTTCAGAAGAGCGTTCCACTTTGTAAATCAACCCCAAATCATATACATTGACAGGGATTTCTGGGTCATATACTGTTTTTAAAACAGATACTATTTTTTCTTCTACAGCTAAAAATTCATTATCCATAATTAGTACATGTGTCACATCATATTAAGTAACTTGCAAAGATAGGTTTTTTTTTCGTATTTTTGTCGTTTGAAAAAAGAAACAGTAATAGTAATTCATAAAAATGGATTTACATCATACACACTATGAAAATTAACAACATCGATTTTGGACAACAACCACTTTTTTTAGCACCAATGGAAGATGTTACAGATCCGGCTTTTAGACTACTTTGTAAACGTTTTGGAGCTGATTTGGTTTATACCGAATTTGTATCGGCTGACGCCTTAATTCGTAGTGTAAAACGCACTGAACAAAAACTAACTATTGTACCACAAGAACGCCCCGTGGCTATACAAATTTACGGTCGCGATGTCGATACGATGGTCGAAGCCGCAAGACTTGTTGAAGAAGCTCAACCTGATATTTTGGACCTGAATTTTGGTTGCCCTGTAAAAAAAGTGGCTGGTAAGGGCGCAGGCGCAGGTATGTTACGTGATATTCCAAAAATGCTTGAAATAACACGCGAAGTAGTAAAAGCCATTACTATTCCTGTTACCGTGAAAACCCGCTTGGGTTGGGATGATTCACAAAAAATCATTGTAGAATTAGCGGAACAATTGCAAGATTGTGGCATTCAAGCTTTAGCTATTCATGGGAGAACACGAGCTCAAATGTACACTGGAGAAGCCGATTGGACGTTAATTGGTGAAGTCAAAAATAATCCGCGTATGCACATCCCCATTATTGGCAATGGCGATATAACAACACCTGAGCGCGCTAAAGAATATTTCGACAAATATGGAGTTGATGCCATTATGATTGGACGTGGAAGCATTGGTCGTCCGTGGATTTTTGAGGAGGTAAAATACTTTTTAGAAACCGGTAAAAAACTACCACCATACACCTTCGAATGGCAAACTTCAATTATCAAAGAACACATACTTCGCGGCATCGAGTGGTTAAACGACGAACGTAAAGGCATTATACACAGCCGCCGCCATTTAGCTAACACGCCAGCTTTTAAAGGCATTGATAATTTCAAACCCATGCGTGTAGCCCTGTTGCGTGCCGAGAGTAAAGATGAACTGTTTGAGTTAATGGACAGTATTCCAAATCAATTTTCAGTACAATAATTCCTAAATCTGAATAATATGTTATTTATCACGTGGTTTGTTACACCTGAAATTGGTGAGCTTTTTGGAATCACATTTCGTTGGTACGGTATTTTGTTTGCCTTAGGGCTATTTTTTGCTGGTTGGGTGGTATATAGTTTTTTCAAAAAAAATGGCTACACACAAAATCAATATGAGTCATTGTTAGTTTATCTGTTTGTAGGAATTTTTCTTGGTGCTCGTTTGGCACATTGTTTTTTTTACGAGCCTAGTTATTATTTAGCTCATCCTTTGGAAATACTACTGCCCATCACAGAACTTCCCGACGGAGAATTTAAATTTTCTGGATATCACGGTTTAGCGAGCCACGGCGGAGGCGTTGGGTTAGCTATTGCTTTATGGATTTTTTGCCGTAAATACAAAGTGAATTTTTGGCCAATTTCAGATATTTTAGCTATCGCAACTCCCTTGGTTGGTGGGTTTATACGATTGGGGAACTTAACTAATTCGGAAATTGTTGGTTCACAAACAAATGTGGCATGGGCGTTTATTTTTCCACTCTACGACCAATGCCCACGCCATCCAGCACAACTTTACGAGGCGCTGTTTTATTTCCTTCTATTTGGAGTTTTGTTCTTATTGTACAAGTCAAAAAAAGAACACTTTCCGGATGGTTTCTTTTTAGCTTTGGTGGTATTAATCATTGGTATATTTCGTTTTTGCATAGAGTTTGTAAAAGAGATACAAGTATCATTCGAGCAATTCCTGATTTTAAATATGGGGCAATTGCTCAGTATCCCACTTATTCTTGTAGGAATTATATTGCTGTTTTATCTTTTCCGCCGTCAGCACAAAAACTCTTTGTAATAAGGTGATACATTATAAGTTTTTAGTATCTTTGTAGTCAAATAGTAGAACAGTCTGCCGCCATGCTTCAGCGTGGAGGAAAGTCTGGGCAATGCAGAGCACCATACTTCCTAACGGGAAGTGGGCCGTGAGGTTCAAGTAGCGTAACAGAAAATAACCACCATGACTTGTCGTGGTAAGGGTGAAAAGGTGAGGTAAGAGCTCACCGTTCCGATGGTGACATTGGGAGCCGTACGCCTTATGGATTGAAAGACCATGTAAACCAGCGCAATCAGAGTTGCTCGCTCGATGTTGGAGGGTAGGTCGATAGAGGCAAGTGGTGACACTTGTTCGAGATAAATGGCAGGCATCTCGACTTGTTCGGGATACAGAATCCAGCTTATCGTTCTACTATTTTTATTCACTACTCTTGTGTTCTTTACAGTCCAATTGTTTTCACATCAAACTATAACACCCGATGACAACAAACAAAAAACTTTCCCTCACAGAACAATTCAAACGACTTTATCGTTTCATCACGTCTGATATTTGGGTTATTACTGAAAAAGAGCTTAATAAATCAAGTCGTTTTACTGTACGTTTACTCAAAAAAATAATACTATCAGCACGCGGCGTCACCAAAGACAATCTTTTTATTAAAGCTGCAGCTTTAAGTTTTTATACCATTTTAGCACTTGTTCCTATTTTAGCACTTGTTATTGCTATTGGTCGTGGATTCGGTTTTCAACAAGCTATTATTGATTGGCTCTCCACTGCACTTTCTGCGCAAGCAGAAATGATTCCTTACATTATTCAATTTGTAGAGCGCTACCTCGAACGAGCCCAAGGCGGACTGTTTTTAGGAGTGGGCTTTGCTGTTTTATTATGGTCTGTTCTGAGCGCGTTCCGCCAAATTGAAAATAACTTCAACGACATTTGGAACGTGAAAAAATCGCGATCAATCGTACGTCAGTTCACTATGTACATTTCGCTAATGCTGTTAGTCCCTATTCTGATTGCACTATCGAGTGGTTTTTCTATATTCATAAACACACAACTCGAAAATGCTGGGTTAAGCCAACTTTTCTCTCCACTTACCCGTTTTTTACTACAAGTAGCGCCTTATTTTATTTATAGTACACTGTTTGTGATTCTATTCATGATTATCCCAAATACTAAAGTGCGTTTCAAACATGCCTTATTGTCTGGTATTATAACAGGTATTGCGTTTCAAATTTTCCAAGAGCTTTATGTAAGTGGACAGATTAACTTATCGAAATACAACGCCGTATATGGTAGTTTTGCTGCTATCCCTTTATTATTGATGTTTTTACAAATATCATGGCTTATTGTACTGTTTGGTGCGGAATTAACCTTTGTGAGTCAAAACTTACAAAACTATAATTTTGAGCATGAGACAAAAACCATCAGTCGCCGCTATAAAGATTATATCACATTATTGATTATGAAAATCATCATAACAAGATTTGAACGCGGCGAAAAACCAATTACCAAACAACAATTGGCAGATAATTACAATATTCCGATACGTTTAGTCAATCAACTTTTAAAACTTTTGGTGGACGCAAATCTACTCTCTGAAATTTACACCGACGGTAATCAAGAAAAATCATATCAACCTGCTATGGATATACACCAAATAACCATGCAATTGGTATTTGAAAAAATAAGTACATCCGGTTCAGAAAATTTCAAAGTAGATCCAAAACAAGAATTTGAAGGCATGTGGAATCAATTAGAAGAATTCCGTTTAAAAACCGTTAATCAATCGAGCGATTTACTCGTAAAAGACCTGTAAAAAAGGAGGTAACCATGAAAAAACTTATTGGTTTTATTATTGGAGTGGTTTATACACTAAATCTGTGGGCAAGTGAGCCGGTGGTGGTTGGTGCCGACCAGCTAGAACGCTATCTACCACTTATACAAAATAAAAGCGTTGGCATTGTTACCAATCAGAGCGGTATGGTTGGACAAATCCACATTGTCGATTTTTTATCAAAAATAGGGACACGCATTGCGTGCGTTTTTGCTCCAGAACACGGATTCCGTGGTTATCATGATGCTGGTGCCAAGGTTTACACTACAACCGACAAACAAACAGGTTTACCTATTCGCTCACTATTCAATGGTAATGTGTCAAAACCTACGTCGGAAGCACTTGCCGACATAGACATTGTACTATTTGATTTACAAGATGTTGGCGTACGCTACTACTCGTATTTAACAACTATGGCGCGTGTCATGGAAGCGTGTGCCGAAAACAACAAACCACTACTCATTCTTGACAGACCAAATCCGAATGGATTTTACGTTGACGGACCTATTTTAGATATGCGCTACAAATCGATGTGGGGTGCCATACCAATTCCTATTGTACATGGCATGACTTTAGGCGAATTAGCGTATATGATTAACGGCGAAGGTTGGCTAGGAAAAGACCTACAATGTGATTTAACCGTCATTACATGTAAAAATTACACGCATCAAACCAAATATGTAGTACCCGTTCCTCCATCACCAAATTTACCAAACATGCGAGCTATTTATCTCTATCCATCGCTGGTTTATTTTGAAGCAACACCAATTAGTATAGGCAGAGGAACAGAATTCCCTTTCCAAGTGTATGGACATCCCAATATGCTGGGTTATACATTTTCGTTTCACCCCGAATCGGTACAAGGAGCCAAAAATCCACCTTTACGTAATTTCCAATGTCAAGGTAGAGATTTAAGAACTTTACCTTCTGACAGTGCTATTTTCGCCGAAGGCATTGATTTAAATTATTTGATAGATGCGTATTGGAATATGCACTTAGGATCATTTTTCTTTAATTCGTTTTTTGAAACGTTGATTGGAGTAGATTATGTAAAACCAATGATTATCAATGGTCGATCGGCTGCAGAAATTGAACGCCGCTGGTTGCCCGATGTAAAAAAATTTAAAAAACAGCGTAAACCCTACCTGCTATATCCTGAATGATATGTGAGGAATTACCTGCCGTATAACATATTTTCACATTTGTTTTTTCGTCGGCAATTTGCTATTTTTGTTTATTGTGCCATTATCCAACTAACCTTATTTTATCTGATTATGTTTACACCATCTGATTTAGAACAACTAAAACAAAAAGGAATTTCGACTACACAAGTTGAAAAACAACTTACAAGTTTTGTACAAGGATTTCCCTATTTACATATAAAACGCGCGTCAGCTATCGGTGACGGATTGCTTCAACTCTCCAAAGCTGAGATCGAAATGGCCATTGAAACATGGGAAAACTATATGCATGAAAATCATCAGATAGAAAAATTTGTACCTGCTTCGGGCGCTGCCAGTCGTATGTTCAAAGACCTTTTTGAATTTTTAAATGGAGAACAAGAGATACCAACAACACCTTTCGAAAAGCAGTTTTTTGACAACATTGAACGATTTGCCTTTTTTGCAGATTTAAACGAAGTGTGTGTGCGTAATGAGGATTTGACCATTAACGAACTGCTAAAAATGGGTAGATATAAAGATGTAGTTGCTAATTTACTTGATAAAAAAGGGCTCAACTACGGTAAACTACCTAAAGGTTTACTCAAATTTCATAGATACCCACAAGAAAACAGAACTCCATTTTTGGAACATTTGGTTGAAGGTGCATTATATGCATCGTCTAACGGGCAATCATCTATTCATTTTACGGTTTCGACAGAACATAGAGCTTTGTTTGAAGCGCACTTAAAAGAATCTTTAGAGGCCTATGAAGAAAAATTTGGCACAAAATTCCATGTCACGTTCTCAGAACAAAAACCATCAACAGACACCATCGCGGCTGATGCCAACAACCAACCATTCCGTACAGATGACGGGAAATTACTGTTCCGTCCGGGTGGACATGGTGCCCTTATTGAAAATTTGAATGATTTAGATGCAGATATTGTCTTTATTAAAAACATTGACAACGTAGTCCCTGATCGATTAAAAGAGCCAACTATTGAGTTTAAAAAGGTAATTGCGGGTTTGCTCGTGACACTACAACAACAAACATTTGCTTACTTAAAAGAGCTTGAAAATCCATCGATAAGTGACGCGAAATTATTGGTGATTGCACAATTCTGTGCTAAACGTTTAAACAACCATAATCCCGATCAATCTAAATTGTCACGCGAAGAATTGATTTCCTATTTACACAACAAGCTAAATCGTCCAATACGCGTATGTGGTATGGTAAAAAACGAAGGTGAACCTGGTGGTGGTCCTTTCCTTACTGAAAACACAGATGGAACCGTTTCGCCACAAATCCTTGAAAGTTCACAAATTAAAGATAAAGCATTAATGGCTCAAGCCACACACTTCAATCCGGTTGATTTGGTGTGTACGCTAAAAAACTATCGTGGTAAAAAATTTAATTTACCCGATTATGTAGATGCAAAAACAGGTTTTATTTCATCAAAATCAAGTGGAGGAAAAGAACTCAAAGCCCTCGAATTACCAGGACTTTGGAACGGTGCTATGAGCGATTGGAACACCATTTTTGTAGAAGTGCCTATTGAAACATTCAACCCGGTAAAAACGGTAAATGATCTATTGCGCGAACAACATCAGTAATACCATCTAACCTATATGATGTCTGATTTTTTTGCTAAAACACCATTCTTTCGCCTGTTTTTATTTTTGGCAGGCGGTGTGTTGTTAGGCGAATACACAAACATCTCATTAGGAATGATGTTCGTTTTATTTGTAATTGGATGCTGTGCGCTCATCATTCCTTTTATCATACAAAAAGCCGTCGTAAACTATAATTTACGATGGCTTTTTGGTTTTGGCACATTGTTCATTTTAATAAGTTTGGGACTATTCCTAAATCACCGATTTAAAGCAAAAACGAACCTAGATTATGCAGGAAAATCAGGAATTTACGAAGTGGAATTAGATGCTCAACCCATTGAAAAAGAGCGCTCAATCATGTTTCGAGCCAAACTACACGCATTTACCGATAGTATAATTACACATCCAACCAAAGGCGAAGTCATTTTATATTTTGCCAAAGATTCCGCCACAGCCAACCTACAGCGCGGCGACATTTTATTGGTTTCTACCACCATTGATCAACCGAAACGTACGGGCAATCCTGAAGAATTCAACTACGCCAATTATTTAGCACATCAAGGCATTGGCGGTACAGGTTATGTATCACCTTCTAAATGGCAAAAAATAGGAGAAGAGCATCCATTTTCCTTGATAATTACAGCCGAAAAATGTCGAACCTATCTGTTGAATATTTATCATCAGTTTGGCTTATCAGGTGACGAATTTGGTATGTTAGCCGCACTCACCTTAGGATATAAAGATGCACTCACGCCAGAATTACGCGAAAGTTTTAGCACTACTGGCGCCATGCATGTTTTAGCAGTCAGCGGTTTGCATGTGGGTATAATCTATATGGTTATCGGTTGGTTGCTCGGCTTTTTGGATAAAAATAAACGCACACAGCGTCTAAAACCGATTTTCATTATTCTATTTCTATGGTTTTACGCATTTATCACCGGATTATCACCCTCGGTAATGCGTGCCACAGTTATGTTTACATTTATGGCATTAGCTGGTGTTTTTGGACGTAAATCGAATACGTACAACAATATTTTTCTATCAGCTTTTTTATTACTGCTATATCAACCCTCTTTGCTGTTCGATGTCGGCTTCCAACTGAGTTATAGTGCCGTTGTAGCTATCGTTTATTTTCAACCTAAAATTGTGGGATTGTTCGTTGTAAAACATCGATTACTTCGTTGGGCTTGGGAGCTTACCGCCGTTTCGATAGCTGCACAAATTGGAACAGCTCCGTTTTCGATTTACTATTTTCATCAATTCCCGAACTACTTTTTGTTAAGCAATTTTGTGGTTATTCCTGCCGCCACCATTATTTTATATTTGGCAGTAACATTATTCGTTGTTTCGTGGATTCCTTACCTAAATACAGCGGTTGCCTTTGTACTCAATTGGGTTTTACGCCTCATGTATATGGCTATTGCTGGTATCGAACAGTTACCACATGCGCTTACCATTACATGGATTACTCCAGTAGAATTACTACTACTCTACCTCATTATTCTCACACTCATTTTTTTACTCCATCGATTCACTTTTAGCGCTTTAGCTACATTCCTTACATTAATTTTAGTGATTATTTGTGTGCGAACAGCAGATAAATATCAACGTCTTATACATAAAGAGGTCATTGTGTGGAATCACTCAAAAGAAGTTATGGTTAATCGGATTGTGGCACAAAACAATTTAGTAATTGCGTCCGATAGTGTTGTGGCGAATAAATTGGGACACGATTATTGGGAAAAATGCCAAACAACTGAAGTAGAATTAAAAATAGACACTGTTTGGACAAATAATGCTTTTGTATGCAACGACAAGAGATTTTTAGTACTCAACCAAAATCCTTTTAAATACAAACGTACCAACGCACCTCCATTAGAAATAGATTATCTTATAGTCGATAAACATCTTTATCCATCAGATAAACTATTTGAAATGATACAGCCCAAAAACGTGATTACATGCGGCAATGTTTCAGAACACAGCAACAAATTATATGCTGAATTAGCCGCTAAATATAGTTATGCCCTACACAGTGTAAAAAAACAAGGTGCTTGGCAAATTGATTTTAACGAGTAAACAACAATTCAGTTTCAAATCTGTTAAAATTTATGAGGATTTATTTTGCAGTTTCAAAAATAACTGCTTACTTTGCTACTTGATTTATTTACAATTTAATTACTAATTATCATGTCAGTCAACAAAGTTATCCTAATTGGGAATGTGGGTAAAGACCCTGAAGTACGTTATTTAGACAAAAATGTAGCAGTTGCTAACTTTCCGCTTGCTACAACAGAGAAAGGTTATACAATGGCTAATGGAACAGTTGTTCCCGACAGAACAGAGTGGCACAACATTGTGGTGTGGAGAGGTTTAGCTGAATTTAGCGAAAAATATATCAAAAAAGGCAGTCAACTCTTTATAGAAGGCAAAATTAAAACTCGTTCATACGACGACAAGTCTGGTAACAAACGCTATATTACTGAAATATACGGAGATACCGTTCAGCTACTGGGTAAACGTGAACAATCTGACAACGCTGGTACAACACCACCAACCACTCAGGAACCTGTTGTGAACGCAACTCCATTTGAAGGCGAGCCCGCTGACGCAGCTGACGATTTACCATTCTAATAAGATTTTTTAGGACATCACGCATTTTTTAAATAAAAAAGCGTATTTTTGCAAGGATAAAAGTAATTTTTATCCTTGTGTTTTTTGTAACCATCTCCAAAAAAGAAAAGTACAACTCAATACACTGCCTAAATATTAACTAAAATACTGAATTTTGGATACCTATCTGTTTTTAAACGCTGTCGTTGTTTTACCTTTCACTTTTGAGCATGTTATTACACTGCTTATCATAGTTCTACTTTTAAGCGTATCGGCTTTTATGTCGGCTTCTGAAGTGGGTTTTTTCTCACTTACTCCACAACATCTCAGTGAAATGGAAACCGCTAATACAGAAGCAGACAAACGCGTTTTTAAGCTACAAGAACAACCTGAATATTTATTGGCTGCCATTTTAATTAGCAATAATTTTGTTAATGTTGCCATTGTTATTCTCTCCGCTTTTTTTATCAACACGCTATTTGATTTTTCACAAATTCCACTGCTCGAATTTGTTGTTCAAACCATTGTTATTACCTTTTTACTACTTCTTTTTGGTGAAATAATGCCCAAAGTATATGCTACGCAAAACCCTGTAAATATGACTCGTAGAGCATCAAAAACTTTTGGTATTTTAAATAAAATATTGAAACCATTTGCAAAATTATTGGTTAACTCTACGCGCATTGTGAACAAACGATTAGCGAAACGACGTCATAATAATTTATCGATTGACGATCTGTCGGAAGCTCTTGAACTAACCACACAGACAGACAACGAGGAAAAAGAAATTTTAAAAGGTATTGTTAATTTTGGCAACATTACAGTCGATTCCATAATGACACCACGTTTAGACATGGTAACGGTAGATTTAAAAACGCCTTATTTGGAAGTACTCAACGTAGTTGTTGAATTAGGATATTCACGTATCCCCGTACTGCAAGATTCACAAGATAATATCCGCGGAATTTTGTATATCAAAGACTTATTACCTCATTTAACGAAAGGTAATGCCTTCAAATGGCAAACGCTTATTCGCCCAGCTTTTTTTGTGCCAGAAACAAAAAAAATAGACGATTTATTACGCGATTTTCAACAGAATAAAATTCACGTTGCCATTGTTGTTGACGAGTTTGGAGGAACGTTAGGCATGGTAACCATGGAGGACATTCTCGAAGAGGTTGTTGGCGATATTAGCGATGAACATGATGAAGAGGAATCTTTGTACACCAAGATAGACGATGCAACTTACATTTTTGAAGCAAAAATTCTCCTGAACGATTTCTTTAAAGCTACCAATTTAGCACCTGATGTTTTTGGAGACAAAACAGACGAAGTAGATACGTTAGCAGGATTACTGCTAGAACTAAAAGGTGAAATTCCTAGTTTACATGAACAATTAGAATTCGGCCACTTTCGTTTCGAAATTCTTGCTGTGGATAATCGTCGTATTCAACAAGTGAAATTGTTTATCACGCCTGAAACCATCGATGAACATGAAGATAAAGAATAAACTCATTATATCAACACTCTTACTTATCTTGATTTCTTGTGGACATCAACCACTACCATTGGATTATGGTTATTTCAGGATTGATTTACCTGAAGCGCATTATGAAGAATACAAATCAGATTTACCTTACACGTTTGATTTGTCACAATACGCCCAAGTGAAACCTGCCAATCCTGACGAACCACAATGGATAAATATTGAGTATCCACAATGGCATGCTACCATTCATTGTAGCTATAAAAAACTTAATCGACAAGACTTGATTCAAGCCATAGAAGAGACGCGCACACTGGTTTACAAACACACTATTAAAGCTGATGCCATTGCCGAAGAATATTTTGAAAATCCAGAACATCATGTATATGGTATTTTGTACGAGATAAAAGGCAATGCTGCCTCATCGACCCAATTTTTTGTCACTGATAGTGTTCGTAATTTTGTGCGCGGATCGCTTTATTTTAATCATTTACCTAATGCAGATTCCATTGCACCTGTGAATACGTTCATCACAAATGATATGCGCCGTATAATGGAAAGTTTAACTTGGAAATAAATAACAATGCTTTTAAGTAAACAAACTGTCGAAGAAAATGCTACGTTAGCACTTTGGGAAGTTACCGAAACTATCGATGAACTACTGGATTTACTACATGTAGATCCATTTATTGTTCAAGAAATTTCGCTATTTACAAGTAATAAACGAAAATTGGAATATCTCGCCACACGTGTACTTTTACAAGAGGTACTTGACGAACAGAAAACCATTGCCTACACAAAACGCGGAAAACCATATTTAGTTGACAAATCGTTTCAAATTAGCATAACGCATACAGGAAAATATGTCGCCATTTTACTGCATCCAACTTATCGTGTAGGTATCGATATAGAAAAAATATCAGATAAGGTGGTACGTGTTCAAAGTAAATTTTTATCTGACGAAGAGCGTACATCAATCGATCATACTTTAGCAAAAACACATTTAGCGTTACTTTGGTCTGCTAAAGAAGCACTCTATAAAATACTTGGACAAGAGGAGGTGGAGTTTACAAACCATTTAACCATAGAACCTTTCAAGCCATATTTAATGGGAACCATGAAAGCTAAGGAAACACGCACGTCTGCTGCTGAAACTTTCAAATTGACCTATCATGTATTTCCTGAATTTGTATTGGTGTGGACAGTAAAGCCTTAATAAATTAAATGCAAGCAATTTACAACACCATAACTACTGCATATCAAACACGCAAACGGTTGTTTACCGTACTTATCGACCCCGAAAAATGTGTTGGTACAGCACTTGAACAAGTCATAGAAACCGCTAATAAAGCACAACCAGACTTCATATTAGTAGGTGGTAGCCAACTGCAAAACTCGGTAGATGAAACAGTGGTCCACATCAAACAATTAACGACTATTCCCGTGGTGCTTTTCCCAGGTAATGCGTTTCAATTGACCAATAAAGCGGATGCGCTTCTTCTGCTTTCACTCATCTCTGGGCGTAATGCAGAATGGCTCATTGGGCAGCACGTGCAAGCAGCTAAGGCTATTCAACAATCAGCTTTAGAAACTATTTCCACAGGATATATACTGATTGATGGTGGAAATACGACAGCCGTTGAGCGTGTGAGTAAAACCAAACCTTTACAACGCGATGCCATTGATGAAGTTGTCTCCACAGCTTTAGCTGGGCAACTATTGGGTCACAAACTAATCTATTTAGAAGCTGGTAGCGGAGCTCTAAATCCAGTGCCAACAGCACTCATAAAAGCTGTAAAAAAAGCTATTGACATTCCACTCATTGTAGGCGGAGGTTTAACTTCTACCGATGCCATAAAACAAGCGTATGAAGCTGGCGCCGATATTGTAGTGGTGGGCAACTACTTGGAAACTCACCTCGAAAAAATGGTCGACTTTTGTGCTGTTCGAAATTGAGGTAATTTAAATATCATACAAAAAAACGGAATCTATTGATAGATTCCGTTTTTAATGATAACAAGTTTACACGTTATTTTACAACAACTTTCATAACCTCAGCGTCAACTCTAACAATATACATTCCTAGCTGAGGCACAGTAATTTTAAAATTTGAACCACTTTTCGGTGAAACATAAATACATTGCCCGATAGAATTATATACACTTATGGAGTTTTTAATCTCTGTTGTTTCAATAATAATTGCTTTATCACGCACATACACACCATCAATAATCATATTATAATCTATTGCGGTTTGTGATTCTTGAAATTCTGCTTGTATAGTAATATCGTCAACGATTGTCAAAATACGTGGATTGATAACATTATTATCATTCCATTTCACAAATTCATATCCACTATTAGGTATAGCTTCAATCTGTGCATTTGTATTGTAAGCATAATTACCTGAACCAATTACGCTTCCCATTAATGAATCATTTACGGTCAAGACCACTGCAAAGGTATCGACAGAAAATTCTGCTGAGAATACAGCATCGCCAGTAACAATAATATTACGAGGATTATCTAAATTACCATCGCTCCATTTTACAAATTTATGCCCAATAGTTGGCAACGCCTCAATTTGTACGTTAGTATTATACACATAATTACCCGAGCCAACAACTGTTCCCATTAGGGAATTATTTGTAGTTACATGTATATTAAAAGTATCAACGGCAAATTCTGCAACAAATATAGAATCTTGAGTAACAATCACCTTGCGAGGGTTATCTAAATTACCATCGCTCCATTTTGTAAAGTGGTAAAAATCAGCAGTAACGGTAACAGTTAAATTTGCTGTATCAAGATAAGCGTAATCATCAGTACCCTCTACAAATCCCAAGGTCATATTGGCAGGCTGAGCAACAATTGAAAAAGTATCTTTAGCAAAAAACGCAACTAAATTAGAGTCTTGTGTTACTGTAATGTAATATGGATTATTTATAGATCCATCACTCCATTTTACAAATTTATAGCCTTTAGTTGGTTTCGCACGAATACCAGCCGAAATTCCACAAGAAGGAATTCTTTCTATAATAACATTCCCCCAGATTTCATTTTGACTTTGTGCTGTAAACTTGTAGTCAAACCCTCCCTTCATAAAAGAAGAAAAAGTGCTCCAAGTATTTGCTATTTTATAATCAGTCAAAGCAGAACAAGGTACAATTACTCTATTTATTAACATCCCACTCATATAAAAGGCATCCGCACGAAGAGTTGGTGGGATTAAAGCATTACATTTTACAGTGTCTAATATCCTTTTATAATTACTATCATATGCAAATGCACAAGCTTCTATATTAGTGATATTTGTCCCCATTTCTATAGAGGTCAAACGGCATCCAGAAAAGGCAAACATGCCTATGTTTTTGCAACCATTTCCGATTAGGACAGAGCTAATACTATCACATCCAGAAAACGTAGAGTTCCCAACATTTGCGACTTTATCTGGAATGAGTAACCGTTGTTTGAGACTCTTACATCCAGAAAACGCATAATTACCTAAGTACTCTACTGAAGAACCGATTTGTAAGCTATTTAATTTTTTACATTGATAAAAGGCTGAATCGCCAATAACTGAAACCTCATCAGGTATAATTAAATTTCCTTTAAGTGAACCACATTGAAAAAACGCAAAATCACCAATACTTGTAAGTGAATTAGGTAGAATCAAATTACCTCCTAAATTTGAACATCCATAAAAAGCACCATCTTGAATATTAACCCCACCCAAAAGCATTAATGAATCCAAAGTGGCACAACCTCTAAATGCATTTTTCCCGATAGTAACAACATTTTGAGGAATCACTAACTCCCCCTCTAATGGACATGTTGAAAAAGCCCATTCTCCGATTGTTTCTAGAGAATCTCCCAATACCAATTTGATAGCCGCAGAACAAGAGTAAAATGCTCGATTTCCTATTCTTTTTACAGAGTTAGGAATAGTTATTACTCCTACTTTGTCACAATTTGAGAAAGCATCATCATCAATATTCAAAATACCCTCACCTAGTGTCAACGAAGTCAAGTTTGCACAATCAGAAACTGCAAATTTTGCAATATGCTTAACGGTTTGAGGAATAACAAGACCTTGCATATTTTTAGATCTATAAAAAGCATAATTTCCAATACTTGTAACCACATATGTATTTTGGTCATATGTAATAGTTTCTGGAATTACAAAATTACCAGCTAAATCAGAATAACCTGGTTGTTCTGGCATTCCATCTCTAATATTCGTCACTTCCGCAGTCTTATTTATCAAATCCAGATTGTAATAATAATACCCAACTTTAACAGGTGACGAAAAGGTAAAATTAATTACCGTTATTAAACACAGTAAAAGTAAACCAACTTTCTTCATAATATGATTATTTTAAAAGATTTATAATTAAAGTTATTAGTGCATCCGCAAAATGGGTATTTAACATATTAGTGTCAAAACTTGCACCTCGCAAATCATCACAAAAATTAGAAGTCCAAATAATGTTATACCCGTCTTCTGAGTTCAAACGGAAAATATTATCTACTGTCTCGCCACGAGTACGCGTAGCGCAAAGAATAATTTCACACTGTTGAGTTGTCAAATCTTTCAACAAATTCAAATGAACGTTTTGATTCAATGGGTTTGGGTCTCCCATGCTTAATAATCCGATTTTATGACCTTTAACTTCAATAACGGACAAAATATCGAATGTATTAGATATCTTTTTACATGTAATAATACTATCTTTAAAGTGTTCGTTAACTTTTAAAATAGTAGCACTCTTACCTGTGCAGGAATTCCCTTTGACTGCAATAATTGTTTTCATCTCGTTTATAATTAAAATATTAATAGAATGTCTAGTATAGGCACAAAAAAACGTGGGACAAAACTCCATATTTGTTCCAGAAGGTATCGCCAAACACCTAAGACTCTCAAATATAAAGTAAAGCCCACGCGGAAACACGTGAGCGTTACGCTTGATATTCTTGAGAGTTTCTTTAAAATTGGCGATTTTTCTGAAACAAGAACTAAGCTAACGCTTGTTTTTTATTTTAATATGGTACGTACCCTTCGGTTACGTTATTTTCTCATAAGCAAAAAATTAGATTATTGAGCAAAGATATAAAAAGAATTTAGAAAACTTAACTTTTTTAATATAAATAACTCATTTATCGTCCTAAATTAAATGGTGGGTCTTCAGACTCAACACCAACAGGCTGCCATTGTTTATTAGGGTCGCCTCGTTTCCACTTTCTATCGGGATGATACACGGCGTAACTTCCTCGACGACCATCTGATTCTTGTTTTTTTGTATACGGTATTTGGTAACCAATACCCCATTCTATCATTTCCGCCTTTTGTAAATGTGTTTTTAAACTCGCATTCACAAATAAATTATCGTATACACGACAGCGTACGCCTAAGCGGAAATAGTTCCAACCATCCTCTTTTTCGATATCATAACTATAAAACATCGGACGATTATCACCATATACAGGATGTGGGTCATGTGTAGCGTTACGAATTGGGTCGTACACATAAACCCCCCATTGTAAAACAGCTGTCACCCGACCAATAATAAACTCATTGCTTAAACAAACGCCTGCTCGAAATTTATTAGCAAGATCTTCAGTTGGAATAAAATAACGACCAAAAAGGGTGTTATTTCTGTATGATTCAGCACCACGTGTACCTTGCTGTACAAACACGCCATCATAAAAAACGTCAAAACCGCCACCTAACGCATACCAATTGGTTAAATTAGCAGACATACTTGCATGAAAAGAACCTATTGGATACATTTTATTGTCCTTATAATACAGTTCACGTGCTCCACCCGAAGCAATTAAATTGATTGAAAAGTCGTAGGGAAACCCGTCAATAGGCGGTTTGGGTTTATTGCAATGGGCACATCCGGGGAATAGATATTTAGCACCAATCATGGCCTGCAACATGTTAATTCCGGCATTTGGCTGCAACATACTGCCGTTACTCATGTGGTTATATCCAATATCTGACGTTATCGAAAATTGTTTTGATATTGGGAATTCAAAATTTGCCCCTGTAGTTAAATATACATTCAAAATTGAACCAATAGCAGAATTAGCTGTTGACGCATTGACACCTGAAAGCGTGTCGCCATCATTCCATGTTTTAGTGAAAAAACTCAGACCTGCACCGATTTTATAATTCAGATGAAAATGTTTCGTTTTTACAACAGGAACTAACAGATAAGGATACACCGCAAAAGCGGTCCCTAATAACTTTGGATTCCCTAAATTAATACCCAAAAGCCCAACGCCCACCGTAGGCATTCGCCAATGGTGTTGCCAATCGTAATTTCCCATTGACGGAAATTCTATAGCTAACTCACCACCTAATGCTGGTGGATGTGCGATAGAATCAAGATTTTTGGTCATAGGTACAATGTAACCTCCATAAACAGAAGCTTTGATAATAAAAGGGATTTTTTGAGCCATTGACCATTGCCCAAAACAGATAAATAACAAGGCAAAAAATATCGTTTTTTTCATCATTCTAAACTGTTTTTGTGCAAAAATAGAGCTATCTTTGCAACTATCAATATATTGTAGCAAAAATACAAAACTTTTTTACATTTATGATATCTTCCGTATGGAACCTCTTGAAAAAAGAGTTTCGTAGTTTTTTTAACACTCCCATTGGCTATATTATTCTGGCTATTTTCTTTGTTGGAGCAGGGCTTTTTCTCTGGGTCTTTCCGGGTGAATACAACGTCTTAAATAGCGGTTACGCTAATATCGATGGCTTATTTGTATTAGCTCCTTGGCTATTCTTATTTCTATGCCCTGCAGTAACGATGCGACTCATTGCAGAAGAACGACAACAGGGAACAATCGAATTATTACTAACACGTCCTATCAGCGCTTGTTCACTTGTTGTTGGTAAATTTTTGTCCGCTTGGCTTATTATGGTTATAGCACTAATACCAGCCATTATTTGGTATGCCACTGTTTATGTTTTAGCTGAACCTATGGGTAATGTCGATAGCGGAGCATTTTGGGGGTCGTTTATTGGTTTACTTTTTTTAGCATCAGTCTATGGAGCTATTGGGCTATTTGGTTCTTCCATCACGCGAAACCAACTTACCGCTTTTGTTGTTTCTGCCATCATAAGTTTTAATATATTTTATGGTTTTGAACTGATAGGTTCACTTTTTAGCGATGGTGACACAACTCTTTTTATCAAAAATATTGGTATTCATGCTCACTATCAATCAATGAGCCGTGGCGTACTCGATAGTCGCGATGTGCTCTATATGATTATCATAACAGTACTCTTTTTGCTTGGCGCAAAAACAGCTTTAACACAAAAAAATAAATTTTTACACATAAAACTATGAAACCACTCATTTTAATAACCAATGACGATGGCGTACAATCAAAAGGTATTCAGGAGTTGATTGATATGGCTTGTACGTTGGGTAATGTTGTAGTTATGGCACCCGACGGACCGCGGTCAGCTCAATCGAATGCGCTTACCATGGCGGTACCCGTATATTATCAACTGGAGCGCAAAGAACCGGGATTAGAAATTTACAAATGCTCAGGCACACCAACCGATTGCGTAAAGTTAGCACTTAACAATCTTCTCGATCGTAAACCTGATTTAATCTTTTCGGGCATCAATCATGGCTCCAACTCGGGTATAAATGTGATTTACTCAGGCACTATGGGTGCTGTTTTTGAAGGTTGTGTCAATGGAATTCCTTCGGTTGGATTTTCACTTTGTGATCACGCTAAAGACGCAGATTTTTCAAAAGCAAAAATCTATTTTGAACAGATCGCACACAAAGTTATGATGGAAGGTTTACCCTCTGGGGTTTGCCTCAATGTAAACGCCCCCAAAGGTGATATTAACGGCATTCGCGTAACACAACAAACCAAAGGCTATTGGACAGAAGAGTTTGAAAATCGCACATCGCCTCATGGACAAGATTACTATTGGTTAACGGGCTATTTTTTTAATCAAGAACCTGACAATCAGCTCACTGACGAATGGGCCTTATCTCAAGATTATGTGGCTATTGTACCTACACGAATTGACATGACTGATTACGATGCTATCCAACTATTGAAAGACTATGAAGAAATTAGATAATTTTTGGTTATCATTAAGCATAGGTGCTATTCTACCTCTGGTTTTTAGCTGGCTTTTTGTCGCTTCATTTTACAAAGGTTCATTACCAATTTTTGAAGCATTAAAAGTTATGATTGCAGGTTCTCCTATAATGATAAGCAAATTAATTCTCGTAGCTTTAGTGCCTAATTTATTCGCAGTCTTTATCTGTTACAGCCAGCAGTGGTGGAAGGCAGCTAGGGGATTCTTTGTTCCAGTTTTATTTTATTTGGCTATAGCCATGTTTTTCTTATAATGACAACATGAAGTATTTTTTGATAGCAGGCGAAGCTTCTGGCGATTTACACGCTTCCAACCTTATGGCAGAACTGAAACAACAGGACCATAAGGCAGAATTTTGTTTTTTAGGAGGCGATTTAATGCAGGCTCAAGGCGGACAACTCATAAAACATTATCGCGATATGGCGTTTATGGGTTTTATAAACGTACTGCTTAACCTACAAAAAGTACTTACAAATTTCAAAGAGTGCAAACGTGCTATTGCCGACTTTAAGCCCGATGTTGTAATTTTAATTGATTATCCAAGTTTCAATTTACGCATGGCCAAATACGTCAAAAAACAGTTTAAAATACCTGTTTTTTATTACATCTCTCCAAAATTATGGGCATGGAAAACGTTTCGCATCAAATCTATCAAAAAATACATTGATAAGATGTATACAATTTTTCCGTTTGAAACCGAATTTTATGCCCAATACAACTATCCCGTAACTTATGTGGGAAATCCCACAGTAGACTCCATCGCCCAATTTCACGCCAATAAAAACAGCCAAAATTTTAGAGAGGAAAATAATTTAGACGAGCGTCCTATTGTAGCACTGCTTGCAGGCAGTCGCCGTCAAGAAATACGAAAATGCTTACCTATAATGGTTGCCATGGCTGATCTATTCTCAAATTTTCAATTTTTAGTAGCAGCTGCGCCCGGTATAGAACAAAATTATTACAACCAATTTTTAACTTCCTCAGTTAAAATTGTTTCAGACAGCACATACGCTCTATTAGATACATCATACGCTGCTATTGTTAATTCTGGAACCGCCACGTTGGAAACTGGACTTTTAAAAGTTCCACAAATAGTTGTTTATTATGTTGCTGGAGAACGGATAGCCTCTTTACTGAAAAATATTTTTATTAAAACACGCTATATTTCGTTGGTCAATTTAATAGCCCAAAAAGAGGTTGTAAAAGAGTTGATTGCGCACGAGTTCACGCCTGAACGTGTTTACAAAGAACTCAATAAAATTCTGACCGATTCAGCCTACTACGAACAGATAAAAGCAGGATACGATGACATAGAAAAACAACTAGGCAAATCGGGCACTGCACACAGAGCAGCCGTAGCCATTACGGCAAGTTTAAGCAAGTAATTCAAAACACGATGCAACGTTTATAACGTTCTACGCATCAATGAGAAGGATAGGAAACACATATGATCTAACTGAAAGTCAGTTGATAGATGGTTGCATTCGCGGTGATAGGCGTGCGCAACGTCAGCTTTACGACTTATATGCTAAACGCATGACAGCTTTATGTATGCGCTATTGTGGCGATTACGAAGTAGCCTTGGATTTGATGCACGACGGTTTTATAAAACTATTCACACGTATTGAAAGCTATAGTGGACAAGGTGTTTTTGAGGCTTGGATGCGTAAAATTTTTGTCAATACTTCACTTGAATATTTACGCAAAAATGATGCGCTACGTGAAAGTTCAGATATAGAAGACGTTCAAATCATGGCACAAGAGCCGTCTACTATCGAACAACTTTCTGCCGACGAAATTATGCGGTTGATCCAAGAGTTACCGGTTGGATTTAGAACTGTGTTTAATTTGTACGCCATTGAAGGGTATAGCCATGCTGAAATAGCTAATCTGTTACAAATTAACGAAAGTTCATCCCGCTCTCAATTTTCACGAGCAAGAGCTATTTTAAGAACAAAAATTATAGATTTATATAAATGACCGACCAAGAATTAAAACGACTACTACAGGAAAAAATCAAATCTCACGAATTAGATTTGCCTGCTAATGATTGGAGCGCTATTGAAAAGCGTTTATCGGTCGTTCCTAGTCGTATTTCTGTAGCTTGGCGCTGGGCTATGGCTGCTGGCGCAGCGGCGGTTATACTTATTGCTATACTACTATATACGCAACCATCAAATTCTTTATCAACCGAACCGACAATTGCAAAATCGAGAGACATAAAAACTGAAATTATTACCGATGCAACTTCTTCTACACCTTTAGTAAGCCAATTGGTAAAAACAGAAAAAGATGACCAGAATAATAAAAAAAGAGATACAAAAAAAGATGACAAACAGGTTGATAAACATGTAAAATCAAAACATAAAACAACTGAAGAAAAAGATAATACAAGTGAAGGCAAAGAAAAGGAATCCATAGAATCAACACCTCAAGAAGAGGAGAATCAAGTTCCATCATGGCACGAACACGAAGATGATGGCGCGGAATACATTGTACAAACAATTAATACATATAAAGAAAAACAAATCCTCGTAGCAGAGAACGCCAACAACGATTCTGGTCAGAAATCAATGCTATCTATAGATGAAGCGGAGGCTTTGATACACAAACGGGCTCAACAACAAACTGAAGCACTCGAAGCCCTTGAACAAAAGAACGATAAGCAATCAGAGCCACAACAGTGGAATCTTGGATTACATGCCTCTTTTACTCCTGAACTTTTAGCTGTAAATAAAGTGACTCCAACAGTGCTCATGGACAATTCTTTGGCTTACCGCAGCATGAACAGAGTAAATGCCAAACACGATTTGCCAATTATGGTAGGCGCTTCTGTTGGAATTCCTTTAGCCAAAGGTTTTTCCGTGCACACTGGGCTTAATTATGCGTATATCCACTCAACCATTACTAATGAAAATACCCTTACTGGCGATTATGCTGTCAATAATCAAAAACTTCATTATTTGGGTATCCCTGTCATGTTTTCGTACAAAGTATTCGATTATAACATCGTACAATGTTACGTCTCAGGGGGTGGTATGGCAGAAAAAGGGTTGGTAAAAAATGTTCAAACATATACCTTCGATCAAACCAATGCTTTGCTTGATAGCGACTCAAAAGAGGAATTCATAAACGGATTCCATTTTTCATTAACAGCAAACATCGGGCTTGGCGTACGCCTCTATAAAGGCTTAAATCTTTTTTTTGAACCAGGTTTCACTTGGTATATTCCCAATAACACTTCGCCGCAACCTGAAAATATACGAACAGAACATCCCTACAACTTAAGTTTGACAGCCGGACTTCGATATAACTTAAATCAATAAAAAAGTAAGAAACTAACAAATTTCTTACTTTTTTTTGTTAAAAGGACAGACCTTTTCATCACAAATGGATATATTTTTTTAACTTTGCAACGCGATCAATTATTTATTAATTAACTTTTTACTTACAATGAAAAAAATCTTTAGTTTAGTGGCAGTTATGTCACTGTTAGTATTTGCAGCATCATGCAAAAAAGAAAAACCTGATAATCCTCAGACAGATTCGCTTATTTTCACTAATGCCATTGCAGGATATTATGGTACAGAATATAGTGAAGCATACAACTATTACACAGTTTTAGCTACCGAAATGGAAGTTGACAGTAATGGATATTATGCATCAGCAGGTGAAGCAGTAACAATTGATTTTTTCTCAGCTGATTCTGTTTTGGCAGAAGGTACTTACACGTTAAGTGCAGGGACATACGCAGCAGATACATTCGATGTAGAATATACCAAATGGTATGAAATTAATGATGCTGGAGAAGAAACAGAATTTGGTATCAAAAGCGGTAGTGTAACTGTTTCAAAATCAGGTGAGCAATATGTATTTACCGTAAATCTTGTTGACTCTTTAGACCAAGTACGTACTGGTTACTATAGAGGCGCCTTACTTGTAGAAGATCAAACTAGTGGTGGAGGTAATGGTGATGAAAATTATGCAGGAGAACCTCAAACCCCAACCGAAGTAACTTTAACTATTCCTACTGACTCTATTGCTGCGTCAAATTATGGAGATTACTATGAGAGTGGTACTGATAACATTTATTTAGAGATGTGGGATGCTAACAACAATTACATTGCACTAGAACTATTTACAGCAAAAGGAGCTACTACTCTACCTGTAGGTACATTTAATTTCGCAACAACTTACGCAGCCAACACCATATTACCAGGTTCGCTATTTTGGGGAATATTCCCATCGGGTAGCTTTGTTTCTGTAGGCGAAAATTTATTCTGGTTAGAAGGTGGTTCTGTAACTATTGATTTAACAGGCAGTACTTATACTGTAACAGTTGCTGTAACATCACACTATGGAAGTACAATCAATGCTACCTACACAGGTACAGTACAATTGGAAATGGTGGACGGTAGTACGGAACCTGCTCCAGCAAAAAAAATGGGTAAAAGTGTAAAACAAGTGTCCTACCAATTTTTTACAAAAAAACGCTAAATCTTTCATATTTACAAAATAGATGCGGTCTGTGAGATTCACAGATCGCATTTTTTATGCTATCTTTGTAACAACTATGCAAAATGAATCGCTCTACATATTTAATCCACAACATGATTTAGCTTTAGCTAATTATAGCCCCTTTTATCACGCTCCACAATCGGCTATTACTTTTGCTCAAGATTTAGCTCTACTACCGCTATGGTATGGATCTACATACGCTGACATTGTGGCTGAACAAGCAGATTTAATATGGTTAAACGAACAAAAAAAGCACTTCTCGCAATTAGAGAATAAAAACACAAACATTTCAACGGAATACAAACTAATACACCCTTGGGGTTGGGATCCTGAAGTCCGCTACAAATTATTACAACTAGGTATATCTCCAAGCTGTTTACCATCATATAAGATGCTACAAAAAATCAAAACTTTATCACATCGTCAACTAGCCACTGACGGCATGTTATATCTTAAAAGCAAAATACAAGCAATCGAATTCCCAACTCCTGCTACTCAATTAAACACATTAGACGCAATCTTTGAATTCACTCAAAAATATCCAGAGATTGTATTGAAAGCACCCTATTCCGGAAGTGGCAAAGGACTTTATTGGAGCAAAGGCGAATTAACTGAAAGTCTTGCTGGTTGGTGCAAACATACTATTGCTAAACAAGGCTGCGTTATGGGGGAAGAAGCTTTGCAAAACATACAAGATTTCGCTATGGAATTTTACAGTGACGAGCATGAAAATATTATTTTTAGTGGTTATTCTCTATTTCAAACCGATAAAGGTGGAATTTATAAAAGCAATCTACTCTTAAGCAATGAAGCTATTGAATCTCTGCTTGAGAATTACGTCACCACTGACACTTTACAACAAATTCAACTTCATTTAATCGAGTTTTTTAAAACTAATATTGCAGGTTATTATCAAGGTTACTTTGGGGTGGATATGTTTATTTACAAACAAGTAGATGGAACTTTTGCAGTTAATCCTTGTGTCGAAATAAATCTGCGCATGACCATGGGAATGGTGGCACGACTATTTTACGACCGCTTCGTTAAATATCCCCAAAAAGGTATATTCACCATTGAACATAGCTCAACCAAAAGAGAACTCTTGGAAAAACAGCAACAACTTATGCGGCAATTTCCGTTAAGTCTAAAAGATGATAAAATAGAAGCAGGTTATTTATCCCTCTGCCCCATAACCGAAACCACTCATTACTGTGCTTCAGTCATTATAAATTAAAAAACGCTTTCTGAGTTCAGAAAGCGTTTTTACAATTATGAGATGAATAATTACAATTTAGCATTATGCATATCACCTGTTTCCATAAAGGCTTTATGCATTTCAAAACAAGTGTAAATATTCATAGGTGTGTGAGATTTTGGCGCAGACTCTAAATAACGACGCAACATATCACGATATTCTGGATCTACACAATTATTTATTATTTCGTGTGCCCGTTGCACTGGTGATTTCCCACGCAAATCTGCCACACCATGTTCAGTAGTAAGAACTTTCACCGAATGTTCACTTTGATCAAGATGAGATACCATTGGAACTATTGCACTAATCTTTCCACCTTTAGCTGTTGACGGTGTGGTAAAAATAGAAATATACGCATTACGTGTGAAATCACATGAGCCACCAACACCGTTCATCATTTTACTACCTAATACGTGTGTTGAGTTGACATTACCAAAAATATCAGCTTCTAATGCTGTATTAATGGTAATTAATCCTAAACGACGAGCCACTTCCGGGTTATTAGAAATTTCTTGTGGACGCAACACTATGCGTTCTTTAAAAAAGTCAAGATTAGTATATACTTGATCTAAATATGAAGCCGAAACAGTCAAAGAACAGCCACTGGCGAACTTCACATGCCCTTCTTTCATCAAATCAATTACAGCGTCTTGAATTACTTCAGTGTACATCTCAAATGGAGGAATATCAGGATTTGCTCCCAATGAACTCAACACGGCATTTGCAATATTTCCCACACCCGATTGAATTGGTAAAAACGAGGCAGGTATGCGACCAGCTTTAAGTTCACCTGCTAAGAAATTAGCCACATTTGCACCAATTTTAGCTGTCACCTCATCAACTGGCGAGAATGTTCCAACTTCATTAGGACGATTGGTGTGTACTACTGCAATAATTTTTTTAGGATCGACTTTGACAAAAGGTTGTCCACAACGGTCACTTGGTTTGTAAACTGGTATCGCCTCACGATGAGGAGGATCAAGAGGTTCATAAATATCGTGCATACCGCATAATGCTTTAGGATGTGCGGCATTTAATTCTACAATGATATAATCTGCTAATCGGCAAATTGTTGGTAAAATTCCGACTCCAGATGTTGGAATTATTTCACCACTGTCGGTTAAATCGCAAGCCTCTACCACCGCAAATTTTGGTTTAGGCATAAATCCATAACGTAATTCTTGTGCTTCGTGCGACAAGTGCATATCAAAATAGTGAGTTTCCTGTGCGTTTACGCGAATACGCATATCTTTACATGATTGATACGGCGTACGGAATAATACAGCATTAGCACGTGCCAAAGCACCATCTAACGAGTCACCTGTTGAAGCACCTGTGTACATCCCTATTTTAAATTCTTTCCCTTCGGCATGCAGTGCCTCAGCACGTTTTGCAATAGCGGTAGGAACTTCTTTGGGTGAACCAGCTGGTGTAAATCCACTAAAACCAACAATGTCGCCATTGTTTACAAGAGCAGCAGCTTCGTCTGCCGACATCACTTTGTACATCATAATAAATCTCAGTAGTTATAAAATTGTTAATTATTTTGTTATCAAATCCAACGTGTCGCTGGCAATCATAAATTCTTCATCTGTTGGGATTACTACAACACGTACTGTAGATTTTGGAGTTGATAACTCCACCTCTTCGCCACGTGTTTTTGCATTCAATTCTGCGTCGATTGCTACACCAAGATAGCGTAAACCATCGCATACATGTTGACGCACGCCAACTTGATTTTCACCAACCCCGCCCGTGAAAACTAAAACATCTAATCCGTTGAGAACAGCCACGTATGAACCCACATATTTTTTAATGTGATAATTGTACATATCCAAAGCTAATTTTGCACGTGAATTTCCCTCTGCAATAGCTTTGTCAATATCACGCATGTCACTTGACACACCCGATACACCCATTACCCCACTTTTCTTATTAACTAATTCAGAAACATCGGCACTGGTTAAATGTTCTTTATCCATCAAATACGTGATAGCTCCAAGATCAACGTTACCAGAACGCGTACCCATCATCAAACCTTCTACAGGTGTCAAACCCATCGAAGTGTCAACTGATTTCCCATTTTCTATTGCTGTAACTGATCCACCATTACCAATATGTGCTGTAATGATTTTTGTTGTATGATAATCTAATCCCAAAAAGTCGCAGGCGCGTTTCGATACATAGCGATGACTTGTACCATGAAATCCGTAGCGACGAATGCTATATTTCGTGTAATATTCGTAAGGAATAGCATACATATAAGCATAGGCTGGCATCGTTTGATGAAAAGCTGTGTCAAACACACCAACTTGTGGAACTTCTGGTAATTTCTGCGTAATAGCCGCCACACCTTTCAAATTGGCAGGATTGTGCAAAGGTGCCAAATCAGAACATTCTTGAACGCGTGCTATCACTTCTGGTGTAATAACAACAGAAGTGTTAAAATACTCACCACCATGCACCAAACGATGACCTACTGCGTCTATTTCTTTTAGTGATTTTATACAAGCATGTTCATTACTTACAAGCGTTTCTAATATCAACTCGATGCCTGCTGTATGTTCTGGTATATTTTTTTCAACAACAACTTTATTGCCATCAGGTAAGGCAAATTTCAAAAAAGAATCAGACAAACCTATTTTTTCAATCGCACCTTGTGCCAACACGTCTTTAGAAGTCATATCAAATAATTTGTATTTAATTGATGAACTTCCACAGTTTAAAACTAAAATTTTCATACGATTGTAATAATGCTTAAATAAAAAATCAATTTGATTTAGCTGCTATAGCTTGACTTGCTGTAATAGCAATCATTTGTTCAATATCAGTTATGGAGCAACCTCTACTTAAATCGTTAACAGGCGCAGCCATACCTTGTAAAATTGGACCAATAGCTTCTGCACCACCAAGACGTTGAACAAGTTTGTAACTAATATTTCCCACCTCTATACTTGGGAACACCAAAGTATTAGCAGAGCCAGCCACTTTGCTATCTGGGGCTTTAAGAGCACCTACTGAGGGGACAATAGCAGAATCGGCCTGAAGTTCTCCATCGATAGCCATATCGGGAGCCATTTGTTGTGCCAGTTTAGTAGCTGTTGTTACTTTATCTACCAATTCATGCGATGCACTTCCCTTGGTTGAAAAACTTAACATAGCGATGCGTGGTTCAATGCCTGCAATAGCTCGCATAGTATATCCTGTTGTTACAGCAATTTGAGCCAACTCTTCAGCCGTTGGATTGGGCATTACCGCCACGTCAGCTACCATAAGTAAACCATTTTCACCATACTGTTTTTCTTTCGAGCATAACAATAATGCACCAGAAACACAACTAACACCAGGTAATGTTTTAATAATTTGAAGAGCAGGACGCAACACATTTCCAGTTGTATTATTGGCACCAGCCAAAGCTCCATCAGCATCGCCCGCTTTAATCATTAAACAGCCTAAATAGAGTGGGTTTTTAGCTAATTCTACTGCTTGTTCAAATGTTACACCTTTGTTTTTACGTAAATCGTACAACAGTGTTGCATATTTATCCAAATCCGGATTTTGTTCAGGATCAACAATAGTTGCTTCCTGAATATATGTGAGTTGATGTTCTTTAGCTATTTGAGCAATAACGGCAGGATTGCCTAATAAAATAAGCTTAGCCACTTTGTCGCGAAGAACATTATTGGCTGCTGTTAAAGTTCTAAGTTCTGTTCCCTCGGGCAATACTATGCGCTGTAAATGTTCTTGTGCACGCGCTTTAATCTTTTTTAAAAACTCCATGATTTGTTATATATTTTTATTTTTTAAAAATCTTAAGTAAATAAAACTGCCCCGCTTGAATTGCGAGGCAGTATTTTATATGGTTGTAACACAAAACTAAGTTTGTAATTTAAATACAACCGGCACTGTAAATTTACAGTTAACCTTTTTTCCTCTTTGCTCTCCAGGTTTCCAGTTAGGCATTGATTTTATGACACGTACTGCTTCTTTATCCAAATTAGGATCAGCAGAACGCACCACTTCTATATCGTCAATTGAGCCGTCTCTACGAACAGTAAACCGTACAACAACACGCCCTTGAATACTATTTTCTTGTGCAATGATTGGATATTTTACGTTGTTATTTAAATATTTCATCAATTCAGTTACACCGCCTGGAAACTCTGGCATTTTCTCAACAACAACGAATACCACATTTTCCTCAGGGTCTTCTACTGGAGGGGCAATAGGTACTCTTAACATTTCTTGTACTGTTTTTTGATCATCCTCTGAAACGATTTCTACTTCTGCTGTTTCGACATCGTTATCCACAATATTCAATTCTTCAATTACATCTGGAGCAGGAGGTGGTGGTGGCGGAAGCGTTTCTTCTTGTTGAATTGTATTTTCAATCATCTCCTCTTCAAAAAAGACTTCCATGTTGTTTTGAGCTTCATAGACCTTAATCTCTTTCTGTGTCCATTCAAAAGCTACATAGAATGCTCCCAATGCAAAAACTAAACCCATCAAAACATAGGTAGTTCTTCTATTTTCCAAATTGGCTTTTGGCGATTTTTTAACATCCATCATATCTTTTCTCTATTAAAATTCTATACATGCAAATTGCATGGCAAATGTACAATAAAAATTTTAGATAATATGCTCTATCACTCATTTTTTTAAGAAATTTATTTTTTTTGCTTCTTTTCTGATATGATAATGTTCATTTAACTCGTTTTTTGTGATTTTTTAGAAGAAAAAGAGATTGGAGATAATACACAAATAGCAACAAATTTGTATCTTTGCGGTTCTCCAAATGAACGATGTCATGAAGCAAGAAAAAGTAGAACAAGGGTGGATAGAAGTTTATGGCGCACGCGTTCATAATTTACGTAATATTGATGTGCAAATTCCGCGCAACAAACTCACTGTAATCACAGGTTTGAGCGGTAGCGGGAAATCTTCGCTGGCTTTTGACACCATTTATGCCGAAGGTCAACGCCGTTACATCGAAACCTTTTCGGCATACGCTCGACACTTCATTGGTAATATGGAACGTCCTGATGTTGACAAAATTACAGGGCTAAGTCCAGTTATTGCCATTGAACAAAAAACTACCAATAAAAATCCGCGTTCTACAGTTGGAACTACTACAGAAATTTACGACTTTTTACGACTGCTTTTTGCCCGTGCAGGAGAAGCTTTTTCGTACATCACTGGCGAAAAAATGGTAAAATACAGCGACGAACAAATTCTTCAACTCATTTTTAACGATTACGAAAACAGAGCCTGCTATCTGTTGGCACCAGTTGTCAAAGGTCGTAAAGGACATTACAAAGAGCTTTTTGAAACTATTCGCCGTAAAGGCTATTTAAATGTACGGGTTGATGGTGAAATGCGCCAAATTACGTTTGGCATGAAACTCGATCGTTACAAAAATCACGATATTGAAGTTGTTATTGATAAGTTAATCATACAGAAAAAAGACGAAAAACGCCTCAAAAAAAGTTTAGAAAGTGCCATGAAGCAAGGCGATGGCATCATCATGTTACTCGACAAAGAATCACAAGCCATTCGTTATCTATCACGCCATTTAATGTGTCCAACATCGGGCATTTCATATAACGACCCAGCTCCTCACAACTTTTCGTTCAATACACCCAAAGGAGCATGTCCTTTCTGTAAAGGCTTGGGAACAGTCAATAAAATTGATGTTGACAAAATTATTCCTAATCGACAACTAAGTATTGCCCAAGGAGGAATCATCCCACTGGGGAAAGAGAAAAACTCACTTATTTTTTGGCAATTAAAAGCGATTTGTGAAAAATACGATATTACACTTAAAACACCGATTGCTCAAATTCCTGACGACGCTTTAGATGAAATTTTAAATGGTTCAGACGAACCCGTTCATGTAAGAAATGCTTCCCTGGGCGAATCCACCAACTATTATGCAACTTACGAAGGTGTCATTCATTACATCGAACTTCAAAAAGAAGCCACTGACAATACCGCATTAGAACAACGTTGGGCAAATCAATTTTTTACACCTGTAATCTGTCCCGAATGTCATGGTTCACGACTCAATCGTGAGGCTTTACACTTCAAAATTGCAGGCAAAAACATCGCTGAATTGGCAGCATTAGAACTGGACGATTTATACGAGTGGATTTGTAATCTACCTTCACAACTATCGGACAAACAACTAACAATTGCCACCGAAATTTTAAAAGAAATTAGTACGCGCCTTCAATTTTTGTTAGATGTTGGATTGGGTTATTTAGCACTCAACAGAGCTTCGGCATCACTCTCTGGTGGCGAAAGTCAGCGAATTCGTTTAGCTACACAAATTGGTTCACAGTTAGTAAATGTTTTGTATCTACTTGATGAACCAAGTATTGGCTTGCATCAACGCGATAATCAAAAGTTAATCCGATCGTTACAGCGCTTACGCGATATGGGCAATTCTGTAATTGTAGTTGAACACGACGAAGAAATGATGTTGTCAGCCGACTATATCGTAGATTTAGGACCACAAGCTGGACGTTTAGGCGGACACGTTGTTTTTGCGGGTACACCACAAGAAATGCTACAACAAAACACGCTAACATCCAATTATTTAACAGGAGTAAAACAGATAGAAAGACCGACAGATCACCGCATAGGCAACGGTAAGTACCTGGTACTGAAAGGTGCTACAGGAAACAATCTCAAAAATGTAGATTTAACTATTCCTTTAGGCAAATTTATATGTATCACAGGTGTTTCGGGTTCTGGTAAATCGACACTTATCAGCCGAACATTACAACCGATTTTGAGCAAACATTTTTATCGTTCACTTGAAGAGCCATTAGCTTATGAATCGATAGAAGGGATTGAATACATCGATAAAGTTATTGAAGTTAGTCAGTCGCCTATCGGTCGAACACCACGCTCCAACCCTGTCACTTACACCAATATATTTGCTGATATTCGTAATTTGTTTGCTGGACTTACAGAATCAAAAATGCGCGGTTATAAACCGGGACGTTTTTCATTCAATACCGCTGGTGGTCGCTGTGAAACATGTAAAGGAAATGGTTATAAAACACTGGAAATGAATTTTTTACCAGACGTTCTTGTACCGTGCGAAGTATGTGGTGGGAAACGATACAATCGTGAAACTTTAGAGGTTCGATTCAAAGGGAAATCTATTGCCGATGTTTTAGATATGACTTTTAATCAAGCTGTTGATTTTTTTGAAAACATGCCTACGTTTGTACATAAATTCAAAATGGTACAAGAGGTTGGATTGGGCTACCTTAAATTAGGACAGCCAAGTAACACACTTTCAGGTGGCGAAAGTCAACGCATAAAATTAGCTGCTGAACTCTCTAAACGCGACACTGGTCAAACACTTTATATCCTCGATGAGCCTACAACAGGTTTGCATTTTGAAGATATCCGAGTACTGTTGTCGGTTTTAAACCGTTTAGTCGATCGTGGTAATACCATTATAGTTATCGAACACAATTTAGATGTTATAAAATGCGCCGACCACATTATTGACATGGGACCCGAAGCGGGGAAATTTGGCGGAGAAATTGTAGCACAAGGTACACCAGAAGAGCTGAGCAAAGCAAAACATAGTATAACAGCGCCTTTTCTAAAAAAATATTTAGAACCACGCTCTGCACAACATTAATGCTCAAAATATTGCGTTGTAACGGTATTGTAAAGCAAACTATCTTCGGTCAAAGTTGATGAACTCTCCAAAATTAATTTCGTATCTGAAAGATATTTGATGGTATACATTTTAGACGTTGCATTTTCACCATCTTTGATTTTTATAGAATTTTCAACCAACAACCAACTTCCATCATACAACCCTGAACAAGTCCCATTGGCATTAAACGTTACAGTTCGCTGTTGACTAACAGGATAGGTAACTACGCCTTTATGCGTTTCAAGCAAAACACCATCACGTGATTTAATCGTTATAAAACGACTTTCTATATAACGCCATGTACCCTCTAACTGGCTATTGGTAGAACAACCAATTAGTATAAACAGAGTGATTATAAAAACTATTTTTCTATTCATTGTCCTATTCTTTACGCAAACGGGCCACAGGGATGTTGAGTTGTTCGCGATATTTTGCTACTGTACGGCGAGCAATAATATAGCCTTTTTCACGCAACATCTCAGTCAACACATCGTCAACTATCGGATTAGATTTGTCTTCTTCCGCTACTATATCTACAATAATTTGTTTAATCTCTTTATTAGAAACCTCCTCTCCAGAAACCGTTTGCATTGTTTCGGAGAAAAAATATTTTAGAGGGAATACACCAAAATCAGTTTGCACATATTTGCTGTTGCTCACACGCGAAATAGTGGAAACATCAAACCCTACCTTGTCGGCAATATCTTTCAATTTCATAGGACGAAGTTTAGTATCATCGCCTTCTAAAAAGAAATCATATTGCTCTTCAACAATGGCATTCATAGTTTTTAACAACGTCACATTACGCTGTTTTATAGCATCGATAAACCAACGTGCGGCATCAATTTTCTGTTTGGCAAACAGAATAGCATCACGCATTTCACGATTTTGATTTTCTTTATTCCCAACAAAATCCGACACCATATCCGTATACGTTTTACTTACTCTTAATTCTGGGATATTAGAATTATTGAGACTTACCGACAAGCGACCATTGTTATTTTCAACAATAAAATCGGGCGTAACTTGTTGCAACAGAATTTCAGCAGGTGTACTAAAAGCATTACCCGGTTTAGGATTTAATTTCATAATTTCCGCGACTACGTCTTTCATCTCATCTTCCGACAAGCCTAAACGACGAGCGATCGCGTCATACTGTTTTTTGGAAAACTGATCAAAAAAACGATCGATAACACGCTCTGCTAAAACCACCGCCGAAGAATTTGGCTTATGACGCAACTGAATTAACAAACATTCGCGTAAATCACGTGCCCCCACACCTGCAGGATCAAGATTTTGCACAAGTGCCAAGGCTTTTTCCATATCGGCGTCTGTAATTGAAAGTCCAAACTGAAACGCCAAATCATCGACCATTGCCTCTATTTCACGTCGCAAATAACCATCATCATCAATATTTCCAATAAGATATTGAGCCAAGTGACGTATTTTTGTATCAGCTTCTCCTAACTCCAACTGACTCGATAAGTACTCGTGAAACGTTGTGTGACTGGAAAGAGGTATCGACACCTCTTTATCATCCGCAGAATGATTATTAGTGCGTAATTTATAATCAGGAATATCGTCGTCTGCCGCATATTCGGTCAAATCGAAATCGTCATTAGTATAATCTTCTTCACCACTCAAATCAAAATCATCATGCTCTGACACACTCTCTTCGCGCCCTTCGTCGAGCGCAGGATTGGCCTCCATCTCTTCGCGAATACGCTCTTCTAACTCTACGGTAGGATACTCCAACATTTTTATCACCTGAATTTGAAGAGGCGATAACTTCTGTTGTTGTTTAATACTGAGTTGTTGTTTAAGCATGGATTCAAAAAAAATAGCTGAATTTAGAATAATAAATAAGCTCCGACGGACAAATTTCCGCTACTGGTATCGAAACCAACCATGGAAATGCCTCCAAGATATTTGTAACCTAAAAAGCCAAAACGACTATATAAAGCAAAGTTATCAGACACTTTGTACAAAAGCCCTGGGCTCACACCTACGCTACCTGTAAAAAGGCCATTAGCAACACCAGCCATGATTGAACCGTCAACAAACAGAGAAAAAGCATTTTGAGAAAAACAAGTATAACGAGCATAAGGTGACAGTGTAAAAATGTATGATGTTGTATTAAAATCGGTAACTACGCCCATTCCTAACTGACTACCAATAGCCCACTTTTCATTAAGATGATATCCTAATTCTGGTGACAACGTAACGGTCATTGTGTTTCCTCCTGACTCATACCACAAACCCAAGCTACCACCTGCGTGAAACTTTTGGGCACTAACATTTACTGTCGCCAGAATGAGAAGTATAATACTAAAAATAAGTTTTTTCATAATAAGTTTTAATATCAATATTTAAAACTACTTCCACCTAAGAATTCACGCAACAATGACGTTGGTGGAATTTCACGATCGTGTATAGGAGTAAAGTATTTTAAAAATTTCAACAAACGGTGTGCCTCTGTGTACTCTTCGCAATATTGTGGCACATCGGCAATTATTGGTTCTGCATGTTTACGTAATACTGCCAATTCGAAAATCAGAGCGGAATTAAACATGGCGTCAGCCTGTTCTTGATAGGGGAAAATCCACTTCTCTTCACCACGCCGCACACTTGGCCAACGATTGATAGTTTCGCGCGCCGTAAAACCACGAAATTTAAAATCACGCACTATACGACGCAATAATCGTGTGTCGGTTGTTGGAATCCAATTGTGGTTATCGAGCGAAATGGTTGTTAATGTGGAGACATAGATTTTAAACATCGCTTGGCGTGGAATAGCCGAAGTTAATTCAGGATTTAACGCATGAATACCCTCAATAATCAACACGTTTTCAGGATGCAATTGAATTTTTTCACCACGAAAATAGCGTTTACCGTCTTCAAAATTATAAAATGGAATTTCTACTTCTTCACCATTAAGCAGTTGCTTTAATTGTGTGTTAAATAACTCTAAATCAACAGCATGCAAATGTTCAAAATCCCATTCACCATGTTCGTCAAGTGGCGTATCAACACGGTTTACAAAATAGTTATCAAGCGACAACACAATAGGTTTTAATCCCGCTACCATCAGTTGAACAGAGAGACGCTTACTGAACGTTGTTTTACCCGACGATGATGGACCAGAAATCATAACAAAGCGACTGGTCGGTTGACGCTCACGAATCATATCAGAAATTTCCACAATTTTACGCTCGTGCAACGCCTCGGCAATTTTTATCATATTGTAAACACTTTTTTCACGTGCACACAAGTTAAAATCTCCAACATTACTTAAGTCCATCAATTTATTCCATCTTGCGAATTCATTGAATACTTCGAACATTTTCGATTGATCTTCATAATCTGCCAATTTATGAGGAGCTCTACGATCGGGCACTCGTAACAAAATACCATTACCATAACTTTGCAAATCAAACAATGGTACATAACCCGTAGATGGAACTAATACGCCGTTGTAGTAATCCACAAAATCATCAATGCGCACAAAACGTGCATACGAAATTCCCAATGTTTCAAGTAAAATCACTTTGTCCATTTCGCCACGTTCGCGAAACATTTCAATAACTGTTGGCGTCTGCTTTTCCTCAGAAATAATCGGCATATCAGCTGCGATAATCTCCTGCATACGTTTTTTAAGCGCTGCTATCGTTCTTTCGCTAACTTTCTTATCTCTACCATCAATACTGCAATAATAACCCCGAGAAATAGGATGTTCAATACGCAAAGTAGATTCTGGGTGCAAATCGTTAAGCGCTTTAGCCATAATCATACTAATAGAACGCAAATAAACACGCATTCCTGATGAAGTACTAGCATCTATAAAGTCAATATCTTTAGGTTTATACACCAAAAAATTTAGGTCTTCAACTTTGTAGTTAACACGCGCAGCAACTACCGGATATTTAAGTTGAATATCCATGTCGTGATAAATTTCCAACAACGACGTTCCACGTGTATAATCTCTAAATTGTTGATTGTTTTTACAGAAAATAGTGACTTTTTGCTCCATTGCCATAACGATAAAAAAATAAGCGTGTTAAAAGTCCAATAGTTAATAGTTTGATTTACAAAACCTTAAAAAACCAGGCTTTAAACACCAATTCAGGGGATAAAAATAGGCAATTTTTACCAACTTTGTATAGAATATAAGAAGAATTTTGCTTAATTTTGCGGACAAATCAAAAAAACAAGAAGATAACATGGAATTTGGATTACTCGACACGCTTACACTGATCGGTGCTGTATGTTTGTTCTTATACGGCATGAAACTGATGAGTGAGGGGTTACAAAAGGCTGCCGGTGATAAACTTCGTAACATTTTGGCTTTAATGACCAATAATCGTTTTGTAGGAGCGTTCACCGGTATTTTTATTACCGCTTTAATACAAAGCTCTTCGGCCACCACAGTAATGATTGTGAGCTTCGTGAATGCTGGACTGTTATCACTAAGTCAATCCATGGCTGTTATTATGGGAGCTAACGTAGGTACTACGGCCACTGCTTGGATTATCTCACTATTAGGTTTTAAAGTTAACATGACTGCATTTTCTATTCCACTTATTGGTTTAGGCGTGCCGCTGTTATTTTCAAAAAAGAACTCGTCAAAAAGTTGGGGAGAATTCTTAATCGGGTTTGCACTTCTGTTTTTAGGGTTAGACTACATCAACAAATCAGTTCCCGATTTACAAGCTAATCCTGAAATTTTCTCATTTCTACAAGCCTACACAGGCATGGGCTATGGCTCAGTTCTATTATTTGCGTTACTCGGAACGCTCATTACTATCGTCATACAATCATCCAGTGCTACTTTTGCAATTGTGCTTGTTATGTCGAGCAAGGGTTGGATTTCATTTGAACTTGCGGCAGCAGTAGTTTTAGGCAGTAACATTGGAACTTGTATAACTCCACTCATAGCTTCTATATCTGCAAATGTTCAAGCAAAACGCGCCGCAATGGGACATCTTATTTTTAACGTTTTAGGTTCTAGTTGGGCTCTGCTTTTCTATAGCGCATTTATTAAGCTAATTATTTTCATTTCAAATAATTTAGCGGGTAATCCAAATGATTTAATGACATTTGTAGAAAATACCGATCCCACTATTTTAAATCAACTTAATGCTGGAACATTAGATGCAAGCACGCCCGAAAACCAAGCATTGATCCAAAATTTTGCCGATATGCAATACTACGTATCATTTGGGTTATCTACATTTCATACCGTATTCAACCTCATCAACATAACCATTATGATTTGGTTCACGGAGTTATATGTTAAAATAGTAACTAAATTAATTCCTTCTAAACCAACCGAAGAAGATACTGAGTCCCAACTCAAATTTATCTCAACAGGAATGTTATCAACTGCAGAGTTATCTATTTTGCAAGCACATAAAGAGATTGAACTTTACAGTCAACGTACACATCGTATGTTTGACTTAGTGCGTGAACTATACTATGAAACAAACGAATCAGCATTCGTTACCAAATTTTCGCGTATTCAGAAATATGAAAACATTAGCGACCGTATGGATGTTGAAATTGCCACATATCTGACCAACGTTGCTGGTGGACGATTGAGTGATGAGTCAAAACATCAAATCCAAACCAGTTTGCGTATAATCACGGAAATAGAAAGCGTGGCTGACAGTTGTTATAACTTAGCGCGCACTATTCAAAGACGTAATCAAGGAAAAATAGAGTTTACAGACGATGTGAATGCCAATATTGAGTTGATGTTTAATTTAGTTGAGAGCGCCATTGTTCAAATGACACACATTTTGGGGACTCCTACGTTACAGATTTCAGATGTGAACAAAGCACAAAATTTAGAAAACGAAATCAACAATTTCCGCAATCAACTCAAAAATCAAAATATTTTAGACTTGAACGAAGCGAAATATCCTTATGCAACAGGTGTTGTATATATGGATATGATTGTAGAGTGCGAAAAAATTGGCGACTATGTAGTTAATGTTGTTGAAGCACTTGCCGATTCAAAATTATACAAATTAAATACAAAATAAGCTGACTATGGATACGACTGAAAAACAATTTGATCAAGCTGTAGCTGAATGTCGCGATATTTTTCTTAAAAAATTAAACGACTACGGCGGTGCATGGCGCATAATGCGTCCAGAATCGGTAACTGACCAAATTTTTATCAAAGCGAAACGCATCCGAAGCATCGAAACTAAAGGAGTAGCATTGGTAAACGAGGGTATTCGACCTGAACTTATTGGCATAATCAATTATGCTATCATTGGTCTTATCCAATTAGAGTTAGGCTACTCCGACACCGACGACTTACCGAAAGAAGAGATAAAAAAACTATACGAAAAATACATTCGAAAAGCTAAGGATTTAATGTTAGCCAAAAATCATGATTACGATGAAGCGTGGCGATCTATGCGCACACAGTCGTACACCGATTTGATTTTAATGAAAATACATCGTACCAAAGAAATTGAAGGCAACAAAGGCAAAACGCTGATTTCAGAAGGTATCGATGCCAATTATTTTGACATGATCAATTACGCTATTTTTGGAATGATTCAAACAGCTTAACCTATGCAAATGTATAAACCTTATAAACCAAAACGTGATTGGACCCAATGGGTTGGGCTCATTGCACGTATGTTATTTGGTTTAACCTTCATTTTTTCTGGTTTTGTCAAAGCTATTGACCCGTTAGGTTTCGCTTATAAACAGCAAGACTATTTGGAAGTTTGGAATTTAACTACTTTAGGTAATCTAACACTCTTGGCTGCCATTCTTATCTCAGCTCTCGAATTTATGCTTGGTGTTAGCATTTTGCTAGGGATTCGTTTACGTGAAACAGCTTGGGGAGGGTTCATTTTTATGATCATAATGACACCACTTACCCTATGGATTGCGCTTAAAAATCCTGTCGTCGATTGTGGCTGCTTTGGCGATGCTCTGGTCATAAGCAATTGGGGAACATTTTGGAAAAATGTGGTTTTGCTTGCACTAATTATCACCGTTATTCTCACAAACCGCAATAGATATAATGAATATTTATCGCCTCTTCCAAGTTGGCTCCTTGCTATTTCATTCGGTTTTATTCCTATTGCATTTTCATGTTACAGCCTTCACTATTTACCAATTATAGATTTTCGCCCGTATAAAATTGGAGCAAACATTCAAGAAGGTATGCTCATTCCTGAAGGCACAGAAAGCGACCAATACGAAACTACGTTTATTTACGAAAAAGATGGCGTAGAAAAAGAATTTACCTTAGAAAACTATCCGTGGCAAGACACGACATGGCACTTTGTTGATCAAACAAGCGTATTGGTAAAAAAAGGATTTACACCAGCTATTCATGACTTCTCTATAACCACAAGTTCTGGAGACGATATTACGGACATTATTCTTAACGATGAAGACACTATTTACCTCATTGTGATGTACGATTTATCCAAAACCAACACAAAAAATTTAGCTGCCATAAACCAACTATACAAAGAACAAACAGCACTAGGGGCTAAATTTTACGCACTTACTGCGTCATACCAGGGAGATATAGAAACGTTTAAAGAAGCTCATGATGCGCCTTATCAGTTTTGTACTGCTGATCCTATAACACTCAAAACTATGATTCGCGCTAATCCAGGTATCATGGTACTCAAACAAGGTACTATAATCGACAAATATAACAGTAATTCTGTTCACAAATACTTAATAAATAATTTCCAAAACAATAAATAAACGACATGAGAAAAAACATTGTAGCAGGTAACTGGAAAATGAATAAAACCCTGCAAGAAGGCGTAGCTTTAGCTACTGAACTAAAAAACGCATTAGTAACTAAACCCAACTGTGAAGTAATTATTGGTGTCCCCTTTACTCATTTAGCAACACTATCTGAATTACTCAACGGAAGCCATATCGAAGTTTCTGCTGAAAACTGTGCTGATAAAGCTTCAGGTGCTTACACTGGCGAAGTTTCTGCAGCAATGGTGGCTTCTACGGGTGCTACCTATTGCATTCTTGGGCACAGCGAACGTCGCACTTACTATGGCGAAACATACGACATCTTGAAAGATAAAGTGTTGTTAGCGCTTGAAAATAATTTGAAACCTATTTTTTGTATTGGTGAAGTCAAAGAAGAACGCGAAGCCAATAAACAAAACTCTGTTGTAAAAGCACAATTAGAAGGTTCTGTTTTCAATTTGTCTGCCGAAGATTTTAGCAAATTAGTTTTAGCTTACGAACCTGTGTGGGCTATTGGCACTGGCTTAACAGCCACACCAGAACAAGCACAAGAAATGCACGCTTACATCCGTAATTTAGTTCGTGAAAAATATGGCAAAGACGTTGCCGGAAATTGCTCTATTCTTTATGGTGGAAGTTGCAATGCAAAAAATGCAGCTGGCTTATTTGCTAATCCTGATATTGATGGAGGTTTAATTGGCGGAGCATCACTCAAATGTGAAGATTTCAAAGCTATTATTGATGCTTTCTAATTCAATCTTATAACAAAAAGGTCTCTGAATTCAGAGACCTTTTTATTATGAGAAATTATCGGTTATTTTCTATGATAACCTTTGCCACTACCTTTTTTAGAGCGAACGCGAGAGTCACCGTCACACCTTTTTTGCGTCGATTTACCTCTTACATCACCACGAGCTTTTTCATATTGTGCAAACCTCTCTTCGCCAATAATTTTTTTCAAAGACTCATCGGTTTTTGTTCTTAATGAATCCATCTCGGCACGATGTTGTGAACGTTGTACTGTTAGTGCTTCACGTTTTACATCCTTCTCTTTTTCTTGCTTTGTAAACAGTTCTAATACTTTCGCTCGTTCGCTTGCCGACAACTCAACGGTTTCTGCCAACATATCAACGCGCATTGTAGCACGTGTTTCAGGAGAATAATTTGAGTGATTACGTCTACCATTAGGTCGAGCCAATAAAGTCCCTACCACTAACATTGAGGCGGCTGCCAATAAAACTAATTTTTTCATAATCATAAAATTTTAAATAAACAGATTGTGTTTGTTCTCACATCCATTCAGACTACCATAGTGACAAAAGGTTTAATTTGTTTGTCATATTTCATGTTTTGCACTATTTTTGTAATATTAATTCTCACAATAAAATTTCTATCACTATGTTTTCATTTTTGGGAACGATTTTCTTCTTTGTACTGTTTATCGTCCTCCTGGTAGTAATCACAGGCATTAGTTTTATACGCTCTTTATTTATACGTTCAAAACATCAGCACAATCCAATGACTGACTCCCTCGATGAGGAGGTAAAACTTACCAAAAAACGCCGGAAAGCGTTTAAAAAATCAGGAGAATATGTGGATTTTGAAGAGGTTAACAGTACAACAACACCTACATCAAAGGACTGAATAATCGAGCAAAAGATTCTTTAAAATGGTCCATGCGTTTGCGCTGTTTCCATTCGTCAAGTTTTATTTCCACACAACTTTGAGCATCTTGTAAAAAGTGCTCTCTCAAAGTAACCGCTACTTGTTCGTCCAATACAAAAGCGTTAATCTCAAAATTATGTTCGTAGCTACGTACGTCCATATTGGCCGTACCCACAGTCGACACACGATCATCAACAACTATGGCTTTACTATGTAAAAAGTTTTTTTGATACATAAACACACGCACACCAGACTCTAATAATTGCTGCAAATAGGAATTAGATGCCAGCGTTACCAACCATGTGTCCGATTTTTCCGGTAACATTACACGTACATCGATACCACTCAACGCCACAGTTTGTAGCGCAGTTAAAACACTTTCTGTTGGTATAAAATACGGCGTATGAATATAGACATACTGGGAAGCACCTGAAATGAGCGATACGACTCCTTGCATAATAGTTTTCCAATCAGAATCAGGACCAGAACCTACAATTTGTATTAAATTATGATGGGAGCTGGGAGTTACAGTGGGGAAATATTTCTGATCAGTTATGATTTTGTTATCCACAAAAAACCAATCAATCAAAAAGACACGTTGCAATCCACGAACAGCAGGACCTTCAATGCGAATTTGTGTATCGCGCCATAAACCTAATTTATTCCCTTTTAAATATCGATCAGCAATATTGATTCCGCCTGTATAGCCAATCACTCCGTCAACAACCACAATTTTACGATGGTTACGATAGTTCATTTTACTAAAACCTATCGATCTTTTCAATGGTAAAAATGGCTGAATATAAACACCTGCATCACGCAAAGACTGTATGCTTGACTTTGTTAAGCTAAAACCACCCACATAATCGTAAATAACACGTACACGAACACCTGATTTCGCTTTACGGATAAGAAGTTCACGTAATCGACTACCAACTTCATCATCTTGGATAATATAAAACTCTAAATGAATATGATTTTGTGCTCGCTCAATATCGTTAAAAAGGCTCTCAAAAATTTCACAACCCCTCGTAAGTATTTTTACTTCGCTATTCGTATAAGGAAATGCTTCTGAGTTGTTATAGAGCAACGAAACTAATTTTTGATTTTCTACAGGCAACGTTTCGTCTTGCAAAAAGGCCTCAAAATCGAAATCAGTCCGTGCAGGACGAGAAACTGTTTTAATGCTTTTTTTCGAAATTATTTTACGACGACGGAAATCTTGTCCAAACAACACATAAATAATCAGCCCGACAAACGGGAGCAACACCAAAACCAAAACCCATGCAATAGATTTCAATGGATTGCGATTTTCTAATAAAATAGCAAAAATAACCATTGCTACCGTGTAGATAAACAAAATGAAAAAAATCCAATATACTATGTCGGACACTATATTCATACAACAGGAACTCCTATAACCATTTTATTCTCATCATACCACTTTGTTTCCACTGTTTTCATCGTAACTTTTGGAGCTTTAACGCCAGTACCAATTACTATTGGTGATGTTTCAACATGAACTTCATCCCACAAATGTGTGTCAATAAAAGCTTGTAACAATTGCGTACCACCTTCAACTATGAGCGATGACAAGTTGACTTGATACAAATAATCTACAATTTGAGACACAATATTATGCGAAAAATCCAATTTTACAAACGTAGTATTTTCTTTAGATTCTACGGTTTTATCGGTAAAAATTACAGTTGAAGTTGATTCATCATAAAGATGATAATCTAAGGGAATACGCAACGTTTTATCAATCACCATTCGAACAGGATTACGTCCACTCCATTTACGTGAAGTGAGATGAGGATTGTCCAGTAATGCCGTATTAGTACCTACCAAAATAGCCGATTCTACCGAGCGTATTTGATGATTTAAGGTTTTGGTAACTTCATTTGATATACGTAAAGGAGATGTTTCAGATGTAGTTCGCAAAATATCAATAAAACCATCTTGAGTTTCTGCCCATTTTAACATAATAAACGGGCGTTTTTTTGTGTGCATTGTTAAAAAACGCTTATTGAGCAATTGACACTCTCGCAACAACACATTTTCAATAATATCGACGCCTGCATCACGTAGCAATTGAATACCTTTACCATTTACTTTAGGATTGGGATCGCCCATACCTATAACCACACGAGGAATTTTTTTATCGATAATTAACTGTGCGCATGGTGGCGTTTTACCATAGTGAGAGCAAGGTTCTAAATTAACATAAATCGTCGATTTATTCAGTAAATTTTGATCTTTTACTGAACAAATAGCGTTCACCTCCGCATGTGGTTCACCGCAACCTTGGTGATAGCCCTCACCAATAACGACATTGTCGCACACAATGACCGCTCCAACCATTGGATTAGGTGCTGTGTATCCCTCAGCTTGTTGTGCCAACTGCAGGCACCGTTTCATGTACAATTCGTCTTGATTCATTTTGTTCATAAAAGTCAGATAGTCAGCGCAAAGATAGAAAATTTTTCTCTGAAAATCGATGATCTACTTGAGAAATATATACAAACTGCATCTGAACTATTGCAAATATGAATAAAAAAGACGATATTTGTATCTATTTTTTTATAAACTTTGAATTTAAAAAAATTATGTGTGGAATTGTAGGTTACATTGGTAAACGCGAAGCTTACCCAATCTTAATCAAGGGTTTACACCGTTTGGAGTATCGTGGTTATGACAGCGCTGGTGTTGCATTAATTAATGGCAAACAACAGCTAAATGTATATAAAGCTAAAGGAAAAGTGGCTGATTTAGAACACGCAGTTGAATCAAAAGATATATCTGGTACTATTGGCATAGCTCACACACGTTGGGCAACTCACGGGGAACCAAACCAAGTCAATGCACATCCGCATTACTCAGAATCGGAAGAGCTAGCCATTATACATAATGGGATTATCGAAAATTATGCGGTGCTAAAACAAGGTTTGATAGAAAATGGTTATTCGTTTAAAAGCGAAACAGACACCGAAGTTTTGGTACAACTTATTGAACATATAAAAAAAACAGACAAAACCGATTTGCAAACCGCAGTTCAATTAGCTTTAAATCAAGTGGTTGGAGCTTATGCAATTGTAGTACTAGACCAGAATAATCCTGATAAAATGGTAGCTGCACGCAAAGGTAGTCCTTTGGTGATTGGAATCGGAGAAAATGAATATTTTTTGGCATCTGACGCTACTCCAATCGTGGAATTTACAGATAAGGTGGTTTATGTTGGCGATGAAGAGATTGTTCACCTGCGACGCAATAAAGAGCTTAGCATTAAAACTATTGGAAATGTTGTCAAAACGCCAGAAATTAAAAAACTGGAAATGACGTTAAGTCAACTTGAAAAAGGTGGCTATCCACACTTCATGCTGAAAGAAATTTTCGAACAACCAACTACTTTGGCTACAAGCATGCGTGGACGTGTCAATATTGAACACAACAATATTACACTGGCTGGCTTTATCGATAATAAAGAGCGATTTTTGAATGCAAAACGTATTATCATCACAGCATGCGGAACGTCGTGGCACGCTGGTTTGATTGGTATGCACGCAATTGAAGAATTCGCCCGGATTCCTGTGGTTGTAGAATACTCTTCAGAATTCCGTTATCGTAGTCCCGTTATCAATTCAGACGATGTTGTTATAGCAATTTCTCAGTCGGGCGAAACTGCCGACACGCTGGCAGCTGTTGAGTTAGCAAAATCACACGGCGCTTTTATTTATGGCGTGTGTAATGTTGTTGGTGCATCTATCCCGCGCGCAGCACATTCAGGTTCCTATACACACGTAGGTCCAGAAATTGGCGTAGCTTCTACCAAAGCGTTTACCGCACAAGTTGCAGTACTCACTATGCTTGCTTTAATGATTGGTAGAGAAAAAGGCACATTAAGCCAAGAGCGCTATTTGCAAATAGTAGCCGAGTTGGGCAAAATTCCAGAAAAAATTAAAGAGACTTTGAAACAAGATGATCTTTTGGCTGAATTTGCAAAAACATTTACTTATGCTCAAAACTTTATCTATCTAGGACGTGGCTATAATTACCCCATAGCTATGGAAGGCGCTTTGAAATTGAAAGAGATTTCGTACATTCATGCAGAAGGATACCCTGCTGCTGAAATGAAACATGGCCCTATTGCTTTGATTAATGAAGAGATGCCCGTTGTTGTAATTGCTCCACATTGTGGAACGTACGATAAAGTGGTAAGTAACATTCAAGAAATAAAAGCACGTAAAGGACGTATTATTTCAATTGTTACGGAAGGCGACACCATAGTGAGAGATATGTCAGATTACAGCATCAGCATTCCAGCAACAGAAGAGTGTTTAGTTCCTTTGTTGGCAGCTATTCCACTACAACTGTTAGCTTATCATATTGCCGTGGTAAAAGGACGTAACGTTGATCAACCACGAAATTTAGCCAAATCAGTTACAGTTGAATAATTTTGTTACTTTTTATATAAAAGAGGCGTTGCAAATTTTTAGCAACGCCTCTTTTATATATGGAATTAATTCTCTTAAAAAACAATAGACTTACCATTATAAAAATCAAAAATTTTTGTTCTAAAAATAAAGTCAAATTTAGCTTGAGTTTCTTGTGATAAGGATTTTTCGAGTCGTGTTTTAGCATTATTTAAATCAAACGGTGTTGATTTTCCACCGTTATATTTGGCTTGCTCAAATTCAAAGGAAATACGTGCTGCTTCCGATGTTTTGGTTGCAGCAATATACTTTTCACGAGCAGCTAAAGCATTATAATAAGCCGTTTGAATCTCTTTCAATAACACTTGTTTGACATTTTCCAACTCTAATTCTTGGTTTAAAATATTAATGTGAGCCTGTTTTACACGATTCACAGATGCCAATCTATTAAATATCGGAATTGACAACGATAAAACCACCGCTTCGCTACTATTATCCTTTAATTGTTGACCAAATGCTATATTATTCAACTGAAACGCATGGAAATAACCTGTATTGTAACCTGCTTGTAAATCGAGTTGAGGATAATAAGCGGATTGTGCTATTCTCAACCCCTTTTTACTACTTTCAATACGTCTTTCTGACGCTTTTATCGAAGGACGTAAAGTTAACGATGTAGCATAAGCATCTTGCAGTGAAAGTAAACTTAAATCTGAAGCCTCTATCAATGTTTTAGTATCAATAGCTGCGATATCAAAATTATCAATATCGGGATAATTAATGCTTTGACACAAATCGAGAATAGCTAACCGCAAAGCATTAGAAGCTTCAACATTTGTCTGTTGATCATTGGCTAATTGGGCTTTATGTTCATACAACTCTGACTCCGATCTCCTCCCGCTTTCTACCAAATATTGGGTGTTTTTCACTTGTTCTTCACTCAATTTTACTTGTTCTTGAGTTATATTTACCAACTCCTTATTGTACAAAACATTCAAATAAAAGGCTGTCACATTAAGCGTTAAATCTTCTTTCGCCTTATTCAAATCTTCTATAGCTGCTTGCAAATTGAGCTTATCAGATGCTATTTGATTGGCAATACGAAAGCCGCTAAATAATGGCATTGAAGTAGAGATAGTAAAATTGGTTGATGCCAGCGATTGACTGGTAGTGATGTTATCATTACCTGTGGCGCGACCAAATGAAAAATTCTGCCCTAATCCTGCACTCAAATTGGGTACAAAACTCCACTGCGACGTTTTCAAATTGAGCTTTTGATACTCAGTTTGTAAAGCCATTTTTTGTACTGTTATATTATTTTGCACTGCATAATCGACACATTTACTAAGCGACCACATTTCTTGAGCTGTAAGCGAAGTTACTAAAAATGGTAAAATGCTAAAAGCAATGATTTTGAGCTTCATAATAAATTAAATTTTCTATACAACCTTAGTTGTGTTATAAAAAAACAACATCAATACACTCTACACAATTATTTTGCTGGAGGTGTTGGTATTTTGTCTGTTGATACTTTTTGTAGTCCGCGAATTTTCATAGAATCAACCACACCTTTTATAATCTGAATGTTAATGCCATCAGACAAACCTAATTCCACAAATTTCTTATCAAAACTTTGCGTATTATCTTTGGTGGATTTAAGTACATAAACAAACGCAGAATCATTTTCAAATGAAACAGCACTTTCTGGAATAGTTAACACATCTGTACGCTGATCTAAAATGATTTCGGCATTAGCACTATAACCTGCACGAATGACCACGGAGTCAGGAATACGAGCAGCAGCTTTCATTTCAAACATCACTGCACCATTTTCCTCAACACCTTTAGGAGAAATATACTCCAGTGTGGCATTAAATTTTTTATCTTGTAACGCTCCAACAGTCAAAACAATAGGCATTCCTTCATGAATACGACCAACTTCAGTCTCATCAATTTTACCTTTAAAAATCATATCATTCATATCGGCAATGGTTGCTATTGTTGTTCCATCGTTAAAATTATTCGACTGAATAACAGAATTACCTACTTTTACCGGGATATCGAGAATAACACCCGTGATTGTTGAACGAATTTGTGTATTACTATAAGCCCCTGAACGCTTCGCAATGCCATCTTTAATTATTTCAACATTATCAAAAGCATTTTGCAACTCTTCTTTTGCTTTTAAATAATTTGCCTTACTCTGTTCAAATTCTTCACGCGATAGCACTTGTGAATTATATAATTTTTCATCACGTTCATACTGTTTCTGTGTACGTTCTAAATCAATTTTAGCAATATTCACACGACTTTCTGCACTATTGAGCTGGCTCATTTCTGGTATAACCTTTACTAATGCAATTATTTCTCCAGCCTGAACACGTTGACCTGCCTCTTTATAAATTTGAGCAATAATCCCAGAAATTTGTGGTTTAATAGCTACTTCGTTTCGAGGTTCTATTTTACCTGTTGCAACAGTTTTTTTTGAAATAGTTAGAATAGATGGTTTTACAATTTCATAAACCACTGTTTTAGGTTGTGACTTTTGCCATAAAAAGACTAATGTTCCAACAACAACAATTCCCAAAAGAGAAAGTAGAATGATTCTAATTGCTTTTTTCATAATTGATTATGAGTTATAGTTTATAAATTTTATTCATCACGTAATGCATCAATCGCTTTAATTTGTAGTGCTCGTTTTGAAGGCAACCATCCAGCAATTAACCCTGCAACTATAATTACTATAAGCGCAACTATTGCAGTACCAAACGAAATTTGCGGATTACTTAAAGGCATACTATCGGAAGGATTGGCTGCCAAAATTTGAGAAACCACCGCAAGAAAACCGACACCAAGTACAACACCAAAAATTCCTGCTAAAAAAGTCAATACTAAGCTTTCACTCATTACCTGTTTCAAAATGGTAAATGGCGAAGCACCTAAAGCTCTGCGAACACCTATTTCCTGCGTTCGTTCTCGCACAGTTACCAACATAATATTGCTAACGCCTACCACGCCCGCCAACAAAGTACCTAAACCAACAATCCAAATCAGAGCATTAATCCCAATAATCAATGCTTGAAAAACATCAAAAATTTTCTTCACATTAAATGAACCAACAGCCTTAGGATCAGTAGGAGAAATGCTGTTTCGTTTTTTTAATAACAGTTTCACATCTTCTTCCAAGTCTGCTATATCGATTGAGGGTTTTGCTGCTAAAGCAATGCCATGAATTTTATTGCCTTCATTTTGAGCTTGCTGTAAAGTAGTAAAAGGTAAATTTATCATCTCCTCTGGGTCTCCAAATACATTGACATTTTTAGAAATAGCTTCACACACACCTACTACAGTGTAATAAATGCCATTTATACGAATAAGCGAACCAATAACTTCTTCGTCCGGAGCATATAAATCATTTACCACACGCTTCCCAATCACACACACTTTACGATATTCTCGCACATCAATATCGTTGATAAACCTACCTTCTAAAATACGGCTCGGATTAATTCGATTATAATCTGGTGAAAAACCCATGATACTAAAAGAACCAAATTTATCCAGACGAACCACATTATTAGTTGAACCTCCTCTATTGCCAAAAATAATACCACTCATGTATTTAATTTTATCGGCATAATGACATTTAATCGCATCATAGTCGGACATGGTGATATTCCACGTTCTCCCCCGTTGAAATCCCTTATACGGTTCCGATGTAGCATCCGTAAAGAAAAATGCGGAATTGGATTCAAAATGCTCAATACTATCCATAATGCCATGCCGAATACCAATACCAAAACCTATCATAACAACCAACATAAAAATGCCCCAAAAGACACCGAAAGCAGTCAACAAACTACGCGATTTATTACGTGTAATTGTCAACCAAATTTCTTGCCATGTATCTAAATCAAACATACGTTATTTATTTATGTTGTAATGCCTCGATTGGTTTAACATTGACAGCACGTTGAGCAGGGATATAACCTGCTATAACGCCAGCAACAACCAAAATAGCGGTAGCTGCTAACACTAGAGTTAAATCGACTGTCGGATTCAAAAAAACGTGTATTTCATCGGCTGTTGCAGCCGCATTTTGTGCAAGAACAGACGCTAATCCTTCCGTAAGTAAAACGCCAACAACCATACCGATATAACCAAAAATAGTTGTAATAGTAAGTGATTCCCATACAACTAAACGTAAAATCGACTTTGGTGAAGCCCCCAACGCTTTGCGTACACCAAATTCATGAGTGCGTTCCTTCACTGTAATCAGCATAATATTACTTACACCAACCACACCAGCAATCAAGGTTCCAATACCAATAATCCAAACAAATAGGGCGATGCCATTAAAAATAGTTTGCGCTTGCATATAATCCGACAAACGGTCTTGAATCCAAATGGCATTTTGGTCATTTGGATCGAACTGTAAACGTTGCGATAACATACGACGCAGTTTATTCGTAAATAAATTACTTTGTTCCTCATTTTCAATACCTTCAACTACAAAAGACACATCTTCAATATATCCTAAAGGATTAAATATAATTTGTGCTGTATTGAACGGGATATAAAACGAAGGAGAACGTCGAGCAGCTCCATCTTCCTCATACAAACCGATGACTTGAAACAACACATTATCAATTTCTACATACTGACCGATTGGATTTTGATTGCGAAAAAGTACTTCTGCTGTCTTTGGATGAATTACTACCACCTTACGGTTTTCGCGATTGTCCGTCACATTAATAAAACGCCCACTCGTAATAATCAAACTACGCATCACTTGATAATCTGGTTCCACACCCGACATGGTACTCGATACTACTTCTTTTCCATTTACGATATTAGAGCTCCACTTGTTATAAACCGGTGAAAAAGCTGATACATTAGTCAAATTACGACGTAAAAACTCAACATCACTTGGCGCAAAACGAATGCGACGCCCTTTTTGCATACCGTTGTAAGGCATAGAAGTAAAACCCGGGTACAGCGAAATGGAATTTTTAGACATATAACGAAATCCTTCCAGCATACCATTTTGCAAACCATTGCCTGCGCCCAACAAAATAATCAGCATAAAAATACCCCACGAAATAGAAAATCCCGTGAGAAACGTACGCATTTTATTGGCACGAATGGTTAAAAATATTTCCTGAAAAAGGTCCTTCATATACTGATAAACTCCACTAGAGCTGTTTTATATCTTCGATACTGCTGATCAAACCGTCTTTAAAATTCACAATTTTATTGGTTTGCTCGGCGACTTCACGTGCGTGTGTCACGATTAACATCGTGATCCCTTCTTCGCGATTCACCTGACGCAAAATGTCCATTACCTCTTGTGACGTTGTACTATCTAACGCTCCAGTAGGTTCGTCCGCCAAAATAAGACGAGGTTTTGAAATAATGGAACGCGCAATAGCCACACGCTGTTTCTGTCCACCCGACATCTCATTAGGCAAGTGATCTGCCCAATCTTTCAATCCTAAACGGTCCAAGTATTCCAGCGCAATAGCATTACGTTTTTTACGCGAAATACCACGATAATACAACGGTAATGCAACATTTTCAAGTGCTGTTTTAAAGTTAAGTAAATTGAACGATTGGAATACAAAACCAATCATTTCATTGCGAATTTTAGCCGACTGCGTTTCTGTTAAATCTTTTATTAAACGTCCGTTGAGATAATATTTACCTTCGTCATAATCATCTAAAATACCAACAATATTAAGTAATGTGGACTTACCAGAACCAGAAGCTCCCATGATCGAAACAAAATCGCCATCGGCAACATCTAAATCGATACCTTTCAACACATGCAATGGCGAACCAGCATAATAAGTTTTGTGAATATTTTCAAGATGAATCATCTTCGTGTGGATTTAATTACGGCAACAAAGTTATAATATATTTTAGTACTATGCAAAACAAAGTACTGTTTTTTTAACCACTCTTTGAAAAAGAGAATATTATTTTCTATCACCTCAACTATTAACGTCACAAAGTAACTTATTATTTTTTGAATATCAAAATATTTTTATCGAAAATCAATAAAAAATAGGAAGTGATTAATTTTGCACAAAAAAAGCTTCCTTTTTGAAGGAAGCTTTTTTATCATTAAACTAGACTGAAACTTATTTTACATTTGCTTTAAGTGCATCAGAAATAAGTTTCTTTAAAGCCATAGTTCGTTCTTGAATAACATTGCGCTTTTCTGGCTTATACAAATTACTGTATTTTGTTTTATCCAACTTAAAGCTCATCTCGTCTAAATTCGAAGCATTGCCCGTAATCTTTAACGCCAAGCGAATTGGTGTCACAGTTTCAATATGTGCATTATAATTTTGGCTTAAGTCATATCGCCCTGCTACAATAGCCGAATACTTATCCATAGACATCATAAATGGATAAATATCGACCTCATTGCGGAAGACCGTAGCTTCAGCGCTAATGCTGTCAACTAAGTTTTTAGTTTTACGACTAAACAAAAGCGGTTTCGCAATACGTCCAAACATTTCACTATCCAACAACACTAAGTTTTTTCCTTCAATTGCTGTTGCTCCACGCAATGTTGACATTTTCAAATCGTAGTTACCTTTCATATAAGTTTCACCTGCTAAATGAAATTGAGCACGCCCTTCAAAGGATTTCAACATTGGAAAAATAGTGTCCACATCAGGTACCATGTGAATGAGTTTCTTGATGTCAATATTCAATAGGTGAAAATCGAAACCTGCAAATAAGTGATCGCGACGCTCGCTACGATAAAGTGCTGTGAGTTGCATTTCAGCAGCTTCAGAAGTAAAACCAATCTGTTCCAGCACCATCACACCATCTTTGATCGTTAATTTACCTCCCAAATTTTCCAACAGATTATCGGCATACAACGCTTTTTTAATCTGTGTATTGAGTATTACATTCACACCTTTGGGTACCATAAAAGGATTGGGTTCTTGAGTCGACGGCGTAAGAGATTCTACTTCAACAACTTCTGTGGAGTCAGCGCCAAATCCATCAATTAAATCCATCAATTGAGTTACATTTGTTTGTTCTGAAATAAAATCAAATTGCCCTTCAAGCAGACCTTTACCTGGAGCAAAGTTTCGTAAATTAGTGGCCTCTCCTTTTAATGAAAAGTCCGATTGATCAATCACGATACGACTATCATCAATAGTAAATTTACGTGGCGTGAAAAGAAATTTTATAACTGGAATATCAATAGGATAAACTACAGAAGCTACACGAACGTGTCCATCATTTAAGTCCACATTTAAGCGCGGATTCCAACGCAAATAGGCTGTCTCTTGGGTTTCATCGTATGTTGTTGAAGCGGACACATTCAAATATTTGGTATCCATTTTCATAAACGATCCCATATTGGCAACTAATGCTTGACTTTGATACTTCACATTTAAGCGTGGATTTTTAGGATTTCGACGCGAGGGCGACAACGTAATTGTACCTTGTGGGTGACGAATATCTATACTCATCGTGTCCATAAGGGCCAAGAAATGTTGTACATCAAAATCACAAGTCATAGACATCATTTGGGTTGTGTCCATAAAATCAGAAATGCCCATTTGCAAATCAGCTCCACCCAAATCTGCTTGCGCAAAATCTAACATTTCCACATCTGCATCTGGGGTTTTTATACCTAACGAAAGCAATTCCTTAAATTGTTTGTTTGTACGATTACTTGGTAGACTAAAACTCATGGAAGCTACAGGCGCTTTAACCAACATACTATCCTCGTACACCACATCTAAATTACGTACATCAAATGAGCCACTAGCTTTGATTTTATGCAAATCCATCTCCAAAAAATCGTCCAACTTGAAGCTTGTTTTAACCTCACCTTTGGCGCGACCTTTCATATCAACCTTCATATCTTCAGGCAAAAACCACGCCATTTCTGGTAGGTTCAAATCACCTTTAATTTGCAAATCGCATTTAAAATCGCCTAATAAATCGGTAATATCCCCTTTTGCATTCAATAAAGAAGTTCCGGTTTTCGCCGATAAGGTTTTAATTTTAATGGAGGATTTGGCATTCGGATTCATATCAATAAACACCATTGCCGAACCTTTCACCGATTTCAAAACATAAGGAAAACCTTTGTAAGCTAGCGTACCACGTTCAACATTGGTATTCACTTTTATTTGCGGCATCAACGAGTCATTATAGACTCCGGTTACACTGCCCCTAACATCAAAATCGCTCTCTGCGGTCAAGTCAGAAAGCATATCAGCATACTCTTTCGGCAATAGATTTAAAACAGTTTTCAAATCCAAAGTTGCTGATGTAAAATTAATATCCATTGGAATATCACCATTTTCGGCATATTGCGCCCAGCCGTCTAGGGTTAATTCTTGTTTATTGATAGTCAATTTAGTTTTCTGAGGTACAAATTTTAATTCGCTTGTATTGACAGCTAGAGGACCATCAATCACGATGTTTAGTGCTTTGGCGTAATCCACACCATCCATATTGAATGAAAAGTTTGGTAAATCTAACAGCACATCGCCTACAATTTCAGGACCTGTTTTAGTACCATCAAATGCGAGTTTTAAGGTAGTCAAATAAGTGTCCATGGAACTGGAGGAATCTTTCATCTCAAAACAGATACCCGCCAGGTTACTGTTCAATTTTGCATCACTATTATCGCCCCAAAACGCTGCGTTCATATCGGCATCTATTCTATCAACTGAAGCATACAAATTTGCCTGTTCATCAATATAAACGAGGCGAAGATTTTTGAATATAACCGATTCCAATGCCATTTTACCAAGTACAAACGATGTTTCTGTAGTATCTTCTTCCGAAGGCACCATGATATCATAATTGGTTTCTCCTTGTGCATTAGTATAGATGTTTGCAAAACCATTTTCTAAATAGAATTGATTTAATATCACATCGTTGTGTTTCAAAAATGCCATTAAATCAATAGTTGCTGTTAAGTCGCCTATGTAGGCTAGTGTGTCAGAAGGAGCACCCAAAACAGGATTTTTTAAACAAACATTAGTTACATGTAGTCCAAAATGTGGAAACGTAGAAAAAAATGTCAAATCAACTTCGTCCAATGTTGTTTCGCACGTCACAAATTCAGGGAGATGTTCACGTACAATCGGCGTCAATTTAGCTGGCGTAAATACCAACCAAATAGCTATGGCTGCCACAAGCGATACCACCACGACGAGCGAACCAATTGTCCACGCTACTATTTTAAATGTTTTTTTCATAATTGATTCTATTATTTTACTTTGATAAAGGTAAACGAAACTCCGTAATCATCTTTATAACTCAACGTGGAATCATTGAGCGTAGTGAGCGTGTACACTTTGGGCACAACTGGTCCCATTTTCATAATGTGAATATGAGTCATAGTAGCACTTTCAACTGACCACGTGAATGGTTGTCCTTCAGCTTCAGAAACATCTTCACCCGTATCCCAAGTTACACCGTTATAATTGGCATCATAACGATAACACTCAAGACCATTATTAGAAGAAGGTCTTTCCCATTTACCAATTAAAAGCGTTTCATCGAACGTAACAGGTGTTTCACACGACGAAAATAGTATCAAAACGATACTAGCCAAAGACGCAGCAATAACTACTAATTTTTTCATAATTTATGCACTAAATAAAGTTGAGAATGACAAACATAAGAAGTCAATATGCAAAGTTATTCTAAAAAAATCAAAGTAACAAATATCTAGAAAGTTATTGTAGTTGAACGTGAAAACTATTTTTCGTAAAAGGTTGTCCTATTATCACCAATTTTTCATACATTTGTGGGCACAAATCAGCTATTTGTACTATGAAAAACGACAGTTCTGTTCTGCTTATTTTTACTGGTGGCACCATTAGCATGGGCGAAAACCCTGCCACGCAATCACTTTCACCACTCGACAGCGCACAAGTGCTCAGTTTTATTCCAGAGCTCAAAATGTTGCGCGTAAACATCTCTTCGGTATCGTTCAATCCACTTATCGATTCGTCGGATATTCAGCCCGAATCGTGGGTGCGTATCGCTGAAATTATTCGCGACCATTACGACACTTTCGATGGTTTTGTGGTTCTGCACGGAACAGACACCATGGCTTATTCGGCTTCCGCGTTGAGTTTTATGCTCGAAAATTTGACAAAACCCGTTATTTTCACCGGTTCTCAACTGCCTGTGGGCGTGTTGCGAAGTGATGCGAAAGAAAATTTAATTACCGCCATTGAACTCGCTGCTGCCAAAAACGAACGCCACGAAGCGATGGTGCCCGAAGTCTGTCTCTTTTTTGAAGATAAATTGATGCGTGGCAACCGTGCCACCAAACGTAATACGGAAGCGTTCAATGCGTTTGCTTCATTTAATTATCCCGAACTTGCCAAAACGGGCGTTCACATAAAATACGCCTCCGCGTACATTCACCACGAAACAGAGAAAAAACCATTTGCCATACAAACGCAACTCGATACGAACATTGCGATTCTTAAAATTTTCCCTGGCATTACCGAAGCTACGGTAAACGCCATACTTTCTATCGCTGGTTTACGCGCTGTGGTGCTCGAAAGTTTTGGAGCAGGCAATGCGCCACGCGTGGAATGGCTGTTTGAACTCTTAAAACAAGCCACCAACAAAGGCATTGTCATTGTGAATGTAACGCAATGCCGAAGCGGCAGTGTGGAAATGGGACGTTACGAAACCAGCATTAATCTGCAAAAAGCAGGCATTGTAAGTGGATTTGATATGACGTTGGAAGCGACTGTGACCAAACTGATGTATCTCTTAGGACAAACGAACGATTCGGAAGAAATTCGTCGCCAAATGAGCACACCATTACGAGGCGAAGTAACCATCGACTAAATAACACGACGTGTTTAAGCAATTCTTATATTTTTCGCGTGGGCAGCAAGTTGGCATTCTACTGTTATTGGCGCTCATTGTGGTGGTAATAAGCATCAATTTATTACTGCCAAAGTTGGTAACGCCCGCCGTGCCCGATAACGATTCACTGTTCAGAGCGCAAGTGGCGGCTTTCGAAAAATCGTTGGAAAACCTGCCACGCTCCACGTACGAATCGCCATTTGAAAAGCAATCGTATAAATCGTTTGACAGCGAAAAACCGAAAGCAGAATTGTTTACGTTCGATCCAAACACGCTGGACTCGGCTGGCTTTGTGCGTTTAGGACTAAAACCATACGTCGCCAAAAATATTGTAAACTACCGATTAAAAGGCGGAAAATTCAAAGCAGCTGACGATTTTGCGAAAGTGTACGGCATGAAACCTGACTATTTTGAGGTGTTAAAACCTTACATTCAGATTGCACCAACCGCCACACCAGAAACCCCAAAGAAAAAATCGTACGAACCCGTTTATGTGGATTTAAACCGCTGCGACACCACGGAATTGAAAAACTTACGCGGCATTGGTAGCGGACGCGCCAAGCAAATTATCAGTTATCGAAAACAATTAGGCGGTTTTGCCTCGCCAGCGCAATTGCTGGAACTGCCCAATTTCCCTGAAAACGTGTACACGGAACTCCAACCCTATTTGTCCGCCACTGGAGATTCTATTAAACCGATTTTGGTAAATAAAGCCACTGTAGAAAAGCTGAAAAATCATCCGTATCTGAATTTTTACCAAGCCAAAGCCATTTACGAATTACGCCGCACGAAAGAAGGGCTCCACAGCCTGGACGAGCTCAAAGCGTTGCCAGAATTCACGCCCGACGACCTGCGTAAGTTAGCGCCCTACTTGGATTTCCGCGAAATAAAATACACATACAAACGGAGATAAAAGGTCGATTTGTGTTAAATAAAATACTTACATTTGTAAGCACTATTTAGAGTCTCTTTTACACTTTTTGAAAAAAAATAAAGCACTAAGAATATACAACATGAAGTACAAAAACATTAGAGAAGAAGAACTAAAAAACAAAGTTGGCTGTGATTGGTTCAATAACTTTGACACCACAGAAATTATAGGCAATATTGACTTTAGTGTTTTTCCAAAACAAACCAGTTTATTTGGAAGAGTACCATTGCTTTGGGCAGAGGCAAAAACAGGTGACTATGATGTTCCAACCATGTTTGTACAACTCATTTTAACAATAGGCAAAGCACGGACTTTTGACAAAACTTTACCGCCAGCATTTCTCGGCGCTTTTGACTTCAAAAAAATTGCGTTTGTTTCATACATAAGTATTCAAGACATATTTTATCTCAATGACTTCAATTGGAATGTTACACCCAGTAACCACGACACAAAAGAATTTAAGTTAATCAAAGAAAGAGTTGACAAAACACTGAAACAAAATACCTACGTTTACGACTACCTAAAAGATGAAAAAGAACTCAAATATTTCATTGACAAAAACATTAAGAATGCAACAGAATCGAGCAAAATCAAAATTGATAAAAATAATTTTATCCCTATCTATTTACGTTGGTTAGATGTGATAAAACCGATTATCGACGTAAACTGGGACGAATTAAAAAAAGCCAATATTTTAGATAGCGATTTTTACCTCGCTGACCTTTTTGTGGACGACAAAGACACGCAAAAGCTTGAAGATGACTCCACCATACGTGACAATCTGTTTGTAGTATTTGATAATCAAGGCTACAAAATTGCGAAAGAAAATATCAAACAGATGTTTGATGCGACTATCCATATAAAAGGAAAAGAAACTTATCAGCAATTTTGGAAACGCTACAAACGCCCACCACTCAAACAGTTTCAAGATTATATCATTGAACGTAGAGATTTATTGGTTCCACAAGATATTCGTGAGCGACAAGGAGCTTTTTTCACACCACGCCCATGGGTAGAACTTTCGCAAAAATATCTCACCGATTATTTGGGCGAAAACTGGCAAGACGAATATTACATTTGGGATTGTGCGGCAGGCACAGGAAATTTGCTCGCCGGCTTAACCAATAAATACAACATTTGGGCAAGCACACTCGACCAAGCCGACGTAAAAGTGATGCACGAGCGTATTGAACGTGGCGCCAATCTTTTAGAAAATCACGTGTTTCAGTTCGATTTTTTGAACGATGATTTTACAAAACTACCACAAGGTTTGCAAGACATTATAAACGATGAAACTAAGCGCAAAAAATTAGTTATTTACATCAATCCGCCGTATGCAGAAGTTTCAAGCGTTGGTAAAAAAGGGAAAGCAGGTGTTAATCAATCTAAGATACACGAAAAATACAGTTCTATTTTAGGAACGGCAGGAAGAGAAATTTACACACAATTTTTAGCGAGAATTTATGCTGAAATCTACGGTTCACACCTTGCAGAATTTTCAACTTTGAAAATTCTGCAAGGTTCGGCTTTTGAGGATTTCCGAAATTTCTATCGAGCAAAGCTCGAAAAAATATTTTTAACACCAGCCGATACTTTTGATAATGTGAGTGGAAAATTCCCTATTGGTTTTAAAATTTGGAATACGAACAAAAAAGAAATTTTTCAAAGCGTTATAGCAGACGTTTATGACAAAGATGCAAATTTCATTGGAACAAAAGGAATTTATGTTGTTGAAAAAAAACAATACATCAACAAATGGATTTCATCATTCAAAGTAAATTCAAATTTCATCGGTTTTTTAGCAGGAACAAACGGAAACGATTTTCAACAAAACAATATTGTTTACATTTTGAATGCAAAAGAACAAATGGCAAACCCACGTGGAATTTGGATTAACAAAGACAATTTACTTTTTGGTTCAATTTATTTTTCAGTTCGCAAAGTAATTCCTGCGACTTGGTTAAATGACCGCGACCAATTTTTATATCCAAACGATGGTTGGCAAACAGATTTAGAATTTCAAAATGATTGTTTCACATATACGCTGTTTAATACAAATATTCAATCAAGATTTGGTGTAAATCATTGGATTCCATTTACAGAAAATGAAGTAAATGCGAAAGAAAAATTTGAAAGCAATTTTATGACCAACTTCATGCAAGGTAAGTTGAAATCGGAAGAAACAACTACCTTGTTTGGAACAACCACCGTAGAGAACAAATCGTTACAATTTTCAGATGAAGCAACAGCCGTTTTCGATGCGGGACGTAAATTGTGGAAATATTACCATGC
>Ga0208195_1000215_pt1 | contig 80815 bp, 72 predicted proteins | sample AD_UKC077_MetaG_FD_184441 | JGI IMG/M metagenome (GOLD analysis project Ga0208195, IMG submission 184441) | Active sludge microbial communities of municipal wastewater-treating anaerobic digesters from USA - AD_UKC077_MetaG (SPAdes) (version 2) | ecosystem: Engineered > Bioreactor > Anaerobic >... | reverse complement strand
GGTGGCCACAGCAGGGTGGACACACCCGTTCCCATCCCGAACACGGAAGTTAAGCACCCTCACGCCGATGGTACTGCCAATAGGTGGGAGAGTAGGTAGCTGCCGGGCCTCTTCTTTTGTATCTTCCGCATCCCTCTACGCATGGGGGATTTCTTTATGTGCAGGAGCATTCATGGGCCCTTTATCCAACATGTTGAAGGTACGGAAGAACGATCTTCCCCTCCTCTATACGGTATATTTTTCGTTTTTCACCAGTGGAATGATGTCTACTCTCATTGGTTCACTGCTTCCCTCTATGAAGAGTGAATACGAGCTCAGTTACGTCCTTGGCGGTGCGGTTCTCAGCGCTCATCAGATCGGTAACTTTACCGCCCTCATTCTGGCCGGGTTTCTGCCCTACCTTTTGGGAAGAAAGAAGAGCACGCTTATTCTCTCCTCGGGGATCATCATCGGTTTTACGATGATGACGCTTACCGGCAACCCGCTCACCCTTATCATCGCGTTCGTTTTAACCGGTGTCGGACGGGGGACGCGAAGCAATATCACCAATGTCCTCATCAGCGAAATTACTGAAAACAAGACAGCCGGGTTGAATCTACTTCATGCCTCGTTTGCAATTGGAGCGTTTCTGGCGCCCCTTGTCGCACTTCTGACGACATCGATCCGGGGGGTTCATTGGCGGCTTGCCGCATATCTCCTGATTGTTTTGGAACTGTTCGTTCTTCTTGCGATTGGCCGGTCGACGATCAGCAATACTCCGACCCGGCGAGAGAAAGGAACAAAACCGGATTTCCTCACCGATTCTTCCTACTGGATCAATACGGGGATTCTGTTCTTCTACCTTTGTACCGAGGCTTCGGTGATTGGCTGGCTGGTCACCTATTTCCGAGATACCGGCCGTCTTAGTGCGAGTCTTTCATTGACGACAAGTACTGCGCTCTGGGTGTTCATTCTTATCGGGCGGATATTTTGCGCGTTCCTTTCAACGAGAATGAACAAGAATATCCTCTTGGTCATTCTCGGAATGCTGCAACTCCTCTTTTTCCTGTTGATGATCGGTACCCGAAGCATCGTGCTGACGTATATCAGTCTGTTCGGTTTCGGTCTGGCGATGAGCGGGACCTATCCGACCACTCTTTCAACGATGGATCCACGCTATAATGCATCGACGATCGTAACGGGTACGACGATTGCGACTGCATCGGTCGGGGCGATCACGATGCCTATAATCGTGGGTTCGGTCGCCGAGAAAGCGGGAATAGGTTCGGGGCTTGCCACGATCTCCATAACGATCGTTACGATGCTTGTGCTGATGGTGGTGAAGCTCCTCAGGGAACGACCGGCTACCGAAGGGTAAGAATCACCGGCGCATGGTCGCTACCCATCACCTCGGTGGCGATCGTCGAATCGACCACCCGTTCTTTCAAGCGTTCGCTCACCAGCCAATAATCGATTCTCCACCCGGTATTCCGTGATCGGCTTTGAAAGCGATACGACCACCACGAATAGGCTTCGGTTGCATCCGGATACAGATAGCGGAAGGTGTCGACAAATCCGGCTTCCAGCAGCCGGGTGAACTTCTCCCGTTCTTCGATCGTATAGCCGGCGTTGCGTTCATTCGTTTTCGGGTTTTTCAAGTCGATCGCCTGATGGGCTACATTCAAATCGCCGCAGATGATGACGCCTTTGTGTTCCGCCAACGCTTTGACATATTCTCGAAACGCATCATCCCACTCCATCCGCCGATCCAAGCGGGCAAGCTCTTCCTGACTGTTTGGAGTATAGACCGTCATCACGTAGAACTCTTCGAACTCGGCGTTGATGACTCGTCCTTCATTGTCGAACTCATGCCCGATTCCATATTCGACGGAAAGGGGTTCCGTCTTGGTGAACAACGCAGTTCCGCTATAGCCTTTCTTCTCGGCAAATGACCAATACTGATAATAGCCGGGGGTTTCCAGAGTCACCTGGTGTTCCTGAAGCTTCGTCTCCTGCAGGCAGAAGATATCCGCATCCGCCTCCCTGAAATAGTCGTTGAAGCCTTTCTGCTGGATGGCTCTCAATCCGTTTACGTTCCAACTTATCAGTTTCACTGCTTCCTTCCTACATCAATACGACGCCAAGGCTTGCGGCTTCTTCCATCACATCCTGCGGCCAAATTGATGCTTGCACCTCTCCGATATGGGCTTTCTTCAGGAAATACATGCAGAGGCGGCTTTGACCGATCCCGCCTCCGATCGTAAGCGGCATCTCATTGGCCAAAAGCCGCTTGTGCCAATAGAGGTTTGCCCGTTCTTCCATTCCACGAATCGTCAATTGCCGGATCAATGACTCCGGATTCACTCGAATTCCCATCGACGTGATTTCCATAAGATTCTTTCGAATAGGATCCCATACGACGATGTCACCGTTGAGACCGAGATACCCATCGCTGTTCGGCGTCGACCAGTCATCATAGTCGGGGGCTCGACCGCCATGAGATGCTCCGTCGCTCAGCTTGGCACCGATGCCGATGATGAAGACCGCCCCATATTCCTTGGCGAGTTCATACTCGCGATCATACACGCTCAGATTCGGGTATCGTCTCAGCGCCTCCTCGGCATGGATGAAGGTGATCTTCTCGGGAAGCGTCGGCTTGATTACCGGAAACATTTCACACACCAGAAACTCGGTGCGTCTCATCGCCGAATAGATCTTGGAAACCACGAACTTCAAAAAGTCAAGGGAACGCTGTTCTTCCGTGATGACAAGCTCCCAATCCCATTGGTCAACGTAGATCGAGTGGATAGCGTCTAAATCATCATCAGGGCGAATGGCATTCATATCGGTGTACAAACCGGTTCCGGGCTTGAACCCAAGGGTGGCAAGCGCCAGACGCTTCCATTTCGCCAGGGATTGGACGATCTCCATATCCTTATTGTCGAAGTTCCCAATCTGAAAGACCACCGGGCGCTCGACGCCGTTCAGGTCGTCATTGATTCCCGAGCCTCGGGGAACGAACAACGGACTGGTGACGCGGCTGAGCATCAATCCGCCGGAAAGCTCCCGCTCAAAGGTGTCTTTCACATATTTGATCGCTTTCTCGGTCTGTTTCCGCTCCATCAACGGGATGTATCCATCAGGAAAGTACTTCGCCATCTTGCATTTCTCCTATAATCGCCTAGCATATCGTATTTTCTCCTGCAGTGAAAGCTACCTGCTTGAACACCCGTGATTCCAATACCATGCTCATGATCCATAGAAAAGTTGTTTGCTCCGAATGAGAAACTGACTCATACCAATCAGGTTTAGATTGGAACCCTTGTAATACGATATAATTACAACATGAATAGATATTAAAAATAATAGATTAAGTATAATAATAATATAGATAATATAAAATATAAAATGTATATGATTGCATATAACTATATAAGATGAGATTCAAGCAATTTGTCAGGTTATCGTTGCCGTTGCCAATCCTGCGTGATATGATGGTTTGGAAGTTTAGCAGAGGCAGACTCCGCATGAAGATCAAACACCCAAAAAGTATGTCGCCCTACTGCCCATAATAGGTATAAACCTGAGCAACGTCAGGATCATGTATACGTAGGAGGTATCTATGGATTTCCCCAATGATTTTCTCTGGGGTTGTGCTACGGCAAGTTATCAAGTGGAAGGCGCCACTGAAAAAGACGGGCGAACACCCTCGATTTGGGACACGTTTGCAAAGAAACCCGGTGCGGTTGAAGCAGGCAACGACGGATCGGTAGCCTGTGACCAGTACCATCGATATGAAGAAGATGTAGAGCTGATAGCGAGTCTTGGCTTTGAGGCCTATCGTTTTTCGATCGCATGGCCAAGAATCATTCCTGACGGTATCGGAGCGGTCAATCCGAAAGGAGTCGATTATTATGTCCGTCTCTGCAAGGCTCTTCATGCGAAAGGAATCAAAGCAGTCGCAACGATCTATCATTGGGATCTTCCTCAAAGCCTCCAGGATGCCGGCGGCTGGCCCGAACGAAGAACCGCCTATGCATTCGCCGAGTATGCAAAAGCCTGCTTTAGCGAGCTGGGGCCTTACGTAGACCAATGGATCACGTTGAACGAGCCGTGGTGCTCCTCGTATCTCTCCTATCTATACGGAGAACATGCTCCAGGACATCAAGACATGAATGAAGCGCTGCGGAGCGTCCACCACCTGAATCTCGCTCATGGTCTGGCGATGGCTGAGTATAAGAAAAGTGGTTTAACCGCTCCCATCGGCATCACCTTGAATCCTCAAAACCAGCGTCCGGCAACGAAAAGAAAAGAGGATGTCTTCGCTGCTGAACTTGCAAAAGCAATAAACACCGATGTGTTTTTGCATCCGTTGGTCGGAAAAGGGTATCCAAAAGTCCTTAAAACCGAACTGGGGATTGAATTCCCCGTTGAAAAAGAAGACATGGAGCTGATCGCACAAAAAGTGGATTTCATCGGAATCAATTTTTATAACGAAAACCCGGTAGTATACGATAAGGACGCGCCATTCCACTTCAGCCACGCACCATACTGGCAAACAGAGACCGATATGGGTTGGCCGATTACTCCACAGGGATTGGCAAGGCATCTGAGATACTTCCATGAGGAAACCGGCGGTATCCCACTCTATATCACAGAAAATGGATGTGCCGCCAAGGATGAACTGGTGAATGGACGCTGTCACGACATCGACCGATGTGAGTATATCCGTGAGCATCTGAGAATCTGTCAAGATGTTATCACAGAAGGAGTTAATCTGAAAGGATATTTTGTTTGGTCGCTGTTGGACAACTTCGAATGGGCATGGGGATATGCAAAACGCTTTGGCATCGTATATGTAGATTATAAAACTTTGAAACGATATCCAAAGGATTCCGCCTACATGTTGAGGGACGTCATCGCCGGGTATGGAGACCTTTAATTCCCGGATAATCTTCAGTAAACACAAAAGGAGCCTGGACAAAGGCTCCTTTTGTGTCTTCTGGTATTTATACTAAAACAAATGATAAAAACAATATAACGATATTGAAAAACCAGATACCATATATGAATAATATTTATACATATTGTAAATATATAAATATCAATGGTAATAGTATTATAACAAATTAGTAAAAATGCATAATCATATAGTAATAATATTATAATGATATAATATATAAATAGAATCACTTTTATTATGTATGTTTTATAAAGCCAATACGGAAAAACATTTCAACAGCGGATAGAATCTTCAATGATTTTATCATCTTTATACCGGGCGGGTAGATCCGTCTAATCATTATGAAAACAGCCGGAGGCAAACAGACGTTCTGAGAATATTTCTAGCCTGAACGTGCCAAGATTTCATGACGATGCAAAGACTTTATGACAATATATAATAATATACCGATATGGGTATATAACAAAGAGAATAATAAAAACGGGGAATGAGATGGTGGCATCGATATATGGAATTAATCCGGGAAGAATTATAAAAGAACGTGGGGAAATGGGCTTTTTTCAGTTAAAAAATCAATATACTCTAGAAACAAAATAATAATATAATAATAATATAAAAATAAAATAATAACAAATTAAATAAGTATATATATAAATAAATATAATTATATAAGATATGGAATATATAAGTAATGATAGCGTAATATTGTAAAAAGAATGAAATACATAAATAAAAGATAATAACACTTGTACGATAAGATAAGCATAGGTATACTAAAGATTCAGGATAGCTATGGCAAAAACGGTTTCATTTCACCTTCAAAAAGGCGGCATTGGAAAAACCACGATCAGTGGTACATTGGCCTGTCAATCGGCGATTGACGGGTATAAAACGTTGCTTATCGACGTTGATCCGCAAGGCAATCTCTCTTCATGGTTCATGAAGGAGGCGAGTCAATATGAATTGGCTGATGTCTTGCAGGGAAAATGTTACTACGAAGATGCTGTAGTTGAGATTAAAGCGATACCAAATCTTTATTTAATTCCTACCTTTGCAATTGACGGAACATTGAAGCTGTACTCGGAAACCAAGCTTTCCGATGAACCATTTATCATCCAAGATCTTGTACACTCCATGAATAATGATTTCGATCACATCATATTGGATCTTTCACCCGGTCTGGGTCGTTTGGAGCGTTCTGCTCTCATCGCCAGTGATGAGGTCATTTCTCCGATGACACCGGAAGTATTTGGACTTGATGGATTGGAAATATTCATTGAAGAACTGAGCAAGCTCCGCAAGAACCTTCGATCGAATCTTATTCATAAAAGGATTATCATCAACTCATTTGATAATCGTATTAAACAGCATCGAGACATTTTTACTGCTGCCACTGAAGGCAAATTTACTGTGTATAAAATTCCTGTCGATCCTCATTTCAGAAAAGCCCAAGAGGCAGGCATGGCTCCGCAGCTTTTCAAAATTCGGGGAAGGGGATTAAAACCGGCTACAGCGGAAGCATTTGAAATGCTCAATCAAGATATTTGGAGTTAGATATGGCGTTAAAAAGAAATCCGGATGCGGAAGAGGTTGATGTTGACCAAAGCATCAGTGGTCAAAAAGCGAAGCAATTGTTTTCAAAGGATACTCGAAGCAGAAAGAAGGAGAAAAAGGTTTTAACAACCTTTTCCATTGAACCGTCCTTCAAGATGGAGTTGGAGGATCTCTTTGCGGATATGGGTCTCGGATGGGCTGCCGGTATCAGGTTTTCATTAAGAGAGTTCTATAAAAAATATAGAGAAGAAGAATGAAACTATATGCTTCAACAAAGGAAATATATCTAACTACATATAATCGGTTTTGAATCAATAAAAAATAACAATAAAACAATAGCTAACTTATATAAGTTAGCTATTGTTATATATAAAAGAAATAATAATAAATTAAAATGTGTATAAAATATGTTAAAAACTGTATAAATACATATTATAATAATATAAAAATAAAATAAAAAGAATAAAATATAAGTTATAAGAATATGGGTAAAATATAAAAATACATTGAAGTTGAAGAAACATATCGATGTGGCGGGTTTCATCATCTTGACGTATCATGTATGTACCTTGCTTGATGGAGTAAAAGATGTGGTGGAAGGACAGCATCGTCTATCGGATCGATCCGCGAAGTTTTCAGGATAGTGATGATGATGGCATGGGAGATGTGAAAGGGATTACCAAACGGATGGATTATATAAAGCATGTCGGCTTTAATACGATCCTATTGAGTCCAATGCTTCAACCGGGCTCCGTCGAACATATAAAAAGCACCGGTACACTTGCCGGGTTTCCAACGAATTTAGGTTCCATTCAGGATATCCATAATCTGATTCAGAATGCTCATGAGCATGGTTTGAAGATCTTGTTCAGTCTCGTTTTAAGCAATACGTCAATCGATCATCCATGGTTTGAGGCTGCTGTTGCTGATAGAGACAGTCTGTTCAGCTCCTTTTATACGTTCTGTGATGAAATTCCAAATAACTGGATCAATGTAAGCGGGAAAAAAGCCTGGAGTTTCGAAGAGCGGAGAAAGCAATACTACCACCACAGCTACAACTATGACAGTGCCGACTTGAACTGGCGGAATCCTGAGCTGGGACTCATTATGGAAGAGTATCTGGCATACTGGCTTGAAAGCGGAGTCGACGGTTTTTATCTCCAGGATATCAATACCTTAATCAAGGATGATGCCCTGCGGGACAATCCGACAAATTTCGGAATCATCAGGCGCAGATATGAGCGGCAGGAGCATGTATTCGATCGAAATCGTTCGGAGACCCATCTGAAGCTGGAACGCCTAAGGAACGTCGTGAATCGGTATGATGATCGAATCCTCATCGGACGATTGCAGACTCCCGATGCCGGGGAACCGGAGCTCTCCGCTTCGTTTTTAGGCATCGAGAGTGAAAAGATGCACCTTGTAGTCGATCGCTCGATCACCAACACCCGCTTTACAGCGAATCGAATAGAACTGAGCGCCAAACGACTCTATGAAGCGATTGGAAGCAATCGTACACCCGTGTGGGAGCTCATCGACGGGAGCCGGTCCAGGATGCTCGGCAGGTGCGGGAAGGTGGAAGCGTTGGCTCGGCTGGCCGCATTGTTTCAATTGACTCAGCGGGGAATGATCATCCTCTATTATGGTCAGGAGCTGGGACTCCCCGATTCAAAGCTTCCTCTGTATAAGCGGTTGTTTCGAAAGAAACGTGCGAAACAAACTCTTGGGCCGATGATTTGGAGCACCGGTGAAGGAAGCGGCTTCAGCATGGCCGAGCCGTGGATCCCATTCGCCCGGGGAGCAAACCGGCTTTCTGTTGAAAACCAATTGCTCGAAGAGGGTTCGATCCTTCAACTCTATCGAACCCTCATCAAGCTTCGTAATCGGACTCCTGCGCTGCAGAGGGGCGTGTGTTCCTTCATCCAAACATCCAATCCCCGTCTTCTGGCCTATACGCGGGAAACGGAGGAGGAGCGCTATGCGGTTCTGCTCAACTTCGACGAGCGGTATCAGCGCCTTGATGTCGACGGGGTCGAGATAAGGGGAACCGTCATCTTCTCGACGCTTCGAGGCATGGCAAGCGAATCGAAGGGCGTGGTTCTGAAAGAGCTTGGCTCATATGAAGGAGTCATCCTCCGGATCGGCTCAGAGGCGGAAGAGTAAGTCATCATAAGAGGGAATCGGCCAGATGTGCTTGTCCGTATGAATCTCCATCAGATCGACATGGGTTCGTAGCTCTTCCATCCGGGTAACCACCGTATCGCGGTACGCTTTTGCTTGAGCCAAGGGATTCTCCTGAATCTGTTTGGCGGCGGTAACCGCTTGGTGGAGAAGATCGGCCCCCTCCATGGTTTTGACCAATGATTCGTTCAACAATGTCAGAAGGTCTTTTTGTTTCGTTACATCGAGATTCAGGGCTTCCTGCTTCCAGATCGCTTCGGAAAGGGTTCCGAGGTAGGTGATCATCGCCGGAATGATCTCTTTTCGGCACATCTCGATCATGGTTGAAGCTTCAACGTTGATCTGCTTGGAATACCCTTCAAGATAGATCTCCAGCCGGCTCAGCGTCTCCCCTCTGGAGAGGACTTCCTGACCTTCCAGCAGAGCCAGACTTTTTTCGCTCGCCATCTGGGGAAGAGCGCTGACGGTATCCCTGTAGTGGGGGAGCCCCCGTTTTTTCGCTTCTTTCGCCCACTCCTCCGAGTAGCCGTTTCCGTTGAAGATGATTCGTTTGTGGTTCTGATAGAAATCGCTGATGATCTTGTGCGATTCCGCTTCTTTGTCCGTTGCCGCTTCCAGGCGATCGGCGGCTTCGCCGAGAACTTGGGCGACCGCGGCGTTGATGAAGATGTTCGGTCCGGCCATCGACTGGGAGGAACCGACCATCCGGTATTCGAATTTGTTTCCGGTAAAGGCGATCGGGCTGGTTCGATTGCGGTCGGTGAGATCCTTCGGCAGCTCGGGCAGAATCGTGGTTCCCATCTTCACCACTTCCCTGACGCGTTTTTCGCAGTTGCCTTCCTTTGAAAGTGTTTCCAGAATTGTCGTGAGCTGATCGCCGAGATAGATGCTGATGACTGCAGGCGGCGCTTCGCTGGAGCCGAGGCGCAGATCGTTGCCCGCCGTGGCGGCGCCGCTGCGGATAAGGGGAGCGTACTCATCCATCGCCTTGATGAAGGAAGTGAGGAAGATCAGGAACTGGACGTTGTCCTCCACGTTGGTCCCGGGAGCATAAAGATTCGTGCCGTCTTCCGTGGCGAGCGACCAGTTGTCGTGTTTGCCCGATCCGTTCACGCCGGCGAAGGGTTTTTCATGAAGGAGGGCTACCATCCCGTGGCGAAGGGCGACCATCTGCAGGACATCCATCAACAGCTGGTTGTGGTCGGTGGAAAGGTTCGCCGCATCGTAGACCACCGCGATCTCGAACTGGTTGGGCGCTGATTCCTTGTGCTGGGTCTTGCTGCTGATGCCGAGTTTCCACAGCTCGTAGTTCAGTTCGCTCATGAAGACCGCAACGCGGTCGCCGATCGTGCCGTAGTAGTGGTCATTCTGTTCCTGGCTTTTGGCGCCCAGCGATCCGATGACGGTCCGCCCGGCGAGGCGAAGGTCGGTCCGCTGCTCGTAGTATTTCCTGTCGACCAGGAAATACTCCTGCTCGGGGCCGATATTGACGGTGATCCGTTTCGCCGTGGTGTTTCCCAGCGCCCTCAGGACCCGCAGGGCCTGCTTCTCGATCGCCTGATTGGATCGGAGCAGGGGAACCTTCTTGTCCAGCGCTTCGCCTTTGTAGGAGAAGAACGCGGTGGGGATGTACAGCGTCTTTATTCCGTGCACTTCCTTGAGGAAGGCGGGGGAAGAGGTATCCCAGGCGGTGTAGCCCCGGGCTTCAAATGTTTCCCGAAGGCCTCCGTTGGGAAAGGATGAAGCGTCGCCTTCACCTTTGATCAGCTCTTTTCCGCTGAACTCGAGAAGAACCTTTCCCCCTTTGGTGGGGCTGATGAAGGAATCGTGTTTCTCGGCGGTCAGGCCGGTCAGCGGCTGGAACCAGTGGCAGAAATGGGTCGCCCCCCGGTTCAGGGCCCACTGTTTCATCGCGCTGGCGATGTAATCGGCAAGTTCTTCATTCATCTCACGTTGACCGCGCTGCACTTCCTTCAGCTGGCGAATGATGGGGTCGCTGATGTATTTGCCCATCTCCGCTTCGGTGAAGCAGTTGATTCCGTAGAAATCGGTTACCGGCGTCTTTGCGTAGTCGATCGTGAACATGGCTTTCATCCTTTTTGAACTCTGGCTTGAAGATACACAGTTTTAGGCCCTTTATGCAAGGTGAGACGCTAATCGGGGGTAGGGTTCCCGGATAATTTCGGGTTGGCAACTATAAAGACTACACAGTTACATCCTTCCCATGATGAATATTAATAAAATAATTGATGACAAAATGCATAAACATGTGGATAATGTATGCACCGATGGGGTAGTCGGTGATAGAAAAAGTTAGGACATAGGATACGTTATTATAGAGAAAGATTACAGATAAAGCTGATAACTGCTGTGCAATATTGATAATACCCATGTCATGACTTGCACAATTCGATGTTTTTATATAGTCTGATGGAGACTCGACAGGGGGCTGTGTGGTAAGAAGGAATGATCGGATGAGCTTGACAAGATTTGCATATGTTCTCTTGATGCTTTCGTCTATTCCATCCCTCCTGTTCGGGGCGATCACCGTAACCTATACCGCTGTGCCCTTGGAACTTAAGACTGCACCAGGTCCCTATACGAGCGATACGGTCATAGGGGCGAAGCTGGGAACCTTGGAAGTGCAGATTACCGAAGGTTCCGTGATACATTCACCGGCATGGGGTACTGCAGGCGAAGTTGCAAGCGGAGTTCCGCTTACCGGACCGATGAAGTCTGAGAATGGTTATTCGACCAGTACGCATTACTTTACTGTTATGAGTGTTGCGTATATTGGAGGAGTGACGAAAATTAACAGGTTTAATGATACATATATTCCGATTTACGAGAATAAATGCACGGTGAGCAACTCATTTTCCGTAGAGCTCTGGCTTGTAAACACGGATAAGGACAAACCCAACACAACAGTTAATCATAACCACCGACCTGCAAGCGATTTTCAAGCTGGTTCCGTATACACCTTACCGTCGGATTTTGCCCCATACTTCAGCTTCATCAGCGCGAAAGAAGGTAATACGAATGTGAATGCGATGATTAACAACGATGGTACACCCAATTCGAGCGGATCATATGTGAGCGTCAACGGTGTCGAAGGGGGGGCGGACAACACCCCCATCATTGAATCATCCGGGTATTCCGACCCGGATAATCCCGGAGAACCGGTGACGTACGGGGATCCAACACAAATCGTCAGCTACAGCGTCTTCCTTAGTGAACAAACGAAGACGTTCAATCTTTCCGAAGCGGTCGGTACGAACCGAAAAGATGTGAACACGATGACGATCACCGTCTCCAACGGAATAGCTGGTGCCGACTACTCCCAAAAGGTAATCTTCACCGATTTGACGCCCGTATCCACATCCGCCGAATTCAGGATGCTTCCCGAGGAAAGCGGACCCAACCCGATTCCCTTCAAGCTCTATTTTGATTCAACGGAGGTGGTAAAGGGAGAGGCCATCACGTGGAGCAGCCTCCAAAACGGTTCCAGCAACACGAAAACGATTCGGATCGGAGGAATCGACCAGAACGTAATCGATTCACTTGCCAGCGGAACGTATTCCGACACGATCAACGTGGAGATTCAGAACCTCTGATCAAGACACGCACGTTCAACTGGAAGTAATAGTGTCTTATGGATAGACAAAACATAACTATAAAGTAGAGTCTCTGACGCAGTACAACCACCCGCTCATCGTGCACGGAATACCGACTTGTTTCAGGATCATTCCTTCGAATCACCATGTGCTGGCTTCCGGCTGTATTCATGCTGCTCATCTTCTGTGGATGAAGGCAGCAACGGGAAAGAAAAGTTGGAACACAAGATGGTGATGTTTTGAGATTAATGAAAGAAAATCTGAATAAATCTTTATATTTACGATAGTACACATTAAAAAATTGCTTTGTTCGATGTTCTGGTATACTATAAAACAAAGAGTTGGTTGGAGGGCTTTGCGATAGGATACGGAGGGGATGGTATGAGTGTTACGAGATTTGCATCTGTTATCTTGATGTTCTTGCTTGTACCCGCACTCCTCTTCGGAGCGATCACCGCCACATATTATGCTGAACCGTCTCTTTATCTTCGGGTTCAACCCGGTCCCTACACGAGCGATACGGTCATCGGGGCGAAACTGGGAACCTTGGAGGTGACGACCGATGGTGAGGAGATCTATTCACCGGCATGGGGTTCCACCAGCGAAAATTTTTTGTCTGCTTATTTACATGGACCGATGAGATTAATTCCCGGCGGTCCACTTGGTCAATGGCCGTATGAATTCCACATCATGAGCGTTGCATATCCTGAAGGATACCCCGGACCGCCGATCATCATCACCAAGGTCGACTATCCTTACTCTCCGATTATCGATAACGAGCCGGAACAAGTGAAGGTCAGTCCGTTTCGGGTGGAGCTGTATCTCGTCAATACGAATTCAGTGAACCGTAACATAAAAGTTAAACCCCCGGAACTACCGGCAAGCTGTTTTGAACCGAATGAGTCATATACCTTGACAGCTTTTATGGGGGCAAGGTTTGACCTACATTACAGCTTCGTCGTAGCAAACCAGAAGGGAACAAAAGTCAACGAGATGATGAATTGGTGGGATGGTGAACCCAATTCGAGCGGATCATACGTAAGCGTCGGCGGTAATACCGGGTCAAACAGCATTGCTGTCACCTCCGGTTTGGATCCCGGAAACCCGGAAGTGCCGTACGGCGATCCTTCGACCATGGTGAACTTCAGCGTGTTCCTGAGCGAACAATCGACCACGTTCGATCTTTCCGAAGCGGTCGGTACGAACCGAAAAGATGTGAACACGATGACGATCACCGTCTCTAACGGAATAGCTGGTGCCGACTACTCCCAAAAGGTAATCTTCACCGATTTGACGCCCGTATCCACATCCGCTGAATTCAGGATGCTTCCCGAGGAAAGCGGACCCAACCCGATTCCCTTCAAGCTCTATTTTGATTCGATGGAGGTGGTAAAGGGGGCGATCATCACATGGAGCAACCTCCAAAACGGCTCCAATAACACAAAAACGATTCGGATCGGCGGAATCGACCAAAACATAATCGATTCGCTTGCCAGCGGAACATACTCCGATACGATCAACGTGGAGATCAGGAATCCATAACCAAGAGCAGCATTATTCTCTGAAGGATCTTGCCAAGACTCCAAAGATGGCCATACCCGAGCCGGGGCGCTGAACATGGACGGATGCATCGACTCTTTGCGCAAGGCGAGAGGGTGTCGGAGATCGATGGAAAGATAAGTCATAAGATGGGGTCAAATTACAATCACTAATTGGAAAAACTAAGAATTACAGTAAAATTGCAATAATACCCATGACAGAACTTGCAATATACTACTGGTTTGGTATAGTATGACAAGGAATCCGTAGGAGGTTGTGAATAATAAAAATAAAAATATATGAAGGAGGGTGATCGTATGGGTTCTGTCAGATACACAGTTGTTCTCTTGATGCTCCTGCTTGTGCCGGCACTCCTCTTCGGAGCGATCACCGCCGTATATACCCCTGAGCCGTATCTCGTCCTTCAGGCCAAACCCGGCCCCTTTACAAGCGACACGACGTTCGGGGCGAAGCTGGGCACCCTTATCGTCACGACGACCGACGGTGACAAGATCTATGCACCGACATGGGGCTCCACCGATGAAGTCGAATATTCGGCAATTCTCAGAGGACCGATGAGATCTTATCCGGGCGGTCCGTTTGAGGAAAATGCAACCCATACGTTCCACATCATGAGCGTCGCATATCCTTATGGATATCCCGGAACACCGGTCATCAGAGTGGTCCAGTCCCCTCATTCCCCGATCATCCAATGGAGTCCCTATACGGTAAACGTCAATCCGTTCCGGGTGGAGCTCTACCTGATGAGCACGAATTCAACCTATCAGCACACAACGACGTATTGGCGACCGGCAAGTTATTTCCAGTTGAACGCCGTATACACCTTGCCGATAACCTTCAACCCGGTCTTCAGCTTCGTCAGCGCCAATGATTATTGGATGAATGTCGGATGGATGATGAACAATGGAGAACCGAACCCCTCACACGGATCATATGTGAGCGTCAACGGTGTCGCCGGGGCGGACAGCACCCCCATCGTTCAATCATCCGCGTATACCGACCCGAATAATCCCGGACAGCCGGGAATGACGTACGGCGATCCCCCACAAATAATCAGCTACAGCGTCTTTCTTACCAACCAATCGACGGAGTTCAACCTTGCCGATGCGATCGGCTCAAAGAGAAAAGACGTAAACACGATGAGCATAACCGTTTCCAACGGAAAGGTTGGTACCAGTTACTCCCAAAAGGTAATCTTCACCGATTTGACGCCCGTATCCACATCCGCCGAATTCAGGATGCTTCCCGAGGAAAGCGGACCCAACCCGATTCCCTTCAAACTCTATTTTGATTCGACGGAGGTGGTAAAGGGAGAGGCCATCACGTGGAACAACCTCCAAAACGGCTCCAATAACACAAAAACGATCCGAATCGGCGGAATTAACCAGAACACAATCGATTCGCTTGCCAGCGGGACGTATACCGACACGATCAGCGTGGAGATCCAGAACCCCTGATCAAGACAGGTACGTTCGGCCGGAAGAAATCCTGTCGTATGGATAGACACCGGGAGAGGAAATACATATACTCTGACCAATAGCGATTGTAATAGTCGTTATAGGTTAATATGTGTCGATTGCAAACGCAGGCAAGACTCATTCTTTCTCTGTTCATCATCCTTATCGCGGGGATGGTGTCCGCAAGTGCGGCGGTCTATGCGGAATATGAACCGGAAACAAGTCTGTATTTCAAACGCCCGCCTCCACCGTTTACCAGTGATACGATGGTCGGCACCAAGCTTGGTCAATTCAGGATTTGGTCGGATGATGGGAACATCTATACACCGGTAATCACGCTTTCTCCCGATGTGGCCTCACCGCCCATAAAGATGACCGGCCTTTTTTCCTGGAATCATCCAAACGACCCTGAAGAAAGAGATCTTACGTTCCATGTCATCTTTCTTGCCTATCGTGAAGGCAGCAATCCCGGATACATTTCACAATCATGGAGTGAACCAAGAGTGGCGGTAGCAGGTAATATCGCAAACGTGCAAGGTACCTCCGCCCAGCCGTATCTTGTCGATATTTTTCTCATCAATACCAATGCCGACATCAATTCTCATGGTGGAATCCATGCAACAGCCAATTCCGGCAACCCCGGAAGCGGGTTTTTCCTGAACACTCCCTATGCATTCAAAAACCCGTTCAACCCCTGCTTTGGGTTGGCTACCGCCAATCAACCCAACAGCAATATGTATGACTACATGAATGGCACTACGCCTAAAACAGGTCAAAACGATCAGTACAAGGGTGCATACGTTCCTGTCTCAAGCCCCTCGGGAACCAATGCCGGACATGCCACGACCCCGATCATCCCCGGCGGAGCGATGAGCGGGGGAGACCCCGGCCAAGGAGGCGGCAACGGGGGAATCGTCTACGGGGATGAACCGATATCAGATCCGGTCGTCCATACGCTCTTTTCGCTGGAGAGTGAGGATGTTCCCATCATATTGAGCCAATTTACCGGAACTCAGGTAAAACAGATCAATACGGCAACATTGGAAGTGGTGGTTGAGAACGGAACGGGTGGTGAGAAGATCAGCGTGGATGTACTGTTCACGGACGACTCGCCTGTCGGCTGGAGGGGGTTTCATCTTCTTCACGAGACACCCGGTCCCACGATTCCCTACAACCTCTACTGGGGGGATACCACAACCCGGATCATGAAGGACTCTCCGATTCAATGGAATAATCTGGTAGCAGGAGAGCATACGAAAACCATTTACATGGGCCGAATAGATGAAACCTTCGTCAATCAGGCCGCTGAAGGCAGATACAAAAGCACCATTACCGTTACCCTAACCAACAGCAACTAGCCAATCTTCATATTTTCCAAGAGTTTAGCTCTCAAGCGACTACCGGAAACCGGTAATTCATTTTTGAAATGCTTGGTTCAGTGTTTTTATTTCACCATGAAGCAGAATGATACTATCGGAAGTAAAATAGTAATAATATCGGAAGTGAAATAGTAATATTATCGGAAGTAGAGTCTTCTTCTTGGAAGATTGTTGATGAGAGCACGTCAGATCCGTTTGATGAAGATCGAATCGACGTCCGCTCCGAAGGCGATGATCAGCGTGACGATCGTGGCGGAGATGAGGACTCCCAAAGAGATTGCCAAGATCGTCTCCTTCTTCTTCAGGCCCAACACCCAGGCGCCAAGGGCGGCGGTCCATGCCCCCGTGACGGGTAAGGGAATGCCGACGAACAGGGCAAGACCGATGTATCCCCATTTGGAGAAGTGATGCTCGACCTTTTTTCGTGCCCGCTCGACGAAGCGGTCGAAGAAGGAGCGATACCACCCCCAAATCCGGTAGAACACCCTGTGCAGCGATCCCAAAAAGAGATAGACGATCGGAGCGACCAGAAGATTTGCAAGAGCTCCGATCAGGGCGGCAAAGAAGAGGGGAGCGCCGTTGAAGTAGGCGTAGGGAATCGCTCCTCTGAGTTCGCTGATCGGGAGGACGGCTAAAGCGATCGTTATCAGACAGTGGATGGACGTCACGAAGGAATCTCCTCATCGACCAGAATAGCGGAGGCGGGACACACCTCGTGACAACAATAACACCGGATGCACCGCTTTTCGTCAATCACTATATGCTTCTCTTCAATCCTAAGAGCGTCAACGGGACAGATTTGGATGCATTTTTTACAGAGGATGCACTCTTCCTTCAGGAAGAAGGGGGCTCTGCGCTGGCGTTTGACCCGCCAGCGGACGAAAGGTCCGGCAAAGAAGGGGAGAATCAGGGCGTGGAAGAAACGGGTCTTCTTCTGTACTTCAATCCGCTTATAGTCGGTCTTGATCAGGTCATGCGCTTGGAGGTTCGGATATTCGCTAGGCGCTTTTCCCAACCCCCGCTTCAATCCCTCGGCGACGATCGGGACATCGGTCGGATTGTAGCCCATGATCTCCGCCTGGGCATAGTCAAGAGCCACCAGATCCGTCGAGGCGAGAATCATGCCCATTGGCAGGCTTGAGCCGTTGGCCGGACCGGGACCTTCCATCGCGATGATTCCATCCATCAGGGCAAAAGAAGCCTTGGCGACCGTGGCGATGCCGACCATCAGGGAGGCGAACTGCTCCCGGGTCGGAAAGCTTAAGTGGCACGGGCTCTTGTGGAGGTTCGGAACCAGACCGAAGAGGTTCTTGATCCCACCGGTGGCGTACATCAGTTGGTGGGTCTTCATCTTCGGCAGGGAGAAAAGGAGGTCGACCTCTTCCAACAGGGAGGGAAGGGGAAGCTTCTTGCCGCGGGCGTAGGGAATCGGATAGGTGGTCGGACGATCGGTGAAATCCGCCCATTCGACCCCTTCTTCCCGGATCACCTTCCAGATCCCGCTGGCTCGGGGTCGAAAGTTCGGGGTATGGAGCCCCGGCGAATCTCCGACAAGAATCCGTTTGGCTCCCTGCTCCTTCAGCAAGCGGATGACACTTCGAACGACCTGGCTGTGGGTGGTGATGCCGAGCTCCTCTTTGGAATCGGAGAGGATGTTAGGTTTCAGCAGAACCGTCTTGCCGCTGACATCCGGCATCCCCGCAGAGGCGCACGCCTCCCTGACCGCCTTGTCCACCAAGGCAGGTTCATACGATTCACACCGAACAATGGAAACACAACTCATGTGAGCCTCCGAATCAAGCACATATACAACGGTCCCTTTCCATCCGAGACATCGGGAAGGATGATCGAACCGAAGGATCGTTTCTCTCCCCGGTCGAGGTGCAGCTCTTCAAACCGCCCCGCTCTTCGCTTCTCAAGCTTGGCGATGACCTCTTCATTCTCCAGAGGATTGATCGAGCAGGTGGAGTAGAGAATCAGCCCGCCCGGGACGACCGACTCGAGGGCGGAGGCGAGCATCGCAAATTGATTGACTGCAAGGCGCTTGGGCCTTGACGGTGACCAATCTTTGAGAGCCTTCTCATCAGAGAGGACATGACGTTCGCTGGAACAGGGCGCATCGAGGAGAATCCTGTCATACGCATCCTGTTCGTAGAGGGACCACCTCGCGGCATCATGGCCGGTGATCGTGATATTGGCCCGATCCTGTTCAGCCAGATGATCGTTGATCACATCCCGCAGGCGGGCTCTTCGGGCGGAGGAGCGGTCGTTGGCCGTCAGGCTGCCCGATCCCTTCAGCGCAGTCGCCAGAACAAGCGTCTTTCCCCCGGGCGCCGCGCAGAGGTCCAAGACCCGGTCTCCCTCGCTGACACCCAACGCCCGGGCAGCGGCAATCGATGCCTCATCAAGATAGTAGGGTTTGAGCAACCCTTCGGTATAGGCGACCGGCTTGCGTTCTTCAAGGAGAGCGGATTTTAAGGATTCCCAGCGATCCTGATAGAATACGCGGTAGTACTCATCGAAGGTGGGTACTTTGGGGGTGTTCTTGACCATGAATCGACTGTACCAACTTTTCCTGCTCTTGTGAACAACCTTCAACGTGTGCTATATATGACCAATGGCATACCTGACAGCGTTTTTAGAAGGGATCATCAGTTTCATCAGTCCCTGTATTCTACCGATTCTCCCCCTCTATTTTTCCTATTTGGCGGGAGGCATCACCGATCGTGAAGAGCGCAAAGGGGTTCTCCTGACCAACTCGCTCGCCTTCGTTCTGGGCTTCACGATTCTCTTCGTCGCCCTCGGGGCGGCTTCGACTTCGATCGGCCGGTTCCTCAGCGACCACTTGGAGCTCCTTAACCGGATCGGGGGCATCCTCGTCATCCTCTTTGCGGTCAACAACCTCGGCTTTGTCCTGATCCCCGCGTTGAACAAGAATCGGCAGTTTCAATTCAAGGGTCTCCACAACATGACGATCGGCAAGAGCATCCTCTTCGGCATCGTCTTCGCCTTCGGCTGGACCCCCTGCGTGGGCCCGCTTCTGGGTTCGGCGCTGATGATGGCGGCGAACGCCACCATGATGTACAAGGGGATGCTGACGCTTCTCTTCTACGCCTTGGGGTTGGGTATTCCCTTTCTCCTCTCAGCGTTGCTGCTCGACCAATTGGAGGGGGTGTTCAACGTCATGAAAAAGCACTCCAACCTCATCACGATCATCAGCGGGGTGTTCCTCCTGATCTTCGGTGTAGCCTTGCTCTTGGGGTTCAATCCCGCCGCACTCTTTTTATAGGAGCGTTCCATGAACAAACAGACTCGCAATTTATTGATAGCGATCATCGCATTTCTTCTGGTCATCATTCTCGCCGCCGTCCTCTATGACAAACTTGTGGACAAAGCCGCTCCGACCGTCTCCTATGCCCCGGTGTTGCGGGAGCTTCCACAAAGTGGAAGTGCGATGGACGCGAAGGCATCGGTTGATGAAGCTCCCACCGCTGCCAAGGAAGTAGCGAAAGAAGAGAGGCTTCCGCAGAGTGAAAGCGCAATGAGTGTGGCGGCACCGGCTGATGAAGATAGTCCAGATAGTCCGGATGTCACCGAAGAGGCGGAGGAAGAAGAATCGGACGAGCTGAAGATGCCCAACATCCCCCTCTTCCGTCTTGACGGCACCCAGACCGACTTCTACGAGGTGGCGAACGGAAAGCCGGTGGTGCTCAACTATTTCGCCTCATGGTGCCCGCCTTGTCAGGCGGAAATGCCCGACTTCGTCAAAGCCTACAACGCCCACAAGGATGAAGTGACGTTTATCTTCCTCGATTCGCTGGACGGGGAGCGGGAGAGCCTCGCCACGCTGAAAACCTTCATCAGGAAGCAGAAGATGGATGAGAGCTCGGTGTTCTACGATGAAGGAATCTTCGCCTACATCTTCCAGACCTCCAGCTTGCCGACGACTGTCTTCTTCTACGGTGACGGAGCGATCGCCGGAGGTCAATTGGGGATGGTGAACGAGCAGTATCTTCAATACGCCATTGAAGAGATCACTAGCGAAGCTTCACGAAAAAGCCGATAAAGAACGGCACGCTTCCTCCGATGCAGAAGAGGTGCCAGACCGCATGATGGCAGGGGAGGCGTTTGCTTGCATAAAACGCCACCCCCACCGTGTAGGTGATTCCCCCGGCCAGAACGTAGGGAAAAAGGCCTTGCGGCAGAAACGGGATGATGTCACCCCAGAAGAAGACGACCAGCCAACCCATCACGACGTACAAAAGAACGCGAAGCACTTTGAATTTTCCCCAGAAGAGAAAGGTCAGGATGATCCCGGCAACGGCGATCGTCCATACCAGAAAGAGGACCATCCTTGCCGTATCGGAGTCGATTCCGAGCATCAACGGCGTGTAGGTTCCGGCAATCAGAACGTAGATGCTCGAGTGGTCGAAGACTCGCAAGATCCGTTTGGCATCACTTTTGGGGGCGAGGTGATAAAGGGTTGATGAACTGTAGAGAAGGATCATCGTCAGGCAAAAGAGGACCATTCCCCGGGCGAGGGAACCGGATGAGTAGAAGGAGAACCGTCCGATGACCATTCCAAGGGCCAACACGGCGAGGATCGCTCCGAAGCCGTGGGTCAGCGCGTTCGCCCGTTCCGCTTTCGGGTCATCATAGTCGTGCAAGGTGATGTGCTTTTGCAGCCAGGATTCCGTTTTCATATCACCCTACACTACAAAAAGCGGTCCTTCTTGAGCAAGGTTTTGGACCGCTTCTTTTATGCTAGTAGAGTTCTACTAGAGGATATGTTCCAGAAAATGCTTCGTCCGATCGCTTTTGGGCTTGGAGAACAGCTCATCCGGAGGGGCGATTTCAACGATCGATCCTTCATCCATGAACACGATAAGATCCGCCGCCGCTTTGGCGAAGCCCATCTCGTGGGTCACCAGGAGCATCGTCATCCCGCTTTTGGCAAGTTTGAGCATCACGTCCAGAACTTCCTTGATCATCTCCGGGTCAAGGGCGCTGGTCGGCTCGTCAAAGAGCATCACCTTGGGGTTCATCGCCAGAGCCCGGGCGATCGCCACCCGCTGCTGCTGGCCGCCGGAGAGCTTTGGCGGATGCACATTGGCCTTTTCCTCCAACCCAACAAGCTTGAGCAGCTCCATCGCTTCGTCATGGGCCTGTTTCTTGGAGAGCTTGCGGACTTTCATCGGAGCGAGGGTGATGTTTTCCAAGGCGGTAAGATGGGGAAAGAGGTTGAAGGATTGGAAGACCATTCCCACTTCTTCCCGAATCGAACGAATATCCACATCTTTGGCGGTCACCTCATCGTCGTCGATGAAGATTCTCCCGCTCGTCGGCTCCTCAAGTCTGTTGATCGAGCGCAGCAACGTAGATTTTCCGCTTCCCGACGGGCCGATGATGACGACGACCTGGCCGTCATCGACGGTGAGCGAAGCGTCAACCACTGCATGGACCGTCTTATGGTCGGCAACGTGGTAATCTTTGCAGAGGTTTTCCAATACGATTCTAGCCATGGCGGTGCAGTCGCTCCTCCATAATTCCCACCAGGCGCGAGAGCATCAGGGTGATCACCAGATAGATCAAGGCGACGATTAGCATCGTCTCCAACGAAAGGAACGTTCGGGAGATGTACTCCCGGCCTTTCCGAAGGATGTCGCTGAGGGCGATCGTTGAAACGAGGGAAGAGTCCTTCAGCATCGAAATGAACTCATTTCCGATCGCAGGCAGGATCACCTTCACCGTTTGCGGCAGGATCACATACCGGAACGCCTGCGTGCGGCTCAGGCCGAGGGCGATCGCCGCTTCCATCTGCCCTTTGGGAATTGCTTGGATACCGGCCCGGACTATTTCTCCCATATACGCACCGAAACAGATCGCCAGCGCGGTGACGGCGGCAAGCATCCCTTCGATTTTGAAGAACCGGCCCATCGCATAATAGATGAAGATCAGTTGAACCAGAAGGGGGATCCCCCGGATCGTCTCGACATAGATTCCACTGACAATATTCACCCAATGCTTCTTGCTTACCGAGCCCAAGCCGGTAATCGTTCCAATGACGATCGCTCCGATGATTGCGAAAATCGTCGCCTGGAAGGTAACGGGCGCTCCTTTGATCGTGACCAGAAAGATGGAACGGTAGGGGTCGGGTTTGAAAACCACCAGAAAAGCCAACAGACTCAAGGCGCTGATGAAGGTGATCCGCCACGAGTTGAACAGATGTCCGCTGTCCTTCCGGGGAATCAGAACCCCGTCGGTCATCGTGATTGTGGGAATCTTCTTCTTGGCCGCGTGAGGGTCAACCGAAAGAACCTTCTTACGCACCATTTCGAGTTTTACTTCGTCTAATTCCTGATTTTCCATCGGACATTCTTCTTACATAATTATGCGGATTAAGTCAAGGTTCGCCGTATATTTATTCAGACAAACAAAAGGGGAGCCGTGCTCCCCCCAAGATCGTTTCATCCTTGATTACAGCAGATTCCACTTTGCTTTCAGAGCATCGAAGGAACCGTCCTCCATCGCGATTTCAAGGCCTTTGTTGATCAGACCCAGAAGCTTCGTGTTGCCTTTCTGCACGGCGATCGCGATATCTTCCTGGGTGAACGCTTCACCGACAACCATCAGTTTTCCCTTGTAGTTGGGATTGGCCAAGACGAAATCACTGGCGATGAGGGAATCACAAACCGCAGCTTCCACATTTTTATTGAGCAGGTCTTCGATCGCCAAACCGATTTCATCGTATGCCCGGGTGACGACGGGGTACTCCTCAAGGGCGAAATCCCCGGTGGTTCCGATCTGCACCCCGATCGCCTTGCCGTCCAGATCATCAATTCCGTTATACTTTCCTTGGTCGGCGGCGCGGATGATGACCACTTGTCCCGCTTCCAGAATCGTCGTGGAGAAATCCATCGTCGCTTTCCGATCTTCAGTTACGGTGACCCCGCTGGCGATCGCATCATATGCTCCGTTGGCGAGTCCGGCGAAGATCGTATCCCACGGGATGTTCTTCACGGTCATCGTTACACCGACCTTGCCGGCGATGAGGGGAATCAGCTCGACTTCAAAGCCGGTGAGATTGCCGTTTTCATCGATGAACTCCAGCGGAGGCCAGGTGGCGTCACTGGCAAACACATACCCTTCGGCGGACTCTTTTTTACCACCGGCGAACAGGGCTGTACCGGCAACCAGTACAACCAATATAAAGAGCGCTATCCATTTCTTCATACTCGAATCTCCTTGCATATATATGCTGGATATCATGGATAGATATGCAAATAATGTCAAGTAATTTCAAAATAAATGTATAAGTATGCAGGAGAGTTTAATAATTCGTTACCAGGAGACCGATGACGAGCCCCAAGATCGTCCCGCCAAGAATCTGGCTGAAGGAGTGGCCGAGCATCGTTTTGAGGTTTTCCGGGGTGAACTGGCCTTCATTATGGATGTCGCTTAAAATCCTGCTCCATTCGTTGATCACCTCGGCCTGCTTGCCCGCCGCCCGGCGGATGCCCATCGCATCGTGGATGGTGATTGAAGCGAAGGTCGCGCTGATTGCGAAATAGACCGTCCCGACCCCGTGGGTCAACCCGATCGAAGTGACCAAGGCGATCACCCCGGCGGTATGGCTGGAAGGCATTCCGCCGGTGGAAAAGAGCAGATGCCAGACAAACCTTCGTTCAAAGAGTACATTTACAAACGGCTTCAAAAGTTGAGCAATAAGAAAAGCAAGCATGGCAGAGATAAAAGCACTGTTTGCCAGGAGGTTGTTATTCATAGCATAAATGTATAGGTTTTACCTAACTTGGGCAATCATGGAGGAGCGTGTGAATGAAAAGTAATTCGATTCAGTTTCATACGATAAATCTTGCTTCTTTTTTCAGCCAGCTTGCGATTGCGATGATCAATCTGACGCTGGTCTATCACCTTCGATATCACTACAATCTCCCTTCCGCGCTGATCGGGCTTGCCGCGGCCATGGGGCCGACCTCGTATCTCATTGCTTGCCTGGTCAAAGGAAAGCTCTCCTCAAACCTGAGGCCTCGTCATGCGATCATGCTCTCTCTGGCGGGGATGAGCGGTTCGATCCTGCTGCTCTTGAGCGTTCATCATCTTGCGATCACGTTTTCGTGTCTCTTCCTCTATGGGATGTGGATGAGTTTTCTTTGGCCTCATGTGGAGGAGTGGTTCAGCCGGGGCAAAGAGGGGGAGGAACTCAGCAAGGCGGTCAACGGGTTCAATGTCTCCTGGTCGTTGGGAGTCGCCCTCTCATCATACCTTGCCGGTTTGTTGATTGAACAATCGACGATCCTCGCCTTCCTTGTTTCCATCGGCTTTTTCGCTTTGGTGTTCATCGGCATTTGGACGGTAAGCACGCTCGTTCCCGCAATTCGGATGGTTCCAAGCGAAACGACCCATATTGAAACAAGCGGATTGACCGATCGATCGACGCCGCTGAGGTTTTATGCGTGGATCGGAATCGTCGTGCTCTACAGCGGAATGAGCATCATCCTTACGATCTTCCCCCTGTATGCTCATGAGGAGCTGCTGCTGAGGGAATCCCGCGTCGGACTGCTCCTGTTGATTCGTGGAATCACTTCCTGCGTCAGCTTCTATCTTTTGGGCAGATTCTCGTTTTGGCATTTCAGGAAATCGCTGATTTTCCTCGTTCAAGCGCTCTTCGCTCTTCTGTGTTTCAGCGCTCTCCGGTTTTCATCACTCATCTTTTACGGGATCTTCTTTTTTCTCTTCGGAGTGCTCTTTTCCTTCGCCTACACCCAATCGATCTTCCATGGTTCCAGCGGTGCAATCAGACGCTCCACGCGGATGATTATCCACGAGGTGCTACTCACGGTTGGAACGATTCTCGGTTCGGTCGGGGGCGGGTGGTTCTACCAGAAGTTCGGGTTTGCCAACGTGCTGCTTGCCGTCGGAACTTTCGGTGCGGTCGCCGTTGGAGGGGAACTCCTTTTCAGCATATACAACCAAAGGCGCTTTCGCTACAATGGAGCGTAATCATTCGCAAGGAGGATGCTATGGCCCTCACGCTGACGGAAAAAATTCTCAGCTCTCACCTCAAGACGGGAACGTTGAAGCGGGGAAATCCTATCGGAATATCGATCGACCAGACCCTTACCCAGGATGCCACCGGTACGATGGCATACCTGCAGTTTGAATCGATGGGCTTGGACCGGGTTCAAAATGAACTGGCAGTCAGCTATGTAGATCATAATACCATTCAGGTAGGCTTTGAAAACGCCGACGACCACCGCTACTTGCAGTCCGTGGCGGCGGCAAAAGGGGTGATCTTCTCCCGTCCGGGAAACGGAATCTGCCACCAAGTCCACCTTGAGCGCTTCGGTGTCCCCGGCAAGACGCTCTTGGGTAGCGACAGCCATACCCCGACCGGCGGCGGACTCGGAATGATCGCGATCGGCGCCGGCGGACTGGATGTTGCCGTCGCAATGGCCGGCGGCCCCTTCCACCTGATCAGTCCCAAGATCATCGAAATCCGCTTGACCGGGAAACTCCGCCCATGGGTCAGCGCCAAAGATGTGATTTTGGCGGTTCTGGGGCGATACGGGGTGAAGGGGAACGTGAACTGCATCTTCGAGTATACCGGAGAGGGGGTGAAAACGCTCCAGGTTCCCGAACGGGCGACGATCTGCAACATGGGAGCGGAGGCGGGGGTCACCACCAGCATCTTCCCCAGCGACGAAAACACCCGAGCATATTTGGCCGCCCATGATCGAGAGGAGGTGTATATTCCTCTTTCCGCCGATGAAGGGGCGGTGTATGACGAAACCTTTGAACTCGACCTTTCGACATTGGTTCCCAAGACGGCGTACCCCCATTCGCCGGGGAATATCGCCGATGTATCCACGCTCGTCGGCAAAAAGGTCGATCAGGTGCTTATCGGATCATGTACCAACTCCTCATATGCGGATATGAAGAAAGTAGCCGACATCCTTGACGGAAAGCATATCGCCCCGAACGTTTCCTTCGGAGTCGCTCCGGGCAGCCGCGAGGTCATTCTCATGCTTGCCGAGGACGGTTCGCTCGGAAAGCTGGTCGCTTCCGGGGCGCGGATTCTTGAAACGGCGTGCGGGTTCTGCATCGGCAACCACCAAAGCCCCGGAACGAACGAAGTGAGCCTCAGGACCAGCAACCGGAACTTTGAGGGCCGCAGCGGGACCAAGAGCGCCCAGGTCTATCTGGTCAGTCCCGAGACCGCAGCCCTGAGTGCATTGACCGGCGTTTTCACCGACCCCTTGGGGGATCATGGGATCGAGTATCCTCATGTCGTGAATCCCGAGAAGTTCATCGTCGATGATTCGATGTTCATCTTCCCCCCGGAAGACGGAAGCGCCGTGGAAATCATCCGGGGACCCAATATCGGCGATCCGCCGGCGAACGTTCCCTTAAGCGATTCCCTTGACGGGTACGTGACGATCAAAGTGGGGGACAAGATCACCACCGACCACATCATGCCCGCAGGCGCCCGCCTCAAGTACCGCTCCAACATACCCGTCTACTCCAAGTACGTCTTCGAGCCGATCGACGAGTTCTTCCCCCAGCGCTGCATGGAAAATCAGGATCGGGGCAAGGACAATTTCATCGTCGCCGGAGCTTCCTACGGACAGGGGTCTTCCAGAGAACATGCGGCGATCTGTCCGATGTACCTCGGCGTCAAAGCGGTGATCGCTATTTCAATCGAGCGGATCCACCAGAACAACCTCTGCAACTTCGGAATCATTCCGCTCACGTTCATCAATGAAGCCGATTATGAAAAGCTCGATCAAAACGATGAGATCGCCATCGAGAACATCCGCCGGCAGATCGCCGGAGAGACCGTCATGCTGAAGAACAGGACCAAGAGTTTGGAGATTCCTTTGCGCTGTGATGTTACCGGGGAGCAGCGGAAAATGCTGATCAAGGGCGGACTGTTGAACATTCTCAAGGAGATTGGATGATGACTCGGACGATTTGCTACATTGAAGGCGACGGAGTGGGGCCGGAAGTCACGGCCGTGATGCTGAAAGCGGTGGATGCCGCCGTCGACAAAGCATACCAAGGCGCCAAAACGATCCGGTGGAAAGAAGTGCTCGCCGGACAAAAAGCGTTCGACCGGGTGGGGACGTATCTGCCCGAGGAGACCCTTGAAGCGATCAGGAAGCACAAGGTTGCGATCAAAGGGCCCTTGACCACCCCCGTCGGCAGGGGATTCCGCTCGCTGAACGTCGCCCTTCGGCAAGAGCTGGATCTCTATGTGTGTTTGCGCCCGGTGGAGTACTTTGAAGGCACTCCTTCACCGGTGAAGCATCCCGAGCTGGTGGATATGGTCATCTTTCGGGAAAATACCGAGGATATCTACGCCGGAATCGAATGGGAGGCGGGAAGCGAAGGGGTAAAAAAGGTACTGGCCTTCCTCGCTGAAGAGATGCATGTCTCGTCGATCCGCTTTCCCGAAACCAGCGCGATCGGAGTCAAGCCGGTCTCGAAGGAGGGAAGCGAGCGGTTGATTCGAAGCGCGATCGAGTACGCCCTTGCCCATACCAGGCGAAGCGTCACCCTGGTTCACAAAGGCAACATCATGAAGTTCACCGAAGGGGGATTTCAAAAATGGGGGTATGAACTCGCTGCTTGCGATTTCGGAGCGGTCAAGGAGCCGGACGGCTACCATATCAAACGGGAAGGGGAAGCGGACCTCATCATCAACGACTGCATCGCCGATGCGTTCCTGCAGAATATCCTCACCAAAGCGGAAGCGTACGATGTGGTGGCCACGCTGAACCTCAACGGCGATTACATCTCCGACGCCCTTGCCGCCCAGGTGGGGGGAATCGGAATCGCCCCCGGGGCGAACATCAACTATCAAAGCGGCCACGCGGTCTTTGAGGCAACCCACGGAACCGCCCCGGACATCGCCGGTAGGAATCTCGTCAATCCGCTTTCGCTCGTCCTTTCAAGCGTCCTGATGCTTCGACATCTGGGGTGGGATGAAGCGGCGGCCCTTCTCAACGAAGCGGTCAGAAAGACGATCAGAACCGGGATCGTGACGAAGGACTTTTATTCCCTGATCGAAAAAGAGGGAAGAAGCGCCACCCTGCTCGGAACAAAGGAGTACGGAGAGCGCCTCTGCGCGCTGATCTAGACAAAAGAAGAAACCTTCAAGCTCATACCCGATCGGCCAAAGGAACGACGTTTCGTTTCGCCAGACCGGTGTACACCTGGCGGGGGCGGGCGATCTTCTGATAGGGGTCGCCGGCCCATTCAAGCCAGTGGGCGATCCAGCCCGGAAGGCGGCCCAAGGCAAAGAGGACGGTGAACATCGACTCGGGGATTCCCATCGCATGGAAGATGATTCCCGTATAGAAATCGATGTTGGGATACAGGTTCCGTTCGATAAAATACGGGTCGCTCAAGGCTACCTGCTCCAGCTCCAGTGCAATCTGCAGCAAGGGATCCAGCTCCGTGTTTCCGATTACCTTCTGACAGAGATCTTTGGCGATCTTGGCCCGGGGATCGTAGGTTTTATAGATTCGGTGGCCGAAGCCGGCAAGGCGGAATCCGTTTTCCTTGTTCTTGGCCATTTCGACGACCTGTTCGATCGTCAAGCCTTCATTGTGAATCTTCAGCAGCATCTGCATCACCGCCTGATTCGCTCCGCCATGCTTTGTTCCCCAGAGGGCGCAGCAGCCGGCGGCAACCGAAGCATAGAGGTTCGCATCGCTGGAACCGACGAGCCGTACGGCGCTCGTTGAGCAGTTCTGCTCATGGTCGGCGTGAAGAATCAGAAGGATGTTCAATGCCCGGACATGGAGCGGCGGAGGAATATAGGCGTTTACGCTGGTATAAAACATCATGTTCAGGAAGTTTTCACAGTAGGAGAACTTATAGGAGGGGTTTACAAACTCCAAGCCGTTCATCTGCCGATAGGTAAACGCGGCGATTGTTCGCATCTTTGAAAGAAGGCGCGTTACGGTGAGGTCGAGGTTTGCTTTCGGATCTACATCGGCGAGCTCGGGATAGAACGCCGAAAGGGAAGCAACCATCGCCGCCAGAATCGACATCGGGTGCGAGTCCTGAGGATAGTCGCGGAAGAAGTTCCGCATATCGATGTGGAGGAGGGAGTGACGGTTGAGCATTTCCGCATAGAGATGCCGTTCCTGCATATTGGGGAGCTCGCCTTTGATCAAGAGGTGGGCGACTTCGACGAACTCGCAGTGTTCAACGAGGTCTTCGATATCGTATCCCCGATAGCGAAGAATTCCCTGTTCACCGTCCACATAACAAATCTCGCTCATCGCAGAGCCCGTATTGGCGTATCCCGGGTCATAGGTGATGAAGCCGGTTTGCTTTCGCAGTGAAGTGATATCGATCGCTTTGCCGCCCATCGAGTCGGTGATGATGGGAAGGGTGACCTCCCGGTCTTCAAGAATAAGTTTGGCTGCGTCTTTTTTAATGTCCATCAATCCATCTCCTTAAAGGGGATAGCAAACACTACAGTACTTTTCTTTTTTTGAGAATAGGGTGGGCTTACAGGAGATTTTCTTTTCATTTGCACCTGCAGCGGCTATAATCAACGAAAGGACGGAAAGATGAAGACTGATGAGGTGACATTGCCCCTGGAGGAAGAAATCGTCGATATTGCCGACTTTTTCAAGGTATTCGGCGATCCCACTCGCTTGAAGATCCTCTTTCTCTTGGAGCAGGGAGAGCGGGGAGTGAACTCAATCTGCGAAGAGCTGGGGATGCAGCAATCCACGATCAGTCAACAACTGAAACTCCTCAGAGCCCGGCGCCTGGTGCGCTACCGGAAGGATGGCCGCAATGTCCTCTACCGCCTGAATGATGAGCATATCCATGCGATTCTTGCCCTCGGAATTGAGCATTATCAGGAGCTCCAATAGCGTTCTCAATACAGGGTGTGTTCTATTTCAGCGTATTCCTCATAAAGCTTTAGGGCTTCCTCCCGGTCGATCTCTTCGATCGTGAGGACCGACTTGTCCTGGTGCCCTCCCTCGAGGTAGTGGTAGATACGGTCATCCCGAAACCCGATTTTTTCAGCATCTTCAGCCCGAGCGGCGTAATAGACATCCTTGATATTGGCCCAGATGCAGGCGCTGAGGCACATCGGGCACGGGTGTCCGGTCGCGTAGAGGACCGCACCGGTCAGATCGTGGGTGCCGTTGGCCTCGCACGCCATTCGGATCGCATTGATCTCTGCATGGGCGGTCGGGTCACAGTCGCCTAAAACGGAATTTGAGGCGACAAAAACGTGACCGTTCTTATCTACTACAACCGCCCCGAACGGTCCGCCGAGTCCTTTTTTCATCGTTTCTCGTGCTCGCTCAATCGCCAGCCGCATATAGTGTTTTGCGTTCATGACTGCGCTCCCGGCAATTCCATAATACCACGAATCGGATGGGAGCGCAAAAACGTTTTATTTCCGCTTCGATTGGGCGATCAGCCGAATCGCATTGATTCTGATGAACCCCTTGCAATCGATCGGGTTATATCCGCCGGCTTTGTCCATCGAGCCAAGCGCCTCGTCGTACAGGGAGACGGGACTCTTCACCCCGGCGAAGATGACGTTGCCTTTGTACAGGGCTACCTTCGCCGTTCCGGTCACCAGCTTCTGGCTTTCCGCAAAGAGGGCGCTCAGCATATTGAACTCGGGGGCTCCCCAGTAGCCGTTGTAGATCAGCTCGGCGTATTTGGGCATGAGGGAGTCGCGAAGGTGCATCGCCTCCTTGTCCATCGTAATGCCCTCAAGCATCCGGTGCGCCTTCCAAAGGATTTCACACCCGGGGGTTTCATACACCCCCCGGCTCTTGATGCCGACGTAGCGGTTTTCAACCATGTCGGCCCGTCCGATCGCGTTGTCGTGGCCGATCTTGTTCAAGTAGAGGATCATCTCCAAGGGATTGCTAACGACGATGTCGTCGTTCAGGTTCGTCACCTTCGTCGGCAACCCGTCTTCAAAGGAGATCTCCAAAAGTGTTTCCTCATCCGGAGCTTCTTTGGGGCTGAGGGTGTGGGAGAAGACATCCTCATCGGGCCGTTTGGATGCATCCTCCAGAATTCCCGCCTCGTGGCTGATGTGGATCAGGTTTTCGTCCTCGCTGTACGGCTTGGCGATCGAGGCCTTGATCGGGATATTATGCTCTTTGGCATACGCGATCATATCGCTCCGACCCTCGAATTGGGCGAGGAACTCGCTGTCCTTCCACGGCGCAATGATGTTCACCTCGCTCATGTGCATATAATAACCGAACTCGAACCGGACCTGGTCATTCCCTTTTCCCGTAGCGCCGTGGGAGACGTAGGTGGTTCCTTCCTTCCGGGCAATTTCAATCTGGGCTTTGGCGATGATCGGTCGGGCGAGGGAGGTGCCGAGCATATACCCGCCTTCGTAGACGGTGTTCGCCAACAGAGCGGGGAAGACATAGTCGGTCACCAATTGACTTCGAAGATCCTCGACATACACCTTGGAAGCACCGGTGGCCAATGCTTTTTTCCTGATGGCGTCAAAATCCTCGTCCTGTCCGACGTTTGCCACGAAAGCGACCACGTCAAACCCTTTGTTCACCAGCCATTTCAAGATGACGGAGGTATCCAAACCGCCACTGTACGCCAAAATGATTTTTTTCTTTTCCATATCTTCGTTCCTTATGGGCGCAGTGTACAAATATCCGTTAAGAAAGACAAGCGGTCTATGTATATTTATACTTTTATATGCCGATATATTGCCAATTATTGTGAGATAATCAGCATATCGATGAATAGATATACATTTTATCTGTTTTTATGATTGTCATTGTTCCACCGATGCGTAGACAAATCATTCGCTTTCCCTTGTTTTAACACCCTGAACTTTTTATACTGCTTTCATGCTCATATGTGACAAATTATATAAACGATACGCCAAGAATGCTCCCTACGCAGTGGAAGATTTGACCCTGAAGGTCGGTGAAGGCGAAATCTTCGGATTTCTCGGTCCCAACGGGGCGGGGAAATCGACGACGATCAAGATGATTGTTTCCCTGCTGAACAGTGACAGCGGAGAGGTGAGTCTGGACGGCATCACTGCAAAGGATGATCCGATCGCCTATAAACGCCTGATCGGGTATGTGGCGGACGAGCCGCAGTTCTACGACAAGATGAGTGCAAACGAACACCTTGCGTTCATCGGGGATCTCTATCGGATTCCTCAGGACGAGCGGACCGAGCGTATCTCCAAACTGGCCGTGACGCTTCGCTTGCAGGATGCCCTTGATGATGAAATCGGCTCCTTCTCCCACGGAATGAGGCAAAAGCTGGCGATCATCAGCGCCCTGCTTCCCGCCCCGAAGCTGTTGGTGCTCGACGAGCCGATGGTAGGCCTGGATCCGAAGGCGTCGTTTGAAGTGAAAAACCTCTTGAAAGAGTTTGCCAAGGAGGGGAAGATTGTCTTTTTCTCCACTCACGTTCTCGAGGTCGCCCAGCAGCTTTGCACCAGCTTGGGCATCATCAACGAAGGAAAGCTCATCTACCATGGAACGTTCGAGGCGCTTCAGAACGAGCGGGATGAAAGTTTGGAAGAGCTCTTCCTTGAATTGACGGAGAAGAGCTGATGCGCATCCCGGTCGTCCTGCTTTTGCTCAAATCCTACCTCAAAGGGACCAAGCCGCTTCGATCGGTGACCCAGCGCTTCAGCTTCGGAAAGAAGAAATCGGTACGGACGATCAGCGGGGTGGTTCTTTCACTTTTGATGCTCGCCTCGCTCATGAGCTTTGTATTTTTGCTTGGAACGAACTACTACAACTATCAACTGGTCGGGATGATGGTCGGCGTTCCCCATGTCGGTCTTCTGATGGGCGCGGCATTCGCAACGTTGAGTCTGCTCATCTTCGCGTTTCCCGCAGCGATCAACATCTTGCACGCGGCGAAAGAGATCGAGCGGATCAGGGCATTGGCGATCAGCGAATCGGAGCTTGCCCTCAGCCGGATGATCATCTTCTATTTCAATTTTTTCCCGATCTATCTCTTCTTCGTCATCCCTGCTCTCATCGTCGGAATCATGACCACGGGCTTTTCCTTCTTCTACCTCTTAAGCTCGCTGCTTTTGCTTCTTGTCGGACCGATGATTCCGATTTCGCTGGTTTCGCTGCTCGAGGTCGGTGTTGTCCATCTGACCAAGGGGAGGCGGGCTCAACGGTCGGGCGAGCTCTTCTACCTGGTCGTCATGATGGCCTTGGTGATCGGCATCTCCTCCCAGATGGGGAAAAACGCCGAGATGACCGGCAATCTGGAAGAGCTGACGCATCAGCTTGCCCCGGTGATCAAAAAGCTGACCCGATTTCTTGCTCCGTTTGCCTTGCAGGCTCAAGGTCTGTACAATCCGATCCTGCTCCTTGTGTGGCTCGCAGGTGCGCTCCTTCTTGCCTACATCACCTTTACTGTAACCGCCGGAACCTATCATCACGCCTGCTCCCTGCTGGCTTCCGGCGGATACCGGACAAAAAAGCGAAGAAAAAACAATACAGGCGAACAAAAACCGATAGTCGCGTTGATGAAGCGGGACTGGACGATCCTTCTCTCGACCAGCGGGTTTATCTTTGAACTGGGCGGGGAATTGCTGATTCCCCTGATTCTCATCATCACCTACACGGCAATGGGAATCATCGGCGACATCTCTCAGGCGACGAAGGTTCTCGCCCAATATCCGATCTTTGAACCGGTTGTCGTTCTCATCGTGCTGCTCATGTCCAATATAAACCTGCTTTCCTGCACCAGTGTATCGCGCCAAGGCAAGCTTGCCCTCCATGATCGACTGTATCCCCTTGAGCCCAAGATCTTCGTCAATGCGAAGTTTTATCTTCACATGGCTCTTGTCGGTACGACCAATACAATCTATCTTCTTGCCGCTACCTTGATCCTCAAGCTCTCCATTGGGAATCTTTGGTTCTATGTAATGCTTTCCCTGATCTCGATCGCCGGAACGAGCTACTTCCATCTGGCGATCGATTATCACAATCCTCTGTTGGAGTGGACGAGCGCCCAACAGGCGATGAAGCGCAACCCCAACGGCTTTCTCGGGATGCTGGTTTCCTTCCTGTTCGTCGTATGGGTCGCCCTGTTCCTGGTCGGTCTGCCGTATTTCTTTAAGACCTCCCAATCCAATGCTCTCATGGCCGCCCTCGGCATGGCCGTGGGCACCGCAAAGGCCGGTCAAAGGCTTGCCTACAGAAGTGCGAAGGGCTTTCTCGCCTAAGAGGTGAGGAACTCTTTCGCCCGGTTGCACGCCGACGGCAGCGATGAGTGAAGCTCAAAGGGGTGGGGAGAGGATTCCGCTCCCCATATCAACAGAAGTCCCAGATCCGCCGCCTCGAGCATCGGAAGATCGGTCGGACCGTCGCCGATCGCGACGATTTTCTTATAGGTTTTTCTTAAAGCTTCGAGGTTGGTGCGCTTGCCTTCCGCTTCGCCGATGTTGACCTTCAGGTACGCCTTGCCCTTCTTCCAGCGGATTCGTTTTGCTTTGATGAGGAAGAACTCCTCTCGTAGGCCAAGCTCCTCCAAAAAGAATTCGGCGAGGTTCTCGGTTCCGAGGCTTAAGATCGCCAGATCGGCGACCTCGGTCAGCGCCCGGATCGCCGCTCTGTCCTCTTCACTGAGGAGTTCCGCCAGATCTCTGGCGGTCTTTTCAACCAACTCGGGATCGACATCGCGGATCATCTTCTCGTAGCGTTTGTAGAACTGCGGGTTGTTGAACGCTCCCCTCCGGTCGGCGCGGACAAAGAGACGGGCGCGGAGACGGAAGAGAGGACCTTTGGTCTTTGCGTGGGAGAGAACCAGCGTCTGCTCGCTGTCATAGGGGCGAAACGGATAGAGCGTTCCGTCAAAATCGAAGATCACGAGATTCGGTTTGGCCATGGCCAACCATAGCAGGAGAAGAAAAAAAGGGGAAGGGCGGTCGCCTTCCCCTGACACCAAATGGTAATTCCTTACTTTCCATAGAGTTGATCGAAGTACTCCATATCGGTGGAAAGCACCTTGTCCAGGTCGGGAATCGTCTTTCGGTACGATTCCAGCGTTCGCCAAAGATTGAAGAACTCCGGATCCGCTTCATATGCGTCGCTGTAGATCGCAGCGGCCTCGGCGTCGGCGACACCCTTGATCGCCTCGCTTTCCGCATATGCCGTGGAAAGGATCACCCGCTGTTCACTCTCGGTCTTTCCCTGCCACTGGGCAAGCTGACCGCGCCCGTATGATCGATACGCTTCGGCGATCTGATTTCGTTCCTTGATCATCCGCTGATAGACGCTTTCGGTGAGGTCGTCACTGTAGCGAATCTGACGAATGATGATATCGATCAGTTCAATGCCGAACCCGTCGGTGAACTGCTCCGCTTGAATGTTCATCTTGGCACTTAACTGCTCCCGTCCGATTCGGATGTTTTCCTGTTTGGTCTGGGTTGCCGTCAAATTCCGCAGCTGTTCGGCATCTTCAGCGCTGTCGAGGCTTTGGACATCCTCCTCAACGGTGATCTCGTTGATCTGGTTGGTGGTCCGGACCGCTTCGTTGAGGTAGTTCTCGCTGATGATCGTCCGAACGGAGGAATCAAGAATATCGTTCAGCCGGGCGATGCCGTTGTCGATCGTGTTCACCGTCTCGTAATACCTGGCCGGATCGCTGATCAGCCATCTGGCGGTGGTGTCGACCCAGATGAACTGGTTTTCCTTCGTCGGAATCCGCTGGGCGGCTCCGTCCCAGGAGAGAACCTTCTTCGGGTAGTACACGACATTGTCGATCAGGGGCATCTTCAGCTTCAGACCGCTCTGATCCTGCACGTCGATGATCTTGCCAAAGCGGGTGACTACCGCCTGCTGCCCTTCAACAAGGATGTAGAACGGTCCGAGGATGATGAAGATTACAAGGAGAACGATAACGACGACAACGGTAGTCAGAACCCTTTTTTGTGAGCGATTCATCATGGCTGACCTCCTTGAAGCATCTGCATCGGAAGGAAGTTCGTCAGGTTCTTGTCAACCAGCGTAACCTTTCCGTTGTTGTCCTGAAGAATCTCCTCAAGCGTTTCGATGTAGAGCCGGGTTCGGGTGATATCCTTCGAGTTTTCATAGACTTCCCGGACGCTGTTGAAGCGTTCGACGTCTCCCCGAGCCTGGTTCACCCGTTCGGCGGCATACCCGTTGGCCACTTGGATGAGGCGGTTGGCTTCTCCCCGGGCGGCCGGAATGACTTCGTTGTAGAGCTTCTTGCCCTCGTTGATATACCGGTTCATATCCTGAATCGCCTTGTTGACATCTTCGAACGCATCCTGGACGCTTCCCACCGGAGGAACGATGTTCTGAAGCTTTACCGTAACGACGCGGATTCCCAGACCGTAAAGGTCGAACATCTTCTGCATCATCTCCTGAGCTTCAACTTCGATCCGGGTTCGTTGGCTGGTCATCACCGAGAGAATCGGAAGGTCGCCGACGAGCTGATTCATGATCGATTGGCTGATATCCCGGAGCGTCGATTCCCGGGATTCCACCTTGAACATCCAGTTGTAGGGGTTCTCAATCTTGTATTGGACGGTCCACTGGACGTCAATGATGTTCAAATCTCCGGTGAGCATCAACGATTCATTCGTATAATTTTGTCCATACAACGGTGAAGCGGCACCCTGACCCCGGTAGCCGAACGTCATCGTCTGAACAACCTGGGTGGGTACATTGTAATTCCTTTCGATTCCAAGCGGGATTTTTGTCTGAAGGCCCGGCCCGACGGTTCGATGGTAGCGGCCAAAGCGCAATACCACGGCCTGCTCCGTCTGGTCGACGACGAAGAAACTGCCTAACACCATGAGGATCGCCACCACTGCGATCACGATCCAGATGACCAGCTTGGGGCTGATGTTGAATCGGATCGGGCGGACAGGTCGCTGGTTCCTGTTATCCATGCTGTCTCCTTTGTGCCTAGCACAGCCCTAAATGTACTTACGCATCAAAGCATAGTCAAGGTGAACCATTGAAAAGAAAATACCGGCGGTCTATGATGACGGTCATGAAAAAACGACTCATTACCAGTGCTCTGCCCTATGTGAACAACATCCCTCACCTGGGGAATCTCATTCAAGTTCTCAGCGCGGATGTGTTTGCCCGGTTTTGCCGATCGAAGGGGTATGAAACCCTCTATGTATGCGGAACGGATGAATACGGAACCGCCACGGAAACCCGGGCTTTGCAGGAAGGGGTGACGCCCCGCGAGCTGTGCGACCATTATTTTGTCATCCATCGCGACATCTACCGGTGGTTCGACATCCGGTTCGACTATTTCGGTCGAACCTCGACTCCCGCTCAGACGGAGATCGTCCAGGGAATTTTCAGGAAGGTCGATGAGCGCGGTTATATCATGGAACATGAGATCGAACAGCTGTACTGTCCCACCTGCGATCGCTTCCTGGCCGATCGCTTCGTCGAGGGAACCTGCCCGGTCTGCAGCTATGAAAAAGCCCGGGGAGATCAGTGTGATCATTGCCAGAGTCTTTTGGAACCGACCGAGCTCATCAATCCTCACTGCGGGGTGTGCGGCACCAAACCGGAATTACGAAAGACCAGACACCTCTATCTTGATCTGCCCAAAGCGCTCCCCCTTTTGGAAGCATGGATGGACAAGGCGAGCAAAGAGGGGTTTTGGGCGAATAATGCGATCCAGGTCACCCGCTCATGGATCCGCGACGGCCTGAAGGAACGGGCGATCACCCGGGATCTGAAGTGGGGGATTCCCGTTCCCAAAGAGGGGTATGAGAACAAGGTCTTCTATGTGTGGTTCGACGCCCCGATCGGATACATCTCGATCACCAGCGAGGCGACGAGCGAGTGGAAGTCCTGGTGGCAGGACCCGAAAAACGTCGAACTCTTCCAGTTCATCGGAAAGGACAACATTCCCTTCCACACGGTCATCTTCCCCTCGACGCTGCTGGCGACCGGAGATGATTGGACGATGCTTCATCACATGTCCAGCAGCGAGTATCTCAACTACGAGGGGGGCAAGTTCTCCAAAAGTCTCGGAGTAGGGATCTTCGGCAACGATGTCCAGGATACGAAGATCCCCGTCGACGTATGGCGCTTCTACATCTTCTACAATCGCCCTGAAACAAGCGACTTCACCTTTACGTGGAACGACTTCCAGGAGAAGGTGAACGGCCAGCTGATCGGAAACCTCTCCAATCTGGTGAACCGGACCCTTACCTTCGTCAACCGCTTCTACAAGGATGATCCCGATCTGTTCGATGCGGAGATTGATACGAATCTGTACGATGAGGTCAAGGCGATCGAAACGAAAATCGATGAGATCTTGGAGCGGAGCGAACTGCGCGAAGGCCTCAGGCAGATCCTCGCCCTCTCCTCGGTGGGGAACAAGGCGTTTCAGGATGGCGAGCCGTGGAAGGCCCGCACCGAGAACCCCGAGAAGGCGAAAAGCCTCCTCAAGACGCTGCTGTATGTGATTCGCGATCTGGGAATCCTCGTCGAGCCGTACATGCCTCAGACCAGTTGGGAAATTCTCTCCTTTGTCGGTTCGGAGGATGCGAAATGGAGCGATCTGGGATCGACCGATGCCGTATTGACCCTGCGGGAACCGACCCTCCTCTTTGAGAAACTGGAGGATGACCGCATTGCCGAGCTTCGAGAGCGATTCAGCGGCTCTCAAGATCAGCGAAAGCAGGAAATGAAGGAAGAACCGATGGAAGAACTCGCACAAGGTCGAATCTTTGCCGAAAAAGTGATTCTCAAAGTCGCCCAAATCACCGAGGTTGAAAAACACCCCAACGGCGACCGCCTCTATATCCTCACCCTGGATGCGAACGAGGATGGGGAACGCACGATCGTCAGCTCGATCGTTCCCTTCTATACCGAGGAGGAGCTCCTGGGCCGGAAGATCGTTCTGGTCAGCAACATGAAGCCCTCGAACTTCCGGGGGGTGAAGAGCAGGGGAATGCTGTTGGCGGCGAACGATCCCGAAGCGGAAGAGCACACCACGTGCGAAGTGATCTTTGTCGATGATTTTGAGACGGGGACGATCCTGGAAGTCGAAGGATTCGATCCGCCACAGGCGGATATTCCCTATGTGAAGCCGGACCTCTTCTTTTCCTTTGAGCTGTATGCGGAAGACGGGGTCGTAAAGGTTGACGGACGACCGATCGGAAAAGCGGGCAGGCACCTGAGAACCGTCACATACCTCAACGGTCCGGTAAACTAAAGGTGTATGAAGATCAAGCCGATCAGAGCAGAAGAACTCACCGGAGAAGATTCTCCGCTTCAATCGCTCTTTTGGGCTCGGGCAAAGTCGATCCTCGGGTGGAAACCCTACGCTTTTGAAATCAATGAGGAGCAGCGGCTGCTGCTCCTTGTTCGCAGAATCGCTCCGCTCTTCTTTTTCGCATATGTTCCCTTCGGCCCGAGCAAGCCGGTCGACTTATCGATGTTATCCGAAGGTTTGAAACAGGCAATCGATGAACCGGTTTTTGCGATCCGCTACGACCTTCCGTTCACGGACACCGCATTTGAAACGGGAGGTCTTTTATCATTATCCTATTCGATCCAGCCGGAGCGGACCGTTCGGATTGATCTTCAAAAGCCGCTTGTCTATCGCAAACGCGCTCTGAGGGCGCTTAAGAAGTGCGAGAACAGGTACACGGTCCGACCCTACCGGGGTGAACCGATTCTCTTTGAGCAGTGGTATGAAACCTATAGGCAGACCGCTCTTCGCGACCGGTTCCACCCGCGGAGCAAAGAATACTTTTTCCACCTCCTTTCGATCGATGAAGACAAGATGGTGAAACCGATCCTTCTTCTGGCTTTCGAGCAGGAAAAAGTGGTCGGGGGAGTGCTGCTCATCGAAGGGAAGAAAGAAACGATCTACCTCGCAGGATCATCGACCAGGCCCGATGTAGGGTATCTGCTGCAGGATGGAGCGATTCGGCGAACAAAGGAACGGGGCGGTGAACTCTACGATCTCTTCGGAATCTCCAACCAAAGCGGGTATCTCGCTTCCCTGGATCTGTTCAAGACCGCATTCGGCGGAGAGATCGTCAAACGCGAGCCGTCTCTTGACTACCCGATCAGAGCTCTACGGTACCGGCTTTTCACGGTTCTGGAGCACCATCGGTATCGGTTCTCGCGGTCTCTTCAGCAAGGATGAGGAGATTCACCAGTGTCCTGAACTGGTCGCCGCGGTCAAACTCATTGTCGAACAGCTCAAAGGAAGCGCTTCCCGGCGAGAGCAGAATCACCTGCTGCAAATCGGGAAGCTCCCGTTCCTTTTTCAGGGCGCTGTCCAAGCTCGCCTCAAGCGCCGCTCCCATTGAATCGAAGGGGCCGAAGTATGGAATGTTCTCTCTTTCGAGCAAAGGAATCAACTTGTCGGTGGTGAAGCTTCCCCCCAGGAGACTGACGCTCAAGGCTTGACGAAGCTCTTCAACCATGGAATTGGGATCGAGGCGCTTGTCGGTTCCCCCGGTGATCAGATGAACCGCCAGAAGTTTGAAGTTTCCATAGGTGAAGTGAACCGCTTCGGGGATCGTTGCGGCGCTGTCGTTGATGAAGAGGATGTTCCTGAGGCTTCCGATCGCTTCGATCCGGTGAGGAACCCCGGTGAACGACCCGAGCGCTTCGAGGACTTCCCGGTACTTGAAGCCCAGCGAGAGGAGAATCGCATACGCACTGTGGAGGTTGGGATGTTCAATGAGCTCTTTGGGTACGGTGGTGTCGCTCGGTCGGATGCGCTTGCGGTCCAGACCGGTTTGTTGTCTTACCCGTCGAGCGATGATCTGAGGAATGACCGCTTTCTTCACGAAAGGACCGAAGAGGAGCAGTTTGTCTTCCATATAGCGTTCGATCGATTCATACGTGTTGAGATGATCGGGGTAGAAGGAGGTCAGAGCGCAGATCTCCAGATGAGGCATCGCCCCGGCAAGAGCGACGATCGTGTCTCTGATCTGCCAGGAAGAGAACTCGCAGACTAAGTAGACGGGTAGGTCTCTTCCCTGCTTCCTTCGGTCTTCAAACTCTTTGAGGACGGTAAATCCGCTGATTCCCATGTTCCCGCACTGCATCGCCTCCACCCCCAAGTGGGCGAGAACGTGAGCAACGGCGGCGCTGGTCGTGGTTTTCCCCTTGGTACCCGTGATGGCGATGATTTTCACTTCCTGGATCCATGGGGATGAAAACAGCCAGGAAAAATCGTTGATCACGACCCGGGCGTCTTTCAGAAAAGGATGGGAGGGAGGAATCGCCGGATTCTTCACCACCACGTCGGCCCAGAGAAAATCGTCTTTTCGATGATTGCCCAAACTGTACGTCGCCCCTCGATTCACGAGGGATGCTACTTGGTTCTTTAAATCCTCTTCCGCCCGCAGATCCGTGATTCGTACTTCGTGCCCATGATCAAGAAAATAGGATGCCGCAGCATATCCACCGCCATGAAGCCCCAAACCGAAGATCAATACCTTCATCCTACCCCCTGAGGACAGTGTAGGAAGAAGAGGGGGAGAGTGCAAGTAAAATCATCGAATGGAGCGCTAAAACAGATATTTGCTCCGTCCTTTATCGTACATGGTTTGCTATGTGGGAAACCATGCGCCCTGTTCCGGCAGGAGGCTGACAGTTCCCGTATAAGCTCTGTGATTGATGTTCGATCAGGCTGTAGAAGTGTACGGATATCCATGCCATTTCTATCATTGAATATCAATTTGTCAGCAACGGGTTAAAAGGTTCCACTTTTCAGACACCCATTTTGCGCGGTACCCATACACAAGAAACTGCTGAGTTTCAACCTTGATAGGAGAGTTTTATTCAAATCGATTTTATTAAAACGTATTTGAATGACTTGATTGCTTCCATTTCTTCTGCTACTCTGGGGATACACCGAACGGAGGGAAGGATAAGCGATGAGATTTGTCGGAAGAGAATCCGAGCTGAAAGAGTTCCATGAGATCTTCACCTCGTCCCGTTTTGAGTTTGTAGTGGTCTATGGTCGCCGTCGGATAGGAAAAACGACCCTCATCTCCAAAGCATGTGAAGGGCACAGAACGATCTTTCATCTGGCGGCAAAAACAACCGGGACGAAAACCCTTTCCGATCTTTCAACGGCTGCCGCAGCGGGGCTCGATGAAGGATTCGGTATTGGCTTTCCTACATTGGAAGTCTTTCTGGAGTATATAGCCGAGAAGGCCAAAGAAGAGCCGCTCATCCTCGTCATCGATGAATTTCCGTTTTTTTGTGCATCAATCCCCGAAGCGATGGGGGTGTTTCAGCGATGTATCGATTTACGCTTTCCCAAGACCCGACTCAAGCTGGTGCTTTCCGGTTCTTCGGTGTCTTTCATGGAGCATCAGGTGCTCGGTGACAAAAGTCCCCTGTATGGTCGAAGAACCGCCCAGTTCAAGATCCTTCCGTTTTCCCTGCAGGAAACCAAAGAGCTCTATGGCGGCAGTGACATCGATACTGTCCGTGTGCAGGCGATAACCGGTGGAGTGCCGCTCTACGTTTCATATTTTTCACCGAAGAAAAACTTGGAAGAAGAGGTCGCCCGTCTCTTTTTTCATGTCAACGGCCTTCTGTACAACGAACCGATGAATATCCTGAATATGGAAGTAAACCAACCGCAGATGTATTTCACCGTTCTGGAGCTGATGGCTCGCGGGGTGAACAAACACATTGAAATTTCCGATAAAAGCGGCCTTTCACCCACTCAGGCGAGCTATTATCTTTCCACCCTCCGTGAGTTGGGTCTTGTAGCGGATATCCTGCCGTTTGGAGAAAAGAACAAAAAACGAACGCTATGGGTTATCAAAGATGGACTTTTCTTGTTTTATTTCAAACATGTGTATCCCTATCGGGCGTTAATCGAGCGAGGAAGGAATGACGGTGTAACGGTGCAGCTGAAAAAAAGCTTTTCCACCCATATGGGTAAACCGTTTGAGGAGATCTGCAAGGAATATCTCCTGATACACCCCGAATTGATGATCATTGAAATAGGGTCATGGTGGGGCTCCGACCCTCGTTCCAAGCAGGAAGAAGAGATCGATATCGTAGCAAGAACGGCTGATGGGGAACTCATCTTCGGAGAATGCAAGTTCACCAATGCCCAAGTTTGCTCCCGCGAATTACATGAGTTGATGCGTAAAAGCGAGAACATTCGGAAGGGCAATCAGAGTGGTCGATACTACCTTTTTTCCAAATCCGGTTTTACCAAGGAGCTCATCCAGCGAAGCAAGGAGAGAGAAGAGGTCGTTCTCGTATCATTGAATGATTTGATGAAGCGAATCTGATAATGTAATGGGGCACACAGGTGAAGTGTCTCTACAAAGAGGCGCTTCATCTGTGTGTTTTATCTTTTTGCTGCTATCGCTCGACCGCCATGACGGTGCTCAGGTCCGCTCCGAACGGATAGTAGACGCCTTGGATGTCGGAAAGGGGCAGGATCTGGTCTCCGATCTCGATTCCGAGAATCTCCTTCATCACCTTCCTTCGGCGCTCGATCCGTTTCCAGGCGTTGGGATACTTGGTCTTGAACGCGGTTCGAAGGTCGGCATCGGCGATCACCAGGCCGTCTTCGATATGGAGCCCGGGGTGTCCCGGCGGGTTGGCGATGACGTCGCACTGGATCGCCATGCCGCTTCGCAGCTCGATCGCTTCATGGGTCACGAAGAGGGAGTTCGTCCATTCATCGCTGTGAATCAGGTGTCCCGGATTCAGGCCGATCCCCAGCTTGGAGAACTCGGGCACCCGTCGTAAAAGCTCTTCGACCACCGCTTTTCCGGTATTGCCGATTCGGACCAGCTCATACCACAGCGCGGTCATCTTGAAGTACGGCACATACGCAGCCTCCCAGCTGGTTGGATAGTATTTGTCGAAATCCGTCCGGTCGTACACATACACTCCGGTTCGGGCGCACATCGAACCGCGGTAGCCGAAGCCCACGTTCATCGATGAACCGTAGGTCAGCGGGTGGCGGGAGGGACTGGCGGTTCCCTGAAGCACTCCCTTCGGAGTGAAGTTCACGTTGGGGTGGGCGACCAAAGGGTTTCCGTCAAATTGGAGATAGTAAGATGCTTCAATTTCACTCATTCCCTCCTCGAGGTTCAAGAACATGTTCTGGACTCCCCTCGAGGCTTTGGTTGCTGCGATTTCAAGAACGGCCAGCTCATCCACATCCACGGTGGTGCGAAGTCCGTCATTGGCATTGATCAGAAGGCTCGTCGCATTGAGGACCCGTTCCTTGCCGACGATCGCTTGGAGGGATGAAACAAGATAGTGCGGAACATCGGTCATGTAATCGGGGTCCGAGCCTTCGACGTCCCTGAAATACTTCCAACCGATGAGGCCGATTCGGCTTGCACCGGTGATGCCCGCTTTCTCATAGGACTCGGTCAGAACGTTCTTCGTGGTCGGAACCCGCTCCTGACCCATGAGGGAGAACGATTGATACAGCACGACATCCAACTGATAGGGGATGATCGTGCAATAGCTGTACCCCTCGTTGCCCACCAACAGAATAGGTTCCATTCCTTTTGCAAGAATGAGGAGCGCTTCCTCAAAGCGCGGATCGAAGCCGGTGAAATAGGTGAGGTTTGCAAAGTGCTCGCGATCGGCATAGATGACGAGATGGGAAAAACCATGCTCTTCCGCTTTTGCTACTGCTCGATTGATCCGATTTTTGTACGTTTCCGGGCTGTACGGGTCGGTAATTGTTTGATGCAACAGATCAAAGTGCATCGGTTCAATCGATCTGGTGATAATGTTCATGCTTGCTCCTTAGAAATACAGTTCGTAGTGTCCACCCCCTATCATCGGCCCGGGAGGGGGAGAAGTCAACAAGAAGTTGTGGTAGCTAAAGAAGATATGAACCAAGAGACGAAGGAAGTCGGGATTGTATTCGTTTCTTAAGCCCCCTTGACGTTCTTTTCCATTATTCGCATAATGACACGGTAATCAAAACCGCGGGGCTTTGCCCCTCAGGAAGGAGCTCTACAGTGCCTTGTGGACGAAAAAGAAAAAGACATAAGATTGCCACGCACAAGCGGAAGAAAAAGCTGAGAAAGAACCGTCACAAGAAAAAGAAATAGGTTCGATGGCAATCATCGCAGGGAAACCGCCGGATATTCTGGCGGTTTCTGCCGTTTTGTTGACCTGGACCGGTCAAGCATGATAGATTACAAAGACCTCTTTATCCATCCTTGAGGATGGATCATATAGACCATAAGGAGGAACCATGAGAGATTATGAGTTCACCGTTATTCTCGTCACGGACGAGGATAAAACAAAGGCAGGATTGGAAGCAGTAACCGCCGCCTTTGCAGCTGCCGGGGTAGAGATTACCAAGCAGGAAGACATGGGCGTTAAATTTCTTGCCTATGAAATCAAGAAGCAGGACAAAGGACACTACGTCTACTTCGAATTGAAGGCTGATCCCGCTTCCATCACCGGTTTTGAGCAAGAGTTCAGACTCAACGCCAACATCCTTAAATATCTGTTCGTAAACGCCGAAAAATAACCCGAAAAGGGATTGGAGTGCAATATGGCAAATGATATGAACGTAGTCGCATTAGTAGGACGCCTGACCCGGGACAGCGAGCTTCGCTACACCCAAGGCGGGATGGCGATCGCCCGATTCTCGATAGCAGTCAACCGGAGAAAGAGGACGGCTGACAACCGCTGGGAGGATGAAGCAAACTTCTTCGACTGCGCGATGTTCGGAAAGAGTGCCGAATCCGTAAACCAGTATCTGGAGCGGGGGAGGCAGGTTTCGATCATCGGCGAACTGAGGCAGAACCGCTGGGAACAGGATGGTCAAAGTCGCAGTAAAGTGGAAATCGTTGTCAATTCATTGCAGCTTCTTTCGAGTCCAAGCGGCCAGCGAGCCGATGCTCAAGCGTTTGGTCAACCTGCACCGAGGCAGCAAAGCGACAGCTACCAACAGGAACTGCCACCGATCGAATACGGTGGCCCCGAGCAGTTTGACGACGATCAGATTCCGTTCTGATTCCATTCAATAGGAGAAATGTAATGCGCGACGAAACCAACGACGCAATGATGAATGATATGGATGGACGCGGTGGCCGCGATCGCCGTGCCCGCCGCCCCGCCTTTCGAAGAAAAGTATGCAAGTTCTGTACTTCGCCCCAGGGCCCCGATTACAAGAATCCCGAGCAGCTTCGCCGGTATGTTACCGAGCGCGGCAAGATTCTTCCCGCTCGCATCACCGGAAACTGCGCCAAGCACCAACGGGCTGTAACCCGTGAAATCAAGCGTGCCCGGGTGCTTGCCTATCTTCCGTTTGAGAAGAAATAGATCAGGATCGCCATGGACCAAAGCCAACGTGCGCCGATTGTGAAGATGACCCTGATTGTAAGTGCGGTAAGCATCGTGCTTTCCCAACTTATGATCGGCAACTTTCTCTTCACGATTCCCTTGATCGCTCTCGCCCCCCGATACCTCAATCGCAGACAGGCTCTGATGCCCGTCGGGATTGTCGCTCTTCTGGTGGCGCTCATCGAGCTCATCCGCTCCGGCGGTTTTCCCAGCAGTGAAAGCCGAGTCCTCGGAGCCGTATCGCTCTTTGTTCCCGCGGTCTTGCTGGTCGGCAGCGCCGTTTGGATTACCCTCGATGGATACCGCCTTCTCTATCGGTACCTTGCTTCCTGCCTCTTTGCAGTGGTGGCATCGATTTCGATAGTGATCTGGTTCGGCTCGGCCGGGGAAGCGATATTGCGTGTTGACAGCATGATGAGCGAGAGTTTCAGAACACTCTTTGCTCAATTCAGCGGATCGGCCATCCAATATGACGCTACGATGAATCTTCTCTATCGCACGATGGTGATGATCCTCGGAGCGGTTCTCGCTCCGATGATGATGGCGATCATGGGATTTGCCTTCTATGTCGCATTATCTTTTCAGAGCCGCGGCAGTGAAGAGCCGTTTGCCGTCCGTTTCAGCCGAATTCGTCTGCCGGAGAACGGGATTTGGGTCTTTTTGAGTGGGTGGACGCTTGTGCTTGTCTTTGTACTTGTCAAGAGCGGCTACCTCCCCCGTGCCCTTGCGATCCAGTGTGCTCTTTCTATCAGCTTGCTGTATGCAATTCAGGGCTTTGCAATCATCCTGTTTCATCTGGTGAAGCGAAACCTTGTCCATCGAGCCGGTCGGTTGGGGTTCATGGTTGTACTGTTGATGTTTTTGGTGCCAGGGTTGAACCTGCTGGTTGTCTTCGCTCTTCCCCTTCTGGGAGTGACGGAGACTTGGATAGCGTATAGAAGAAATGTGTAAGGAGTATTCCTATGAAGATTATTCTTAATCAGGATGTCGCGAACCTCGGTGAAGAGGGCGATATCGTTGTTGTAAAAGCCGGATATGCCCGCAACTTCCTCCTGCCTAAAGGCATGGCGGTGTTGCACAATAAAGCAAACCTTGCGATCTTCGCCTCCCGGGCCGAAGCGATCGAGAAGCGGAAAGCGCTTAAGCGCAAAGAAAGCGCTTCGCTTCGTGACAAGCTCAGTGAGCTTGAGCTCAAGATCGTCGTTACCGCCGGTGAAAGCGGCCGTCTTTTCGGTTCCGTTACCAGCCAGATGGTCCAAAATGAGCTTTCCAAGCTCGGATACGAGATTGAGCGCAAAAAGATCGAGGTGCCGACCCATACGATCAAAATGACCGGTACATACACGATCCACGTGCGTCTCTACGAAGGCGATGTCGCCGATGTGAAGCTTGTCGTCGCCAGTGAAAGCGTGGAAAAAGCAAAAGCCGCTCAGCAGGCCAAGGAAGCCGCTGAAGCCGCCAAGGCGGCGGAAAAGGCAGCTGCCGAAGCAGCCGCCGCTGCCGCAGCGGAAGAGGTTGTCGAAGAAGAGGAAGCTGTTGAAGAAGCGGCTGCCGAGGAAGATAACGAGTAAGAGATATGGCTACAGACAGCATACAAGGCCGAGTTCCTCCTCAAAACGAAGAAGTTGAACGAGCGGTCCTTGGAGCGATTCTTCTCAATGACCGGGTGTTGACGGATGTCGCCAACGTCCTTGCTCCGGGAGATTTTTATAAAGTTGCTCACCAACAGCTGTTTGCAGCCATTCTTGCGTATAAGCAGGAAAGCTCGGAGGTCTTGGACCTTCTCACGCTGAACGCCTTTCTCAAAAGCAAGGCGCTCGTCGATCAATGTGGCGGACCTGCTTATATTGCAAGCTTGACCAGCGATGTTCCCTCAACGACCAACGCTGTGTATTACGCTCAAATCCTCAAAGCGCTCAGCTACCGAAGAAAGCTTCTCCTGTATGCTTCACAGCTTCGAGACCGGGCGTTTGATGAATCGCAGGATATCCAGAAAGTCATCGATGACGGTGAGCAGGAGCTGAGCGTCCTCTCCAACGAGGCAGCCGGCAGTGATTCCTACCACGATATCAAAAATCTTGTTAATACCTTGATCTCCGATATCGAAGAACGTTCAATCACCGGAGAGAAACGAGGCTTCGACAGCGGATTTTCCGCCCTCGACTCGATCACCGGAGGGTTCAAGAAGCAGGAGTTCATCATCATCGGCGCTCGCCCTTCGATCGGAAAGACCGCCTTCGCTCTGTCGATCGTGCTGAATATGCTGATCAAAAAGAGAATCCGGGTCGGGTTCTTCTCGCTTGAGATGAGTGCGTTCAGTCTGATGGAGCGCCTCCTGTCGGGTCACAGCCGAGTCGATTTCACGCATATCCGACGGGCGACGCTCCAAAACAGGGAGATGCAGGCGATCGTCGACGCTTCCGCCGCACTCTACGATTCAGAGCTCTACATCCAGGACACGCCGAACATGAAGCTGATGGAACTCCGCGCCCAAGCGCGCCGGATGAAGCTTGAACACGATGTCCAGGTGATCTTCATCGACTACATCGGCCTGATGGACGCTGAGACCGACTCGCGGGTCCCCCGTCATGAACAGATCTCAATCATCTCACGATCGTTGAAACAGTTGGCCCGGGAATTGAAAGTCCCGATCATCTGCCTTTCGCAAGTGGGGCGCCAAGCGGATGGAATCGAGCCGAAACTGGCCGATCTGCGCGACTCCGGCTCGATCGAGCAGGATGCCGACGTCGTGATCCTTCTTCATCGGGATACCACGAAATATCGGACCGACGATGAAGAACAGCGGGAAAGAAACAACGTCCAGGAAACGAAGGTGATCATGGCGAAGAACCGAAACGGAGAGACAGGAAGCTTTTCCATCGCATTCGTCCGCAATATCGTTCGTTTTGAAGACTTGGTTACGACCAGGCCGTATACCGCAGCGGCAAATCCTAACGCCTGATCGAAAGAAGGTATCGAAGATCGGAGCCCGCAAGGGCGATGAACACCACAATGATGAAGAGAACCCCCGCCACCTGAAGCACGTAATAGGTCCGCATCTTGATCGTGTGACCGGTAATGAGTGCAAGAAATGCGACCATGATCTGAATTCCGTCGAAAGCCGGCAGGGGAAGCAGGTTCACCACCGCAAGACTGATCGAAACCACCCCGAGCAGATAGAGCAGGGCGTGAAGGCCTTGTTTCGTTTCCTGCTCGAAGCCGAGCGCTGCGATATCACCGATCAGGAGCGCCGAGCGGGTAACTCCGGTAACATTGGAGCGCAGGTCTTTCTGAGTTCCCGTGAAGAGGGAGCGGATGCTGTCAAGGGTTTGATGGAGAATTTTGGAGGTTTGCCCGACGCCGGAGGTCAGTGCCTTGCTGGTGGGTTTGACATGTTTTGTCGCAGCCAACAGGGAGAAATCGAAGATCGGCTTTCCATCGTCGCCGCGGCGGGGATGGAAGGAGAGCCGCACCTCTTCACCGTCCCGCAGAACCGTGAACTCAACCCGGCTCAGTTCCCCCCGGAGGGTTGAAAGCAGATCCAGGTGATTATGAACGACCGTTCCCTGAGAGGCGATGATTCTGTCTCCCTTTTTCAGTCCGGCTTCCTTTTCCGTCGAGAGGGAACGAACGTTGCCGACGATCGCTTCCTGAAGGACGGCAAGCCCGTACCGATACGTTCCATCCGCCTGCTTTTCCCCTTCCACCCAATAATGGAAGGATTGCCCGTTCCGTTCGACCATGAACAAGTGCTCAGGTGAAACGGGCAGGATCGTCTCCAATGCTTCCCAGTCATCAATTGTTTCCCCGTTGAGGGCGAGTACGCGGTCACCGCTCCGAATTCCCGCATCATAGGCGGGACTCGTCGCTTCCGGGCCGAAGAGCTCGGGATAGTCGTTCACCGTCGTAACGATCGCCTCGGTGGAAAGGACCTCGTACGGCATGAGCGAGAGGATTGTGTAGATAAGCAGGGCAAGAAGAAACGAAGCGACCGGACCTGCGAGGTAGGTGATGATCCGCCTGATTGGTGATGCGGCGAAAATCGAACCCTCTTCCAGAAAAAGAGATTGTTCATTCCTCAGCGATTGCCGGACATCATCGCTTCCTTTGAGCCGACAGTATCCACCGACGGGAAAGAGCGAGAGCCTCAAATCAAGATCGCCGATATGTTTGCCGATGAGACGCGGGCCGAAGCCAAACGAGAAGACTTCAACGTCGATGCCGCAGATTCGGGCGGCAACAAAGTGCCCGAGCTCATGAATCAACACGACAACGGTGATTCCAACGATGCCGATGAGGTATTTGATCACCTGAGCCAGAAAGTAGCTCACATGAGCTCCTTGGCTTTTGAGCGGACCTCGCTGTCGAGGGCGATGATCTCCTCCACGGATTTTGGAGTGAACGTCCAATCGTGGTCCAAGGTTCGTTGGACTGTATGAATCAGCCGGGGATAGGTGATTCGTTCCGATAAAAACGCCTCGACGGCGACTTCATTTGCCGCATTGAACGCCAAGGGATATCCCCCTTGGCCGGATAGGGCATCATAGCCGCAGCGAAGGAGGGGAAAGCGCTTCTCATCGATTGCTTCAAACGTCAGCATCAGGTGGTTGAAATCCAGCGGAGTTACCAGATTGGAGCTCATCGACGTGAGTGCATTGATGATCGGAAGGCTCATGTCGGGATTCCCCAATTGGGCATAGACCGCTCCATCCCGGGTACGAATCATCGAATGGACGATCGATTGCGGGTGGATGACGACTTCGATCGCATCATCTGGGAAGCCGAAGAGATAGGAAGCTTCAATCACTTCCAACGCTTTGTTCGCCATGGTGGCTGAATCGATCGAGATCTTTTTCCCCATCTGCCAAGTGGGGTGGGCCAACGCATCGCCAACGCTGATCGAATCAAAAGTGGAAAGATCGCGGTTTCTAAACGGTCCGCCGCTGGCGGTAAGAATCAGGGAGGAGACATCCTCTCGTTCTCTTCCTTTCAAGAGCTCATAGATTGCCGAATGTTCGCTGTCCACCGGAATGATCTTTGCGTTGTGCTTCCTTGCCAGCTCAAAGAGAAGCTCGCCGCCGCACACCACCGATTCCTTGTTTGCGAGGGCAAGATCATAGCCTGCTTCGAGAACGGCCACGGAAGCTTTCAAGCCGTCGAAGCCGGCGATCCCGTTGAGGACGATATTCACCGGATATTCCTCAAGCATCGCCTTCAGTCCTTCATAGCCGTGGAAAAACCCCTCTTCCTTGCTGCCGGTAAAGCAGAGCGCTTCAGAGCTGAATTCATTGGCCAGAGCGAGGAGGCGTTCCCTGTTGTTGTGGGCGGAGAGCGAGACCACCTTTAAGGGAAGATCGGTTCGGTCGCGCAACACCGAAAGGGTGGTCGTTCCGATCGAGCCGGTGGCTCCGAGGATCGCTATCCGTTTCATTGCACGCCAAAGCCGGCGAGGAGAAAATAAAAGACAGGGGCAGCAACGAGCATCGAATCGATTGAATCGAGCAAGCCTCCTCGGCCCGGAATCAAGGTGCCGCTGTCCTTCATCTTTGCGGATCGTTTAAACGCCGATTCGATCAGATCACCGATATTGGCGACAACCGCAGTGAGCACACTGAGAATGATCGCCTTGGGGAGGGAGAGCGCAGCGGAGAGCGCCGGTACAAAGAACACAAAGAGTCCTCCGAGAACCACCGCCGAAAGAATTCCACCCACAAGGCCTGCAATCGATTTGTTGGGACTTACGCTCGCCCAACCGCGATTGTTTTTACCCAACCATACCCCGAAAACATACGCAAAGATATCATTGCCGAAGATGATCAGGAAGAAGAGCACCAACAACGCTCCCGGGGCCTGAAAGACCGTGATCCGCTGGATGAAGGTGATGAGCAGACCCGGGTAGAAGAGAATCAATATCCCGTTCGCCAGCCGGAGGATCGAAGCGGCATACGCATCTTCCCTGCCTTTGGACAGCTCCATGACGCAGAGCGCCAAGGATAGGATGGTGAACATGAAAAACGTCACTTCAACATCGGGAAGCCAGTGGTTCTGAACCCACTGGGCAAGGGGAAGAAAAGCGGTAATGACGACGGGCATTCCGCCGGTCGTTCCATGAGCGCTGTTTGCGAGATTTCTGAGTTCGTATGCTCCCCCGATCGTAACCAGCACCGCAAGGACGCTGAGGGCTGCATAGGAGGCGTGGGGAAGAAAAAAAATCAGGGCGAAGAGCAGCGGAGGGGCGATGATCGTGGTCAATACCCGCTTGATCGTCGAGTTCATTCGATCCCTCCATAGGTCCGTACCCGCTTGGCGTAATCGCGAACAATCAGTTGGATCTCCGGTGCGCCCCAATCCGGCCAGAGGGGTTCATAAAACCCCAATTCGGCATATGCGCTCTCCCAAAGAAGAAAGTTGCTGAGCCGCATCTCACCGGCGCTTCGCACGATCATATCCACGGGCGGAGCCTGAGGCAAGTCCACATTGGAGGTGATTGCTTCGACGGAGACCTGCGTGTTTGAGGCGACCAGTCGATTCACTGAGCGAACGATCTCATCCCGGCCGCCGTAGTTGATTGCGATCACTGCGGTGATTCCTTTGTGATCCTTCGTTGCTTCAACGGTCTCAGTGATCACGTTTTGCACTTCCGAGGAGAGGCCGGCAAGATCACCCATCGTCAAAATCCGAATCTGATGGGCGCGATAAAAAGCAAGTTCACCGAGCAGTTTACTGGTGAACAGCCGCATCAGATAGGATACTTCTTCTTCAGTGCGCTTCCAGTTTTCCGTTGAAAAGGCATAAAACGTAACCCATTCGATCTGTTGGTTCGCCGCTTCAATGATAACTCGCTTCAGCGCCTTCAATCCCTCAAGATGGCCGGCGGTCCGCGGCAGGTTCCGCTTCTTCGCCCACCGTCCGTTTCCGTCCATGATTATCCCAAGGTGTTTCAGACCAAGCCGGTCGTCACTCATCCGTTAGATCTCCATAATCTCCTTCTCTTTTTCATCAGAGAGGGCGTTGATCTGTTCAATGTAGGAATCAGTCAACTTTTGAACTCGAGTCTCACCGTCCCTTTGCTCATCTTCACTGATTTCACTCGATTTCTCAAGCTTTTTCAGATCATCGATCGCTTCGCGGCGAATATTTCGAATGGCGACGCGGGATTGTTCGGCGATCGACTTGGCGGTTTTCACCAAAGCCTTCCGTCGCTCCTCATTCAATGGGGGGAAGTTGAGCCGGATAAGCTTTCCGTCATTGTTCGGCGGTAGGTCCAGATCGCTTTTCAGAATCGCTTTTTCGATGACGCCAAGCAGGCTTTTATCCCATGGTTGAATGACGATCGTGCGGGCCTCGGGGGTGCTGATCGTCGAAACCTGATTGAGCGGGGTCTCCGCACCGTAGTAATCGACTCTAATCCGATCAAGCAAAGAAGCAGATGCCCGGCCGGTCCGCAAGGTAGCGAACTCGCGCTGAAGGCTTTCCACCGACTTCTTCATTTTTGTTTCGCAGCTTTCCAATACGTTGTGCATGACTCCTCCAATAAAGCCACCACTCACGGAAGTGAGTGGTGGTTCTTCATTCTTGTCTTAGATGGCGCAGGAAGCCCAACCGGCTTTGAGGTAGGCGTAGTCGACGATCTCAATCGTCGTGCCGACCGCTTTGGCGATCTCCTTGGCTTTCTGGGCAACGGTAACCGTATCATCCTTCACAAAGGCCTGATCCAGGAAGCAAATTTCGCTTAAGTGTTTGTTCAGCTTGCCTTTGACGATTCCCTCAACGACCTTTGCCGGTTTGTCGAGCTTCGCAGCCTGAGCAGTGAAGATCTCAACCTGTTCGGCGATGTACTTCTCATCCACCTTCTCCCGACTGAGGTAGGAGGGGGTGAACGCAGCTACGTGCAGGGCGAGATCGTTGGCAAACTCCTTAACTTCTTCTTTTTCGAAGACGGCGGGATCGCCCGCTTTGATCTTCACCAATACAGCGAGGGAGCCTTCCCCATGGGTGTAGGTGGAGGCCAGTTCATCAGCACCGACATCGTATACGGTGAGGTTGGCGAGACTCATGTTCTCCTTGATGATGGAGATCAGGTCGTTCACCATTCCGTTAAGCTCATCGTTTATCTCCGTGTAGCCCTTCTCAAGCGCTACGTCGCAGATCTTCTCACCGAGGGCGATGAACTCCTTGTTCGTTGCAACGAAGTCCGTCTCGCAGGTGAGGTTGATGAGAATGGCTTTGTTCTTTGCGACCTTGACGAACACCCGGCCATTATCGGTTGCCCGGTCTTGGCGCTTCGCAACGGCGGCAAGGCCCATTTTCTTTAAAATTTTCTCAGCCTCGGCAAAGTCGCCGTTTGCTTCGGTGAGCGCTTTCTTGCAATCCATCATTCCGGCACCGGTGGCATCCCGGAGTTTCTTTACCAAATCAGCGGTAATTACCATATGTGCTCCTCCTTAGTCGTTATAGAGCGTCTCGTCCTCATCATCGTCTTCATCGGTGCGATCATCTTCCTCTTCTTCCTCGTCCTCAAACTTGGAATAATCGGCATCGTCATCAGTGGAGTAGACAATGGCTTCGTCGTCATCGTCATCGTCTTTTTTGGAGACTTCCGGCTCTTCGATCGGCTCGTCATCATCACCGAGGCTTTCGATGATTTGGATTCCCGCTTCGTTGTCCGCGTCGATGACGGCGTTGGCGATGATTTCGACGAACAGGCTGATCGCCCGGATCGCGTCATCGTTTCCCGGAATCGGGTAGGTGATATAGGTGGGATCGCAGTTCGTGTCGACGACGGCGATGACGGGAATGCCCAAACGGGTCGCTTCGGCGATCGCGATCGCTTCCTTCTTCGTGTCGATCACGAAGATCGCTCCGGGCAGTTCCTTCATATCCTTGATGCCGCCAAGGTTCTTCTCGAGCTTCTCTTTCTGTTTCTCCAAGAGCGAGATCTCTTTCATGGTCAACGCGTTGAAGGTACCGTCATTTTCCATTCGCTCGATTTTTTTGAGTGTGGCGATGGATTTTTTGATCGTTGAAAAGTTCGTGAGCATTCCACCGAGCCAGCGATGGTTGACATACGGCATGCCGCAGCGTTTGGCTTCGGTTTCGATCGCCTGCTGGGCCTGTTTCTTTGTTCCGACAAAGAGGACGCTCTTTCCTTGTTTGACGACGCCTCTGACCGCGTCATACGCCTCAATGATGCACGCTGAGGTTTTCTGTAAATCGATGATGTGAATACCGTTTCGTTCGCTGAAGATGAAACGGGCCATTTTCGGGTTCCACCGTTTGGTCTGGTGGCCGAAGTGTACGCCTGACTCAAGCAGGCTTTTCATGGTTACTACGGACATAATCCTCCTATTGACGCACCAAAAGCACGTCACCCTTCTCCTGTTACACACCTTGCGGTGGAGATTTCCCTACCAATCCGGCAGAGCTTTAGCCAGTATCCCAAAAATTTGATTCATTGGCAAGCCTATCACCGTGCTTTCATCCCCGGTGGTCGACCGGACGAGCTCTTTGCCCCGGCCTTGATAGCGGTAGGAACCGGCGGCTCCGACCCATTCACCCGTATCAAGGTAGGCTTCGATCTCATCATCACTCAATTCCTTGAATGTCACCGCACATCGATCACAGCCCTGATGCACATCTCCATTCACCCACAACGCCCACGCTGAATATACATGATGGGTGGCTCCGCTTAAGAGCCTCAGCTGGGAAAAGGCGGCTTCTCTGGTTTCGGGCTGCCCAAGCTCGATCTCCTCGAAAGCGAGGAGCGTATCACTGGCGATGACGGGATGGGTTGGGGAAGGCCGGTCTCGAAGAAACGCCTCAAGCTTGCGCATTGCCAATAATCGGACGCTTTTCTCGACGCTTTCTCTTTGGTGCTCTTCATCCGCTTTGCTGGGTTGGATCAAGACTTCAAACCCCGCTTCTTCCAGCAAGAGTTTTCTTCCCAGAGATTTTGATGCCAGAATAATGGTCTTACTCATACAGCTCTTCCTCCAATTTCATCCGCTCCTCTTCCAACGTGAGCCACGCGGCTTCTTCATCAGCGAGGTTTTTCCGTAATCGTTCCTCTTCTTTCACCAATTTCAGGATCTTTTCTTCAACGGAGTAGTTCTCAGGTTGGCTCATCAGCCGTTGAACCTCCTGAAGCTCGGTTTCAATCACGTCGAGAGTGAGGAGAGACTCTTCCGCCTGGCGGCGAAGGGAGACCAGGCGGTTGTGCTTCTGTCTCTCTTCGCGGTAGGAGCGGGCGGGCTTTTTTTCCTCTTTCGCCGCTTCTGCGGGAATCGCCTCCTTCTGCTCCAGGCGATAGCTGAAATAGGACCAATCCCCCGGGAAGAGCTCGGGGGGATTCTCTTCCGTTAAATAGAGAATGCTTGTCGCTGCTTCCTGAATGACGTAGGCGTCGTGACTGACGAAGATCAGGGTTCCGTCGTACTCCCTGATCGCTTGAAGAAGCGCCTTCTTCGCCGCGATGTCCAAGTGGTTCGTCGGTTCATCCAGAATCAACAGGTTCACCGGGTGCATGAGCGTCTTCAAAAGGGCCAAGCGGGAGCGCTCGCCGCCGCTTAAGATTCCGACCCGCTTGAACACATCGTCTCCGCTGAAGAGAAAGGAGCCGAGGTATGTTCTCAGCCGGGGAATGTCGGCGGTCGATGCGACGCTTGCAAGCTCATCAAGCACCGTGTTCGAATCATCGAGGGCCTGCTTCGCGTCCTGGGCGAAGTAGCCGATCCGAACCCCCGATCCGACGGTCAGGCTTCCCTGGTAATCGGTGTCGATCCCTGCAAGGATTCTCAAAAGAGTCGATTTCCCCGTTCCGTTCTTTCCGACGACGGCGATCCGTTCCCCTTTGGTGATGATCGAGTCGAACCCCTCGAAGACGGTAAGCGAACCGTAGCGCTTGGTGAGGTTTTCAATCTTCAATACCTGCTTGCCGCTGTGCGGAGCGGGGGGGAAGGAGAAGGAAAGATTTCTCAGGTGCTCGGGAATTTCAATGATTTCCAGCTTCTCCAGCTGTTTTATTCGCCCTTGGACCTGGCGGGCTTTGGATGCTTTCGCCCGGAAGCGCTCGATGAACTCCTTCTGCTTTTTGATCTCCTCCTGCTGTTGTTCATAGGCATGGATGAGGCTTTGAATCTCAAGCTCCCGCTGCTCTTCATATTGGCTGTACGTTCCCTTATAGCGCTTCAATTGACCGTGAAAGAGTTCAAACACCTCGTTGACCGTCTCATCCAGAAAGGAGCGGTCGTGGCTGACGATCATCACCGACTCGGGATAGACCCTCAGGTAGTTTCTCAGCCAGTAGCGGGCTTCAATGTCGAGGTAGTTGGTCGGTTCGTCCAAGAGGAGGAGATGGGGTTTCTCCGCCAAGACTTTTGCAAGTGCGATGCGCATCTGCCAGCCGCCGGAAAACTCGCTGCAAGGACGATGAAGATCGTCGTCATGGAACCCGAGGCCCTTGAGAATGATCGCGATCTCCGTCTTTCGGTCATGATATCCCTCATCAAGGAGAGTCTCCTGGATCTCATGAAGCCGCTGAAGGAGATAATCGGAAAGCTCACCCGTTGCAAGACGCTCTTCAATCGAGTGCTGTTCATCGACAAGCGGAAGAAAGCGATTATAGGCAAGCTCGACCTGTTCAAACGCCGTTCCATCCTCCAGGACGATATCGCTTTGCGGAAGGTACGAGATCCGCATCTCTTTCGGGTGGGCGCATTCGTAGATATCCGCGCTCACCAATCCTGCAATGATTTGCAAGAGGGTGGATTTACCGCTGCCGTTCGCCCCGACCAGAGCGGTTCGAGCCCGCTCGGAAAGCGTAAAAGAAATATCATTCAACAGCTGTCGATCGGCGAATGCAATGGATAACCGCTGTACCTGTAAGGTAGCCAAACTCCCTCTCCCTTGGCCAAGCGGGTGTTGATTAGCCCTGCTGTAGGCGCTATGATGGAGTCTACCACACCCGCGCTTGCGGTGACAATCCACAGGAGGTTTTCCTTGCTTTGCTTAACGCTCACCGCTTCGACATTGGCTGAAAACAAAGCATTGGTGGAGAAAAACCGCTCATGGATCGGCGCCGCCGAACTGCGGCTCGATCACCTCGACGAAGATGAATTGAAAGTGGCATCGGCCTTTCCCTCGACGGTCGATCTCCCGCTCATTCTTACCTATCGCCGAGCAAGCGATGGAGGATTGTGCACCAAAAACGAAAAAGATCGCCTCCAAACCCTCTATGAGGCTGCAAAGGGGGGGTGGGCGTATGTTGATATCGAAGAGGACGTGAAAAAAAGCGATCTGAAGTGTAAGGACCCCCTCTTTGAAGGGCGGGTGGATCTGGAAGAAAGCTTACGCGCCCGAAATATCCGGATCATCCGATCCTATCATGACTTTGAAGGGGTCCCCGAAGACCTGTTCGGACGGGTCAATCGCCTGGCAGGCAAGGGGGATATCCCGAAAGTGGCGGTAACCCCTCAATCGCTGTTGGATGTCATCATGCTCTTTCAGGTGGAGGAACAGCTTGCCCACATCAAAAAGAAGATCATCATCGGAATGGGGCAATTGGGGATTCCCACGCGAATCCTCTACAAGCGCCTCGGCTCGATGCTGAGCTTCGTCAGTGACAATCAGGCAGCTCCCGGTCACCTCGGTCCGAGAGAGATGAGCGAAGTGTATCACGCCGATCGGATTGACCGAAACACCCACATCTACGGGGTCATCGGCAACCCCGTCTATCACACCTCATCGCCGAAAATCCACAACCGCGGCTTTGAGGCGATCCGGTACAACGCTGTCTATGTTCCCTTCCTCGTCGACTCCGTCCGGTCCTTCTTCAAGCTCGCCGAACTTCTGAAGATTCGCGGTTTTTCCGTCACGATTCCCCACAAACAGGCGGTGGTTCCCTATCTGGGCAAGACCAGTCGGGAAGTCAAGCAGATCGGTTCATGCAACACCGTGGTTCGGATCCAGGGGATGTGGAAAGGGATCAACACCGACTACTATGGGTTCCTGACTCCGATCCAGGACCGGATCGCTTCCGGTTCGATCAAAAGCGCCCTTGTCGTCGGCTCGGGAGGGGCGAGCCGGGCGATCGTGTATGCGCTCATCAACCATGGGGTGAAGGTGACAATTCTCAACCGTACGGCCGAACGGGCCCGGAAGCTGGGCGATGAAACGATGAGCGGATATGACTCGCTGGAAAACGCCCACCTCTACCAAGGGAGCGTCGATCTGGTCGTCCAGACGACCAGCGTCGGGATGGGGGAGCTGGAAGGAACCAATCCGATACCTTCCTTCGCGTTCACCGGCAAAGAGATCGCCTATGAGCTGATCTACCGGCCGGAAGAGACGGCGTTTCTTCAAGCGGCGAAACGGGCGGGATGCGAACCGGTATTCGGCAAGGAGATGCTGATCGAGCAGGGAAAACTTCAGTTTGAAGCGTTCTGCGGGTATCACTTCCCCCACTGGATTCCCCTGGATCTTTAAAGAAAGAGCATCTTTATCTGGCGGAGCAGGAAGATTTTGGAGAGCGGGATTACCCGGGTTTCCATCTGCGGGAGAATCGCTACTTTAAAAAGTGCTTCCTTTTTGGGTGTGTAGGTCAGCTCCAGCGCCAAGGCCATGAGTTCCTCGCCCCCCATGAAGAGCTGGACGACGGTTCCTTCCTTCGAGGAGGCTTGTTTCGCAAGGGAGATTTTTCCCTGATAATCAAAACCGCCCGCTTCAATCCTTGTATAGAGGATCTGGGGGGTGATTTGGGATTTGTTGATGATCAAGCGCTCTTCAAAGCGCTCCAGGAGATCCTCCTCCACTTCTTTGGGATAGTTCTTCCTGATGATCGCCTCTTTGAGCTTCTCATCCGGTACAACGGGAGGAAGCGTTACCGATTTTTTGAACTTCTTTGGCTTTTGAAACTCCTTCGGCCATTGAAGGGCGGGGAGCTCCCGGGTTTCCCCATCGCTTCCATGGGCAAGTTCGCCTTTGGTTGAACCGAGACTCAAGCCCGCCTGGGTCAGAATCTGTCGCCAGATTCGCTCGTGGGAGCGTTTCATCAGGAAGATTGTGGGAGAAAGACGGTCGAGGATGTGTTCTTGAAGCGCCGGCAGCTGTTCGACGATCCGGCCGACCCGTTCATCGGTGTGCAGGACAAGGCCGTCATAGATCTGAACCTGCCTGCTCCGTTCGGCGATCAGATCAAGGGATTTGAGCAGCGCCGTGTTCAGCGTTCCGTTCACGTATGTTTTCAAGTATGACCTGATCTCATCATAGCCGACCCCTCCGTCCAAGGCGCTGCGCAGTCGTTCTTCGGTGATTCGCCACAATCGGGTGCGATCGAGGGTTTCCAAGGCGGCAAAACGAACGAGAAGCGAGTCGGCGTCCAGTGACCCGAGGTAAGAGACCGAATAGTCGCTGTCCACGATGAAGGAGGAGGCCGGCTCCCCTTGGGTGTAGGAGACATGATTGTATCCGCCTTTCGTTTTGACCAACAGTCCAAGACCGAGCAACACCGAGGTAAGGTCGCAGCGCTTGACATGGTGCTTGAAGGCGAGGGCTTGGCTCAGGCGCTTCAGGCCGGAAGCGGAAAACGTTCCTATATCCTCCAAAAGAAAGACCAAATCAGCACAACAGGTGTTCAGGGCGCCCTCCATATGCCCGGCGAGCATCATCGCCTTGATCTGCTGTTCATCCAGAAGAAAGAGGTCGTGAGCCCGCTGCCAATCGACCCGGCGCTGAGGGTCTTCGATGATGATTCCGAGCTTGACGAAACTGCTGTGGATCGTTTCAAAGATGGAGGGAAGATCATCGCTTCTCATCGTCGGAAAGAGCGTTTCATACTCTTTTCGGAAGAAGGAGCGGCCCGGTCGTTCGGCAAGGGTGAGGATCGCCTGAAGGAATTCGCGATAGCTGAAGGGGTGGGTATGAACCGTGCCCTCTTCAACTCCGAACAGGGGTGTCAAACCGGCAAATCGGTAGAAGTGCTCTTCCAAGAGCGGATTGGGAACCAGCGTATTGCCTGTCGCTATGATGATCATGCGTTCGCGCAGATTCGCGACCCGAAGGAGCAGTTTGCCATATGGATGGATTCCCTCCAGAAGGGTCGCCAGCTGCTCAAAGCGCAAGCCTCCGGTGAAGAGCAGGGCGGTGATGATCATTTGATCGAAGGAATCGATGAGGGAAAGCATCTTCTTCCGGTTCTCTTCAAGCGCAAAGAAGCCGATCAGTCGAGAAGAGATATGCTCCTTGTGAAACGGCGACTCGACGAGGCCAAGATAGTTTCGGGCCAAAAAGAAGTATTCATCATCGGTGTACTGCTCAAGGAGTGTCTTCAGTTGTTCATGACTCATTCCCACACCTCGATTTCATAGCTGTAGCCCTGTTCGGCAAGAAACTTTTGCCGATTTGCGCTGAACTCTTCCTCACTGGAGTAGCGAGTGATCACCGAATAGAAGAATGACGATCGGCCTTTGGGCCGGAGAATTCGCCCGAGGCGCTGCGCCTCTTCGCTTCGGGAGCCGAACGTTCCGGAGATCTGAATGGCGACCGAGGCGTCGGGCAGATCGATCGCGTAGTTGGCGACCTTGCTGACGACGAGGATTCGGATCTCCCCGTTTCTAAAGGCACTATACAGCTCGTCCCGCTTTGCATTGGGAGTGCTTCCCGTGATGATCGGAAGATCGAAGAGCTTTGCCACCTCCTCAAGCTGGTCGATGTACTGGCCGATGATCAGGATAAAGTCATCGCTGTGCCGTTCGATGAGCGAGCGGACCACCTCGATCTTCAACGGGTTTTCACTGGCGATTCGATATTTTTGACGCTTGGTGGCCAAGGCATATTCAAGCTCCAGCTCTTTCGGCAGATCCAGGCGAATCTCGTGGCAGTACGCCTGGGCGATGAACCCCTGCTGCTGAAGTTCGATCCACGGAACGTCGTATCGCTTCGGTCCGACCAAGCTGAAGACTTCATCCTCCCGCCCGTCTTCCCGGACCAAGGTGGCGGTGAAACCGACCCGGAACGTCGCCTGCAATTCCGCCGTCACTTTGAAAACGGGCGCGGGGAGCATATGGACTTCATCGTAGATGATGAGACCCCACCGTCCTTTGGTCAGGAGATCCATGTGAGCAAACGGGGCGGTTTTGCTCTTCCGGTAGGTAAGGACCTGATAGGTGCACACCGTTATCGGTTTCCGTTCTTTCAGATTGCCGGTATATTCACCGACATCTTCGCGCTCGAGCGTGGTCTTGTCGAGGATTTCCCTCATCCACTGGTGGACCGCCACCACGTTGGTGGTTACGATCAGGGTGCTGGTTTTCAATCGGCTCATGATTTCCAAGCCGACGATCGTTTTTCCCGATCCGCAAGGCAGGACGATCGTACCGAAGCCGCGGCCCCGGCCAAGATCTCCCAAAAGGGCATCAGCCGCTTGGCTCTGGTACGGTCGGACGATGAACGGCTGTCCGCCAAGGGTCGTCTTACGTTTGTCAAACATGAGAGGAGGACCTTTCTCAAGAGGAATTCGATCATCCACCGGGTAGCCGAGCTTGATGAGACGAAGCTTGAGCTCGCCGCGCAGGTACCGTTCAACGAGGAAAGAGTCCTCGTCCTTGACGACGAGAATCTTCATCAGCTCCTTGCGGTGTTTGATTTCCAGTCGGATTTTTTCAATGGAAATCGTTAAAAGATAATAGGCTTCATCAGTGCTTTCGGTCAGAACCAGAGACCCCCATCGGCCGGCGATGTCCCGAACGAAAAAGAGTACGCTTTCCGGCGGAGGAAACTTTGACCACTTTTTAATCATTTCAACGATCGCTTCCCCGTCAAGCCCCTCACCGGAGGCGTTCCACAGGCTGATCTCGCTGATTCGATAGGTATGCATATGCTCGGGAGATTTCACCAATTCGCAAAAACGGATCAGATCTTTCCGACACGCTTCGCTGTCCGGGTGGTGGACATCCAGAAGGAGGCTGCGGTCGCTTTGGACGATCAGGGGAGTATCTTTCATGCATCTTTCCCGAACGCCGTGTAATAGAGGTCGAGGAGGGTGATGGCGGTCATCGCTTCGATGACGACGACCGCTCGACCGCAGATGCACGGGTCGTGGCGGCCGGTCACGGTGAGCGTCACATCGTTTCCCTCCTTGTCAACCGTCCGCTGCCCGATGCCGATCGAGCTGGTCGGCTTGATCGCAGCCTGGAAGACAATGTCTTGACCGCTGGAGATTCCCCCCAGAATGCCGCCTGAGTGGTTGCTCAGAAATCCGTCTTTGGTCCGCTGGTCATTCGCCTTACTGCCGCGCATCGCCGACAGGGCGAACCCGGATCCGAATTGAATTCCCTTTACCGCTCCGATTGAAAGGATCGCATGGGCAAGGAGCGCATCCAGTTTTCCGAACACCGGTTCACCGAGACCGACGGGAGCTCCCCGAACGATGCATTCAATGACCCCGCCGATCGAGTCGTTCTCCTTTCGAACCGTTTCAATAAGCCGGACCATCGAAACGACCGCCTCTCGATCGGGGCAGGCAAGGATCGGGTCGGGATCTTCCCAATCGCGCTTCATTGCGACAATATCGCCGACTTGGACGACCCCGGCCCGGATCGTGATGCCGCGCTTGGCCAAAAGCTGTTTCGCAAGTGCCCCGGCGGCGACCCGGGCACTGGTTTCCCGTCCGCTGGAACGCCCACCGCCGCGGATGTCACGAATCCCATACTTCCTGTAAAACGTCCAGTCGGCATGACCGGGGCGGAACACATCCTTGAGGTGGGAGTAGTCCCTTGGGCGCTGATTGGTCGATTCGAGGATCATCGCGATCGGAGTTCCCGTGGTGACACCTTCATACAAGCCGCTGAGGATGATCAGTTTGTCGATCTCGTTTCGTTCCGTCCCGCTGGGATTTCCCCCCGGACGACGGCGGTCCATCTCTTTTTGAATCGCTTCAAGGTCGACGGTGAAGCCGCTTTCGACCCCGTCGACGATGACGCCGAGAGCCGGTCCGTGCGACTCGCCGAAGGTTGTCACGGAAAAATGGTTGCCGAATGTATTGTGACCCACGTCTACTCCTTCAAGCCAAGGGAAGAAAGAACCAATTCAACATTCTCCTCCTTCGCTTGGTCAAAGGGTAATTGTATCAAATGGTTGCAATCCTTGGAATAGCGTCGATTGCGCCGCTCGTAGAGCCGATGAAACGACCCTTCAACGTCCTCCTCGTCCAGAAAAGGGGGAATTCCTCCCCGGAGAATCCGTTCCAAGAGGTGGGCTTCCTCGAGATACAAATACACCAGCGTTCCCCGTTCCTTGACCATCTTCATCAAGGGATCGTTGTCGGCGGCTCCGCCGCCAAGGCTGATGACGAGGTTCTCTTCACCGATGATCGCCTCCAGCACCTCGACCTCCAACTGCTGGAAGGCTTCTTGACCGAAGGAGCGGTAAAACGTTCGAATCGGCTCACCGATCTTCCGTTCAATCTCCCGGTCAAGGTCATACCACCGGCGGCCCAGCCGCTTGGCAAGCAGCTTTCCGATCGTGGTTTTTCCGCTGTGCTTGATTCCACAGATAAAGATGTGGCTCATTTCAATCCTCGAACAGCTCGACCCAGGCTGGCGGGTGGGTGTTGGTCCGGGGAACTACGGAGCGGTTTCCGGCAAAGCGTTCTTTCCTGCTTTTTTCCCGGTCCGCCAATTGGCGGCTTTCAATCTTCGCCTGATAGCGGGCTTCATGGAGGTTTTTTCTCATATCCGCTTCATAGCGATTGATTCGGATTGTTTTCTTCAACGCGTAATGAAAGGTGATGATAATCAAATACCAAAGCAGGGAAAGACCGAGCGGCTGATAGGTGAGGATGCCGCCGGTGGAAATGAACGAGTTCGGGTCGCTGGCGACCGTGTAGAGGGTAAGCGCGTTCGGAACGATCAAAAAAAGGGTGAGAAGGAGGGGGATGAACCAATACAGCCCTTGGCGTGAAAACAGAAAGCGCAGGCACGATCCGAAGGCGAGAAAGTTCAGTAAAAGCGTCAACAACGGTAACACATAGATTGCAACCATGGATCCTCCGCTGGAATAGGTTACTTTTTCCATGATACCATAATCATCGGATGTTGGGGAATGGTATGAAGTTGCACAATGAGATCGATCTTGAACTTTTGATACACCGAAATCGGCCGCGGGAGATCGATGTCCGCGGTCCGTTTTATCGGGATACGACAGCGATCATCCACTCGTCGGCGTTTCGTCGCCTCAAGCACAAGACCCAGGTGTTCTTCGCCCCCTCGAACGACCACATCTGCACCCGGATGGAGCACTGCCTCCACGTCGCCTCAATCGCATCGACGATCTGCAAGGGGCTCGGGCTCGACAGCGACCTGGCATGGGCGATCGGGATGGGACACGACTTGGGGCATACGCCCTTCGGACACACCGGGGAGAAGATCCTCTCCAGGATGATGGAACAGCAGGGCCTTGGCAACTTCGAGCATGAGAAGCACTCCCTTCGGGTAGTCGATTTTCTCAGTGAGCAGGGAAGGGGATTGAACCTCACCTATGCGGTGCGGGACGGGATCGCCTTTCACAACGGGGAACACCTCGTCAAATCGATTCGGCCCACCTTTGAGGTGCGGGATCTCACCCGGGACCTCAGGAACCTGACGATTCTTCCCGCCACCTATGAAGGGGCGGTGGTCCGCTTCAGCGATACGATCGCCTACCTCGGACGGGACTATGAGGATGCGTGCCGGTTGGGCGTCATTGACAAGGAAGCGCTGCCTCCGAGAGTGGCGACGATGCTGGGCAAAACAAACGCCCGGATCATCGATACGCTTGTCAACGACCTGATTCTGCATTCCAACCCTGTTGAGGGGATCTCCTTCAGCGATGAGCTCTTTCCGGTCATCGAGGAGATGATGGAGTTCAACTATCGGGAAATCTATAAAAGCCCGATGCTGGAGGGGTATGAGCGGTACTTCGAACGCCTTTTCACCCTGATCATCTCCTATTTGGAAACTCTCCTTTCGGAGTGCGGCGATGATGAACGATGTTATAAGGATGAGCGCAACATGCTGGCGATGGGGTTCTACCACCACAAGGAGGAGATGCAGCAAGCGTATCTGGCCCATGACGGAAATCCGGACCGCCTGATCTACGACTACATCGCCGGAATGAGCGACCACTTCGCCCTTGATTGCGCCAATGAGATTCTCAAGCCGGAGCACCTCAACGATTCGATCGAGCAGTCGCTGACCGGCAAGTGGTTCGATGTCCGTTAATTCAGTTCCTTGTCCAGCTGCTTGATTTCACCGATGAACTGTTCGATGTCGTTGAACGCCTTGTACACCGCAGCAAAGCGGACGTACGCCACCAGATCGACGGTCTTCAATTGCTTAAGCGCTTCCTCTCCGATCTCGGTGGAGGAGATCTCCCGCCGGTTTCCGAGCTTGAGCATGATCGCATCTTCGATGTTTTGAAGGAGGGTCTCGATCTGGTGTTCGCTGATCGAGAGCTTCTCCGTGCAGGAGCGGATTCCGCGCCCGACTTTGGAGATGTCGAACATCTCCCTCCGGCCGTCCCGCTTGATCACCATCACCGGCTTGTCTTCGATCCGCTCATAGCTGGTGGATCGATACCCGCAGGAGAGGCACTCCCGTCGCCTCCGGATCGCCGTTCCGCTGGCGTTCTGTCGTGATTCAAGGACTTTGTCTTCCAATGAGGAACAACGGGGACACCGCATCTTTGCCTCCTTATCACCCCCATAGTACAAAGGGCGGGATGAAAAGGCAATTGCTAGTGGTGTATCACTTCCAAATTTCCCGGTATTTTAACAAAGCGCCACTAGCGAATAACCGACTCGGAACATTTGTTAGTTTGGAGAAAAATACCTGAAGTTTTGTTGTAATTAGCTAAGCCTTGTGATAATAATAACAGAAGGAGGATGCAATGGCCGAGTCGGTATCCAGTTGTGTTAAACGTATCGTCGATAAGTCTCCCTTTATCGGAGAGATGCTCACCTTGGGGATCCTGTCTTTTTCCAACTATGCCGCGCTCATCAGCGATGAAGTCGAACGAGCCCTCGGCAAGCCGGCTAAAAGCAGTGCGATCGTCATGGCGCTTCGGCGCTATGGAGAGGACCTGAAGCGCTCCAATCTGGTCCGTGACACTTCCAATGTCAATTACCAGATCGTCATGAAGACGAACATCTTCGACATCAACCTCGTTCGCCGCGATTCCTTCATCGGAAAGCTCGGGTCCCTGTACAACCAGATCTCCACCGAGAAAGGGGACTTTCTCAACATCACGTTGGGCAGTCATGAAATCTCCCTTGCGGTGAGTGAAAAATACCGACCCCTCATCAAGGAGCTTACCAAAGACGAAGAGGTGCTCAACAAGGAAGATGATCTTGTCGCGCTTTCCCTGGTGTTCACCGGAGACTTTCTGCAGACGCCGGGAATCGTCTATGAGGCGGTCCGGCATCTTGCCTGGCAGCAGATCAATGTCATTGAGATCGTCTCGACGATGAATGAACTGACGTTCGTCATCTCCCGGGAGGATTCGATGCGCGCCTTCGACGTCCTGCAGAACTTCCTCCGTGTTCAATGAGCTGACCCTGATCGTATCCCCGATCGGAGGCGGAAAGACGCGGTATCTTTCCAACCTGAACCTTCCTTCCCCCCATTGCGGGGTGGTCACATCTTCCAACATTGAGAAGACGATCTATCACATCAAGGACCTCGCCGGCGGAGAAGAGCGCCTGCTCCTCAGTGAAGCATACCTGCCCAACGCTCGAAGATTCGGCCGCTTCTTCGTCCTTGAAGAAACCTTCGACTGGGCGAACGAACGGATCATCTCCAACCTCGAAACGTCCAAAGCCGTCGTCTTCGATGAGATCGGACGGATCGAGATCGAGGGGTGGGGGCTGAAATCTTCCTTTCTCACGGCTCTTCGGACGCCGGCGATCGAGATCTACGCCGCCGTCCGCGACACTCTCCTCGATCAAGTACTCAAGACATTTGACTTGGAAGAAAGAATCGCACGAATCATGCACCTATAGAAAGAGGAGAATACCGGAAAGGTCTTGTGTTTCTTCGGTCTCTTGCGGTATACCCTTCAACATATATGAATGAATTGTTTTGGTTCGGAATGCTCCTCGTCAACTTCGCCTTCATCCTGACGGCGTTCCGGTTGTGGGGAAAGACCGGATTGTTCGCGTGGATTCCCGTCAGTGTCATCGTGGCGAACATCCAGGTGACGAAGAACGTAACGCTCTTCGGCCTGGAAGCGACCTTGGGCAATATCGTGTATGCGACCTCGTTTTTGGCCACCGACATTCTCAGTGAGTTTTTCGGAAAGAAAGAAGCGTACAAGGCGGTTGGAATCGGATTTTTCAGTCTGGTGGCGATGACCGTGCTGATGCAGCTTGCGTTGATTTTTACCCCGTCACCGACGGATCTGGTCCAAGGTGCGATGATGACGATCTTTTCCCTGATGCCGCGGATCGCCCTCGCTTCGCTGATTGCATATCTGGCAAGCAATGTCCATGACGTGTGGGCGTTCGCCTACTGGAAAGAAAAGAGACCGGGGCGAAAGACGCTCTGGATGCGCAACAACTTCTCCACCATCGTCAGCCAACTGATCGACACGGTGCTCTTTACCGCAATCGCTTTTCTTGGTGTCTATCCCCGGGGGGTGCTCCTTCAGATCGGCATCTCGACGTATCTTTTGAAATGGATCGTGGCGATATTGGATACCCCCTGCATCTATCTGGCCCGCAGCTGGGTCGATCGGGGGTACATTCCTACCGGGGAACAACTTTGATCTTGTGCTGCAGATCGACGACCCCGTTGATCGTTCCGGCAAAGATGAACTCGCCGGTATTCTTCCGTTCTTTCAGGAGGCGGTCGGTGTAGGTGACAGGTCGCCCATCTTCATACAAAAGACGGTAGTCGAAGTGGCAAAGTACCGCGTGGGCGGCGCAAAAATCCCAGACATAGACCGACGAGTTCATCGCTCCTTGAATCTCGGGGTAGATCACCGGGGCCAAAAGATGGAGGATCGCCGATCCGAAGACCCGGATCTTTCCATGAAAGTTGGTGAAGTCGCAAAGACGATGGCCGCTTGAGGCCATTGCAACTTGGTGGATCACATCTTTATGAGGATTGGGGAAAAACGGTTTACCGTTTATCAAGAGCTCTTTCCCCGGGTCCAGGCGGATGAACAGATTGTCGACTCCGATACCCATCCGAGGGGCGCTGATCATCGCACCGACCGGGTTGCGTTTCTTATCAAGAATGCCCAAGGCAACCGCCCACGTCGGCAGGCCTTGGCTGTACCCGTCGGTGCCGTCGATCGGATCGATGACGAACGTGTATGGAGCTTCTTCGTCAAACGGATCGATTGCTTCTTCACTGACGATGTTCGCCAGAGGAAGATGGGCTTTGATGAAGGCGGTGAGGCGTTCGCTGATCGTCGTATCGACCTCGGTGATCACCGTTCCGTCGCTTTTGAAGGAACGGAGAACCGAACCTTGGCGCTCTTTCGCATAGGTTCCGCATCGAACAACCTCTTCAGCCAACAGATCAAGGAACTCGTTTTTCATTCTCTTGCATAACCCTTTTTCACGTGGTACGGTAACAGGCGCTTATGCAAACCCCGATTACCACCTCTGTCCAATCATATATCAAATCCGGCTCAGCCTACAAGGCATACCGGGGCTCCGAAACCCGCTTGCATGTCGAGGGGCTGGAAGGATATCCGCTGGCGATCTTCTTGAAACAAATCACCAAGATTGGCAATCAACGGCTCTGGGTCGTTGTCCCCACTGAGGAAGTCGCCCGTACCTTGCTGTTGGATCTGGGTTTGGCGTTGGATCCCAAAAGCGGGGACTTGATCAAGCGGACCGCGCAGGATATGAAGATTCACTATCTGCCTTCGACGGGACGCACCCTGTATGCGGAAAAGGAGATCGACAACGTCGAGTATGAACAGGCGAATCGGCTCAGTGAAATTCTTTCCTTGAAGCATGGAATGATCATCACGACCCTCAGGACGTTCGTATCTCCCCTGATCACCCCCGCGTCGCTGAAGCGGTCGGAGCTCGAACTGAAACGGGGAGGAGTGTTCGACCCGGTGTTGATCGCCCGCCAGCTGGCCGAAGGCTCCTACCTGCAGGTGCCCTTCACCTCGGCGATGGGACAGTTTTCCGTCCGGGGTGAAGTGCTGGACATCTTCCCCTTTGAAGGGGCGCGACCTTATCGAATCTACGCCGATTGGGACAAGATCGGCCGGATCTCCGCCTTCGACCCGATCACCCAGGAAACGATCGAAACGGTGGGAAGCGTCTCGATCAACATTCTCCATGAAGGCGGAACAATCGAGTATGCCTCGATCAAGGAGTACCTCCAAAAGCGCGATGCCCTTGCGTTCATCGGTGATGAACGTTTGCTTACGTCCTATAAGAGTCTTCAAAGCGAAGCGAAAAGTCTCTACCGTACCGCGTTTCAGATCGATCGGAACGTCCCCAAACCGAATGATCTTCTCTTGGATTATCCTCTCTTCGTCGAAGAGAATCCCGCAGTGATCATCTGCGATATCACCCGCCGGGCCGGCGGCAACCATCGCTTTGACTTTGACGGTCCCCGATCATACTTCGGAAATTTCACCCTCCTCAAAGATGATTTGAAGGCGCTTCTGAGGGGAGGGTGGAAGCCGACCATCTTCGCCTCCAACACGCTCCAGAGACAGCGTTTGGAGCAGATGCTTTCCTCGATCGAAGGACTGGCTTTTGAAGAGCGGGAACTTTCCGGCGGCTTCGGAATTCCCTCGCTTCAGGTGTTGGCGATCTGTGAGCATGAGATCTTCGGGCGAAGGCGCGAGGTGGTCAAGACCCTTCGACACACCCAAACATCCCCCCTCGATTCCTTCGTCGATCTGAACGAAGGGGATTACGTAGTGCACGTAAACTACGGAATCGGGCGCTTCGAGAAGATCGATCGGGTCTCCTCCTTTGATCGGGAGCGGGACTTCATCAAGATCGTCTATGCGGACAGGGAGAATCTCTACGTTCCGATCGAGCAGGCGAATCTGATCCAGCGTTATATCGGCAGCGACGGTAGCCCTCCCCGGTTGGACAGGCTTGCCGGCATGGGTTGGGAGACGAAAAAGGCCAAAGCCCGGAAGAACGCCGAAGACCTGGCAAAGCATCTCATCACCCTCTATGCGAAGCGGATGAACTCGGTGGGCTACGCGTTCAGCAAGGACACCGACTGGCAGCTCCAGTTCGAGGCCTCTTTCGCCTTCGATGAAACGGCGGACCAGCTCCAATGCATCGAGGAGATCAAGGAGGACATGGAAAAGCCGATCGTCATGGATCGTCTTGTTTGCGGGGACGTCGGTTATGGAAAGACGGAGATCGCCTTTCGAGCAGCCTTCAAAGCGGTGATGGACGGCAAGCAGGTCGCGTTCCTCGCTCCGACGACGATCCTTGCGGAGCAACACTACCGGACCTTCATGAAGCGGGTGGGAGAGTTCCCCGTGCGAAGCGCCCTCCTGTCGCGGATCGTCCCGCCGAAACGGCAAAAACAGATTCTCGTCGAGGTCGCCGAGGGAAAGGTGGATGTCCTCTTCGGAACCCACCGGATCCTCCAGAAAGACCTCCTCTATCACAACCTCGGACTTTTGATCATCGACGAGGAGCAGCGCTTCGGAGTGAAGGACAAGGAGCGGATCAAGACGCTTCGAACCAATATCGATTCGCTTACCCTCTCGGCGACCCCGATTCCCCGAACCCTCTATATGTCCCTTTTGAAGATCCGGGACATGTCGCTGCTGGCGACCCCGCCGATCGAGCGCAGGGCGGTCGAGACGTTCATCGACGGGTATGACGAGTACCTCGTCGCCAAAGCGATCAGAAGGGAGCTGGAGCGGGACGGGCAGGTGTTCTACCTCCACAATCGGGTCGAGTCCCTTCCGCGGGTCGCCGATCGGTTGCGCGAGCTTGTTCCCGAGGCGATCATCGATGTCGCCCACGGCCAGATGGAAGCCGCCGCCTTGGAGGATCAGATGCGCAGGTTCATCCACCAGGGAATCCAAGTACTGGTTTCCACCACGATCATCGAAAACGGCATCGACATCCCCAACGTGAACACGATCATCATCGACCGGGCGGACCGCTACGGGCTTGCCCAGCTCTACCAGCTCCGCGGCCGGGTAGGCCGCAGCGACCGTCAGGGGTATGCCTATCTCTTTTATCCGCCGGACAGCTCGCTCAACGAGCTGGCGATCAAAAGGCTGCGCATCATCAGTGAACTGACCGAGCTGGGCAGCGGATTCAAGATCGCCCTGAAAGATATGGAGATGCGGGGAACGGGCAATCTGCTTGGACGACAGCAAAGCGGACAGGTCGCCTCGGTCGGACTGGACATGTACATCCGAATCCTTGATGAAGCGATTCGAACCCTTCAGAACGAGGGGGAAAAAGAGGAGGATCGCCAAGTCCTTCTGGAGCTTGATTATACCGGCTTTATTCCCGATTCCTACATCAAAACTCCGAGCGTGAAGTTCGAGGTCTATCGGAAGATCTCCTCCATCCAGAACGACGAGCAGCTGGATGCCTTACGAACCGAGCTGGCCGACCGCTATGGCCAGGTTCCCGAAGAGGTGGAGAACCTTCTCTACATCGCCCGAATCAAGATCCTCTGCCGGAAGCTTTCCATCACCACGCTGAGCGACCGCAGAGGAGTCGTCCGGATCGAATTCGGAAAAGTGGCGGATTTGAACATCGACAAAGTGATGAACCTGATCGCCCTTTCCAACAAGAAGGTGCGGCTTGATCGAAACGTGCTGAACATCATGTATATCGAGGTGGAAACGGTGAGCCTGAAGGACAAGGCGCTCTTTTTGCTGGAGCACCTTGAGCGGCTTTTGTAGAGGTGTCTTGATGAATGAAACAATCTTCAAGGATTTCCCCGAGCTGAGAGTGGTCGACACCCGGGAAATCGGAAGTGATCGGAAGATAAAAAGCTATGTGCTCAGAACCGCCGGTTTGAAAAAGCGGGAGGCGAGGGCGATCGAAACGTATTGGCCCCGCTACGGCCTTTCCTTCAAAGAGGAGATGCTCGATTATTCCGTTCTCTTCGGAAACGACAATCCGGTGGTGATCGAAATCGGGTTCGGCAATGGGGCGGCGACCGCTCATATCGCCAAGATGCGGAGCGAATACAACTATATCGGCTTGGAAGTGTTTCTTACGGGAATCGCCAAGCTGCTCAACGCTGTAGGAAAAGAAGGGTTGGACAATATTAAAATGATGCGCTTTGATGCCGTCGAGGTACTCAAGCATATGATCGCCGATGCTTCAATCGCCGGATTCCACATCTTCTTTCCCGATCCATGGCCCAAAAAACGCCACGTCAAGCGGCGGCTCATCCAAAAGCCGTTCGCCGAGCTGCTGGCCCGGAAGCTCATCAAAGGCGGGTATATCTATTGCGTTACCGATTGGCAGGAGTACGCCGATCAGATGCTTGAGGTATTTGACTCCATTCCCGATCTCACAAACCCCTATGGTGGATTCGCCCCTCCGATTCCTTGGCGCCTAAAGACCTCTTTTGAGAAGAAAGGGATCGAGAAAGAACACCCGATCAACGAAGTGTGGGTTGAGAAAGCATAAGAAAAGGGAGGGGCGAACCCCTCCCAAGTCCTACAAATTGACTCTCATGCAATCAGAAATGTAGTGAGCTTCTGATTGTCCCGGATTCTCGATCCTTACGCCTCCTCCTGGGACTCCTTGTAGGCGCGGATCACATCGTCTGCCAACTTGCCGGAAAGCGGCTCATAGTGGTCAAACTCCATTTCAAAACTTCCGGTCCCGCTGGTCATGGACTTCAGGTCGATCGCATAGTTGAGCAGTTCGCTCTGCGGCACCAAAGCCTTTACAAGAATCAGGTGACCGATATCTTCCTGTCCGAGAACCCGGCCGCGTTTGCCGGAGAGGTCGGAAAGGATATCTCCAAGATACTCCTCGTCGATGAAGACCGACAAGGAAACGATCGGTTCAAGCAGGGTCGCTCCCGCTTTCTCCAAAGCCAGTCTCATCGCGCCTTTGGCGGCGAGCTTGAACGCCATTTCACTCGAGTCGACGGGGTGTTCCTTGCCGTCATGGAGGGTGATGCCGATATCCATCATCGGATAGCCGGCGAGGAATCCCTCTTCCATCTGCTCGTGGAGGCCTTTTTCAATTCCGGGGATATATCCCTTGGAAACGGCGCCGCCTTTGATGACGTTCTCAAAGGAGTAGTATTGTCCCCGCTCAAGCGGCTTGATATCGATGAGGACTCGGGCGTACTGACCGTGGCCGCCGCTCTGCTTTTTGTGGGTGTATTCACAAATCGGACTCGTCTTGCTGATCGTCTCCCGATAGGCGACTTTCGGAAGCTTCGTGTTGATCGTGACCTTCTGCCGATCCCGCACTCGATCAAGGATCATGTTCAAGTGCAATTCACCCTGGCCGGCAACGACGTTTTCCTTCGTCTCTTCATTGAACCCGATCGTGAACGTGAGGTCTTCCTCGGCGATCCTGTTCAACGCTTCGTTCATCTTCACTTCCGCTTTCTTGTCATCGGAGGAGATCGCAAGCGCATAGATCGGCTGCGGGAAGGCGATCGGCTTGAAGATGAGCGATCCGTCTCCGCCCTCCACCAGCGAGGTATTGGTTGCGGTGATGCCGCTCTTGGCGATTACTCCGACATCTCCGGCGACCAGGGAACCGACTTCATTCAGCTTCTTTCCGACCATGCGATACACTTTGCCGGGGCGTTCGCGCTTGCCGGTCGCCGGGTTGGTGAGGTCGGTATCACCCTTGATCGTTCCCCGAAGCACCTTGATGAAGGAAAGCTTTCCGCTGAACTGGTCAATCGTCGTCTTGAAGACGAGCGCCGAGCCCGGTCCCTCTTCGGTGATGGGAAATTCGTGGGTGTTTCCTTCGCCGTCGATGCTCCAGTCGGTTGCTCCCACCGGGTCGGGGAAGTTGTTCTGGATGAAGTTCATCAGCGGAATGATCCCCGAACCGAGGCCCGAGGCGCCGGCGAAGATCGGAACCAGCCGGTTTCCTCTCAACCCAAGCTGCAAGCCTTGACGAATTTCATCCGGTTCAAGCGTTCCCGCTTCAAAGTACTTTTCGATCAGCTCATCCGAACCTTCGGCGGCGGATTCGATCAGCTCGGTGCGATACTCTTCAACCAACTCTTCCAGCTCGGCGGGGATGTCGCCGCTTGTCTCTTTTCCGTTTGGTTGGTAGTAATAGACTTTATTTTCAATGAGGTTCACGACCCCTTTGTATTCACTGCTGGCTCCGACCGGAATCACTACCGGAACGAAGGTGACGTTGAAGGACTCCTTCAAGTCATCAAGAACTTTATGAAAATCGGCGTGGTCCCGATCCATTTTATTGATGAACACCGCCCGCGGCTTGTTTCGGTCATCCAAATTGCGCCAAAGCTTGATCGTCTCGATCTGCGGACCGACGCGGCCATCGACAACCATGATCGCTGATTCGGTGGATCGGAATCCACTGATCGTTTCGCCTATGAAGCCGGCTGTTCCCGGGGTGTCGACGATGTTGAAGGTCTTGTCCCCGTAGGTCATCGACTGGAGCGTTGCATAGATAGAAATCTTGTTGGCGATCTCCGCCTCTGCGTAGTCACTGGTGGTCTTTCCACTTTCAATCGTTTCTGCCCGGGAAATAACCCCGGCATAGGCAAGCATTTGCTCAACGAGGGTTGTTTTCCCGGTTTCATTGTGGCCAACAATGGCGACATTCCTCAAGTCCGTGCTTTTAACACTCATAGATCCTCCTTCGATCACCAATTGATAATCCAAAACGCATACCGGTATGGTACGCTCCTTTGGTGGCACCTGTCAAAAGGTTTCTTTTGTTCATGCAGAGAGTTGCGTCTAGTATCCTACACCACAAACAATTCGATGGTCTAGACGTTGGAAAAGGATTGATCCGCTTTGATATTCGCCCCGGGGGATGGCGAACCGCTTCTGGAAAAAAAATTCGACAAAATGTGGCGTTGGCCAATATGGTGTGGTACATTTGACATAGGTGCCGTTTTCGAAGACTGAACGATAAAGGGAACCGGATGATTGCGTTGGTAAGTAATCAGGAAAGTGATGCGCATATCATTAAACGTGCGCTTGTTCCTCTCGAGGTTGTTCACTTCGACCGGGTTTCAGCAGGGATTGACTTCCTTGAAGAGGTGGAAGCTCCCACACTTCTCATCGTCGACCTTGCCCTCGGCGAAGAAGCGGAAGATCTCATCACGCTTTTGGTCGGGAATGCATTCTATGCCCATATCAAGGTGATGGTTCTCTGCGATACCGAAGAGGAATGCGAATCCTGCCTTCAGCGGATTGTTCGTCCGCTCTCTCAAAGAACAGTTGAGCCTCTCATGGGAATCTACCGGGAATTCCAGCAGCGCCATCCGGGTGGACGGACCGAACAGGATGACATCTCCTACCAAGCGCTGTTTACGCAAGTTCCTCTCGGAATCGCCGTTTCAAAGCTCATCAAGCGCGGAAACTCCCAAAGTCACGTAATTCATCAAATCAATCCGATGTTTGAAAAGATTTTGGGACGAACAAAGCAGGAAATCATGCATCTGGGGATTGGGGGATATACAAACGCACAGGACTGGGAGCGGGAGCAACTGCTCTTGAAACGGCTTGAGAATCGGACGATTACCCATTACTCCCTCGACAAGCGATGTCTTCGGGGCGATGGGAAGGAAATATGGGTTCAAACGCTGGTCTTTCCCCTTCAGTTTCATAAAGAGGACGAATTTCATTATTTTGGCATTATTCGGGATATCACCGAAGAAAAAAAACTGGCTCTGAAAGCAAGCGAGGAAGTGAATCAGGTTCTGCAGGAAAAACTGCGGGGGATGGGGTATCGGTCCCATCTGGATGATGAACTCACCGTCTTCCATCTTACCAACGGTTCGTATGACCTTACCGGCTATACAGCGGATGAATTAACCGCCGGTCAAGGATTCGATTATAACAAGCTCCTTGAGCCGAGCTCTCACCGGAAAGTAATCGATCGGCTTCAGGAACAGATCAGGATCGGCAAGCACGCCCGCCTCGAGTATGAGATCATCACGAAAAGCGGAGAGCATAAATGGGTGTTTGAGCTGGGGCGGCTGACGGAAGACGATCCGCCGATTCTTGAAGGAATCATTCTGGATTTTTCCCACTACAAAGAGCTGGAACAGAGTCGAATCTACGAAAACGAACGTATTCCGCTGACCGGCCTGCTGAATCGAAGCGCTTTAAAGCGACAGATGGAAGAGGATAAACAGAATCCGGAGATTCAAGAAAGCGCTCTGATAAGCATCAATTTCACACCCCTCTATGAGTCGGTCTCCCGACTCAACCACTCCTATGTGGAAGACCTTCTGGTGCAGATCGGGTCGATCCTGGCCCAGTTCAAGAGCGAAACCGCGTGGGTGTACGGCCCGATCGACTACAGCTTTGCAATCTATCTTTCATCATATCCAAGCCGGAGCGGACTTGAGGCGCTCGGGACCCAGATCATCGGCCTTGTCGGCAATCTGCTCTCTTCCGAACACGTCGGCTGGGGAGTCGGAATCATTGAAATCGACTGGAGTGAAGAGCCGGAGATCAATGAACTTCTCCATCAGGTGATCCAGGCCAGCGATTTGGCCTCCAAAACCCATTCCGGCCGCCCGGCGATTCGTTTTTATGAGCGGGTGATCAGCGAACTGATCCACCGTGAGAGCAGCATCCTGCGGGAGCTTTCTTCGATTGTCGAAGCAGTGGATGATGATCGCTTGTACCTGAACTATCAACCGGTGGTTTCCGTGCAAACGAATGAAATCGTCGGTTTTGAAGCGCTTGCCCGGCTGATGAGCAATGAGCTGGGGCTTGTGGGGCCGAGTGAATTTATTTCCATCGCCGAGAAATACCGGCTTATTATTCCCCTTGGATACCAAATCCTCACCAAAGCACTTCGATTCCAAAAGCGCCTTGAAGAAAGAGGATGTGCCGACTACTGGGTTTCGGTAAATCTTTCAGCGTTTCAGCTCCTTGAGCCGGGGTTCGCCAACGTCGTGCAATCGCTGATGGCCGAAGAGGGCACGAACCCCGAAGCGATCGTGTTCGAGCACACGGAATCCGGTGCTTACTCATCCCTTACCGCAGTCAATTCAGTTCTCAAAACGCTTCAAGGTTTCGGATCGCGAATCGCCCTCGATGACTTCGGCGTCGGTTATTCTTCGTTGGCTCGGGAGAGCGAGTTGAACGTCGATTATGTAAAGATCGATAAACTCTTTTCAGATCAAATCATCAAGCTCGGAGCGGATCGAAGCGTTCTCGGGGACGTAATCAAGATGATTCACAAAGTGGACCGCATCACGATTGTTGAAGGAGTGGAAGAGGAGCGGCAGTTGGATTACTTGAAACAAAATGGTTGCATCCTCTATCAAGGGTTCCTCTATTCAAAACCGGTTGCCGAAGAAGCTGCCCTCAGGCTGTGCACATAAAAAGAGGCCGTCGCATGTTCAATGTTTGCACCGGCCCCTTGCACTTTCTTTTCGGTAGTTACCGATTTTCACTCAATGCCTGGTCAATGACCTTTGCAATATCCTGTTTGAGCCGGTATGCAAACTGATCCATCACGGTGACATCACCGGTGAACTTGTCCCCGTCCTCGCAGAAGAACGTCCAGCAGGGAACTTCGAGAGCTCGACCGATCTTTTCAATCGTGGAAAAGGAGGGGGCTTTCCGGGAGGTTTCAATTTCGGTGATGAATGAGGTGGAAACCCCGATTTTTCCAGCAAGTTTGGCTTGGGTCAACCCTAATTTTCGCCGTCGCTCCTTCAAATTGCGGGCAAAAATATCCTGTAATGTGTATGTTCGCTCCACGTTGTACTCCTTCTTCAGCTGTTCAAACAAATAAAAAACGAAAATGTTACATTAACCGATCCACTATCGTATATTCATACACGAATAATGCGAATTCGCAAGGGTGAAACCGGTTATATAGAAACATTATACACCTTTTTCCTGATAATGATCAAATTCCAATGAGAATGTGCCTCTTCCTTGCGTTGCCGAACGCAAGACCGTCGAATACCCGAAGAGCTCGGACAGCGGAGCCTGGGCGTGAATCTGTTCGGTGAATGCCCCCCGACTTTTGCAGCCAGAAATTAAAAAAGCTCTCGTAACTCCTTTAGGGAGTATATTTTTTTAACTTTTTTAGAAACATTTCTTTGTATGGCGTTATAATGCGTTGACTCTTTTGGGATATCGTGATACACTTTTTTCAGGAGGATCGCCATGTTCCTTTCACAAATTGAGAATAAGAAAACCGGTAGAATATTTCTTCAAATCGTTGAGTCCTATCGGAAAGACGGCAGAAGCCATCAGCGCAAGGTGAAGGCATTGGGATATCTGGATGAGCTACAGAAGGAATATGAGGATCCGATAGCTCACTTCAAAGAAGTGGCAAGGCAGATGACCGAGGAAGCGAAAGCCGATAAGGCCAATCGGGTACTTACGTTGTCTGCTGAGCAAAGACTGGTCATTGGAGAGGAGAGAAGAAAGAACATCGGCTACTTTGCTCTTTCCACACTCTTTCATCAATTGGAGATAGACGCCTTTGTCAACAACAGGCGTCGGTATCTTACCTTTGAAGGGAATTTGAATCATATCTTCCAAGGCCTGGTATTCAATCGAGCCATAGACCCTTCATCGAAGC